>Ga0114946_10002799_pt1 | contig 11897 bp, 12 predicted proteins | sample WalLakDeSediment_FD_88676 | JGI IMG/M metagenome (GOLD analysis project Ga0114946, IMG submission 88676) | Lake sediment microbial communities from Walker lake, Nevada to study Microbial Dark Matter (Phase II) - Walker Lake 11/02/13 Deep Sediment | ecosystem: Environmental > Aquatic >...
CTTCTCGCACTCGGCGACCACCGCCATGCAGGTGGGCGAATCGATGCCCATGCGCATGAGCACGCTGCGCTCGATCGAGGGCGAGGTGTGGGTGCGTGCAAGCTCGACGAGCGGGTCGACGACCGCTCGAGCTCCCTCCCAGAACCGCGCCTCGAGCTCGGTGTCGGAGAGGTCGGCGAGCTGCTTGCGGACCTCTTGGTACGTGTCGGGCCGGACCATGCGGTTCAGACCTCCCTCGGTGTGGACGATGTCAGACCCATCAGATACACTCGTGGTGTATCCATTCAGTGTATCCGACGGGGGGTGGCCGATGTGGCCACGTACAAGGTGAACGTGTCGCTACCCGAGGAACTGGTGAGCGAGATCGATGAGACAGCCGGGGAACTCGGTCTGACCCGGAGTGGCTTCATCGCCGAGGCAAGCGCCCGATACGTTGCCGATGTCAAGAACCTCACGGCCGAGGAACTTCGACGCCGCGACATACAGAGAGCCCGTGCGACTTGGAGGCGCATCGGGGCGAAGTTGAACGAGCAGGACATCCAGAACATGCTCGACCAGCTCCGCAGAGACCGTGAGCGCGAATTGCCCGAAGGGCGGGAGCGATGAATCCGGTGGTCGTCGACAGCTCGGTAGCATTCAAGTGGCTGCACCATCTCGATGAGCCGAACGTCGACACCGCCAACGCGCTCCTGGACGAGCACGAGAGGGGATCCGTGCTCATCACGGCACCCGCCGGCCTGCACGCCGAACTCGCGAACGCGTTGCGATACAGCTCGCTCCCTCAGGACGAAGTGCTCAAGCTGATCGACAGTCTCGGCGAGTACCGCATCGAGCTCGTGTCGGCCACTCCCGCACGTCTCGGAGCAGCTGTCCGCCTGTCGTATCATCATGGAATGAGCGTCTACGACGGCCTCTTCCTCGCTCTCGCCGAGGAACTCGGCTGCCCGCTCGTGACCGCGGACCGGCGCGCATTCGCCGGCATCGAAACGCCCGTGGAGATCCGGTTGCTTTAGTGTCGCGAAGCTCACTCTCGCTCACTCCCCCGCACGCAGCCCGGCGACGATCTCGGCGACCGCCTCCGGCGTGGTGTTGGTGTCCTCCGCGAGGAACGCGATGTCCTCGGCAGTGGGCTCGTAGCCCTCGGGCGCGTGCGCGAGCGCATTGCGCACGTAGCTGCGGCGCATGCGGCCGAGGTCCATGTCGGTCGCGCGGATCTGCTCGGGCACCTCCGGGATGATGATCGACTTCCCGGGCACGTTCTCGCGCGGGTCGCCGGTTCGCACGTCCACGCCGCGTTCGCGTGCGAAGTTCAGCTGCGCCCAGTGGTGCTTGCCCGCACCCGTGTACTCGGTCTCCTGCACCACCACCGTTGCGTCGCGCGGCAGGTCGCGCGCAAGCGACATCGCCGCGGCCATCGCGGTATTGCCGGCCGGACCGCGCTCGAGCCCCTCGAGTTTGGCGAGCGCCTCGGTCACGTAAAAGACCTCGCCCTGCGAGACCGTGAGGTAGCGGTCCATGTAGCGCAGCGAGCGCGCGGCGTTGCGCGGCACGTCGGCACGATCGGGCCAGGTCGCGAACGGCACCCCAAACCCCGTGTGGCCGGTTGTGAAGCTCTTCCGGTTGAAGTCGGTGTCGCTGGCCATGTGCAGGCCCGAAAGGTCGACTGACGCACTCACGATCTCGGTCTCGGTGGCGCCCGCGCGCTTGAGCCCGCGCGCGGTGCCGGTCGTGTTTCCGCCGCCCGCGTGCGTGATGACGACGTGCGTGGGCGGCGCGCCGGTGCGCTCGCGCATCTCGGTGGCGATCTCGTAGCCGAGTGTCTCGATCCCCGAGACACCGAAGCTCGAGTAGAGCGAGGCCGCGAAGTAGCCGGTCCCGTCGAGCAGCTCGAGCATGTGGGCAAAGAGCTCCGGGCCCACCGTCATCTGCACGACCTCGGCGCCGAACGCCTCGCAGATCCGCGCCTTCTCGATGATCTCGGGCTGGCCGAGGTGCGTACTGTCGAACGCCTCCTGGCAGATGATGCACTTCAGGCTCGTGCGCGCTGCCTGGCTTGCCACGGCCGCGCCGTAGTTGCCCGAGGTCGCTGCGATCACGCCCGCGTAGCCCTTTTCGCCCGCAACGTGGATGCTCATCGAGGCGCGCCGGTCCTTGAACGAGCCCGCCATGTTGGCAGCCTCGTCCTTGACGAAGATGCGCGCCCCGTGGCCCGGCTCGGCGTAGGAGCGCACGAGGTCGGTGAGGTTGCGCAGCTCGAGCAGGGGCGTTGAGCCCACGCCGGCCGCGGCCTGGATCGCGACGATGTCGGCGAGGGTGTAGCCGTGCGCGGCCATCATCGCCTCGTAATCGAAGGCGATGGCGCTACGCTCGAACTCGGCGTAGTCCATGCCGAGCGCGCGGCGCATGATCTCGCCCTTGCGGGCCATAATCGCCTCGGTGCGTCCGGCCACGTCACTCACCCGCCTGTGCACGGTAGGCGGCAAGACGCGCACGCAGGTCGCGCCCGACTCGCGCCATCTCGGGCGGCTGCGAGCCGAACGTGTGCGTGTACGCCGGATCGAGATCGGAGAGCCGACCGCTCACGATGCGCCCGGTCATCGTCTCGACCTCGCACTCCTCGCCGGGTGCCGCCTCGCCGAGCGCGAAGCCCTTCACCCACACCAGCAGCGGTTTGGTCGCCGTCTCCTCCGGCAGGTTGGCAGCGCGATCGGCCGGCTCGAGCAGCACGCGCTCGACCTCGATCCACTGGCCGATGCTGCAGCGATCAACCGGCATCGCGATCTCCCTTCCGGCCTACGGCGTCGGGGACCAGAAGCGGGGCAGAGGCAGGTCGACTACGGTGAGCAGGCCCGCCTGGGCGGGGACGATAAGCGGCACGTAGTTGCCGGTGCTCGCGTAGGTGCCGATGCCGCCGGGTATCTCCGGCGTGTTGGCCATGTGGACCTCCGGATCGCCGATGACCCGGATGTAGTCACCGGTGTCGACGCCCTCGAGGTGCGGATGGATCTGCTGCGGGTGAACGAGCTCGATCATCAGCTCGCCCTTGCGGTAGCCGCGTCCGATGTGGCGGCAACCGGCGACGTCGCCCGGTGCCACGTGCACGTGCGGCGTCGAGCGCTCCACGGCGCTCACGATGGGCTCGCGGGTCTCGACGATCTCGTCGATCTCCCAGCCCAGCGCCCGCGCGATCAGGTGAATAGACTCCTGGAACCCGATGTGGCCCACGATCGTGCCGTCCGCGACACCGCGCTCGAACTCCTCGACGGTAGTGCCCACGCCCTGGCTCGCCATGACCGTGGGGCCAAAGGGCGAGAGGTCGTTGACGCGCTGTGCCTCGATGCGGTCGACGCGCAGACAGACCGAGGTCCACATCACGATAAGCGCGTCGAGGATGAACCCCGGGTTGATGCCGGTGCCGAGGACCGAGACCCCGTGCTCGCGCGCCAGTCCGTCGACACGCTCCGCCCACGCGGAGTCAGTCGCCCACGGATAGGCGAGCGTCTCGGCGATGCAGAGGACGTTCGCCCCCGCGCGGATCGACGGCTCCACCTGATCGGTGATCTCGTGCAGGTTGCTCTGCGTGCAGATGCACACGACGTCGGGCTTCGTGGCCAGCACCGCATCGGCGTCGGTCGTCATACGGACGTCGCAGTCGCACTCCCCGAGCAGCTCGCCGACGGTCTTGCCTTCCTTGGCGGGGTTCGTGACAATCGCCCCCACGAGCTCGACGTCGTTCGGCCGGTCGAGCAGGTACCGCAGCAATCCCTGCCCCATCATGCCCGTGCCCCATACGGCAACCTTGATCATGCACGTGCCTCCCGTCGGTGTATGCAGAAGTGCAACCTTCTCATGCAACAATACCCTTCGGCACGCCTGGCGGCGAGATGAGATTCCGGGAGGCTAGTCCTCGCTGCCGCCCTCCGCCGAAGCGGTCGACTCCCCCGGCGCCGGTGGAGGCGGAGGCTCGGGATCGGAAGCCCGCGGCGTGCGGCCGGCGATCGCTTCGCCAAACCTCTTGAGTCCCTCGGCGAACTCCAGTGCCGCCTTCTCCGCGGTCTTGCCCGCCTCCTTGAGAGTAGGCTTCGCCTCGTCCCACGCCAGCTTCGCCGCCTCGCCCGCCCGCTCGGCCGCCCGCTCGGCGGACTCGAGCGCTTCCTCCAGCACGCGCCGGTCGGGTTCGGCCTCGTAGACGCCGGAGATCATCGACGCGTCATGACCCTTCACGCAGCCACCGCCCTCGGCGAGCCACTCGTAGGCTTTGCACTCGTCACACCATCCTGCCTTCAGCATTCGGAACCCTCCTCGATATCGACGTGCCCGCATACGGGGTCCTCCTCCTACATACCCGTTGTGGAGATAGTGTGCGACCCGCCCCACCAGCGGGTTTGGTCTGTGGTTTGCTTCTGTTTCGTGCTAGAATGTCATCTTGGATTCCCTCGCGAGGCTCTGGGATACGCGAACGGAAGCGCGAACGGGTCCGATACCAGCATGGAAGGCGTCGAATTGACCGCGAAGACCGGCTCGACACTCGCATATCGTGCGTGCCTGATCGCGCTCTCGGCTGCGCTTCTGCTGAGTGCCCCGGTCGCTGCACTCGCAGAGACCACCTCGACGCCGGAGCCGTGGCGACCCATCCAGCCGCTCGCACCCTCCTCGCCCTCTGCCCCCTCCTCTCCCCCGACTCAGCGCACTCCCCCGGCCGAGGACGACACCGGCCTCGATCTCCCTGTCGACCCCGAGACCGAGCGCTTCCGCGGTGAGCTCGCTCAGAGACAGGCGCTCCTCGACGCGTTCCTCGCGCAGCTCGACATCCTCGACCGCGAGCTCGCCATCGCCTCCGAGCAGTACAACGCGGCCGTCGACCGCCTCCACTCGACGAAGGAGCGAGTCACCGTCGCATACGATGACCTCGAGAACGCCGAGCATGCGTACGAACTCCAGAACGAACTCCTGGGCAAGCGGGCCACGAGCATCTACAAGCTCGGTTCGTTCGCTGCCATCGAGATCGTCCTCGAGGCGAAGTCGCTGGGCGACTTCCTGACCAGGCTGAAGTTCCTCAACACCCTCGGCATGGCCGACGCCGAGGTCGCCAAGAGCCTGCTCGCGCAGAAGGAGCTCGTCGAGGAGACCGCAGTCCGGCTGGAGAACGCAGAGCTCGAGGCCGAAGCGATCGAGTTCGAGCTGCGCGCTCGCCAGATCGAGATCATGCTGCGCATCCAGGAGCGCCAGCAGACGCTCGCGGAGGCACAGGGCGACCTGCTCGCCCTCCTCGACTCCGAGGCCGCCCGCCGCCAGCGGGAAGAGAACGAGCTGCTGCGCCAGATCCTCTCGGGTGCCTCAGAAGCCGGCATCGTCATTCAGACCGGCTCGCCCGTCGAGACCGCCCTTGCCTATCACGGCATACCGTACCTGTGGGGCGGGGAATCCCCGGCCGGCTTCGACTGCTCGGGCCTGGTGCTCTACGTCTTCCGTCAGCACGGCGTGAACCTGCCTCACTACTCGGGGAGCCAGTTCCTTCTCGGCCAGAGGATCGTACCGGCCGCTCTGCAACCCGGCGATGTCGTCTTCTTCGGCTCGCCGATCTACCACGTCGGCATCTACATGGGTGCGGACTACTTCATCCACGCGCCGAGGACCGGCGACTTCGTCAAGATCTCGCGCCTTTCGACACGCAAGGACTATGCGGGCGCACGGCGGTACGACTGGGTTCCGCGCGTCGCCTCCCCGCAGGGAGCCACACCGGTCGAGCCGGTCGCTCTGGCCGGGGACTAGAGGGCACGGAGCCGACCCGTTCAGGTGTCGCACCAGCATCCGCTCTGGTATCGTCGTCCCAACGTGCGCACCTTCGGGTGACTCACGCAACGGATGCGCGGTGCTGGGGGGCACCACGCCTGCGAAGGGGGAACAGCGAATGCGCGACGTGGTGTTCGCCGCGATAGACGCCGCTCTGCTCGTCGGCGCGCACTACGCGGACGCACGTATCGTCGACTCCCGCGAAGAGCAGGTCTCTGTCGCCAACGGGCGTGTCGAGGCCATCGAGTCCGGGGAGTCGTTCGGCATCGGAGTTCGCGTCATCGCAGACGGCTCGTGGGGCTTCGCCTCGTCGGCGGAGGTCTCGATCGCGTCGGCGGAGCTTCTTGGACGGATGGCGGTGGAGGTCGCCCGCTCGAGCGCGCGTGTCGCCGGCACCCCCATCTCTCTCGCCGAGGTCGATGCACACGACACGCAGTGGTCCGGGCCGTGTCAGATCGACCCGTTCTCGGTCTCGCTCGAGGACAAGATCGCGCTGCTGCTTTCGGCCGACGAAGCGATGCGCGAGGAGAAGGCGGTCAAGCTCACCAAGGCCCACCTCGGCTTCTTCCGTGTCCACACGTACTTCGGATCGTCCGAGGGCAGCTACATCGAGCAGAACCACACCGAGTCGGGCGGTGGCATCTCCGCACTGGCGATCGCCGAGGGCGAGGTCCTCACCCGCTCCTACCCGAACTCGCACGGTGGCAACTGGCTCCAGGGTGGCTTCGAGGTCGTGCGGGGCTTCGACCTTCCCGGGGAAGCGCCGAGGGTGGCCGAGGAGGCTGCGGCACTCCTCACCGCCGCGCCGTGTCCCTCCGGCGTGACGGACCTGATCATCGACGGCAGCCAGCTCGGGCTCCAGGTTCACGAGTCCATCGGTCACCCGGCCGAACTCGACCGGGTGCTCGGCGACGAGGCCGCGTTCGCCGGGACGTCCTTCCTCGGCGTGACCGACCTCGGTCAGCTCAGGTACGGCTCCGACCACGTCACCGTCACCGCGGACGCCACCGTGCCCGGCTCGATCGGCAGCTTCGGCTTCGACGACGAGGGCGTGCCCGCCCAGCGCGACCACCTCATCACGCGCGGCACGCTCACCGGCTTCCTCACCTCACGGGAGAGCGCGCGCGCCATCTCGCGTACGAGCAACGGGTCTATGCGGGCCGACGGCTGGAACCGTATCCCGCTCATCCGCATGACCACCGTCTCGCTCGAACCGGGTGAGTGGTCGCTCGACGACCTGATCGCGGATACCGATGACGGCCTCTATGTCGAGACCAACAACTCGTGGTCGATCGACGACAAGCGCCTGAACTTCCAGTTCGCCTGCGAGATAGGGTGGGAGATCAAGAACGGCGAGCGCACGCGGATGGTCAAGAACCCCAACTACACGGGCATCACCCCGAAGTTCTGGAACTCGTGCGACGCCGTCTGCTCCCGCGACCACTGGCAGGTGTGGGGGCTCCCGAACTGCGGCAAGGGCGAGCCGATCCAGATCGCCCACGTAGCCCACGGGGCCGCTCCCGCGCGTTTCCGCGGCGTCCGGGTGGGGGTGGGACGATGAACTGGCTCTCAACCGATCAGGCCCGGGAGCTCGCCGCGCGGGTCGTTGCGCTCACATCCGCAGATGCTGCCGAAGTGATCGTGACGTCCGGCGAGGACTCGCTCACGCGCTTCGCCGAGAACCGCATCCACCAGAACGTCACGGAGACCGACACCCGCGTCTCGGTCCGCGCCGTACTCGGCGACCGTCAGGGCGTAGCATCCACCAACCGTCTTGACGACGATGCACTCGCCTCCTGCTGTGCCGCGGCGGTTGCAGCTGCCTCGGCGGCCCCCGCCGACCCGGACTTCCCGGGACTTCCCGCTCCCGTGCCGGTGGAGACGCCCACGCGGGCGGCAGCCGGGGCCCGTGAGTTCGGCCCCGAGCAGCGTGCCGATGCGGTCGGTGCGATCGTCGGTCAGTGCTCGTCGCGGCTGATCCAGGCCGCCGGGGGCGTGGCCTCGAACCTCAAGACCCTGGCGATCGCCAACTCGCTCGGCGTCGACGTGGGGATGGAGACGACGTCGGTGCGCGCCACCGTGCTCGCACTGACGGATCGCGGCGGTTCGGGCTGGGCATCCTTCCACGGCCCCGACCCGAACGGGCTTGCGGCTGATGCGCTGGGCGACGAGGCCGCGACCCTGGCCCGGCGCTCGGAGTACCCGACCGACCTCGACCCGGGGACCTACACCGTGGTCCTGGCTCCGGAGGCCGTCGCAGACATCGTCGACTTCCTCGGCTACCTCGGGTTCTCGGTGCGCGCGTTCGAGGAGGGGCGCTCGTTCCTCAGCGGGCACCTCGGCGAACGGGTTCTGTCCGAGCTCGTGACCATCACCGACGACGCGCTCGACCCCGAGGCGTTCGGTCTGACGTTCGACTACGAGGGAATGCCCAAGCGCCGCGTTCCCCTTATCGAGCGGGGCGTGGCGAACGGTGTGGTGACCGATTCGTACTGGGCGGCGCGCACCGGGCGGGAGAACACCGGGCACGCTCTCCCCGCCCCGAACCCGTACGGTCCGCTGGGGCTCGACGTTCAGATGGCACCCGGCGACTCCACGATCGACGAGCTCATCCGCTCGGTCGAGCATGGTATCTACGTCACGCGCTTCCACTACGTCAACGTTGAGGACCCGGTACCGGCCACGCTCACGGGGATGACACGGGACGGCACCTTCCTCATCGAGGATGGTGCGCTAACCGCCCCGCTCAAGAACCAGCGCTTCACGCAGAGCGCCGTCGCGGCGCTCGACTCGGTGCGGGGAGTCACGCGCCAGCGGGCTTTCTTCGACGTGATGCTCGGGGCGGTTCTCGTTCCCGGCCTGCTCATCGACGGCTGGGAGTTCACTGGGCAGACCGGCTAGCGTCCATCTGCCGGAGTGCGGCCAGACCGGAGGCGCTCGCACGTCGCACACCGGAATAGGTGCGGGCCCCGGTGCGTCTCGCGCACCGGGGCCCGCAGGAGCACGCGGCCCGATCTGTGGAGGGGCGCCACGAGGGCCGCATCCGGTCAGGAGGCTCCCGTCAATCCTGACATCAGGATGTATCGGCCACAGAGGGGCTCCGCTTGAGTGCCCACGCACATCTTCGGGCTGCGCGGATCGGGGCGCGCCACTCTCCCGCCTACTCCTGCTGCGCCTCGATCATCTCTTTGACCTTCATGAGACGCGTGAGGTTGCTCCGCTCGGCCTCGTCGAGCTTCATGCCGATGTAGCGGATGGTCTCGTCGAGCTGGGGGATGAGCACGTACTCGAGTGCGTTCACCCGTCGCCGGGTCCGCTCGATCTCCGCGGCCAACAGCTCGATCGCCTTCTCGCGCGCAGCGAGCTCGACAAGCCGCGGAGCGAGCTCGGCAAGCGAATCGAGTGCGACATCGAGCACGATCGGGGTGGTCACGAGCGAGTACCCGCCCGGAGCGGGAAGCCCGGCCAGGGTGAACTCGGGGATCCTCACGCTCATGACGTTGCGCTCGCCGATCTCGAGCAGCTCCTGCGGCTGGCCGCTCGCGAGCGCCGCCGAGAGGACCGCGCTCCCCGACTCGGCCCGCGCGATGGCGAACGTCCCGTACGCCGCGAAGAGCCCACGTTCCACATCCGCACGCATGGAGCGGCTCTCGCCGATGCGCGCGAGAAACTCCTTCATCAGCTCGTCGAGCTTGTCTTTGAGCAGCTTGTGCCCGCGCTGGGCCACCTGCCTGCGCCGACGCAGCTTGAGCAGCTCCATGCGGTTCGGGTTCACCCGCAGTTGCGACACGTCAGCTCACCCACTTCCAGAACGCCACCGCCACGACCGCCACGACGGCGATGAGGTTGACGATACGCAACACCACCACCGCCGGAGACGGGCGCACCCCGATCTCCGCCAGCCCCCGCGCCGCCGCGAACTGCAGGGCGACGAGGAACGCGAGCAGGAGTGCGACCGCTATCCACAGAGCCGTCGTCACGACGCAGTGGTGACCTCCTCGGTCTCGGCGACGTCCTTGCCGTCGTCCGCGGCGGTGCCGGCGTCGTCGACCGGCAGGTACCGCTCGACGTACTCGTCCTTGATGCGCTTGAGCTCGGTGCGCGGCAGGAGCTTCATGAGCTCCCAGCCGATCGCGAGCGTCTCCTCGATGGAGCGGTCCTCGTGCTCGCCCTGCCGGATGAAGCGGTTCTCGAACGCGTCGGCGAACGCCGAGAACGCCTTGTCCGCATCGGATAGCGCCGCCTCGCCGAGGATGAGCGCGAGCTCTTTGGCCTGGATACCGCGCGCGTACGCGCCGAAGAGCTGGTTGGACAGGTCGGCGTGGTCCTCGCGGGTCTTCTCGGGGCCGATGCCCTTCTGTTTGAGACGCGACAGGCTCGGCAGAACCGCGACCGGCGGGTAGATGCCGCGACGGTGCAGCGCACGGTCGAGGATGATCTGGCCCTCGGTGATGTAGCCGGTCAGATCGGGGATGGGGTGGGTCTTGTCGTCCTCGGGCATCGTGAGGATCGGGATCTGCGTGATCGAGCCGGCGCGGCCCTGTATGCGTCCCGCGCGCTCGTAGATGGTGGCGAGGTCGGTGTAGAGGTAGCCGGGGAAGCCGCGGCGTCCGGGGACCTCCTTGCGAGCGGCCGAGACCTCACGCAGCGCCTCGCAGTAGTACGTCATGTCGGTGAGCACCACGACGACGTGCATGTCGCAGTCGAACGCGAGGTACTCGGCGGCGGTGAGCGCCATCCGCGGAGTTGCGATGCGCTCGACGGCCGGGTCGTCGGCGAGGTTGAGGAAGAGCACCGATCGCTCGATGGCGGCGGTCTGCCGCAGCTCGGTCATGAAGAAGTCGGCGTCTTCGAAGGTGATGCCCATCGCGGCGAAGACGACCGCGAAGTCGCCCGCGCCGCCACCGGTGACCTGCGCCTGACGCGCGATCTGTGCGGCCAACTGGTTGTGGGGCAGACCGGAGCCGGAGAAGATCGGGAGCTTCTGGCCGCGAACGAGCGGGTTCAGGCCGTCGATGCTCGAGACACCGGTCTGGATGAAGTCGTCGGGGAAGTCGCGCGCTGTGGGGTTGATCGACGAGCCGTGGATCGAACGCTGCACCTCGGGAAGGATCTCCGGCCCGCCGTCGATGGGTCGGCCCAGTCCGTCGAAGACGCGCCCGAGCATGTCGCGCGACACGCCGAGCGTGAGCCCCCTGCCGAGGAAACGCACCTTCGTCTGACTCGGGTTGGCGCCGCGGGTGCCCTCGAACGCCTGCACGAGCGCGACGTCCTCGTTCACCTCGAGCACGTTGCCGAGACTGAGCGTTCCGTCCGGGAACTCCAGCTCCACGAGCTCGCCGTAGGTGACGTCGCTGACATTCTCGACGAGCAGCAGCGGCCCTACGATGTCGCGGGTGGTCATGTACTCGCGTTCCATCTAGAACTCACCCGCCTCTGTACCATCGGCGACGAGTTGGGTCTCGATCTCCGACTCGATCTGGCTGAACACGTCGGTCTCCTCGGTCGAGTACTTGGCCCGTGCGATCCGCTCGCGCACGGGCGCGGCGAAGATCTCTTTGAGCGAGGCGCCCTCGGCATGGGCCTGGAGCGCCTTCTCGTGGAAGAGCAGGATGATCCGGAGCAGGCGGTCCTGCGTGGCGAGCGAGGTGAACTGGTCGTCGTCACGGAACGCGTTCTGCTGCAGGAAGTCCTCCCGGATGGACTTGGCGGTCTCCATGACGATCTGTTCCTCGGGCGAGAGCGCCTCCACGCCGACGAGGCGGGATATCTCGGCCAGCTCGCTCTCCCGCTGCAGGATCTCCATGCACTTGTCGCGCCGCTGCCGGTACTCCTCGCTCACCGTGTCGCGCCAGTATGGCGTGATCTTGTCGAGGTAGAGCGAGTAGGAGACGAGCCAGTTGATCGCGGGGAAGTGGCGCTCGTAGGCGAGCCGGTCTTCGAGCGCCCAGAAGACCTTCACCACGCGCAGCGTGTTCTGCACGACCGGCTCCGAGAGGTCACCGCCGGGGGGCGAGACCGAGCCGATGACCGAGACCGAGCCGGTGCGCTCCTCGGCGTCCGTCTCGAGCGGCCCGCCGAGCGTGGCGACCTTCCCGGCGCGC
>Ga0114946_10002800_pt1 | contig 11894 bp, 15 predicted proteins | sample WalLakDeSediment_FD_88676 | JGI IMG/M metagenome (GOLD analysis project Ga0114946, IMG submission 88676) | Lake sediment microbial communities from Walker lake, Nevada to study Microbial Dark Matter (Phase II) - Walker Lake 11/02/13 Deep Sediment | ecosystem: Environmental > Aquatic >...
CCATCGACCTCCGCAAAGCCATGTCGGGCTCGTCCGCGAGCATCTCGAGCAGCGGGCCGATGGCAAGCCCGCCGAGCGTCACGAGCAGACGCCGGCACGCAACGTACTCCGCCGAGTCGCGCTCGTAGAGGTGCATCGCGCGGTGCAGCGCACGCATCTCCCCGGGTCCGGCGAGACGGCCCACGGCCTCCAGCACGCGCGCGCGCTCCCCGGGTGACGCGTCGCCGGCTGCGGACAGAAGTGCATCGGCGGCGTCGGCGGCGACCTCGAACTCACCTCTCTCCAGCAGCAGCCCCAATGCGTCCTCGACCAGCTCCAGACTGCGCTCGAACTGGTCGGTGCCCAGACCGAGCACGGCGAGGGTCACGAGCGCACCGGTGACGTCGCTGTCACTGAAGCCCCGGTTCGCCTCGTCACGCAGTGCCCGCAAGGATCCATCCTCGGAGCGGGCGCCAGGTATCGCGGCGGCGAGGTCAACGAGGCGCAACACCTCATCGACCGGATCGTCGACCTCGCCGGGTGTGGCCGAGGATCGGGAGACGATCCGTGTAGGCATCGCCGAGGCCAACGTCTCCGAGATGGTCTGTTCGGGCAGGTTCGCTCCGCGCATCGCCGCACCCGCGGCATTCGTGACCTCGTCCCGGCTTGCCAGGCTGATCTGGGCCAGGTTGCGGATCGCCCGGGCGAGCCCCTCGACGGAGGCGTCGTCGATCGAGATCCCCTCGGTGAGAGCGCGGCACATCTCGTCGACGCCGACCTGCCTGACCAGCGCGGCGACGGCCCGATCGGTGCGCGCAGAGGCGATGAGCCGCTCGGCCGTGCGCGCCCGCAACCTTCCCTGGGGCAGCGAGCGCGTTGCCTCGGCCACCGCACGAAGCGCTGCGGCGCGCTCTTCGTCTCCAAGCGCTCCGATGATGCGTGCCATCGCCGCGATGACCGCGCCGGGCTCGTCCTCGGCCCCGGACGCGGCTACACGGTCGTGCACCTGCGTCACGTACGACTTCACCGCGTCCCGGTCCACGAGCACCCTCACGAGAACGCGGTGGCCCTCCGCTCGCGGATGCTTGGCGGTGGCGAGAAGGTGGGCGATCCTCTGATGATCCGGAGGCCACGCCGGGTCGTCCTCGCCGGCGGACTCGGAGGCGTCCGCCTCGATGACCGATGTCGACGACTCGGTCACAGTGACCGAATCGACCCCCGCGTCCCACAGGCACGAAGCGAAGCCCCCGGCCGCCTCGACCTCCTCGGGAGGCCGACGCATCACGCGGAGGAACGATACGAGCATGTCGGGCCCGGTGCCGGCCCTGAAGCGAACCGCGGCCACCGACCGGTGGTAGAGCTCGATCGCGAACGTCCGGGTCGCGAGCTGTCCGGGCAGCACGGGCACGCCGCCGAACTCCACCCCTTGTTTGGTCACTGAGAGGTTGATGTCTCCGGCCTCGGCCAGCGCGCTCTCGAGCAGCTTCGCTGCCTCGGCCGCATTCGTCGCGGGAATCGTGCTCGAAGGCGGGTAGAGAACGACCGCCTTGTACGTGATGACAAGCTGTTGCAGAAACCGCTCTACGGAGACGGGTACCGCTCCGTTGTCGACGGGCTGTGACACGCTGCCTCCCCATGGGCCACCCCTGGTGCACACGCCAAGTATAGTGGCTCGGCGCCCCGCCTCCACCATCGGGTGATATCATCCCACCGTGCAGACGATCCCCGATAGCTCTCTCGTGCTCGCCTCGGCATCGCCCCGCAGGAGGCGGCTCCTTGCGATGCTCGGCCTCGAGTACGAGTGCATGGCCACCGACACCCCCGAGGACCTCGACTCTCCGCTCGCCGCCGACCCGCCCCTACTCGCCACGTTCCTCGCACGCGAGAAGGCCGAGGCGGCCCGTGCGGCCGGGTTGCACGCACCCGTGCTCGCATTCGACACGATCGTGCTTCTCGACGGCCGCGTCCTCGGAAAGCCCGTCGACCTCGACGACGCCTACGCGATGCTGCGCTCGCTGTCGGGCCGCACCCACGAGGTCGTGACCGGAGTCGCTGTGATGGCTCCCGGCTCGATGGCAGCCGAAACCTTCGCGGTCACCACGCCGGTGCGGATGCGAAAGCTGACCAAAGAGGAGATCGACGCGTGGGCCGAACGTGGGGAGCTCCTCGGCTGCGCGGGGGCGTACAACATCGAGAGCCACCTGGCACAGGTCGACGCGGACCAGTGCTTCCAGAACGTGGCGGGCCTGCCGCTCTGCCATCTCTACCTGATGCTCCGGCGCATGCGCGAGACTCTCGGTATCGGCGAGCCGGAGGCGCCCGTGGCGGCCTGCGACACCGCGCGCGGCGCCCGGTGCCGGCTGGGCCCCGTGCTGGTCGATCCGGACGGGGAGACTGCGGGCGGCTGAGAGCTACTCGCCGCGCCGGGCGACGACGATCACCGACTCGTCGGCCGTGCGCTCCAGCGAACGGCCCGCATGATCGCCGTACGTCGCAATGGCCTCGAACCCTGCGGACTCCAGTGCCTCGGAGAGCAGGTCCACGGGAAGCGCGGTGTGCACCGATCTGCGCGAGCGGAGATGCCAGCCGGTCTCAGCCGGATCGTCGTACGCGAACGCGTTTCCCGAGCTCGGGACCGCTCCGGGCTTGCGGGTGAGGGTCACGAAGTCGAACATGATGCCTTCATCCACGTAGTCGAGCACCTTGAGGAAGACCCGCTCGCCCTCGGCTGTCTCGCGGAGTACCGCCGGCATCATCCGGACGTGACCGTCGATGAGGCGCGCGTGGTTGAGCAGGTGGAGGACCACCACACCGCCCGGTCGCAGGGCGGCGGCGAAGTCCCGCAAAGTCGCATGCAGACCCGTCACTCCATCGACGTGAGGCAGCCCGTTGCCGAGGGTGAGCACGGCATCGTGTCCGGTCCCGACGAGTCTCTCCAGCTCGCCGAAGCCGCCCTCGACAAGGCGCAGCTCGACACCCGCAGCCGCGGCGTTCTCGCGCGCCTGAGCGAGCATCGACTCGCTCGGGTCGACCCCCACGACCTCGTGTCCCCACTCGCGGAACATGATGGCGTGCTTCGCGCTTCCGCAGCCCACATCCACGATCCGGTCGACGCCGAAGCGCGCGAACAGGTCGCGGAAGAACGGCGCTTCGCGCGCGAGCCTCCGGTCCCAGTCGACCATCTGATCGTAGTCGCTCGCCGGCTTTGCCTCGGGCCCTCCGGTCACGGTTCTCACCCGTCCAATCCGAAGATCCGGACCGCGTTGCCCCTCAGCACCAGGTCCCGGATCGTGTCCCCGACCCCGATGTCGTCGAGGGTAGCTATCTGCTGGTACTTGATCCATGAACGGTACGCCACCATGTTCCCGGAGTCGGTGCCGAAGAGGACCCGTTCGGGCCCGAGCGACGTGAGCGCACGCCCGAACACGTCGGCCAGCGTGAGGGGGTAGGCCATGAAGTCCATCCAGTTGTTCGTCCCGGAGGAATCGACCGCCACGTTCGGGCACTGGTAGGCGACCTTGAGCAGCTGATCGAGGTACCCCGCTCCGAAATGTGCGATCACGAACGTGACCTCGGGGAAGTCGCGGGCCACCGGCGAGAGATCGATCGGGTCGGCGTAGCGCATGTCACCGGTCGGGTCGACCGTCACGCCGTAGTGGACGATCATCGGCGCCCCGAGCTCGGCCGCCTTCTCGAAGAACGGGCGGCACGCGGGGTCCGACAGGCGGTAGCAGCGGTTGACCGGCAGGAGTTTGACGCCCCTGAAACCAGCGGCCATCTCGCGTTCGAGAAGGTCGGCCGCGCCCGGATGGGTCGGGTCGATGTTGCAAAGCGCATGCATGTGGCCCGCCGCGGCGGAGACGAACTCCCGCATGTACTCGGAGTCCGGAATGACCGATACGACGAGCGCCTTGGCAACGCCCGCATCGTGGATGCGCCGTGCGTACCAGGAAGCCATCTCGTCGGCGGGCATGTCCGGCAGGGACTCTCCGCGCCGGCCGAACTTCCGCTCCTTCAGCGCCTGCCGGAAGCGTGGTGCGGCTTCCGGGTGCGTCTCGACGTACTCCTCGAACAGTCGCACCGAGAACAGGTGGACGTGCGCGTCGATGACGTCACCGGGGCGTGTCGGACCCGCGGGCTCGAGAGGCGTCACGCTTGGGATCCGCTGTCGGTGTCGTCCCCGGCGGGTAACTCCTTGGGTGCCTCGGGGACGATGATCGCCGCGACGATGTAGGCGATCAGGAGCGGCCCCCATGCATCGAGAACGAGAGCGAGCAGCACGTAACCCACACGCAACAGCGTCACGTCGACCGAGAAGTAGTCGGAAACCCCGCCGAGTACGCCGGCGAGCACCTTCTTCTCTCGAGAGCGGACGAGACGGGCGTCCTTAGAGGGCAGCTGGGCCCCGGGCCGCCTGCTGTAGACGATGACGAGCACGCCGAGCGCGATAACCGCAAGCGGCCACCCGATGCGACGTATCTCACTGGTGATCTCGCGCGCGATCCCCCACGGGGCGGTCCAGCCGAGGATAGGGAGCCCCCCCAGAAGCGCGATCCCGATGACGATAAGGACCACTCCGATGACGACGTACACCGTGCGGAGGTCGGTTCCCTTCCCTCCGCCGGGAGTCTCGTTACTCACGAACGGTACCTCCTTCGCAGGTTCCAGCCGATCAGTACGTGACCACCTCGACGTTAGACACGCCCGCCTCGAACCTGATGCGATATCCCCCGTCGGCCGGGTAGTCGGGGGTCACCCACACGCGTCCGCCGCTCGAGAGCCGCGGGATGTCGCTGTCCACGCTGATGTTGGTGAGCCCGGCCTCGGCATCGACGCGCACGGGCACACCGCTCGGAACGCGCACGGTGAAGTTCGCCACCCCGCCGCGCACCAGGACGGGAACTTCCTCGATCCCGTCCGGCACCTGACCGAGTGTCAGCGTGACCTGGGAGACCCCGGAACGCACCTCGACCGAGTTGAGAGAGAGCGCCGACAGGTCCGCACCGAGATCGACCACTCCGGTGTCGATGTCGATGTCCCAGAGCACCCCGCGGGCGAGCGCTACGTTGATCCTGCTCGCCCCGCGGATCCCGGGTACCCACGTCTGTCCCGACTCCGGGCCGGTGACGCTCACCGTTGCCTGTCGGCCGGCGACCGAAGAATCCACCGCGGGCTGGCCGTACGGGCTGCGACCCCACACGCGGACGAGGTCCTCGCCATCACCGATTCGATACGACCCCACGCCCCCCTGGATCGTGGCACTCCCGGTGTCGACCCTCTGGCCCGCGGGCTGCGTCACGTCGAACTCGGCTCCTTGCGCGCCCCACATCCAGCCGAGTCCGGGAGTTGCGTCACCGATCGGCAGCACGAACGCGCCGACGATCAGGCCGGCGATGAGGAGAAGGCTCGAGATGACACGCAGCCACTCGGCATCGATGCCCTTGGCGATGATGTCGAGACCGGCTGCGACCAGAAGCAGGGGCCAGAGGCTCAGCACATGGAGCCAGACAGACCAGGGGAGAGACCCTGTCGTGTTGAGAAGCAGGATGACTCCGATGAGAACGAGGGTAAGGCCCTCGAAGACACGCTTGACCGTCATGTCAGGAACGCCCCCTCGGACGGAAGATCACGAACAGGCCCCAGACGATCAGTATCACGGGCCAGAACTCCCAGAGCCGGACCCATGGCACGAAGAGCTGGATGAGCAGCACCACCCCGACGAACACGAGGGCGAGGCCGACCCAGATCGGGCCGCGGCCGTGTGATGCGGGAGGCCGCGGAGGTGCGACGGGTAGCGGCGGTGCAACCTCTGACACAGATCGAGGTCCCGGTTCTACCGGTGCAGCCGGTGCCGGTGCGGCTTCGTCTGACATGGGGTATCCCTTCTCCGGGGAGCCGCCCTGCTCGGGAACGGCTACCCACATCACGAGGTAGGCGATGATCGCCACCCCGCTCGACAGCACGGCTGCCAGGACGGCGAGCAATCGCACGACGGTCGGGTCTAGCTCGAAGTAGTCCGCCAGCCCGGCGCAGACGCCGCCGATCATCCGGTCGTTCTTCGAACGGTACAGGGTCTTCTCCGCCATCACTGCTCCCGTACGTCGACTGCATCCTGCCTGGTGACGAGCACCCGGGCGATACGCCGACGACGCACCGCCTGCACGCGGAAGGTCACTCCCTCCACGTCGACATGCTCTCCCGGTACAGGTATATGCCCGAGGTGCACGAGCATCCACCCCGCAACCGTCTCGTACTCGTCAGATTCCTCGACCGGCAGCCCCATCTTCGCTGCGTCCTCGACCGGAAGTCGGCCATCGAGGATCCACCGGCCGGCACCGAGCTCGTTGACGTAGGCGAGATCCGGGTCGAACTCGTCGATCACCTCGCCGATGATCTCCTCGACGATGTCCTCGATGGTCACTATGCCCGCCGTCCCGCCGTACTCATCGACGACAATGACCATGTGGTTGCGCGCGCGCTGCATCTCCGAGAGCAGCGAGAGGATGGGCTTGGTCTCGGGCACGAACACCGGCGTGCGGAGGTAGGACGTGACCGGCTCGTCGAGCCGACCATCCGTAGCGGCCGTGACGAGGTCCTTCAGAAGGACCAGCCCCACCACCTTATCGGCGTCCTCGTGGACCACCGGAATGCGTGAGATCCCTCTCGTTCTGATGATCTCGAGCGCAACGGCCACGGTCGCCGTGTCCTCGATGAACATGACGTCAACGCGAGGGACCATGATCTCGCGGGCCACGGTGTCTCCGAGCTCGAAGATCTCGTGGATCATTCGCTTCTCTTCGTCGAGCAGGGTGCCCTGCTCGGTGACGAGGAGCTTGATCTCCTCCTCGGTGACCCCGGGTCGGGCGCCCGACCCGTGCACGCCGAGCAGGCGCGACGCGACGTTGGTGGAGCGCGCGAGCACCCAGACCACCGGCCCCAGCACGCGCGCGAGCAGCAGGACGGGGCGGGCGACCTTCACCGAAACGCTCTCGGCACGCTGCAGGCCGAGTCGCTTGGGGGCGAGCTCGCCGAAGACGAGCGTGATGTACGCGATCACGAGGGTCACGAGCAGAACCGCGAGCCCCTGCGCCACCGAGGCCAGCCAGACGCTCTCGAACGACCGGAGCCACTCAGCGATGGGCGCAGCGAGACTCACCGCAGCCGTCGCCGAGGCCAGGAAGCCGACGAGCGTGATGCCGATCTGGATCGTTGCGAGAAGTCTCGACGGGTCGTCGGTGAGATCGATCGCGGCCTTCGCCCCGGGCGACCCCCCATCGGCCCTCGTCTGGAGTGCAGCTCGACGGACGCTGATGAGGGCGATCTCAGACGCCGCGAAGTATCCGTTCAGGACGATGAGACCGAGGACGAGCAGTATCTCGGTCGCGTAGGTACTCATACCGACAAGAGTAGCAGCATCCCGCCTGTGTGACAGTACGGCCGCACGCTCTCCCGAAGCCTCCTACTCCTGAGTCTGTGGTGCGATCTTGTGCAGCACGAGCGCGATGAGCGCGAGCCGGCGACCGCGGTCCTGACATGCATCGACGAATGCACCAATGGTCTCACGCGTCTGCGCGGGCGGATCGTAGCGAACCACGCCGCCTTCGCAGTGAAGGATGTCGCACTCGCAGAGGGCCCGGACCTCCGGAGCAAGCTCGTCCGGCCTGCGGCCGAGCTTGAGCGCGAGTGCTTCGGCTTGCAGCACATCGTCGGGATTCTTGTGGAAGTACACGAGGATATCCCACGTCAACAAGGAGCGTACGTGGCCTTCCACGAACTGTATGACGGAGGGTCCCAGGACCCCCTCGAGATCGTACACCTCGCGACCGTCCCCTATCGGAGTCCCCGGACACCTCTGCCGTCCGGAGCGCTCATGGCCGTCCGCGCTGCATTCCCGCACGCGCGGCGTCTCGATTGTACCGTACGCGCAGGTTAGAGAGAGCATCCAGTACTCGTCCTCGCGATGGACAACGTGATGGGGTAGGGTTGGGAGTGCACGGCCGGCACCACCGGTATCGCCGCGCCGTGCCAACCGGAAGGAGTACGCAGAATGGCTCACGTGGAAGGCACCACCGTACGAGTGCACTACCGCGGCACGCTTGACGACGGCTCGGAGTTCGACTCGAGCGTCGGGCGCGAACCGCTTGAGTTCACCATAGGCACTGGCCAGGTGATTCCTGGGTTCGAGTCCGCGGTTGCCGAGTTGGCGGTCGGCGAGAACACGACGATTACGCTCGGATCCGAAGACGCGTACGGCGGCTATCACGATGAGGCGATCGAGGTCGTTCCGGTAACCGCGTTCACCGATACCCCGTACGAGGGTGCGGTCGTGCAGCTGCTCGGACCAAACGGAGAGCGGCTCGCCGCGACGATAACGCTCATCGAGGGCGACGACGTCACCCTCGACTTCAACCATCCGCTCGCAGGCAAGGACCTCACGTTCGAGATCGAGCTCGTCGAGGTAGCGGCCGACGAGTGAGTCTTCCCGCGGAACACACAGCGCCCCCGTCCGGAGGATCACCGGGTGGGGGCGCTTCTTCGTTAGCGGGCGTTGCCTAGCTACCCGGATGGCCCTCGAGGGTGCAGATCATCTGCATGCGCGAGGCAAGCAGGTAGAGAAGCGCGGCCAGGAGCATCGGGCCGACGAGGGCGATCCCCATGATCACCCACAGCGATACGCTCCACGATGCGATCACGCCCCACGCGACCACACCGAGGGCTCCGATAACCAGAAGGAGCGCTGCGAGCTTCTCGTAGAACCAGCCGACGACGAAAACGAGCACGGCGGCGGACAAAGGAAGGAGTGCGCTACCCGCCGCTGCAATCACCTCATCGAGCGTGTACGTGAAGTTCGTGTAACTCGCGGCGGTCTCCGATGCGAAGAGCATCACCGTCCACAGGATACCTCCGAGAATGACGAATCCCCGGGCGAACAGACGCTCCACGTTCATGCGCTCGTAATTGCATGTTCTCGTCATGACCTCCATGGCCATCCCCCTAGCACGTCGGGCCGGACAGTCTTTCACGTCAAAGCGGGTCGCGCCGGACCCGTTCTGCTGCATTTATACCCTTCGGCGGCGCTACAGGCGAATCCCCCTCACGCTGGCGGCCCAAAACGCTCTATGAGCGCCCGGGACGGGGATACGCCGAGTGCGTTAAGACATGCCTCCATGGCGGTCACCATGACCGGCGGGCCAGCCACGATGAACAACCAGTTCTCGGCGAGATCCAGGTGTCGCCGGACGACGTCGGGGGTGATGAAGCCGCGCTCGCCCTTCCACGTATCGGCGGTGGACTCGAGCACGTGAACGACGGTCAGCCCCTCCCGCTCGAGAGCGGCGATCTCTTCCACAAACGGGATACACTCCAGGTCGCGGTTACCGTAGAACAGCACCTCCCTGGGTGCAGTACCGGGATCCTGCGACCGTAGCATGCTGATGACCGGCGTGATGCCCACGCCGCCCAAGAGAAACGCGACGCGCGGTTCGTCGACGGGGAGCGTGAGCCGCCCCGCGGGACCCGCGATGCGCACACGGTCGCCCGGTCTCAACTCCGAGAGTGCGGCCTTGAACGCCGACCCGCTCAGGCGAGTCGTTATCTCGAGGTATGCGTCATCGGTGGCGGATGAATGGCTGAACGGCTTGGTCTGGGCGCCCTCGGCGGTCTGGATGGTGAGCGCCAGGTACTGCCCGGCGGCGAACCGATACCCGTCCGGCCGCTCGAACCTCACCGAGAGCACGTCGAGGCAGCGGGCTTCGACACCGGTGACTTCAACGTCGTATCCGGCCACTCGTCCTCCCTTCGGGATACTCCGCGTCACCATGCGCTTACCCTGGGAACATACCCCTCAAGAAACCTGTTGAGGAGTAGGCCATGCATCGGATCCTTCGTCAGTGTCCCGCACTCGTGATGCTCGCAGCCATCTTGCTGCTCACCGGATGCGTGGGTGCGCCCCGCCCGGACGGCCCGGGGCGCGATGGCAGTGATGAACCCGCCTCTCTCCCGCGCGCCGAGGTGCAGGAGTACGAGGGCGCCGACCTCTCCTCGATAGACGACTTCCGCGAGAACTCCATCGCCGGTCCGCAGCAGGTCGACCGCGATTCGTACCGCCTCGGGATAGCAGGCCTGGTCTCGGCCCCTGCCGAACTGAGCTACGATGACGTGCTCGCCGGGCGCACGTACCGCAAGGTCGTGACACTCGACTGTGTGGAGGGATGGAGCGTAGACATCCTGTGGGAGGGCGTGCTGCTGCGCGACCTCATCGAGAGCGCGGCTCCGCTCGGGTCCGCCGACACGGTGATCCTGCGCGCGGTGGACGGATACTCGACGTCGGTGCCGCTGGAGTACGTCTACGACAACGAGATCCTGCTGGCGTACTCCATGAACGGCGTCGAACTGCCGCCCGAACGCGGCTTCCCGTTCCAGCTCGTGGCCGAGGACAAGTGGGGCTACAAGTGGATCAAGTGGGTCGAGGAGATCGAGCTCAGCGACGACCCCGCGTATCGCGGCTACTGGGAAAGCCGTGGCTACAGCAACTCGGGTGACCGTGACGACAGCTTCCGCGAGTGACAGCCTGCGCCTACGACCGCTTGGGGCGCAGGTCCAGCTTCATGGTAAGGATCCGGTCGGTCGAGAAGATCCGGCCCGCCACATAGATGAGCCCCACGCACCACAGAGCCAGGTAGCCGACGCCGAGCCACACAGCCGTGTAGTTGCCGAGCACCGGCTCTCCCCTCATGCGCACGCTCCCTCCGCCCGTGCCCCCTCCGGACGCCCTGCCGTCTACGCCGGCGGGATGACGGCAAGCGTCACCGCGAGCACGTGACACGCGCTACCCGCGAGAACGAACACGTGCCACACCGCATGCATGTACGGTACGCGTTTGGTGATGTAGAAGACGGTCCCCAGCGTATACGCCAGTCCGCCGGCAACCAGCAGCCACAGCCCCACCGATTCCAGATTCTCCCTGAGCGGACCCATCATGAGCACCGCGAGCCAGCCCATGCCGAGGTAGATGAGCGCAGAGAGCCACCCCGGCCGGTTGACCCAGACCGCCTCGACCGCGATTCCCGCGATCGCGAGCGTCCACACGAGCGCGAAGAGCCGCCACCCTCCCTCGCCGGCGAGCGTGACGAGCGTGAAGGGCGTGTAGGTGCCGGCGATCAGCAGGTAGATGCCGGCGTGATCGAGGATCTTGAAGATGTGCTTCACCCTCGGCCAGGGGAAGCTGTGATAGAGCGTCGAGGCAGTGTAGAGCAGCACGAGCGTAGTGCCGTAGATGATCGCGCTTACCAGCTTGAGGGTGTCGCCGCTGCGGGCCGCGAACACGACGAGCACCGTGAAGGCCACGATGCTGAGCACCGCTCCCAAACCGTGGGTCACGGCGTTCGCGATCTCCTCACCGACACTATAGGGGCGGCGCGGACGGGCCTCTTCCCCGTTCGCGGTGTTCTCCATGTAGCGGGCGCTCCTGTGGTCAGATTGTCGTCTGGTTCACCTGCACACCGCATGCTACACCGTGACCGACAGGAGCGACAGCAGGCCTGATGCCGGGAACCGGGCGCTTGATCCACATACGCACCGCGCGCGTTACCGCCTCGGCCTCACGGGCGATGACGATAGGGGGCACCTCGTCGGGACCCTGCATAACCGCGGAGGATCCCGCGAAGAGGGTCAGGACGAGACCGAGTGCTACGACGATGCTCTTGAGTGGCGACACGCTGCTGCGACCTCCGATGAGATGGCGTTTCGTTATCCATCTGCATCATCGGGGCCGCAGATTGTATAGCGATGGCAGCGCGGTGACGGCGAAGTGACGTTGGATGACACGAAGGCAACGCCGACCCGCTGTAGCGCGTCGGTGGACGCATCGGAGAGCGCCGGGACTCGGGCAACGGGCGTTACCCGCCCGGCATCTC
>Ga0114946_10002801_pt1 | contig 11891 bp, 32 predicted proteins | sample WalLakDeSediment_FD_88676 | JGI IMG/M metagenome (GOLD analysis project Ga0114946, IMG submission 88676) | Lake sediment microbial communities from Walker lake, Nevada to study Microbial Dark Matter (Phase II) - Walker Lake 11/02/13 Deep Sediment | ecosystem: Environmental > Aquatic >...
AATATGAACGTATTGAATATCTAAGAAAAAATGACCGTATTAGAACAAATAAAGATACGGGAAAAAGAGTTATGATAAGCAAGGGTGAGAAAAGGGGTGTTTTGATATGTATGGTTGATCCTGAAGATAATGATTCTGTAATCTTTGGGTTTTCTTTGTGTAATCCTATAGATCGTTTTGACTATATTAAAGGTATTAAAGAAGAAGGATTTGGACTTGAACTTGCAAAAGCAAGAGCCGAAAAATGGCGTGATCATCTTGAATATTTTATTCAGCGTTCATTTACTGAAAATGAAATTTGGACAACAACAGAAGAAGTTTGTGAGGATTTTGAATGTGATCTTTTGCAAAATCCCAATCCAAGAGTAATTGTAGAAATTCCACCTTCTATTGTTCTAAGACTTAAAACCTTTATTGAACGATGTAGAAGATATTACAAAGACAAAAACTTTCCAGCATGGGTTGAACAAATCGAACAAAATAATCCAATATATTAAGGAGAAATAAATGGGTGATGAATTGATTTATTTGCAGAAACAAAGAGATGCTGCTAAAACAGTAGCTCAAAAAGAAATAGCTCAAAAGGCTATGGATGATTATTGGTTTCCAAAAACACCAAAAGCTCAAAGAAAAAAACCTAAAGAAAAATTGTATGATGAATTCGAATCTGAAGATGAATGGACATAAGGAGAATAAATCATGACATGGATATGGGAATGTATGGTGTTATCTCTTAAAGTAATAGTGGGTGGATTTTTTTGGCTATTAGTTATTAATATAATACCTATGACTATAGGTGCAATAATAGGTTGGTTAGAAAACATAGGTGATAGGAAAATTGAAAGGAGAAAGAAATGAATGGTGTAACATATATAGGTTTTGTTCAGGATCATTCTGGTTCTATGTTAGAAAGAAAAAAACTTGCTATGGATAACTTTAATGAACAAAGAGCAAAAATTCTTAAAGAAGATGATGATACAATTGAAAATCTTGTAACCATTATCGAATTCGATGATCAAATTCATTGCAACATAGACAATGTTCCTGTTTCTGAAGTAAAAGAACTTAAAGATTGGTGGTGTGGTGGAATGACTGCTTTATATGATGCTATTGCATTTTGTATAAATAACATTAAAGAAAAAATGGAAAGGGATAATAGACAGGATAAAGCAGCATTGATAGTTATTCAAACTGATGGTTGTGAAAATCAATCTTCTGATTATGCAGGTGAAAAGGGTAGACTTGCTATTAATAAAATGATTAATGAACTTGAAGATACAAAAATGTGGACATTTACATTTCTTGGTGAAAATATTGATCAAGAAGTGGCATATAATTTGGGATTTAAAGTTGAAAATACATTGGTTTTTGATAGTCTAGATACAAAACATGCATATAATTGTCAAACAAGAGGATTAAATTCTTATATGAAACTAAGAAAAGAAGGAAAAACTCAATCAATGAATTTTTATGAAAATAAATGATGTGGAGATAACCTATCAATGAGTATAATTATTAATCATTATGTGGGTATAACTCATCCTATAAAAGAAATAGAGGATGAGGAATCCCAAGAATTAATTCTTACAGCATGGAAGATTACCAATTGCATTAATGGTATTCATTTATTTGATGAATGTATATCCATTGATAATCATTATTTATATTGTGATGCTTGTGGTATAGAAGTTCATATCAAAAAAATAATAGTTCCTGATGGTAAGGATGATATTATTGAGAAAGTAAAAAATGAAGATTCCAGTAAATAAAGAGAAACAAGGTCAATGTCCAACATGTGAAAAATGGAATGAACTTAAACTCGATGTTCATGGATTACTTTATGGATTTACTTGTTGTCGTAGAAATTTTGTAATAGCTATAGATAGTGAAAATCTTGAAAAGTTATCTAGAGGAAAAAAGATTAAAAAATTACCTGATGATTGGATGTTCAGGTAAAAATATTGGACAGATTGCAATCTGTCCAAAGTCGGGAGGGTTGGCAGAGTGGTAATGCAACGGTCTTGAAAACCGATGTCAAGGTAAAACTTGCGGGGGTTCAATTCCCTCACCCTCCGATTATAAGGAATTTATGGAAATTAAAGTTAGAAATAAAAGAAATTGGAATGGAGAAGGATTTTATGTAGGTAGACCATCACCTTTATCAAATCCATTTATAATTACTGATGATCAAACAAGGGATATTTGTATTCAACGATATGCATCTTTATTTATTGATGCTATTCAAAATAGAAATCCCTCAATCATTACTGCTTTACAAAATCTTGAATCTTATCTTATAAAAAATCAGAAACTTAATATTATTTGCCATTGTTCACCAGAGCCTTGTCATGCAGATTTAATTAAACAAGCTCTTTTAAATAAGTTTCATACAAACTATTGGTTAGTTCAAGAAAAATGTCCTACTTGTGGACATGGTAAATATAAAATAGGAGTGCATGGATTATGAATATAAAAGAAGTTATAAAAAAATATCAAACCTTATATAAGGATGATGAAGTAATACAAAAAGGATCATGGATTTCTATTAATGGAAAATCATATAGAGTATATGAAGTAGAAGTATTAATAGATGCATATAAACAAGTAGAAGTATTAAATGCATATAAACAACCAAAACAAGTAGAAGTATTAAATGCATATAAACAACCAGAACCAGAACCTATTCCTGAATCATATGAAACATTATTAACAACCATTAGGGAATATGGCAGAGAAATATTTGAATCAAAAGACTTAAAAGAAATGCAAAGAAAGGGACTTCAAATTACTAAAATAGCAAAAAGAGTTCTTAATTTAATGGAGAAAAAATGAGAATAATTTTAGATAAACAAGAAGAAGCAGCAGTACAAAGATATGCTGATAAACATAAATTGACATATGGTGAAGCATTCCAAAAAATGTTAGATGCTATGACTAAGGGATTACTTGAACTTGCTAAAGAAGATAATGAATTAGGAATGAATTAAGTGAAAAATAGATTATATAAAAATAAAAATAGAACAAAGTTGCTTAAAATAAAGCATCTTTATTATGAGTTGATTAATGCTGTTGAAAATAAATATTCAAATGAAACACGACATGAGACAGCTTTAAGATTTATTGAACAAGCTCAACGTAAAGAAGAATTCTGGTCTAATGTTGTAATAAATAAAAGGATATAATGGAAAAAGAGAAAGAGAAAAAAAGAATTATTGGTCTTATTGATCAATGGGGTGAATTTGTCACTGATGTTGATGGGTTTGTTTATTGGTGGCCTGGAGAACACAAAGGTCATTTAGCTGCTCATCAATTAAGATGGATAGCTGAAGAATTAGATAGCAGGCACGAAAATATAAAAAAAGAAATAGATGATTTTTTCCAAAAGGATAAAGAAAAATGATTGATGCCTGGAGATCAATAGATGATGAAGGAAGAATATCAACAATTAGAAGTGAATCAATAGATTTTGAATATAGACGTTTAGAAATTGAATATATGATGATAAAAAATGCTAAATTACAAAAAATTGAAAATTGCTTACTTGAAAAATACAAGATTGAAAAATTAGAGGATGAGGAATTTCTTAAAGAAGAAGAAATGCAAATTTAAAGAAAGATAAAAATGTGAAAATTAAACCATGGACAATAGCATTAGGTATATTATTTGTAATAGATTCTGTTCATACTATGATAATTGGTACAGAAGCAAATAAACTCATTTTATGGTCAATGAATGTTTTTAATTTAAGTTTAAATCAAGCAATGATTGCAAGATTATTCTATCTTCTTCCATTGCTTTTATTTTTAAATACTCAGGATAAGAGATTTTCAATATTTACTTTTTTTGCATATATAGGTTTATATATTATTTTAATAGGTGTAAGTTTTTATGGATAGGAGAAAAGAAAATGGCATGGAGTGATATATTAGGAAATGAAAAAGAGATAGAAGATATACCAACTGAATCAATACTTGAATCTATGAAGTATAATATAAAAGAAAAAGAAAAGATGATTGAAGATTTAGTAAAAAAGATAACAATACTAGAAAGAAAATTAGAACATATAGAACATAATATAGCATAAGGAATGGACAAGGAATGGACTTGGATTTACATTTACTTGAAAACATAGAGAATACAACTATAGGAATTGAACATCCAGAGGATATATCAGGAATATATCTTTATAAATTTAGAGATCCATGGGGCAACTCTATTACTCCTGAATTAATTAGATATAGAATATTAAGAGAAACCCCAAAAGGATATTGGGTTTATAATCATGATACATTTAAAGAAAAATGGATATCTAAAGATGGTTTCAAAAGATATGCTTATTTTAATAAAAAAGATGCGTTATATGCATATTATAGAAAAAAACTTGTTCATATAAAATATATAAATCAAAAATTTGATCAATTAAAAGGGATAATCGAACTAATAGAAAAGAAAGGAAATATTAAAACCTTCCCCCATTTAAAATACTTGAGTTTAGACTTAGATCATATCATACCTTATATAAATAAACATAACGATGAAATCTCTTGGTGGAAAGCGTTAAGAATAAAAAAAGATGAATTTATAGAAGAAGGAGAAATGATTGTTTAATCCAATAAAATGGTTAAAATTAAAAAATAAAAAATTATATTGGCAAAAAGAAGCACAGTATTGTCAACCATATCTTGATTTATTCTATCAAGCTCAAGACATAACAGAGCAATTAAGAAAAATTGTATTAGAAAAAAGAAAACAATATATGGAAAGATATCCTCCTATAGATAAATAAGTATGGTAAGGAAAAACTATGAAACTACAACAATATCTGAAAGAAGGCTATAGTGATTGGGTTTACTCAAATAAAGATGATAATGTAAGAGTGAAAATCTTTAAAAGAAGTGCTGGATGGTGGGATTATGATGTATTTGAAAAATCCAAAGGTGGTTATTCATATACATTCAGTACCGAAGCAGCAGACACCTTCAAAACTAAAAAAGAAGCTCTTGAATGGGCTAAGAAGGAATTCGGAAATCTTAAACTAAATAATAAATTAGATAAAATGGGATGGTAATAGATTAAAATCTATTAGAGCCTTAGAGCCTCAACATGGAACGATCTATCATCTATCCATACCCTTACCTCACCCTTACCTCAACTGTTTCTAATAAAATCTATCTATATAATATAAATAAGAGAAAATAGGAGGAAAACTAATGGACTTAGTGGAAAAATATTTAGGTGAAGGAAGTAATTTTACTTCAAGAGCAGCAAAGGGTTTAAAAAAAGGAGATGTTGTTATAAAATTCGGTAAAATTGATTCTATATCAAAACAGAATCATATCATCATAGTTTATTCTGGAAAAAATAAAAAAATATATGATGAAAATGAAACAGTTACAATTGAAAGGAGTTAAAGAACTATGGCAACACTAAATGAATACCTGGATAAAGCTTTAAAAAATGTAGTACTTGAAATGAGTGATCAACAATTAGAAAAGATTAAAAAAATGTGGGAAACAAAAGCAAAAGAAAAATTCACCATAGAAGATATAAAAGGTACTGTATATGCCTATGGTTCAGAATTAGCTACTTTAAGATTACTTAAAGAATATAGAGGAAATAAAAAAGCAAAAGCAGATTATAGTATCAATCTAAAGAAGTTTTATTTTAGTTTAGAAATGTAAATGTATATACCAGTATATATACCAGAGTATATATATAGGGACATAATAGGGACACATGAGACTATACAACTATCTAACAGAAGATATAAAAAAATTAAAAATAGAAAAACCAAGAACAGATAGTATTCTTGTGAAGGTAAATGTTTTTAAATTTGATAAAGAATGGTCAAAAGAAAAAGATTTTTATATTGGAAAAGGTGGCAGTGGAAATACAATTGGTAACAGATATGAAAGATTTAAAGAAATTTTAGAAATGCCAGAAGAAAAAAGAAAAAGATGGTTGACAGATTCACCTAAAGGAAATATAATTGCATCATCTGTATCAGTAGATGATGAAGGAAGAATATCATTTGGTAATGGAAGACATAGATATTCTGTTTTAAGAGATATGGGTATGAAAGAAATTACAGTTGCCATGACAAAAAAATCAGTAAAGAATGCTAAAAAATATGGATATATATAAGGAGATTTATGGAAAAAATATGTATATGGTCATGTGGAACATGGTGTCATAAGGAAGACCTTGAATCATATGGTTGGATGTCGGACGATTATAAATGTATATATGTTAATAAAGATGATATCACAGATGACGAAATAGAAAATATTATCCGTTCAGCAAATAGTTCAAACACCAAAATTAGGACATTTGATAAATAATGGATTCAGTGAAATTGATATATGGTGATTGTTCAGAAAAAATTAAAGAAATAGATGATGCCAGTATTGATTTAATTGTAACTTCTCCCCCCTATGATAATCTAAGAGATTATAATAATTCTTCTGAATGGAATTTTGAAATTTTTCAAATAATTGCTAATGAAATATATAGAGTAATGAAAGAAAAAGCCATTGTTGTATGGGTTGTCAATGATGCAACTATAAATGGAAGTGAAACAGGAACAAGTTTTAAACAAGCTCTTTATTTTAAAGAAATAGGTTTTTGTATTCACGATACTATGATTTGGCAAAAATTAAGTACTTGCAGAGCATCAGATAATAGATACATTCCAAGTTTTGAATATATGTTTATCTTTTCTAAAGGAAAGAGAACAAAAGTAAATTTAATAAAAGATAGAAAAAATATATGGTATGGAACAAAAATACATGGAACAGAAAGATTTAAAGATGGTCAACTTATACCAAGAGAATCAGATACAATAATATCAGAATTTGGAGCAAGATATAATATTTGGGATATACCACCAGATAGAACAAATAAAACAGGACATCCAGCAGTATTTCCATTAAAATTAGCAGAAGACCATATCAAAACATGGAGTGATAAAGGACAAGTGGTTCTTGATCCTTTTATGGGATCAGGAACCACTTGTGTTGCATCAATTAATCTTGATAGAAAATTTATAGGTATAGAAAAAGATGAAGAATATTTTAAAATAGTTCAAGAACGAATAAGACAATCATCAGGACTTAAAACATTCTTTTGAATCCCATCGAAACAACTAAAATCCTTTTTCCATTTGAAAAAATCTCTATGTTTATATACCAGTAGACTTTCAAACTGATCTTTTATATTTTGTTTTTGTGATAGATATCCTTTTTTTACTCCAAATAAAGCAATCCCACTATTAAAAGTTCCAGTTCTTTTTGTTCCAACAAAAGGCATTCTTCCTATTATGTTAATAAAATCAACATATGGATTTAATCCGATAAGATTAAACTGCCACGGTTCTCCCCCTTTTTGTTCCAACAATGCTATTGTTTTAAATCCATATTTAGATTCTTCAACTGCTTTATTTACAAATAAAATTGGAAGAGAACCCTTTATGTTTCTACACTTACCTGAACTAGGTGGAGCTAACCATCCCCATTGTCCGTGATTATGCCAATCAATTGCTAATGAGTTTTGCTGTTCAGTAAAATATCTATCACATTTTTGATTTTTCCCATTACATGCTAAATCTATCATTTCTTCTCTATTGATATCCAACTCACTTGATAATATCTTTATTATTTTTTCAAACAAGAATTGTGGTGTTTCCCAATTTGGATTAGATCTCGGTTTTGTTCCATACATTTTTCCCATTTTAAAATTCCTTTTTTAGTAGTAAATAATTAAATAATTTCATTATCAATCTCCAATATGTACACTATATACCAAAGTATATATCATTGTCAAGTCTTTTTTTCCATTTAATTGAAGCACTATAATAATCAGGATATATATTTTGATATATACAAAAGTATATACTCATTCTCCAGGCAGATTTACAAAAATTTTTCCAATTTTTTTTTCAATTTTGAAATTGTCAATTTAAAAGGTGTTGTCCAGTTGGGCAACAGTTCTTCAAACCAAAAGAGTGAAAGTGCGTGAGTAAGTTTCAAAAAATTCTTCAAACCAAAAGAGTGAAAGTGCGTGAGTAGTGTGGTCTACCGTTAACTGCACTACCCCTGTTCAGAAAAATCCCTTAGTAAAATCTGCACCCCTTATGGCTGTTATGGGTTTTGTGGGTTCTTATGGATGGGCATGGTTGGGCATGGGTGGCTATGGTATGGGTGGCATGGGGTCATGGTGGCTTATGGCATGGGGGCTATGGTATGGGGTCATGGTGGCTTATGGTTATGGACAGCATGACACTTGCCTATGAAGCCTCTTATTAGCCTTAAGTATGTGAAATAATTAAATAAACGCTACGAGTTTACATAATATACCTTATAGGACGTAGTTTATAAGTATCTGAATTAATTCATATAAAAGAAGGTTTAATAATTAAAATCTATTTGATACACATTTTAGTGTCTCACATAGACAGCCAGTATGGGAGTTTCAAGACACAAATACATATATATTTTTGTGTCAAGGATATATCAAGAATATATCAGGGATATACTTTCTGAATGCCATTCACATGCAAAGGTCATGCCAGGATGATTCTGGACATGGGATTTTAATTTTTTTTTGAACTGCTCGCTTGCGTGATAAGCTCTCTTCTCTAAACCCTTGATTTTAAAGGGTTTATGGCTAAATGCCCTGTTTATAAGGCTTTACAGTGCCTTTTTTGTTCTAAATGCATTTTTTTCTTGACATTTCGATATATCCAGTATATACTTTGGTTTAAAAATATATAAAAGGAGAAAAAAATAAGCTTTTTGGTTTATGCCTTTATGTGAAATAAATAATAAACCACAACTAAATGGAGGATTTACAATGAAAGAAAAAACCACAGTAACAATAATGGTAATAATTAGTATGGTAGGGATTGTGGGATGGGTTTGGAATATTGCAAAACTTATTAGTATGGAGGTACTGCCTCTAACAACTATATTTATTGTTAGAGCAATTGGTATATTTGTTCCCCCATTAGGGGCAGTGATGGGATTTCTGTAATATCCAATGAAAAGTTCTTGACATTTTAGGAGAATAATTATGAAAATTAAAGTAGCAATGGCGTTTTTGGTATTTTGTTTTATGATATGGGCAACTACATTTATTTTTGTTCAACCTATTGAAGCAGAAAGGACAGCAGCATGGATGTTTAAGCCTGATAGACTAAAAACAAATATTCCATTTATATGTAGTGCTGATAGTATATCATTAAGAACAACTGGACATTCCATAAAAATCCCTATTAGATATAGAACAATAATTACATATCATGTCCTAAGTTCAAATACTAAAATTATAACACTGCCATATATTCATTTTTTGTATTTATTTTCAATTAAAGAAAGGATTTAATCATGTTTGAAAAAATAATGCTTCAATGTTGGGATGAATATAATAATGAAAATGAAACTGCTGTTCATCCGATGTTTGAAAAAGCCTTTAAAGCTGGTTGGGAAAGTGCTATTGTTCATGTAATGTTAATTGATATTTTAAAAAAAGAAAAGTCTTGACATTTAGATATATTCAGTATATACTTTGGTTTAAAAATATAAAAGAAAGGAGAATATTATGTGTGTAAGTCGTGGTTGTCTTGAGAGAATGGAAGCACAGGAAGCTTTGTGGTGGTCGGATATAGATGTAAGTGAAATTGAGGAAATTGAACTATTTAATGATTATCCAAGAAGCTATAAGATAGTTTTTTATGATGAAAATGAAATTAAAAAGACTGCTATGTTTTATCCAGATGGAATAAATGGTGAAGGTGAAGATAGTGGTGCTCCTTTTGAATATTCAGTCCTTACTATTGAAGGGAAAGAAGTATGAAAACATATTGTTTTGATGTTGATGGTACTATATGTACTAAAACTAATAGTGATTATGAGAAAGCTCTTCCTATACAGAAAATGGTTGACAAGATTAACAAATTATATGATAATGGTCATACTATTGTTATTTTTACTGCTAGAGGTCAATCTTCTGGGAAGGAATGGACTAATTTTACTTTGAAACAATTAAAAGATTGGGGATTGAAATTTCATAGATATTATGTAAAACCATCAGCGGATTATTATATAGATGATAAGGGAATTACACCTTCACAATTTCTGGAACATGTACAAGAAGAAGAAAGTCTTGTGCAGCAGTTTTATAATTGGAAGATTAAAATAATTAAAGAAAAGAAAAAGAAAAAAAAGAAAGGATAGGAGAAATGGCATCTTATACTTGTCTATCTAATGAAGCTGGTATGATGTTTACTCCTGGTAAACAGTATCTTGTAGAATATAAACAAGGAAATGGGGAATGTATCAGGGATGATTACGGGTATATTCGATTTTTGTTGATATCTGATGCAAGATTTATTGTTAAAAATAATGCACCTTATGGAAGTGTTTTCTATGCTTACTTTGAAAGAAACAATTAAAGGGGGGTATTATGGCTAAAAAGAAAAGTTATAGAAAATTTGCTAGGGAATATTTTAAGAATGAATTGTATGAAATTAAGAACATGATGGATGAGACTGAACTTTCTGCTAAAGCTTGTATTGATGTTCTTTATGATTATAAGGAGCATGTATTTGGTGAATATGTTGCTGTAAGGATATATCCTAAAAATGTTAATGCCTAATCTACCTATTACATTAAGGCTTAGATCCATAGATGAATTAAAGAAGATGTATATTCATAAAATGGATGCATATTATCAAAATCAACATTATGAGGGTTTGTTTTTTCCAAATTTTAGTCATTTTATTTCTAATGAGATGCTTGAAAAGGATTTTTGGGGAACATACGTTAATGTTATTAAAATTAGTAAATGGACTAGGGATAGTAAAGTCTTTCATATTGATTGTTGTGGAGATAAATGGGGATTTCCTATTGAATGGTTTTGTTTTGATTTTATTGAATCAGATGAATTTGAAGTATAAGGATATTTTATGAATAATATTATAGAATCATATATGAGTGCTTATAATAGCTATCATGGTGTTTATCCAACTATTGCAAAAAAAGGAGCATGGATATATATCAATGGTGATGGTAATGCATTAAGACTTAAAGCCCTTCCTGAAATGGCAAAACGATTAAGAGATAAGAAAAAAGAAGATCCCCATAAACTCAATAGAAATATACTTCCTAAGAAGAAACAATGGGAAAAGGAAATAGGAGAAGATTTAATTCATTTGTTTCTAGAAAAGATATCTGAATTATGTAGTAATTCACCATCTGGTATGGAAAGATTTTTAAAGGATTTTATAACTAGTGGCTATGAATCTTTTCAAGATAATATTGACCAAGCGGAAACAATCGTTAATCTGGAAAGAATAGTTAATGAACAAGAAAATGAAATTGATAATCTTAAGGCTGAAATAGGTAGTATTACAAGATATATATTGGATATTAAAAAAATTATGAGAGAAATTAAAAACGAAAATTCAGCCTTAAGGGAAAATTCTGTTTTGTTTACAATGGATGATATTGATAGTCCACAAAAGGATTGGGATCTATCATCCTGTATTGGTGATCCCGGTCCTAGTGATGATGATATACCATTTTAGGATTAATTAAATAATGAGACATAAATGGAAAAAGATAAAAGATTATGACCTATTGGAAGGGGATAGGAGATTAATATTAAAGTCAGCTATGAGATGTGTTAATTGTGGTTTAGAAAAAGGAAATGGTAGATCAGGTTTTAAATATCAAACTTTGGTGTATTTTGCAAGTTTTGAAGTAGCTGAAAAGTTTAATTGGCATTCTGATAATTTAATTTATAAGATAAATTATTTAAATCCTGAGTTTTTAGATCAACCATATGGTATTGTATTATCGTACAATATATTACCATTTGAATGTATGAATATC
>Ga0114946_10002802_pt1 | contig 11891 bp, 11 predicted proteins | sample WalLakDeSediment_FD_88676 | JGI IMG/M metagenome (GOLD analysis project Ga0114946, IMG submission 88676) | Lake sediment microbial communities from Walker lake, Nevada to study Microbial Dark Matter (Phase II) - Walker Lake 11/02/13 Deep Sediment | ecosystem: Environmental > Aquatic >...
AGGACGAGCGCGAACCAGCACGTCGTACCCGGCACCACAATCCCTCAGCCCGGGCAGGAGGTCGCGTCGACCGATTTCCCGAAGCCGCCGCCGGAGGAGGTTCCTCTCCACAACGGAATGGCGGTGCCGCGGTACCACGATCCCGAGGCGCGGTCCTGGCAGGACACCGGGCACGGCAGAGGTACTCTCCTCCCGGGCAACGAAGACATCCAGGGGTCCCCGGCGCCGACGCAGGCCGGTGCGGTGGAGACGGATGATCTCCGGTCCCCTTCGGATCCTGGCGGAGCGCGGAAAGCGCTGGGTCCTCGGGTTCCGGGAACCCTCTTCAGGATCGCCGTCTCGCCAGATCTTGCCGGGATCCACGATCGGGGAGGGGGTTACTTGGACCCCACCCTCACGGCGAGCTGATGGCGGCCCTTCTTCCGGCGCCGGGCGAGGAGCTTCCTCCCGGACTTGGTGGCCATCCTTGCACGGAAGCCGTGCTTGTTCAGGCGCTTGCGGTTCCGCGGGTTATATGTGGGCTGCATGGTTTCCTGCCCTGAAAGCGTACAGAGAAATGATGGAGGTCAAGCTTTGGAAAATAGGTCCAGTGCCCACGGGGGGTCAAGGCGCGGCCGCATTCCCCCGGTTGAACGTCCCGGAAGTCTCCGCGGAGCCTGCCCCGCCAATTGACTTTTCCACACCCCCGGGGTACGCTTTCCACCCGCTTTACGTCGCCCGTTCTTCACGCGTCCTCCGCCTCCTGCGTGATCCCCTTCGTGTCAGGGGGCGTCCACCCCCGTCCCCTCCCTACCCCCGCCATGGAGCTCACTCCCTCGGAACTCTGGCAGCGGGTCCTGGAGACCGCCCGATCCGGTCTCCCGGAGCAGAGCTTTCGCACCTGGCTGTCGGGGACGCGGGCCACGGGTGTTTCCGGGAACCAGATCCACGTCGACACCCCCAGTGACTTCCACACGGAATGGGTGGAAGACAAGTTCGGCCCCGGGCTTGCCGACGTGGCAAGTCGTCTCCTCGGTCGTCCCGTCGACCTGGTATTCCACACCGCCCCGGACAGCGCGGTTCCCCACGTCCCCAACGTGGAACTTGCCCCCTCCGTACCCGACGTCCTTCCGGGTGTGAGACGCGCCCCTGCACCGGGTGGGGCTTTTCCAGGCTCTGACCCACGGCGTCCATCCGAGGCTGGAGGCTCCGGCTCGACTCCATTGCAGACCCCCGGTGCGGCCACCCCTCCACAAGGCGTTCCCCCCCGATATCCCGGGACCCACCCCTCACGAGGGGGTGATCCCGGAGCCGGCGCCCGTCCCGACGCCGACCCCCGCTCCGGGGCCGGGCTCAATGACCGCTACACGTTCGATCGCTTCGTTGTGGGCACGAACAACCAGCTGGCGGCGGCAGCAAGCCACGCGGTAGCCGAGACGCCGGCTCGGATCTACAACCCCCTCTTCATCTACGGAGGGGTGGGGCTGGGGAAGACCCACCTCATGCACGCGGTCGGACACGAGATCCTCAACCGACATCCGAATCGCCGCGTCGCCTACGTCAGCGCCGAACGTTTCATGAACGAGCTGGTGAATGCCATCCAGACCGGGACCACCGGAGCCTTCCGGCGCCACTACCGACAGATCGATCTGCTCCTCGTGGACGACGTTCACTTTCTGGTGCGCAAGGAGAGCACGCAGGAAGAGTTCTTCCACACCTTCAATACCCTGTACGATGCCGGGAAGCAGATCATCCTGACCTCGGACCGGGCGCCCAAGGATCTCCCGGGCGTGGAGGAGCGCCTCGTCTCCCGCTTCGAGTGGGGGCTGGTGGTCGACATCAAGCCCCCGGACTACGAGACCCGCGTGGCCATCCTGCGGAAGAAGGCGGAAGACGACGGGGTGGCCCTCGACGACGAGGTCATCGATTTCATTGCCCGCTCCTGCACCTCGTCGGTGCGGGAACTCGAGGGAGCGATCATCAAGCTCCTGGCCTACTCTTCGCTCCGGCGAGAGGAGGTCACCGTGGAACTCGCAAAGGCGGCGCTCAAGGGGATGCTTCGAAGCGAACGAGCCGACGGTCCGTCCGGGGAACGCCTGACCCCGGAATCCATCCGCGACATCGTCGCCCAGGCCTGGGGTGTGCGCCCCGAGGGACTCCAGTCCCGGCGACGAACCAGGGACCTCACCGTGCCCCGGCAGGTGGCCATGTACCTCATCAAGGAGCTTCTGGATGAGTCCCTGGTGGCCATCGGACGGGTTTTCGGCGGTCGGGATCATTCCACCGTCATCCACTCCATCCGGAAGGTCGAAGACGACATGCGCCAAAACGAGGGCTTTGCGGACCGCGTTCGTGAAGTCCGGGAACGGCTGGCCAGGTGATTGGGGATAACCCTGTGGGAAGGGGGGTGAGTTCTCCACATCTCCGGGCCCTCTGTGGAAGGTGTGGAGGAACCGACGCGGCGGTCCACACCGGATCCACAGGCCCCGAACACAGGTGAAGGTGGTGCCGGATGGGGATTTCGGATATCGTACCGGGGAGCTTTCCACGGCTCCACATTGCCTACTACTACTGCTGTTCTGAATAGAACCAAAGAAGAAGGGTGATCTTCCCGTGGAGATCCCCACGAACCCTCCACCTTCGGAGTCCCCATGAACTTCACCATCACCCGTCAGAACCTGCACCAGGGTTTGGCCTCCGTATCCGCCAGCATCCCCTCCAAGACGACGCTACCGGTGCTCTCGAACATCCTCTTCGAGACCGCGGGCGACGGAATCCGGATGAGCGGAACCGACCTGGACGTGAGCGTCCGGTTGCAGGTTCCGGCCGAGGTGAAGGAAGGAGGTTCGCTGACGGCGCCAGGGAAGAAGCTGCAGGAGATTGCTCGCGAGCTCCCGGACGAGATGGTGGAGATTGCCACCCGTGGGGACCAGATCGAGCTGCGGTGCGGTCGGTCCCGGTTCAAGCTCAACGGGCTGCCTTCCGACGATTTTCCCCAGCTTCCGCACGTGGATTTCGGGGGTGGATGGTCGGCGGCGGGCAAGGATCTCCTCTCCCTGGTGCGGCATACGGCCTTCGCCGTTTCCACCGAGGAGTCGCGGCCGGTCCTGAACGGCGTCCTGTGGGAAGTCCGCGACGGAGAAATGCGAATGGTGGCCACGAACGGCCACCGGCTGGCCCGGATGCGCATCCCCGCCGGTCCGTCGGTGGAGACCACCACCCAGTTCATCGTACCACCTGCGGCTCTCCAGCAGGTCCAGCGGCGCTTCAAGGAAGAGGACCAGGTCACCGTGGCGCGGGAGCAGAACCACCTGGGCTTCAAGGCCGGGAACGCCGAGGTCTACACGCGGCTCATCGAGGGTACGTATCCCAACTACGAGCAGGTGATCCCCAAGGACAACGACAAGAGCGCCGTGCTTCAGCGGAAGCTTCTGGAGTCAGCGGTGCGAAGGGTCGCCGCCGTGGCCAGCGACCAGACCCACCGCATCCGGCTGGAATTCGGTCCCGGGCGCGTGCTGTTCAACGTCCTGACCCCGGACCTTGGAGAAGCCCACGACGAGATCGAGATCAGCTACGAGGGGGATCCCATCACCATCGGATTCAACGCGAACTACCTCCTCGAGGTGCTCCGCTACGTGGGCACCGACGAGGTGAAGATGAGCTTCAAGGCGCCGGAGCGCGCCGCCGTGGTGGAGCCCATGGCGTCAGGCGATGCGGAGCCCATGGACTACCTCTGCCTGGTGATGCCTCTCCGACTCGTGGACTGACGGGCCCTCGGCCCCGCTTCCACCGTTTCAGTCGGACCCAGGGGGAGGGGGTGCATCCAGAAGTTCCCGAGCGGTGTAGAGACGAAGAAGGGGATAGCCGGCAGATCGGATCGCCTCCTCGCCGCCGGCTTCCCGGTCCACGACGGTGAGGACGGCCAGGATCCTGGCACCATGATCCTCCAGAACCTGGATAGCCTGGAGGGAACTTCCGCCCGAGGTGAGCGCATCCTCCACCACCACCACCGAGGCTCCCGCGGGAAGCCCACCCTCGATCCGGTTGCCCGTACCGTGGGCCTTGGCGGCCTTGCGGACGGAAAACGCATCGATGGGCGACTTCTCGATCCAGCTTCGGTGAGCCAGGGCATAGGCCACAGGATCGGCGCCCATGGTGAGTCCGCCCACCCATTCGGGCAGGTGGGCGGTTTCGCGCAGGACTCTCAGGGCCTCGAGCCCCACCAGGTACTGCCCTTCGGCCGAAAAGAGCGTCTTCCGGGCATCAATGTAGTAGCTGGAACGGGCGCCACTGGCGAGAACGAAGTCCCCGCGCTGGAGGGAGCGGGCCACGAGGAGGTCACGGAGGCGGTCACGGTGGTTCATCACGAAGAGATCTCGGTGTGGTGCGGGTTCGTCAAGCCCGAGCGGGGGACCCTGTTCCGGTTCCTGCCCGAGTTTGTACGCGAGCTTATGCCCGGGCTCCGGCCCCGGCTCCGGCCCCGGCTCCGGCCCCGCATCCTGCCTCTCATGCTCCTCTCCGGACTTCTTTCCGCCTGCGCCGACGAGACCACGGTCCTTCCCTCTCCCCGGTTCGCGCAGATCGGAGAGCTGAGAGCCGACGTGGAGGTACCCCTTGCCGGAGGGGAGGGTCGGCTGGAGGGAACCCTGGTCTGGCAGTCCGATGGACGCTGGGTGCTCGTGGAGCGCATGTACTACCGTGACCAGCTGGGCGAGGAGGTGGTTCGCCGGAGCCGAAGGAATCCGGGAGAGCTCTCCGGAGAGTACACGTCGCTGATCACCCAGTTGAACGAAACCCCCGGACTGCGCCTGACCGGGGAGGTGGAGCAGGGAGGGCCCGCCACCTGTGCCCCGAACCAGGCCCGGGTCACCTTTGCCATGGTGGACGCCTTTCGGGGCCAGGTGGCGCGGTGGACACGCTGTGCCAGTGGGAATCTCTTCAGCGTGACACCGGGGTCCGGGGGTTCTGATCCGGGAACCCCCCGTGTGGTCACCGCCGTTCAGCTCACCCGCTCCTTCACCATCGGGGATGCAGAGCGATCCATCTTCGAGGGCAGCCTCCCCTTTGCCACCGTGGATCGAGGGGCCGATTCATCGGCACGGGAATCCCGCTCCAGGGCGTTTGTTTCGGTCGATGGAGACCCTCCTCCGGCGTGGGTCGACTTCTGGAACCGTCACGCTGAGCCGGGGGTGTCCAGCCCCACCGTCGACTGGACCCGGGAAATGGTGCTTCTCGCCACCCCGGGACGTCGGATGGAAGCCGGACATGCCGTCGGAATTCGACGCATCCTCCCGGTGGGCGTCGCCACCCAGGTGCAGGCCGTGGAATCCGTTCCCGGCGACTTCTGCGCTCCCGCAGCGCTCGAGAGATACCCCTACCACCTGGTCATCGCGCCGCGGGGTCCTGCCCCCGTCGACTTCGCCGACCTCCTTCCCCAGCGGATTCCCTGCGGCGGATGAGACTGGAACGCGTGAGTCTCCGCCGCAAGTTCGCCCTCGTTTTCGTGGGCTTCTCCCTTGCCCTGACCGTGGGAGGGGGACTCTGGGCGCTCCAGGTGACGACGAGGGCGCTGGAGAGCGAACTCGATGAACGGCTTCTCTCCATGGCCGAGACCACGGCGGGCGCGGCACTCCGAGGCCAGGAGATCTTCGCCTTTCGACGGGGAGACGAGACCCAGCCCCTCTGGCTTCTCTGGCAGGAGCGCCTCCAGGGGTTCCTGACGCGCGTCGACCAGGCCTACATCTTCCACCGGGATGGGTACAACATCGTCTCCACCCGGCCGGGGGAAGAGCTGCCCATCGGGACCGCCGTTTCGGGGTTCTCGGCCTTCCCCTCGGCCCTGGCCCAGGCCTGGGAGACGGGTCAGGCGACCACGGAAGTCTTCCGGGGCGACGACGGTACCCTCTACAAGTACGCCTTCCATCGCCTTGGCCAGAGCGATGCGATGCTCGCTCTCCTGGTGCGACCCGACTTCCTGGACCCCGTCGTGGCCCTCCGGCGAAGCCTCGTCCTCGGGTCGGTTCTGGCGGCCCTTCTCGCCGGAATCCTCGCCTACCTCCTGGCCACCGGCGTGGCTCGCCCCCTCGAGCGGCTGTCCAGGGCCGCCCTCCGAATCCAGCGCGGGCAGTGGGACCGACCGGTGGCGGAGGAAGGCGGGGACGAGGTGGGCCGGTTGTCCCGGGCCATGGAGCGAATGCGCGTGGGCATCCTGCAGCGCGACGAGCAACTCCGTCTCATGCTGGCCCAGGTCGCCCACGAAATCCGGAATCCGCTGGGGGGACTCGAACTGTTCGCGTCCGCGGCCATGGAGGCCGAGGATCCCCGGGAACGAAGGCGGATCCTGACACGCATCCGGAGCGAGGTGGATTCCCTGAACGGGATCATCCAGGACTTTCTCTCGTTCGCCCGCCCCATGGAGCCGCACGTCGTGATTCACGACATCCGGGAGCCGCTGGAGGAGGCGGCCGAACTCCTCCGAATGGAGATGCAGGGAAATGGCGGCCGGCTGAGGGTCGAGCTTCCGGATGAAGCCATCCAGGTTCAGGCGGATCCGGATCACGTGAAGCGCATCGTCCTCAATCTCCTCCGGAATGCGGCCCACGCCGGGAACCACGTGGAAATGACAGCGCGGTGGCGCAACGGGGAGGTGGAGATCACGGTCTCGGATGATGGACCCGGCATCTCGGCCGAGATGAGGGAGCGGATCTTCGAGCCCTTTGTCACGGACAAGGAACAGGGAGCGGGTCTGGGTCTGGCCATCGTGGATCGCCTCGCCCGGGTGAACGGGGGGCGCGTGGAGCTTGCAGACCCAGAGCGGGACTCCCCGGACACTCTACCCGTTGCCGGGAACGGGACGGGAGCGGTGTTCCGCGTGTATCTTCAGGGGTCCGACGAACTTCCTTTCGAGGTGGACTGATGGCGCAGATCCTCATCATCGACGACCACGATTCCATGCGGGAGGGGCTGGAACTCCTGCTTCGCCGCAGGGGCCACCGGACGCTGGCCGCCGAAAGTGGAGCCCGAGGTCTCGAATTTCTGGCCGAACACGGCGCGGATCTCGTGATCACTGATCTCAAGATGGCCCGGATGGACGGGATCGAGGTGCTACGGGTCGTGCGGGAGCAGAGTCCGGAGACGGAAGTCCTGGTGATGACCGCCTACGGGACCATCGAGAAGGCCGTGGAGGCCATGAAACTCGGAGCTGCCGACTTCCTGACCAAACCCTTCTCCTCGGAGGAGTTCGCCGTCAAGGTGGAGCGGCTGATCAAGTCCAGGGAGGAACGGGAGCGACTCAGGCGCGAGAACCGGAGTCTCCGGGTGGAAAACACCTACCTGAGAGAGGGCCTCGGGGAGTCGACACCGGCGAGGTACAGCGAGATCATCGGGGAGTCGGAGTCCATGAAGTCCGTCTTCCGCTGGATCGACCGCGTTTCGCGCTCTGACTCCACGGTCATGATCTACGGGGAATCGGGCACGGGAAAGGAGCTCGTGGCCCGGGCCATCCACGCCTCGTCGCCCCGATCCAGCGGCCCCTTCATCCGCGTGAACTGTGGCGCACTCTCCGACGGTCTGCTGGATTCGGAGCTGTTCGGGCATGAGAAGGGGGCGTTCACCGGTGCCGAGCGGCGTCGACGGGGGCGGTTCGAGCTCGCCAACGGAGGAACCCTCTTCCTGGATGAGATTGCCACCGTCGCTCCGGCCACCCAGATCCGCCTTCTTCGCGTCCTGCAGGAAAGGGAGCTCGAACGAGTGGGGGGAGAGGAGACCATTCCGGTGGATGTGAGAATCGTGGCCGCCACCAACCAGCCACCTGAGGAACTCCTGGGTGGGAACGGCTTTCGGGAGGATCTCTTCTACCGACTCCACGTCGTTCCCCTGACCCTGCCCCCGCTTCGGGATCGCCTCGACGACATCCCGGTCCTCACCCGTCACTTCATCGAGAAACTCCGGGATCGAACCTGCTCGGGTGTCCGGGAGGTTTCCGAGGGGGTCATGGAGGCGCTCAGGAACTACGGCTGGCCAGGGAACGTGCGAGAGCTGGAAAACGTCCTGGAACGCGCGCTCGTTCTGGCCGAGGGAGACTGCCTGGATGTGGAGGACCTTCCCCAGCTGCAGGCAAGGGCAGGGAACGGGGACGGACGTGTTGGCCCCGAACTCTCACCGGAAGGGATGGACCTGAACCAGGTCGTGGAAGGAATGGAGGAGCGTCTCCTGCGCGAGGCCCTAAAGCAGGCCGACGGGGTAAAGGCAGAAGCCGCTCGGCTCCTGGGCCTCAAACCCAGTGCCCTTTACTACAAGCTCGAGAAGTACGGAATCGACGCCTGATGAACCAGCCCACGCCGCCGCATCGAACCGACGACCGAGGGGGGCAGGAAGCCCGTCCCGGTCGCCTGGCGCGATCCGGTCGGGTTGGGAGGTGGGAAGGCCGGGGGTGTAGTTGGGAGCTGGCGCGGGGCCTGGCCGCCGCGGCCCTCGTCCTGATGGCGCTCTTCGCGCAGCCGTTTGGGCCTCCGGGGCTTTCACGATCCGAAGCGGGGACAACCGGTCTTCCTGGACCCGTTTCGCTGGCGGCCCAGGTTCCGGCGGATGCAGCGCGTGCTCGCTACGAACGGGCCATGGAGGACTTCCGCCAGCTCCAGCAGGAAGGAGAGCAACTCCGGCCTCGGCTGGACCAGGTGGCGGCCACCATCCAGAACTATCGTGACGCCGGGAACCAGCGCGCGATGAATGACGTGTTCCTGAACGAGTTTCTTCCCCGGAACCAGCGCCTTCAGGACGTCACCGTTCGAGCGGGAGCGGCCAAGGCGGTGCTGGACGAGGCGCGGCGCGAGTTTCTGCGGGTGCTGCGGGCACGGGAGGAGGTGCTTCTGGCCGAGCTGGACCGAACGCCGCCTCCCTCCCGAGCCCGAGAAGAGGAGATCAATCGCCAGGTCGTTCGGCTCCGGCAGGAGGTGAACGAGCTGGAGCGAGAGCGGGAACCCATTGCCGAGGTGGGCTTCAGCCCGGTCCCCCGCTTCGACGTGGCTCCCACGGACGGACCGGTGGAGCTGAATGCCCAGGCGGCGTTTCTCGAGCAGCGGGCTCAGACCAACGTCTCGCTGATCATCCTGGTCGACGAGGAGATCCGGGTGCGAGAACAGCGACTCCGGCTGGAGCGAGCGGACCAGGACTCCCGCGTCGGCATCATCCGCTTCGACGGGGATCGACCACCAGGAACCGGGCCTGGTTCGAGGAGTGCTGCGGGCCAGGCCGCCGATGGGCGCGCCGGTGACGCCCGGGGCGGGGAGCGTTCCTTTGCTGAACTTCCGCTGGGCGAACAGATCGAGCAGCTTCGTTCCGTGCGGATGCAGGCCGAAGAGGCCAGGGACGAAGCGCTCGAGCGGGCGGCGCAGCTCCGTCGCCTGGCCATCGTCCGTGGCGGAGGCCGTCCCTGATGTCGGTGGAGCGTATGCCGAGGCCGCTGATCCAGACGCTTCTTGCGCTCCTCCTGCTCCTTCCCCCCGTGGGCGCTGCAGAAGGACAACTGGGATGGCGCGACCTGGTGGTCACCGGCGGAATGAGCGGGGAGGGGTACCAGGGAAATCTCCCCTCGGCGGGTGCCGTGCTGCAGGACTCCACTCGAACCGCCTCCGCGCTGGTCGGAGAGGTGGGTCTCCGGGGGGACGGATTCTGGCGACGGAACGGGACGACGCGGGCCACGCTCTTCGTCGACGGGGGGCTTCGGCAATTCGCGGCGCGAGGCTTTCAGCAGCGGGACTACGCCCCCCGGGAGTGGGTGGGGGAGGCCGAGGTGACCTTCTACCAGGACCTTGGGAATTCCGCCCTCTTCTCGGCCTTCACCGGAGTGCGGGGGCGGGAAGTTCAGGACCGGACGCCCATGCCTCTCTTTCTCCAGCCCGGCTACATGGCCCTGAATGGAGGTGCCTCCCTCCGCATCGGCTCAACGGCGTGGGACTGGCTGGACCTCTCCGTATCGGCTGAACGTGCGGATTTCTCGGCTCCCGAGTTTGCCCCCCAGGTCCGGCTCCTGGATCGGGAGTCGATCACGCTCCAACTTGCCGGTGCCCGTGGGCTCGACCCTCAGCAGGGGCTGGATGCCTTCCTTGCCGTGGACCTGGCGCATTACCGGGAGCAGGAGACCTTCGATTCCCTGGATCCATATCGCCGGGATCAGACGCTCCGGGCCCGGGTCGGCTGGACGTATCGCGGCGGCATGGTAGCCCGAGCCGGGGTGGAGGGGAGGCTGAATCGCTCGAATTCGCGCCGGCCCGAGTACCGTTCGCTGACGCTGGACGGTCAGCTTTCCACCGTGGTTTTCGGGTCAACGGTGGCGACAGCCTACCTGGTGCTCACGGCCAAGGAGTACCAGGAATCCATCCCCTTCGCCCGTCTCCTTCCGGGGGAGGAAGCCAATTCGGCTTCCACGGCCTTTATCTCGCTGAGCCGGGAGCTGGCCAGGAATCTGGACGGCGCCTTCCGGATCGGATGGACCCGGGCCGAGGCCGAAACCGGCGACGACTACTTCCAGCGGCTCGGGGCGGGTCTTCTGCTCACCTACCGACCGGGACTCTGAACCCCGGGACCTGGTCAGGGAGGCGCGGCTGAGCCCAGCGCACTCCAGCTTTCGAATCGCTGGCGGATTTCGCGCGGGATACGCATGGGGCGGCGGTCCGGGCCAATCCAGACGGCCACGACCCGAGCGTCAGCCGCAGCGATGATCTCGAGGTCTCGAGGTGCCCCTCCGGAGGCCGCTTCCTTTCCTCCGCGCCGACGAAGAAGCGACTGCTTCAGGGTCATGGAGGAGTTTCGGACTTCGTCGATCCCAGTCCGGAGTTCCACCTCGTCTCCGAGTCGGCACTCCGCATGGTAGTCGACCTCGATGCGGACCACGTGGATCCCCCACTCCCGGCGGAGGAGTTCCGCCGGAGACAGCCCCGAGGCCTCGAGCGCATCGTAGCGAGCCTGCTCGAACCAGTTCAGGTACACGGCGTGATTCACGTGCCCCAGGGCATCGAGTTCATAGCTCCGGACACGGGTGAGGAAAGGGGGCACGGTCATGGGGGATGGCACTCCTGAGGCGTTCGAGGGTGCAGGGGAAATCTCGGGGGCGTGTGGGGACGTCTGCAAAGGCCGTGGTGCGCGAGGCACCACAGTCCGAATTCCATCACCGACGGAGAAGCCGGGTGACCACCGATCCAGATGACTCGGGCAGGAAAACGCCGGCTACCATTCTCCTCGTGGAAGACGACGCCGCCGTTCGCGGCGTGTCCGAGCGAGCCCTTACACGACTCGGCTTCCAGGTCCTGTCGGCATCGAGCGGACATGTGGCCGTTCGCCTGGCGCAGACCCATCCCGGACCGATCGACCTGGTTCTCACGGACATCATGATGCCGGGGATGAACGGTGTCGAGCTGGCGCAGATCGTGTCGACGCACCGGCCCGGGGTTCACGTCTTCTTCATGTCCGGGTATGCCGACCAGGACCTGATTCGAAAGGGGCTCCTCGAGCCCGGCACCCATTTTCTGCAGAAGCCCTTTTCGCCCCGGGAGCTCTCTCAGCGGCTGCGGAAAATTCTCGGGGAACCGACGGGGGAGTGAGGGAAACGGCCCAGCAGACGAGTGTGTCCCTGCCAGCATCTCGAAAACGCAACGAGGACGCGCAATACCGGTTCCCGATCCATGGCCGCGAGCCACGCCACCCGGCAGAGCCACGCAACCTGGCAGAGCCACGCAACCCGGCAAGCGAAACGCCCCCCGAATTCCCGTAACGACCAGGGCTTCAGGGGGCGCTTCAACTCCCGCGGCAGGACTCGAACCTGCGACCCGCTGATTAACAGTCAGCTGCTCTACCAACTGAGCTACACGGGAAAGGTCGGATTCAGAACCATGAACCCGAGTCGATAAAAGTCGTTC
>Ga0114946_10002803_pt1 | contig 11889 bp, 7 predicted proteins | sample WalLakDeSediment_FD_88676 | JGI IMG/M metagenome (GOLD analysis project Ga0114946, IMG submission 88676) | Lake sediment microbial communities from Walker lake, Nevada to study Microbial Dark Matter (Phase II) - Walker Lake 11/02/13 Deep Sediment | ecosystem: Environmental > Aquatic > Freshwater...
ACGGGCCCCAGGGTGTCGATCTGCAACGGATGGCTCTGGCTCGTGCGCGCGGTCATGGCGGTGTCTCCCCTGCTCCCGATGTCCTGGCGTCCAGCATACGAGGAGCACTGGCTCAGAGAGTGATCCAGTGCTCGCGACAACCGAATTTTTTTGCCAGGCGCGCACAGGCTCACTCTGTGAGCCACCGGCGGGGATATGCTGGTCACGCACTGGCGGGTGCGCATCGCCGAATACACAGGGGGAAACACCATGGACGTCACCGTAAGCACCAAGACCGAGACGGTCACCGGGGTCATCGCTTCGCGCGATCGTTTTCTCGGCTGCCTGCTGGGCGGCGCAGTGGGCGATGCGCTCGGCGCGGGGGTCGAATTCAAGAGCCGGGCCCAGATCCTCGAGGCGTTCGGACCGAAAGGCATCACCGGTTACGCCCCGATCTACGGTGGCCTTGGCCGCATCACCGACGACACCCAGATGACGCTGTTCACGGCCGAGGGCCTGCTGCGGGGCTGGGTACGCGGCTGCCTGAAGGGGATCACGACCTACGTCGGCGTCACCGGCGAGGCCTACCAGCGTTGGCTGGCCACCCAGGGGGAACGGCCGCGAAGCGACGTGGACCTGGTGCGCGAGCCCGGCTGGCTGTACCCGCAGCGCGATCTGCATCACCGCCGCTCGCCGGGCAACACCTGCCTCTCTGCGCTGCGCGCGACGCCCTCGGAGGAGGGATTCGCGCTGAATGACCGCAAAGGCTGCGGCGGCGTGATGCGCGTGGCACCGGTCGGTCTGTTCCACTGGAGCCTGCGCGAACACCACTCGGCCCGGGAAACCTTCCGCCTGGGCTGCGGACTGGCCGCGTTGACCCATGGCCATCCGACCGGCCAACTTACCGCGGGCGTGCTGGCGGTGATGATTCGCGAGTTGGCCGACGGTACCTCTCTGACCGAGGCGTTGGCCGTCGCGAAGCCGTTTCTGCGCGAAGAGAAGGATCATGACGAGACGCTGCGCGCCATCGAGCTAGCCGAGGACCTTGCCGCCGGGAATGTGCCTTCTCAGAAAGCGATCGCCCGCCTGGGCGAAGGCTGGATTGCGGAAGAGGCGTTGGCCATCTCGCTGTATTGCGCACTCGTCGCCTGCGACTTCCGCCACGGCGTAATCCTGGCCGTGAACCACGACGGCGACTCCGACTCCACCGGGTCGATCACCGGCAACCTGCTGGGAACGCTGTACGGCGTCGATGCGATTCCGCAGCAATGGCTGGAGCCGCTGGAACTGCGGGAGGTCATTGCCGAGATCGCAGAAGACCTGCACGACTGCATCGAATGGCCGCTCAGTCCGTTCGGGAGCGATCCTGAAGTGCAGAAACACCTATGGCGCAAGTACCCGGGGCACTGAAAGCCTTGCGCGCCACCCTTTTCGGCCGCACAGGCGGGCCAAGCGCAAGGGGGTGCAGGACAGCCTTGCCGTGATGATCGAAACCTTCAATGCCAAGCTGGCCGACTTCAACGCCCGCGGCGCCGGCACTTGAACCGGGGCGTGAATGTCTGGTCCGGCACGTGGCTGTTGACCGGACCCCTTTGCCATCCTTTCGGTTAAGCCCCTTCCCATTCGCCATTCCGTTCCCTTCGTGCCTTTCCCCTTTCCCGGTCCCTTTGGCGTAAGTGCCCGTACACGGTTTCAGAGACAGCAGTCCTTCGACTGTTGGTGGCGCATGAGTCGAAAGTGCGCGACAACTTGACGGCCACATGCGCAGAAGGTGCGGGCACCAGCTTGTCCGCCAAACGATCCTTAGCATGTCTCTTTCTGCATCAAATGAACACTATGATACGGATTGAGTCATCGAAAATTGACCACTCGCAAAGTTTTTGATATCTTAATCGACATCAATTGATCTGCGGGATGCAGAAATACACATCGATATGGCTTATGGGACACAGGAGATAGCGGAACGGCTCCGAGCCGCACGTGCAGCCAGCGGGCTGACCCAGCGCGAACTGAGCGCGTTGGCGGGCATCCCGCAGGCGCAGATTTCCCGCATCGAGATGGGAGCCGTCGATTTACGCGTCTCCAGCCTCATCGCGCTGGCGCATGCCCTGGACCTCGAGCTTGCGCTGGTCCCGCGCAAGGCGATGCCCGCTGTCCGGGCGCTGACCCGGGGGGCGCTCGGTCAGAATGGACACCATGCGGTTGCCGTTCAAAAAGAGATGCAGCGCACCACCGAGACCCTGCGGGGCCTGCAGATCAACAGGCCCGAACTGGAAGGACTCGAGGCGTTGCAGAAATCGTTCACGGATCTGCAACGCTTCCGCTGGCCTCTCCTGCAGCCCGAGAGTCTCAAGCAGCTCCGTCAGTCTCTGGAGCGGATCGACCGCTCCGATCACCCGATGGTGGCGATCAACGAAAGCGTGGAGCTTATGCGGACGCTCCGCAACAAGGCCCTTCACGATCCCGATCCTGAAGTCGGCGAGGGGGGCGCTCGCCCCGCGTACTCGCTGGACGAAGACAACAACGATGCCTGATGTCACCGTCCTCACTGTCAGCCTATACGGCGAGCCGATCGGCACCTTGACCCATCTTGGCGGCGAGCGATCGGTCTTTTCTTTCAATGACGCCTATATCGACACCGACGACAGGCCCACTCTGAGCCTGAATTTCAAGGATCGCTACGGTGACCTGATCACCGAGTTCCGCCCGATCAAGCGAAAGCTGGCGCCGTTCTTCTCAAACCTGTTGCCCGAAGGGCCTCTGCGCCGCTACCTCTCGGAGCTTGCAGGGATTCATGAGCAGCGGGAGTTCTTCCTCCTCTGGGTGCTGGGTCGCGACCTGCCAGGCGCCGTCACGGTCGGGCCAGCCGACAGCGAGGCGTGGCCGCCCGCCGGGCCTCGCGACGAAACTCGCGACACATGCACGGACAGCACCCAAGAAAACGCTTTGCGTTTCTCTCTGGCCGGTGTACAGCTCAAATTCTCGGCGATCACCGATTCGACCGGAGACCTGACGATTCCCGCCAGTGGCGTCGGGGGCGAGTGGATCGTGAAGCTTCCCTCGCAGCAGTACCGTGGCGTCCCCGAAAACGAGTTCTCGATGATGACCTTGGCCCAAATGATCGGGATCAACGTTCCCGCCATCGATCTGGTGGATGTCAAAGCGATCGGCAATCTGCCCTCGGGAGTCGATCGCCTGGGGGAAAAGGCCTTCGTCATCGAGCGCTTTGACAGGCGCGATGACGGCTCTCCTGTACATATCGAAGACTTTGCCCAGGTGTATGGCGTCTACCCCGAAGACAAGTACAGGAAGGCAGGCTTTCGCAACATCGCCTCGGTCATCGCCACGGAGTCGGATCATGCCGATGTGGCCGAGTTCATCCGCCGCGTGACCTTCAACACGCTCATCGGCAACGGGGACATGCACCTGAAGAACTGGTCGCTCACCTACCCCGACCAACGGCGCGCCAGGCTCTCTCCGGCCTATGACTTCGTCTCAACCATCCCCTACATTCCCGGCGATCAGGCGGCGCTGAATTTCAGCCGAACGAGGCGGTTTGACGAATTCACCGAAGATGAGCTCTCGCATCTCGCCGCCAAGGCGGCGCTGCCGCGCAAGCTCGTCATCGATACAGCGCGCGAGACGGTCGGGCTCTTCATGGAGCGTTGGGAAAAGGAGAAGACGCATCTTCCGATGGGCGCAGATGTCGCCGAAGCCGTGGACAGGCATCTTGAAACCCTGCCTATCGTCGGGGCCACACATACTTGAGTATAGGTTCCCTGGTGTCGTCGACACGATCGAATCACTTCAGGAGAAGACCCGGATCTTCGGTTTGGCGCGCTTACTGCTCTCCGATGTGCCGCGTGATTCGCGGATCGGAATATCGACATAAAGGACATCTTCCCGCTTACCGGGGAGACCATCTTTGCGAAATCGTCTTCCTTGGATCGTGATGAACGCTCTGTCTTCCGTGAAGTAGCCATGCACTCGATCTACGGGGAGACGGACGGTTTCGCGTGTGTTCTAGCGGCAGAACGGAGCGAACTGGTAGAACCGCCGGCAGCGGAACTCGGATTCGCAGGCTGCCAGCTGGCTCTGGTAGCGGTCGGCGCGCTCGGCGACCTGACTTGCCGCGCGCTGCACACCAGGCTTGCTGCGCCAGGTGCCGCGATTGTAGCCGCCCTGGCCCTCGTGATAGGCGAGGTAGAGGTGCTCGGCATTCCGCAGCGAGACCCCGGTCATCCGTTTCGTACGGACGTTGTACCAGCCGATGAAGTCGGTGGCATACTTCATGTGTGTGCGCCGGGCAGTCCGGCTGCCCGCATCCGCGCGATACTCGCCCCAGACCGGGTCCTGCGCCTGGGCATACCCATAGGCGGACGAGGGACGACGCCAGGGCACGACACCCAGCAGGCGCGTGCGATCCGGCCGCACGTGGCTGCGAAACGACGATTCCTGCTGGATGAAGGCCATCTGGGTGGCGGTCGGCGTGCCCCACTTCCGCTCGGAGTCCCGGGCGTAGTCATACCAGCGCGGATTTTCGCGAAAGATTTCGCAAAGGTTGTCCTGTTTGGGCGGAGGAGCGGGTGCAAGCGTCGCACACCCGGCAGTGAGTCCGATCAGCCCCAGTAGTAGCAGGGTCCGGACGACGGTGGGCCCAGAGGGAAATGGCATCTGCTCCGAATCTCCCGATTCGCGGTTCACTCGGGCCGGCATTATAGCTAAGGTTGCCGGCCGTGCGGTCCAGAATCCCTGGGTCCGTCGCCTTACGGAGAGGTCAGCGGCATCTTCGCGGGATACGTGGCCCCCAGCACGCCCGGATCCGCTTCGTGGCACAATCCGGCCGATCATTGCCGGTTCAAGGAACCGATCCATGTCCCGCGCCCTCCGCATGCCGACCCGCATCGTCACCGGCTTCCCCGCTTTCCTTGCCCGCTACTTCGGCTGGCTCGCCCTGACAGGCCTGGTTACGCTCGGCGGCGGCACCGTCATCATGCTGTTCAAGGACTGGTCCCTGCTCACGATCCTCGCCTCGCAGCTCGTCTGGCCCAGACTGATGCTCGCCATGCTCATCGGACTCCCTATCGCCCTGTTCCCCGTAGGCCGCTTCTACTTCATCAGCGCCATCCTGGGCGGCCTCACCTATCACCTTCTGCTTCTCATCCTCTAGTCCATCCCCATCGGGGTCGGACCAAGATAAACCGCTGTTTATTTCCGAAAAACCGGAAAAAAATACCCCAAGGAAGGCCTTAAAGGGCCATTTTTGCCCCCGAAAACGAGCCTCAAGGTCGGCAACCCTGGCACCACCCAAAGGCTATCGCGATCCAGCGCTCCAACTGTGGGCCGTCCATGACCTGGGAACGGATTCCCCGACCGGTCGCGAACCAGTGGAGTGGATGTTGCTGACCACAGTCGCGGTCGCGACCGCCGAGGACGCCCCGCGCTCACCCACACCTGTCCTGCGACCCCGAGCACTGCTCGCTCTCTTGATTTACGATGTCCGAAGTCAGCTCAACTTCGCAGCAGGTCCGTGTCCAGTGGGGGGTAATAGTCAGGCCCCGAGGGGCAGCACCTCGCGATCTGCCAGGCGCTCGGCATCGACACCCAGCCCGGACAGATCGAGAAACTGGTCTACTGAGACTCGAAATCCAAAGAATCGCCCTTTTGTAGTGACACACGGCAATTTTTCGAAACGCCAATTACTGTTTTACAAGCCAGTTTCATTTCGGCGCACGACAAATATGGGTTAAGAACAAACGGTGAAAAACCCGACGAAACGGACCGCGAAAACACATTCGCTGGCTTGGCGACATTCGGCGGTGTTCTGGTTGGCCGGCGCTCTGGCAGCCGGGCTTTTTGCGCTTTTCGCGCACTTGGTGTTTGCTCATCATTACCACACGCAGGCGGTCGACACGGCCACGCTCAATCTGACTCAGGTCGTGGAATCGCGCCTGGTGGGAGATCTGGACCGGAACAACGCCGTACTCGCCTATCTTGCCGGGCAGGTCGATGCCGCGGCATTACAACCCGCATACCCCGCCGCGGAGCAGGCCACCTTGACCCGACGTTTGGGCGTTCTTCAGGCAAGCTTTCCATTTGTCGCTGCTCTGCAGATCATGGATGCCGAGGGGGAGCTGCGTTACAGCTCGGACCCAGTCGCCCCACGCGTCAATGTCGGCGATCGACCTCATTTTCAGCTTCTGCGCGACGACCCCACGGTCGACATCACTTTTTCCCAGCTCATCGTGGCCCGCACTACCGATGAACGTTCGATCGTCCAGTTGCGCGCGCTGCGTAATGAGCAGGGCCGCTTCCTGGGCACGGTGAATGCCCTCATTTCACTGGAGGAAATCAGCCGCGTGCTCGCTGCCATCGACACCGGGCCCGGGGGCCTCACGCTCCTGCTGCACCGTGATACCTCGGCGCTGATCGCCCACCAGTCGAGCCTCGGCGCACGGGATGCGAACTGGGCGTTACCCCGGAGCGACCCCATCCGCCAGCGCGTCGACGCCGGCGAGCGCGAGGGCGGCCTCGCATATACCGCAAGCACCGATGGCATGCAGCGCTTCGGCCACTTCAAGGTCATGGCGGACTATCCCTTTTATGTTCACGTGGCCATCGCGAAGGCCGATTACCTGGCGGCGTGGCGCGATCATGCGACCTTCGTGACCGGCTTGGCCTTCATGATGCTGCTCGGCTTCGGGATGGCACTAAGGCATCTGCACACCAGTGCGGTCGCCGAACAGGCGAGTTTGGACGAACAGCACAGGCTTCAGTCAGCCCTGCTGTCCGTCACCGATTTCGCCGCAAAGATTCAGGAGGTGCACAGCCTGGATGCGACCACAGCCTTCGCCGCCCGGCAGTTCGATGCCGATCATGTACATATTGCACTGCTGGAGTCCGATGCCGCCCATGCCCGTGGGGTGGCCGGGTACCTCGACGGCAGCGCCATCGTCTCCGGATCCGTGCTCGCTGGGGCCAAAACGCCGAACGGGAAGATCGGCGCAAGTGAGCCAGAGGCCGGCCCGCAGAAGCGGATTGCAGCGGATAGCGTCGCGCGAACGGGCGAGCGGACCATCGAGGAACCCATTCTGGACAGCGAGGGCCGGGTACTCGGACAAATCCAACTGGCCAGTCGCGGGGCCTTGGTGGAATCCGAGGTTATTGCCGCCGGGCTGCGGATCCTGGCGGCCCGGGTAGCCACCGACCTGGCCCGGCAGCATAGCGAACAGGCGCTGCGCCTCTCGGAGGAAAAGCACCGCCTGCTGTTCGAGACCATGCCCCAAGGGGTGGTCTACCGGGCCGCCGATGGCAGCGTCTTGTCTGCCAACCCGGCAGCTGAACGTATTCTCGGACTTTCGCTGGCGCAGATGCGCGGCGAAATCTCCACCGATCCGCGCTGGCAAGTGATCCGTGAGGATGGTTCGCCCGTCCCCGACGACGATCAGCCTGACAGGGTGGCGCTGAACACGGGCCGGATCGTCGGGCCGGTCACGCTGGGAGTGCCGCATCCGGACCAGCAGGCCTATGTGTGGCTTTCCATCGTAGCCACGCCTCAGTTTCGCGTCGGCGAGACGGCGCCCTTTCAGGCCTATGTCACCTTTGAGGACATCACCGCGCGCAAGCGCTCGGAATCGGCGGCGAATGAACTGTTTGCCCGCCTGCAGAAGCTGGCCTCCCATCTGCAGGGCTTCATTTACCAATACCAACGGTGGCCTGATGGAAGGTCGGCCTTTCCCTACGCGAGTGCCGCAATCGAGGTCATTTACGGGGTCAGCGCAGAGGTGGTTCGCCAGGATGCCGACAAGGTCTTCGCGCTCTTGCATCCAGATGATCGGGACAGCGTCCGGGATTCGATCCGGATATCGGCCGACACCCTGTCGGTTTGGAAGGCGAGCTACCGTATCCGCCATCCAGATGGCCGCCTGGTGTGGGTGGAGGGCCAGGCCAGCCCGGAGCGAATGCCCGATGGCAGCACCCTGTGGCACGGGTACATCTACGACATCACGGAACGCAAGCAGGCGGAAACGGCCCTCCAAGAGAGCGAACAGCGCCTGAAGGCGGCGCAGCGGATGGCGCAGATCGGCCACTGGGAGCTGAGTCTGACCACTGACCGACTGAAGTGGTCGGACGAGGTCTTCCGCATCTTCGAACGGGATCCGGAGACTTTTGACCCCGATTATCGGACCGTTCTGGAGAGCATTCACCCGGAGGACCGGGAAACCGTCGATGCGGCCTTCCAGCGCGCACTTGCCGCGCGGTTGCCCCAGGTCAACATCGTTCATCGTTTGCCGTGCGCCGACGGACGCATCAAGTACGTGAAGCAACAATGCGAGAATCGCTTCGACGATGCCGGCCGGCCGCTGTCCTCGGTGGGTACCGTACAGGACATCACCGCGCAGCACGAACACGAACAGCAACTCGAATACATCGCCCACTATGACACCCTGACCGGCCTCCCCAACCGGGTCTTGTTGGCCGATCGCCTCCACCAGGCAATGGCTCAGAGCGCGCGACGCCAGTCGAATCTGGCCATCACCTGTATCGATCTGGATGGCTTCAAGACAGTCAACGACACTCACGGTCACGAGGTCGGCGACCTTCTGTTGTGCGTGGTGGCCGAACGCATGCGGAACACCCTGCGCGATGGCGACTCCCTGGCCCGCCTGGGCGGTGACGAATTCATTGCCGTCCTGCTGGACCTACCGAGCGCCGAAGGCTGCGTGCCGACGCTGAACCGTCTGCTCGATGCGGCCTCCCGGGAGGTGCTGGACGGGGAGCGCACGCTGCGGGTCTCGGCCAGCGTAGGCGTGACCTTCTACCCCCAGCCCGAGGACATCGATGCGGACCAGTTGCTGCGGCAGGCGGACCAGGCCATGTATCAGGCCAAGCTGGCGGGCAAGAACCGGTACCATTTCTTCGACTTGGTGCAAGACCAGGCGGTGCGCAGCCATCACGAGGCGCTGGTGCGGATCCGACAGGCCCTGACCGAGGGGGAATTCGTTCTTTACTACCAGCCGAAGGTCAACATGCGCAGCGGCGACGTGGTGGGCATGGAGGCACTGATCCGTTGGCAGCATCCCGAACGGGGGCTCCTGCCCCCCGCTGCGTTTCTACCTCTGATCGAGAACCATCGCCTCGCCGTCGCGATCGGGGACTGGGTGATCGACACCGCCTTGGCGCAAATCGCGGCCTGGCGCCAAAACGACCTGGTTCTGCCGGTCAGCGTCAATGTCGGCGCGCGGCAACTTCAGCAGCCCGACTTCGTGGAGGGCCTTCGAAACCGACTGGCCGCCTACCCGGACGTGCCTTCCGACCAGTTGGAACTGGAGGTGCTGGAAACCAGTGCGTTGCAGGACATCGGCCTGGTCTCGAAGATCATGGAAGACTGTCTGGTTTTGGGTGTTCCGTTTGCCTTGGATGATTTCGGAACCGGGTACTCTTCGCTCACCTATCTCAAACGCCTGCCGGCGCGCACCCTGAAGATCGATCAGAGTTTCGTGCGCGACATGCTCGAAGATCCCGAGGATCTGGCCATTCTCGAGGGGGTGCTGGGCCTGGCAGCGGCCTTCCGCCGCCAGCCGATTGCCGAAGGGGTGGAGAGTATCGCCCATGGCGAGATGCTGCTCGACCTGGGCTGCGACCTGGCGCAGGGCTATGGCATCGCTCATCCGAAGCCGGCCGAAGACATTCCAGCCTGGGTGGCGAGCTGGCGGCCGGGACCCCGGTGGATGCACCGCGCGCCCCGGCAGCATGCCGATCTACCCATGCTGTTTGCCGCCGTTGAACACCGTGCCTGGATCAAGGCGGTTGCCGCGTACCTGCAGGGCCAGGGTCCCTCCCCCTCCGTACGGGATTCCCATGCCTGCCATTTCGGCACCTGGCTGGATGGTGGAGGACAGGCAAGCCATGGCACGCACGCGGCGTTTCCCGACATCGAGGAGGCGCACCGCGCGGTTCACGACCATGCGCGGGCGCTGCTGGCCTTGCATGCAGAAGGAAGGACCGCGGAAGCGATCCGGGGCTTGGCCGATCTCGACCGGCTCCGGGATCAACTGTTGTCGCAGTTGGCCCGATTGTGACCGAGGCATCGATTCCGGATCAGCCTGACTGCCATGCCTTCGGGCGTGAGACACCCCGGATGATGAAACGGCAGCAAGCTCCCGCACTCCACAAGCGGGAGCCTACGGCAAGTGTGTTCTTGTCGGCCTGCCGGCTCAGGTTCCGCAGAACGTCTGATAAACGGACTGATCCGATGACGGCGGCTGACGGTAGTCGGAATCGTCGAGACGCGTGTCGTAGGGATCGGCGAGAACCTCCAGCAGGCGTTGTGCGGGTCCAAGATCGCCGAAGCCGACCGCGGCGGCGATGGCCTCCTCCACACGATGATTACGGGGGATCACGGCCGGACTCGCGGCGCGCATCCGGCGCACGGCTTCCTCGAGGCCCTGGGGCTGCTGCTGCAGACGTTCCGTCCAACGCTGATGCCAACTCCTGAACGCCGGATCCTCAAACGCCGGGTTCACCGTCGCCGGTTCCTCCAAGGCGGATCGACCCGCGAGGTCCCGGAAGGTGTTGGTGTAGTCGGCGCCGACGCGATGCATCCATTCCAGCAAGGACTCAATCAGGGCGCCATCCCCCGCGTGCTCGTCGGCGAATCCCAGCTTCGAGCGCATGGCGGCGAGCCAGTAGGCACGGAAGAGTGCCGGGAATCGGTGGATCGCTTCCTCGGCCCGGGGCAATGCCTCCTTCGGGTCCGGATCCATCAGTGGCAACAGCGTCTCCGCGAACCGCGCGAGATTCCACTGAGCGATATTGGCCTGGTTTGCGAACGCGTAACGCCCCTGCCGATCGATGGAACTGAATACCGTGGCCGGGTCGTACCCGTCGATGAACGCACAGGGACCATAATCGATCGTCTCGCCCGACAGCGTCATGTTGTCCGTGTTCATCACCCCATGCACGAAACCGACCCGCATCCACGCTGCGATCAGGCGCGCCTGACGATCCATCACCGCGTCGAGCAGATCCGCGTACCGCGTTGGGCTTTCGACCAGTTCCGGATAATGGCGCTGCAGGGTGTAATCGGCGAGCGCACGCGTGCATTTGCTGCCGTCCTGCGCACCCGCCCCCCGGCTCGCGTTGCCGGCCTGCAACCCGGGATGTCCCGGGACATCGAGCCCGCGATCGAGGATGGCCGCATATTCGAAGGTGCCCACCCGAATGTGGCTGTCCGCAACGCGGGTCAACACCGCGCCGGGAAGGGCCTCCTCCCGGAACACCCTTTCGCCGGTTGCCACCACGGCCAGGCTGCGGGTGGTCGGTATGCCGAGTCCCTGCATCGCCTCGCTGATCAGGTATTCGCGCAGCATGGGGCCGAGCGCGGCACGGCCATCGCCGCGACGCGAGTACGGCGTCGGACCCGAGCCCTTGAACTGGATGTCAACGCGCCTTCCGTCCGGAGTGACATGCTCGCCCACCAGATGGGCTCGTCCGTCGCCCAGCACGGTGAAGTGTCCGAACTGGTGTCCGGCATAGGCCTGAGCAATGGGTTCGCTCGCGGCAGCCCGCCGGTTGCCTCCCAGCACCAGGGCCGCTTCCGGCGTCTCCAGCGCGTCAGCGTCCAGACCCAGTTCGCCAGCGAGGACCCGGTTCAGCAAAACCAGCCTTGGCGCCGTGACCGGAACGGGTTCCACTCGAGCGAAAAAGGCCTCGGGCAAGCGTGCATAGCTATGGTCGAAGTTCCAGTCCATGTGGGGACTATTTCATAACAAGGGCGCGCGTTCTCTTTGCCGGCGCTTTCGGCGGGGATTTCGCGTTGATACCGGATGTCGATCACCGTCCACGTGAATATCTCGAGCACCGCAGAATGGACCACTCCCGGAGAGTACGTTGTGCACGACAGGAGGG
>Ga0114946_10002804_pt1 | contig 11887 bp, 10 predicted proteins | sample WalLakDeSediment_FD_88676 | JGI IMG/M metagenome (GOLD analysis project Ga0114946, IMG submission 88676) | Lake sediment microbial communities from Walker lake, Nevada to study Microbial Dark Matter (Phase II) - Walker Lake 11/02/13 Deep Sediment | ecosystem: Environmental > Aquatic >...
AATTTATTTGATTTTTTTTTTTTTTCTTCTTATAATTTTTATTAACATGATGCAAAAAAAGATTTTCGCAGTTCGGCACAACCGCCCGTTTTTCTGCTTCAAAAAAAACCATTCCGAATTTAACTGCGATTTGAAAAAAACAACATTTAGTTCCGGCAAGGCTTTTTTTCAGTATTTTCAGAAAATAAAAAACAAGGAGAGTTAAAATGAAAAAGGTATTTTTACTGGTTTTACTTGTTATCATTGTCTTCTTTATGACCTCGTGTCAGAAACCCGAAGAAGCTACTCTGTCACGCTATTTTTCGGCCATGAGTCATAATGACCGTGATACCATGTCGTCAATGGCGGCCGAGCCCGTGGCCATCGAATTCAACTCCTGGAAATTGATCGAAGTAAAGGAAACCCGGGTTGAAGATGCTCCTCTGCCTGCTTTAATGGAAAAGATGGAAGAACTGAAAGCGGAAAAACAAGCCCAGTTGATAGTAATCCGCGATAAAAAAGATCATATTTTCGATCTTGAACTAAAAGAGCAGGAAACCAGAAATCGTGCTCAAAAAAAGAAAATAACCGAGGAAATAGAAGAGGAAAATCAACTGCTGCAAGAAGAAGAAGACAAGTTTCGTTTGATTCAGGCCAGGGAAAACGCCCTCAAGAGACAAATTGACTTTGAAAAAAGAATGGTTACTCTTTCAGCCAGTATCGACACCAACCAGGAAATTTTTACCGGAGAAGTCCACATTTCCGAAACGTTTGTACAGGTGCAAACCGACAGTGGGGCTCGTGATTATGTCATTACCCTGAAAAAACACATGCTGCACAATCCGGTTACCGATCGCATTACCCCCAGTCGTTACGTGATCTTCCAAATTCAGACCCTCGAAGACTTCAAGCTCCATCAGGAAACAGGATCCATGGTAACTGAAGAAGTGGTGGAACAGGAAATCGAGGAAGAGTATTACGCAGAAGACGAGCAGGAATAATCCGCTCTTTATCTTTATCCGGCTCTGAAGAAGGGAATCATGTCCCATTGCAGTGAATTTGTAATAGTTTTTTCGACTGCTTCAAATCAGGAGGAAGCGGAAAAAATCGCTGCCGCCCTGCTGGAAAAAAGAGTGGCAGCTTGTGTCAGCATCTCCGCCCCCCAGCAATCCTGGTATTACTGGCAGGGGCGCGTGCATCGGGATGAAGAGCTTACCTTGATGATAAAAACACGGTCCCGGCTTTTTCCCGAGGTTGAAAAAACAATCAGGCAGAATCACTCTTATGAAGTGCCGGAAATCATTGCCGTTCAAATGTCGGCTGCCGGTAAAGAATACCTTGACTGGTTGAATGAAGTTGCCAAGTGATTTATCAGGAGTCTTACAGATGAATAAAAACTCGTTTATAAAATTTGTCCTGTGCTGTATGTTGATTTTACCCCTAAACATGGTCGCCGGGGAAAGAGCCATGACCTTTGCCGACATGTTCGGCGCGGCCCGGCTTTCGCAAATGACTCTGTCCCCTGACGGGCAAACCATGGTCTTTGTAGTCCAGCAAGCGGATATAGAAAACAACCGCATGCAGAGTGATCTTTATATGGTCGATCTGGCCGGTACCAATTTGCGCCGGCTGACTAACTCAGAAGGAAATAACTTCCAGCCCGCTTTTCGCGATGCCCGACGCCTGACTTTCATTTCAACCAGGGAAGGGGATGCCCAGCTTTACCAGCTGGAACTTTCCAACCCCGTCCAGGTAAACCGGCTGACTTCTGTTCCCGGCGGACTGGGAACTTACACCTGGATGGCCGACGGCAGCCGCATCGCCTTTCAGAAGGATGTCTTCGCCGATGCCGCTTCCCTGGCCGAAAGCGTGGCCCGGGAAAAGGAGGCTGAAGAATCAAAGGTGAGTGCGCGCGTTCTTACCGGGTTGCTGTACCGGGTCTGGAATCACTGGAAAGAAGGCAAGCGTAGCCATGTTTTCCTGCATCAGCCCGGAAGCGATGAGTACCGGGACCTGACTCCCGGTGATTTCGACACTCCCCCTGTTGACCTGGGCGGACGACGTGATTTCGCTTTTTCTCCCTGCGGCCGTTATTTCGCCTTCGTCAAGAACACCGATGAAATGGTGGCCATATCGACCAACAACGATGTTTTCCTGCGCGACCTGCAGACCGGCGAGGAAAAGAACCTGACCGTGGACAACCAGGCCAATGACGCGGATCCCTTCTTTTCGCCGAAGGGCACTTACCTGGCCTACCTGGCCATGGCCCGTCCCGGGTTCGAAGCCGACAAGCGCGACCTGATAATGATCAACATTCGTGACAATTCCCGGCGCAACCTGACCGCCGAATTTCCTTATTCGATATCGGAATACGTTTTCAGCCCTGACGAACGCAGTGTTTTCTTCATTGTTTACGAAGGAGTATACAAACCGGTATACCGCCTGGATACCCGCCGCGGCACGATCACCAAGCTGGTTGACCGGGTATTCGCTTCCGGCCTGCAAGTGGCCGGCGGAGGCAGGCAACTGGTGTTTTTCAACCAGAATGCCCGCCGGCCCAACGAGATTTACCGCTACGAATTACGCAGTCAGAAACTGCTGGCCGTAACCGACATCAACGGCGAGCACTTCAGGGACGTGGTCATGAACCCCATCGAAACCTTCCGCTTTGCCGGAGCCAGGGGCAACCAGGTTGAAGGCATTCTGCTCAAGCCGCCCTTTTTCGATCCGGAAAAGAAATACCCGGTGGTCTACCTGGTGCACGGCGGCCCCCAGGGCAGCTGGGGCGATGATTTTCATTTCCGCTGGAACCTGAACATGTTCGCTGCCCCGGGTTACGTGGTGGCCGCGGTCAATTTTCACGGCAGTACCGGCTACGGCCAGGATTTCACCAACGCCGTGTCCCGGAACTGGGGCGGGGCACCGTTCACCGACCTGGTCAAGGGCCAGCAATACCTGGTTGAGAGCTATTCCTTCATCGATCCAAATGGCTTCGTCGCCGCCGGCGCTTCCTACGGAGGTTTCATGATCAACTGGATGGCCGGCCACATGGACAGCTTCGCCTATCCCTTCCGGGCCCTGGTTTCCCATGCCAGTATTTTCGATGCCCGCAGTATGTACTACAGCACCGAGGAACTCTGGTTCGAAGAGTGGGAATACGGCGGGACTCCCTGGGACAGCGAGCTCTACGAAAAGTGGAACCCGGCCAATCACGTCACCAGGTTCAGCGTGCCCATGCTGGTCAGTCACGGGGAAAGGGATTACCGGGTGCCGGTTTGCCAGGGACTGATGCTGTTTACCGCCCTGCAGCGCCGGGGCGTGCCTTCAAAGATGCTCTATTTCCCCGACGAGGATCATTTCGTGGCCAAGCCGCATAATGCTCGTTTCTGGTGGCAGGAGGTACACGCCTGGTTTGATCGCTACCTGAACCGGGATTGAACGGCAGCGGGCTTTACCTGCATTTTCCTTTCTGCCGGCGCGCCTGCCATTACTGTCATTTCTACCGGCGGGCCTGGCGCAGAAGCGAAGTAAACAACTATCTGCGGGCCTTGCCGGTCGAAGCCGCTTTACGCCAGGTACCGAATCTTCCCCTGGAAACCTTCTACTTGGGCGGAGGATCACCTTCACTGCTGGAGGCGTCCGAGTTGACCCGAATCGTCTCTGTGCTGCCGCAGTATTACCGGCCGGTTCAAAACCTGGAATTCACCCTTGAATGTAACCCGGAAGACCTTCAGGCAGCGAAACTACAGTGTTGGCTCGATCTCGGCGTCAACCGGCTCAGCCTGGGAGTGCAGTCTTTTCAGGAAAACAGCCTGAAATACCTGGGGCGGGGTCATGACGCTGCCGCGGCCCGTAAAGCAGTGGATATGGTTAGCTCAAGCGCGTTGCCTACTTTCAGCATTGACCTGATCTGCGGCTTGCCCAGGCAGACTGAGTCTGAACTGCTGGCTGATTTGGCGGAGGTCCTTACCCTGAAGGTGCCCCATTTGTCGCTCTACATCCTGGAAAGGATGCCCGGCAGTCGTTCGAGGTCGGATAAAGCGGCCGGCTTGTACCACCTGGCCCGCAAATTCCTACTGGCCGCAGGTTACCAGCATTACGAGCTCAGCAATTTCTGCCGGCCCGGCCATGAATGCAGGCACAACCTGCGCTACTGGCGCAATCTCTCTTACATCGGCCTGGGCCCGGCTGCAGCCGGTTATTTCGAAGGGATGGACTATTGCAATTACGCCGGCCTGAAGTCCTATCTCGATCACCTGGCCCGGGGCCGCCTGCCGGTCAGCCGCAAAAGCTTTATTCCGCAAGTCAGTCGGGTACTGGTCACCGGGCTGAGATTGCTGGAGGGTGTGCCGGAGGATCGCTTTCGAGGCCGTGAAGCGGAAATGGAATTCTTGCTGGCCGAGGGCTTTCTGCGGCGTTTGGAAAACGGGTATATAGCGGTGCCGGGAGAAAAAGTACTTTTATTGCACGAAATCCTGCACCGCCTGATATAGGCGCTTGAAAATGATTCTTATTCAATTAAACAGGGCCGCTTTCAACTCAGAGTCCGAAGGCGTCCTCGAAGTGTTCTATTTCCGGCCCGGCTGGAGAGATGCTGACCGCGATGACGTCGAAACGCAGGCTTAGTTCGCGGTAGGCCGGCCGGGAGGCGAACAGGGCCGCGGCGCGCAGGATGCGCTGCTGTTTGCGGGTGTCTACGAATTCCTCGGGCCGGCCCCAGCAGTCGGACAGCCTGGTCTTGACTTCGATGAAGCAGAGCTTGTCACCGGTCCTGGCGATGATATCCAGTTCAACCCCGACCAGGCGCCGGTTGCGGGCAATTATCTCGTATCCTTTTTTCAGCAGGTAATTGCAGGCTACTTCTTCCCCGGCCGAACCGCTGGAAAGGTTGTCCTTTTTTTTTCTGAATATCAAGCTTACAGGGGCCGCCGCTCTTCCTTCATGGCTATGCCCAGTCGGGCCAATTCGGCCAGCACCGGTTGGTAAATATCCTTTTGCAGGGGAATCTGCACGCCGCGCCGGGAGATTTTATCGTTGGCCAGCAGGTCGGTGGCGATGGCCATGGGCAGGCTGACCGTCCTGGCCATGGAAGTGTCTCCGTGGGGCAGGCCGAAGTCGATCAGGGTGGAGGTGATGCTCTCCCTTTTACCGGCGGCGTCGGCCGCAACGAAGCGGTGGCGCAGGATGATCATGTCCTGTTCTCCGTCGCGGTAAAAAAGCTTTTGTTGCAGCAGTTCACTGAGCACGTCGAGCAGGGTGTCCTGCCCGGGCGCTTTTTCCTCGACAAACAGGCCCAGCCAGGCGAAGCGCTCGATGACCGGGTCGTTTTCAGCCAGGGCCAGTTTTTTAGCGGTTTCAGCGAGCAGGTCCGCTTCCGTGCTGCAGCCCACCAGCCCGGCCATGATTTGCCGGTAGGTTTTTCCGGCCAGTTCAGGTTTAGGACTGTCGTCTATGTAGCCCAGGTCGACCAGCTTCTTGAAGGTGGCGCACCAGCCGATATTGCGGTAAGTGCCCCTCTTGACGGTCTGGGCCTCGGGTATGCCGTAGAGCTCCTGGTAGGGCAACGAGTCGCGGTTGGGGTATACTTCATAAGTTCCCAGCCCCGCTATTTCCTCCTGCAGGCAGTCGAGAAAGAGATCGCGGCCCTCGATTTTCACCACCCGGCCGTTTTCCAGGTACTGGGCCGGGTTACGCGAGGCCAGAACCACGCCGCGCGGGCTCCAGGAAAACTTGTAGCCGAATGGATTGTCGTTGTGCTGGGGAGCCGGCAGGCCGCCGCAGTAGGAATAGAAATGCTCTATGCGGCCTCCTTCCCGGTGCACCTGGTCGATTATCTCCATGGCCGTCATATGATCGATACCGGGATCGACCCCGATTTCATTCAGAAAGAGCAGGTTTTTTTCAAGGGCTTCGCGGTCGAGTTTTTTCATGCCTTCGCTGACGTAGGAAGTGGTGATCAAATGGCGGCCATGTTCGATACACAATTCGGCCACCTTGAGGTGATGTATCCAGGGCAGCAGGCTGATCACGATGTCGTGTTCCCGCACCAGGTTCGATACTTCCCGGCGGTCTTCGATATTGACTGCAAGCGCTTTACCGTTAGGAGCGTTTTCAATCATGGCTTCGGCCTTGCTTACCGTGCGTGAGGCCAGGGTCAGCGATATGCCGGGCCGGCTAAGCAGGTAAGCGACACCGGGCTTGGCCACCAGGCCGGCTCCGAGCATGAGTATCTTTTTGTTCATTTCATCCTCCATTCATAGAAATTTTTCGAGATAGCGGTATTCGGGAGTCAATTCCCCCCGGTGCAGGATCAGGGCCTTTTTAAGATACTGCGGCAGATCCAGCCCGGTGAAAGGTTGGCTGAAATCGGTCGCTGCCAGGCCGGGGATCATTGAATGCAAAACCTGGGAAAACTCCTGCGATGACTCGCGTGGGAATTCGCAGGGCAGGTTGTCGACGGCCATGACCGTGTTGCCGCCTGCCAGCACGCCGTCACTGAAACTGTCTTGTGCCGGATGATAAGTGAAGCAGGGCTGGTCGGGCTTGGTGGCCTGGTGGGTTATTTCAATCGCGCCGTTGATGTCACAGCTGATGTCGCCAATCAGTAGCGGTTTTGGATTGCCTTCAGTAAAAGCCCTGGTCTTGAGGTAATCGCGGGTCAGCAGGCGGGGGTACTTTTCCGTCCAGTAGATGCAGTTGACCAGGATAGTTAAGAATGGCAGGTAGGTTTCAAAAATCGGCTGGTACTTTTCCGGGTGATCGTAGTAATCCTGCAGGTCGAAAGCCTGGCCAGCCGGCGCAGCGGCCATGTCTTCCTCGCGGAAAACCACCTTATAGAGGTGATAGGGGTCGGCGGCGAAGGTTTCGGCCATCGGGCTCAGCATGGCCGGTGAAATGGTCTTAAAGGGCAGCAGGTCGAAGATCTCCTGGGCGCCGCGGGAAACATTGCCGTAACCGGCAAAACCGACTATAAGCGGGCATAACTCAAGGGGCAGGCCGTTTGCGCTTATTTCATCACCGATGGCCGCTATTTCCGCCTTGGCCTGTTCGACGGAATCGTATTGGTAGGCGGGCCGGATTTTTTCGAAAGGAGAAGAACAGCCGGCCAGGGCCATTTTTTTGCCGTAGGCGGCCAGAGTATCGATCATGCCGGCCATGCCGGCGAAGCGGCCGAAAAACAGCAGGCGCTGGTTTTTTTCGTTGACTATGCGCTCGTAATCGATCAGGTTGCAGCCGAGTTGCTGAAGTTTTTTAAGCATCGGCATGTTGTAATCCTGGCCCTTGATGGTATGGGAAAAGAAGAGGTAGGTTTTTTGAGGCAGCAGCAGCTCAATGGGGATTTCCTTGACCGCCAGGATAATGTCGGCTGCACTCAGGTCTTCGCTGAGCAGGGCGCCGGATTGCTGATATGATTCGTTGGCAAAGGCCCTGATCGGGGAAGGCTGAACTATGAATGATAAGCCCTGGTCCTTGATCAGGCGGCCGAGGTCATCGGGCGCCAGGGGCACCCTTCTTTCCCATTCATTCTTGTCTTCGCGGCGAATTCCTATGGTTTTGCTCATGGTTGTCCCTTATGAATTGATTTTAAGAATAAAAAACATACCAGAACGGGCAAAAAGAGTCAAGCAAGCATAGCAAGGGGGTCGGTTCTTGTTTTCTTGACTTTATCGAAAACACCAGCACCTGGTCAGGCCAAATCATTTGCAATGAATAATAACCATTGAACAACGGGCGCAGTCTAAACAGCGCCCCTGCGTTTTTTCGGTATTCCGGGCTTGACAAAAGAATCAGCAATTTTTATCATGCGGCCATGGGAAAGATGAGCGTTGTCTCCACTTATTTCAACTCAACACATTAGCAAGACAGCTCCATTCTTCCCTGTATTGGTTTTACGAATGCAGAATATGTTGCCAGCCCCGGCCTCGGGGACAAAGAAAATTTTGACCGGCGGCAGCCTGCCCAAAGAAAGGGAATAAGCATTACGCACCGCTGATGCCGGCCCCTAATCTACAAATTCTAAAAAAATGAGGTGCGCCATGACTGTTTTTACTCCCCGCCTGTGCGGCGGGCTTTTCCTGGGCTTTTTCCTTGCGTTTTCCCCGGTTCTCCCGGCCCAGTCCATCCTGGATTATCAGCGGGAGGAATATCCCGCCATGAGCCTGAACGGTGTTCCCTACGGCAACGCCAGAACGCTTACGTATTACGGCAACCCGCTGCTGGCTCAAACCCCCTTGAACGCGCTGGTCAATCCGGCAGCCGTGCCAGACCATAACCGCGTCAGCTTTTCAGGGATCCATATCCGGCACGCCGCCTTCCAGTACTGGGGTATTAATGATGGAGTTTTGGTTCAGAGTAATCCGTTGACGGCACAACGCATAGCCTTCACCTCCGCCGTGCTCAGTTTCTGTTTTTCCCGAACTGTTCTAACCGCCGGGTACGCCGAAAACGCCCTGAGGGCTTTTCCCTCATTTGAATACAAAAAGGTACAGCGCTACATGAATCTGGACTACCGTTACCTCTACCAGGGTGACTTTTCCGGTGCCGAGAAGATTTTTTTTCTCTCCATCAAAAGATCTCTCCGCCCAGGCCTTGATGCCGGCTTGACCCTGAGCCTCTCCCGCACCCTGCGCCAGTTATTACTGATTGAAAGCTGGGATATCGGTTTTGCGGCGAACTCGAACTGGATCAATAAATTTCTACTCAATCAACGAGAAAGCCATCAACTTGACCACATCGCTCTGCTCACGGGGATACGCTATTCACCGACCGATCAGGTCAGTGCCGCGTTGGCCCTGAGCCTGCCGTTTAGGGGAAATGCCCAACGAAGAATTGAACGCGGTGTCGCTGTCCCCAGCGACAGGCGGTTTTCGGAACATCATGCAGACGATCCCCTGCAGTCTCCCATCAGCATCAAGGCTTCAATCATGACTATATTGCCGCTTCGAATCAGGAATTTACAGTTCAGGACAGGAGCCGATTTGTTCTACACCATCTGGTCCAGCCATTCCTTTACCTTCTTCGGTGAAGATTACAAGGAACCACTGAAAAACACTCTCCGGGTTGCTTTATCACTCTCAGCCAGCCTGTTGACCTCATTTGGTTTTCTGGATATGGGTTTATCCGTGGCCGCCGACCCCCAACCCCTGATTCAGCCCGAAAGTCGTGTCAGGGTCTGGAGCACGGGGCTGAGCTGGCGCCAGAAATGGCTTGAAATCGACGTCAGCCTGGCTAGGCTAGCCGCCCCGGTCGAGGGGAAAAAGATTGCCCATAACCTGCTGAGTTTAGGCTGCAGTATCCTCTTCTAAAAGGAGAATCACCATGAAGAGAATCTTTTTTCTGATGCTCACTCTGCTTGCTTTCGTTTTTTTGTCCGCATTTAATTTCAACCCCGGACCACTGATCCTGTCGATGTCCCTGGATGACTACCGTCACTTCCAGGAGCACTTCGGCCCTCTTGACCGCTTATTCATCCGTAATGGACGCGGCTTCTTCATTGCCGATATCCCCCTGCGCAATCAGGCCGGGGAATTTGGACTTGCCTATGAAGCATATCTGCTTTCCCCCGACACGGCCAGCCCTTTCAGCCCTGCCCTGTCAAAAAGGAGCAGCAATGGGGCTTTTCACAGCTACCTGGAGACCGAGGCAGTGCTTCAGGATCTGGCAGACCGTCACCCTGGCCTGGCCCGTAAAATCGAAATCGGACGATCTGTTGAAGGACGGCGCATCAGCGCCCTGTGCATCGGATCCTCCCATATGCATGAGGAACGGCCCAACATCTACATCCTGGGCTGCCATCACGCCCGGGAATGGATCAGCGTCGAAGTTCCCCTGGATTTCGCCTCTTACCTGCTCGAAGCCTATGACACCGATGCCGATGTGCGTCACCGCCTCGACAACACTAATATCATTATCATTCCCCTGGTCAATCCCGATGGCCTGGAATATTCCATCCGCCGCTACCGTTACTGGCGCAAAAACCGCCGCCACAACGGCAACGGTATCTGGGGCGTCGATCTCAACCGCAATTACGGCTACAAATGGGGATTGGACAGCGTCGGCTCAAGCCCCCATCCGATCAGTCCCATTTTCAGGGGGTTCTCACCCTTCTCCGAACCCGAAACAGCTGCGCTGCGGGACTACATGCATTTTCACCGCCCGAGTGGTGTGATCACCTACCACAACTTTTCCCAGGTCATTCTTTACCCATGGGGCCATACCCTTGAGCCGGCGCCTCATAACCATGAGATGCGTGAACTTGCCGCCCGCATGAGTGATGCCATGGAGGAAGTCAACGGACGACGTTATGATTATGGTTCTGCATCGGAATCATTTTACCTGGCCAACGGCAACACCGATGATTGGGTTTACGGAGAATTCGGGGCTTTCTGTTTCACCATCGAGCTGCCTCCCCCGGAACAGATCGGGCATTTCTTCACCGATGAGAGCGAAATCGTGCCCATCTGCCGCGAAAACCGTCCCGGCCTGTTGACTTTCATCGATTACTTTATCAATTGGGAATCGGGATTCAACAGCAAGCTATAGGAGATTGGAATGAACAAGCTCTTTCACTACGAAATGGTTAAAGTCCTGGCTTGTAAGGCCGGGATGGAAGAAGACGAGGCTCAAACCGTGGCCTATGCATCGCAATTCGCTGATGATTGTGCGCCACCAGCCGAATTCTACCTTGACAGCCTGCCGCCGGGAGTCAAATGCGCCGGGCTTTACAACGAGGAGAGCCGTCTTTTCAGCCCGGTACGAACGGCCCACAAAGGGTTGCAGTACATTCTTTCTTTAGCCCGTATAGAGCAATTCCGTGTTCTTTTAGCTTTTCACTTTCTGCCGCCGGGTGATTTCGGAGGTGACGAGAAATCCTTCCGGGCTCAAGCCGACGGCAACCTGGCCGGCAGACTGGTCAATCGCGCCGTCAACGACCTGGCTGAAGTCAATGATTGTGACATGCGTCAGGGCCGTCTGATCGCACTGGGATTGGCCTTGCATTCCTATGCCGACACATGGGCCCATGATGATTTCTCCGGAATAAGACAGCGCTACAACAAGAAGAACAACTGCCAGGTACTGCGCAACGGAAAATGGGAAAGAGACTATTGTGCCGGACGTTTCGAGATTGGCCATGGCGAAAGCACATCTCCGGATTGTAACGTCACCTGGCGCTATCGCAACAGGGACAGCGGGGAATGGGTGATAAAAGACAACCATGCGCGGTTTCTTGAAGCCGCGAACAGAATTTACTGTATTCTGTGCCGAGTAACCAAAAGCGATCCGGATTTTTCCAAACTGGGCACAAGCATCGCCAAGGCTTTCGAGATCGATTCGCCTTCAGCCGTTTTCGACGACCTGGTTTTCGATTTCAACCCTAATGCCTGGAGTAAGGCGGCTTTGAAAATAGATGTTTTCAAAACCGTCGACCGCCCTTCCGGGCAGCGTGAATGGCACTATCGCCTGCTCGGGGACCGTCGCTGGTTTCTCTTCCAGGAAGCGGCTCTGGCCCAGCGCAATTACATTCTCGGCCACGGGACTCGGACGTGCGAGGTTGGTGCGTGATTTTCTTCATTCCGGTGCTGACTGGCGAAGAGATCCATCCGGGCGATCTCCCATTTTTCTGGAGATTGCACCCGAGTAACGGCTCAGTGTAAGCTCGCAAAACCAGAATGGAGTGAGATGGTCTTGCTGGTCAAGACCGATAAAGGATTTAAGGTGGACTCTCCGGTTATCAATTTTAACCGGCAAGCCTTTCCAGGCCATTATGATATACCTGGTCGGGAGTTTGGTAATCTAATGACTGGTGTGGCCTTTTCGTGTTGTAATCAACAAAATAGCCGCTGATGCCCTTCCGGCAGGCCATAGTGCTTTCGTAAGCCTTAATGTACACCTCCTCCTGTTTTAATGA
>Ga0114946_10002805_pt1 | contig 11886 bp, 13 predicted proteins | sample WalLakDeSediment_FD_88676 | JGI IMG/M metagenome (GOLD analysis project Ga0114946, IMG submission 88676) | Lake sediment microbial communities from Walker lake, Nevada to study Microbial Dark Matter (Phase II) - Walker Lake 11/02/13 Deep Sediment | ecosystem: Environmental > Aquatic >...
AGCGTCGTGCACTGTCCTGAATCCAATCTCAAGCTCGCCAGCGGATTCTGTCCCGTGGCGAAGCTGCTGGCCGCCGGCGTCAACGTCTGCCTCGGCACCGATGGCGCCGCCAGCAATAACGACCTGGATATGCTCGGCGAAATGCACACCGCGGCGCTGCTCGCGAAGGGTGTGGCGGGACGTGCCGACGCGGTCACCGCCCAGCAGGTACTGGCGATGGCTACCCTCAACGGCGCCCGGGCGCTCGGGCTCGCGGAGGTGATCGGCTCGATCGAAGCGGGCAAGTGGGCCGATCTTTGTTGTATCGACCTGGAGCGCGCTGCGACCTGGCCGGTGTACGACCCGGTGGCGCAGCTGGTCTACGCATCCAGTCGCGACCAGGTCAAGGACGTCTGGGTGGCGGGGCGCAGGATGTTGGCTGACGGGCGCCTGGTGCGGATGGACGAAGCGGCCATCGTGGCCCGCGCGGGCGCGTGGCGCGACAGGATTGCAGGAGACCACGAACGTGACCATGACTGAGACGCGCAATGACAACGTGGATGCGGCCGAGATCGCGCGCTTCGAGGCGCTGGCGGATCGCTGGTGGGATGCCGAGGGCGACTTCAAGCCGCTGCACGACATCAACCCCGCACGGTTGGAATTCATTGATGAACGCGTCGGCCTCGACGGCAAGCGCGTGCTCGACATCGGCTGCGGCGGCGGAATCCTGGCCGAATCGATGGCCGCCCGCGGCGCCCGCGTCACGGCCATCGACATGGCCGCGGCGCCACTTGCGGTGGCGCAGATCCACCTGCGCGAGTCCGGCCTCGAAGTCGAGTATCTCAAGTCCACGGCCGAACGACATGCCGAGGAACGCGCCGCAAGCTACGACGTCGTTACCTGCCTTGAGATGCTCGAGCATGTCCCCGATCCGTCGCTGGTGGTCGCCGCCTGCAGCCGCCTCGTCCGACCCGGCGGACAAGTGTTCTTCTCGACCATCAATCGCAATCCCAAGGCCTGGGTCATGGCGATCTTCGGCGCCGAGTACGTATTGCGGCTGCTGCCGCGCGGTACGCACGAATACGCCAAGCTGATTCGCCCCTCGGAAATGGCTCAATGGATTCGCGGCGCCGCGCTCGAGCTGACCGGTTTCACGGGGATGCATTACAACCCCTTCACCCGCGATTGCACCTTGGGCGGCAACGTGCACGTGAACTACCTTGCCCACTGCCGCAAGCCGGAGGCTGGATGAGCATGCGTGCGGCGGTCCTGTTCGACCTCGACGGCACCCTGGCAGACACGGCCCCGGACCTGGCCGCTGCCCTCAATACCATGTTGCGGACGGATGGCCGCGATGTCCTCCCCTACGAAACGATCCGTCCCTGGGTGTCCTGGGGTGCGTTGCGGCTCATTCGGCTCGGCTATGGGGAGGAACTCGAGGCGACGCGCATCAACGAGCTGCGCGGCCGCTTCCTGGCCTGTTACGAGGCGGGGCTGTGCCGCGAATCCCGCCTGTTTGCGGGCGTGCCCGAAGCGCTCGCGGCGCTGGAATCCGCTGCAGTGCCCTGGGGCGTGGTGACCAACAAGCCGGGCTGGCTGACCGAGCCGCTGCTCGCCGCACTCGGCCTCGGGGATCGCGCCGCGACAGTGATCAGCGGAGATACCCTGCCGTATGCCAAGCCGCATCCCATGCCCCTGCTGCATGCGGCCCGTGAACTGCGCGTCCCTGCCCCGCGCTGCGTCTACGTCGGTGACAACGCGCGCGACATCGAGGCCGGGCGCGCCGCCGGCATGTACACCGTTGCCGCGGCCTGGGGCTACATCCCGCCAGACGACGATCCGGCGACATGGCAGGCGGATCGCCTGCTCCACGAACCGTCTGAGCTTACACTGCTGGCGGACGAGCTGGACAGTCTGCTGGGGGTGGCGTGAGCGCATTCGACTGGGGCGATTGGATGCCCTTGGTGCTCGTGCTGGGCGGGCTGCTGATCGGCGTCATCACGACATTCCTCGTGTTGCTGCCCCGTGCGGCACGGCTCAAGCGGCAGCTCGCGGTGGCCGAGCACCGGCTCGAGGCGCGCGCGCTCGCGGATGCGGAGCGGGATGCCACGCTGGCGATTGCCGAGCAGCGACTCGGCCGCGTGTTCGACCACCTGGCGCGGCGTTCACTCGAGGACAACAGCCGCAACTTCCTGGAGCTCGCCCGGCAAAACCTCGACGTCCATCGCACTCGCGCCCAGGGCGACCTGAAGGCGCGGGAACAGGCTGTGGAGGCCCTTGTCACGCCCATTCGCGAGGCCCTGCAACGCACGGAGCGCCAGATTGCAGAGATCGAGAAGGAACGCCACGAAGCATTCGGGAGCCTCCGCGGACTGCTCGAATCGATCAGCCTCAGCCAGCAGGCCCTGAGTTCGGAGACACGCAACCTGGTCACGGCCCTGCGGCGCCCGGAGGTGCGTGGCCAATGGGGGGAAATGACCCTGCGGCGCCTGGTGGAGCTGGCCGGCATGGTGGAGCACTGCGATTTCACGGAGCAGGAACACACTTCGACCGCCGACGGCGTGCTGCGCCCGGACATGATCGTGCACCTCGCGGAAGGCCGGCAGCTCGTGGTCGATGTCAAGACTCCGCTGGACGCTTACCTCGCGGCAGTGGAGGCTCCCGATGACGCGGCGCGCGACGCGGCACTGCAGCGCCATGCGCGCAAGGTGCGAGAACGCGTCCGGGAGCTCGCCGCCAAGAGTTATTGGTCGCAGTTCGAGCGCAGCCCCGAATTCGTGATTCTTTTCATCCCGGGCGATCAGTTCCTGAGTGCGGCGCTGGCGCGGGATCCGGGGCTGCTGGACGACGCGCTGAATCAGCACGTGATCCTCGCGACGCCCACCAGCTTCGTCGCGCTGCTGAAGGCCGTGGCCTACGGGTGGCGCCAGGTCGCCCTGGCGGAAAACGCAAAACAGATCCGTGACCTCGCCAGCGACCTGTACCGGCGTCTTGCGACCTTCACCGGGCACCTTTCCCGGGTGGGTCGCGCGCTGACCGGCGGCGTGGAGGCCTACAACAGCGCGGTAGGCTCGCTCGAGCGCCAGGTCCTGCCGGGCGCGCGACGATTCACCGAGCTTGGCGTCCAGGCCCGCAAGCCGATGGCCCCGTTGCCGGACATCGAGACGCTGGCTCGCGTACCCGAAGCAGCGGAGCCACCCGCGGAATCAGACTCGACCGAAACCCATGCCGCGAGCAGCCCCGACACAGCGGACCGGGCCGGAGAATCCGAGGCGTCGTGACGGACCCGGCGACAACGACTGTCATGGGCGTGCCGACGGGCTCTCCGCTCTGGTACGCGTTGCTGTTCACTCCGGAGGCGAACCGCGACACCGTGGGCGCGCTGCTCGAGCTCAGGGCTGATGTGCTTGAATCCGCGCGGCGCCCTTCCGAGCCCGAGGTTGCGCGCGCGCGGCTGCACTGGTGGCGTACAGAGCTTGCCGGCTTCGGCTGCGGGCGCGAGCAGCACCCCACGACGCGCGTCCTGCGCGAGGCAGCGCCCGCCGGCGTGATACAGGCCGAGTACCTGCTCGAACTGGTCGATGCCGCCGAGAGCGAAATGGCTGATTCGCCCTGCAGGAATTACGCCGAGCTGTCGCTGTACTGTTATCGCAGCAGCGGTGTGCTGCACGAGATGCTCGCGGGGCTGCTGGGGCTGAGCGACCCGGCAAACGAACGCGTCGTACGACGCCACGCGCAGCGCCTCGGTACCGGCATCCGGCTGGTGGAAATCATCGCCGGGCTGCGCGGCGACCTGGCGGCCCACCGCCGGCTGTTGCCGCGGGACTGGATCCTGGAGAGCGGCGCGCGCGAGCAGGTCAGCGAAAGCGGCGAGATGGATGCCGCCTTGGCAACATGTCTCGACCGCCTCGCCGGCGAGGCGCGGCTAGCCCTGGATGAGGCGGAGGCGCTGTTGCCGCCTGTCGAACGCCCGCGGCAACGCCCGGGCCTCGTGCTTGCCGCGCTCCACAGGCGCCACCTGGCGAGGCTCCACCGCAAGGGCTTCAACCCCCGGGCCCTGCCCGGCAACCTGGATAACCTGTGGACTGCCTGGCGCGCAGCGCGGCGGGCGGCAAGGGTGCGCAGCTGAGATGGAGGAGTACGGATGAAGGTACAGAAAATGACCCATTACGACGCCGTGCCCGGTCTCCTTGCCGGGCGGGTCATCCTGGTCACCGGAGCCGGCGCGGGAATCGGTCGTGCGCTGGCGAAGGCCACCGCAAATCTCGGCGCAACGGTGATCCTGCTGGGCAGGACCGTGAGCCGCCTCGAGAGCCTCTACGATGAGATCTGCGCTGCGGGCGGACAGTCGCCGGCGATTTTCCCGCTGAACCTGGAACGCGCTGGCGGCGAAGACTACGATCGGCTCAGCGGTGCGATTGAAGAACAATGGGGGCGCCTCGACGGGCTGGTACAAAATGCCGGCCTGCTGGGCGGGCGTACTCCAATCGAGCATCACGATGTCGGCGAGTGGCAACGCGTGCTGCATGTCAACCTGACCGCGCCGTTCATCCTGTGCCGCTGTCTGTTGCCGCTGATGCTGAAGTCGGCCGACGCCTCCGTGGTGTTCACCTCCAGCGGCGTCGGGCGACGCGGCAAAGCCTACTGGGGCGCCTACGCGGTTTCCAAGTTCGGCATCGAGGGGCTTAACCAGGTGCTGGCGGACGAGCTCGAAAAGAAAGAGAACATCCGCGTGAACGCCGTCAATCCGGGACCCACGCGAACGTCCATGCGCGCCGCGGCCTATCCCGCCGAGGACCCGGGCCAACTGAAGTCGCCCGAAGAAATCCTCGGCCCCTACCTGTACCTGCTTGGCCCCGACAGCCGCGGCGTCAGCGGCCAGAGCTTCGACGCCCAGTAAGCTCTTTGCTATGGCGGGGTGGAAAAATGCTTGCGACGCGGCTTCAGGGCGCGAGAATCCACCGGTGCGATGTTCGGTATGGGCAACCCGACACATTCGTAGAGCGCGCGCACTTCGCCGGCATCAAGATCGCGGAACCGTCCCCTGCTCAATTGGCGATCCAGCTTGACCGGGCCGTAGGCCACCCGCGACAGGCGACTCACCGTGAACCCTATGGCCTCCCAGAGCCGCCGCACCTCGCGGTTACGACCCTCCCGCAGGCTGACGTGATACCAGCGATTGCGGCCCTCGCCACCCGCCGGCTCGACCTTTTCGAACGAGGCCATGCCATCGTCGAGCGGAACCCCCGCGACCAGCCGGGCGATGGCCTCGTCGTCCGGCTCACCTAACACGCGCACCGCGTACTCGCGCAGCACCTCGCCGGATGGATGCATCAAGGCGTTCGCAAGCGCTCCGTCAGTCGTAAACAGCAACAGGCCCGTCGTGCTGACATCAAGGCGACCCACGGCGATCCAGCGCTGCCCCCTGAGCCGTGGCAGGGATTCGAAGACCGTCCTGCGACCCTCCGGGTCACTGCGCGTGCAGACCTCGTCCGCAGGCTTGTGATAGGCCAGGTAGCGTTGCCGGGACACCTCGTTGATCCGCACCGGGCGGCCGTCGATGGCGAGTCGTTCCGTGCCGGCGAGCCGCTCCCCGATTTCTGCGGGCCGCCCGTTCACGGTGATGCGACCCTCGTTGATCCAGCGCTCGATTTCCCGGCGCGAGCCGACGCCCGCGTCGGCCAGCAGCTTGTGAATCTTGACCGGCCCCGCCTCAGGCGCGGGAGGCGTCTTGCGGCGTGACAGTGTCGATCGTTTCTTCATGCTCGCCTGCCTCCTCGGGTAATGACACGATCGGCAGCTCAGTCAGTCCGAGATCAAGCTCGATACTGATACTGTCAAGGTCGCGAATCTCTGCCAGCGGCGGCAGGTCCTCGAGTTTCCTGAGTCCGAAATAGTCGAGGAAATCCCGAGTCGTCGCGTACATGCCCGGCCGGCCCGGGACATCGCGATGGCCGACGATTCGTACCCACCCTCGCTCCATCAACGTGCGCATGATGCTGGAACTGACGCTGACACCGCGGATATCCTCGATTTCGCCGCGCGTGATGGGCTGGCGGTATGCAATCAGCGCAAGCGTCTCGAGCAGTGCGCGGGAGTATCGCGCCGGCCGATCCTGCCACAGCCGCGATAGCCAGGCGGACATTTCCTCACGCACCTGGATGCGCCAGCCGCTGGCGACTTCGAGAACGCGTATTCCGCGGTTGGCGTAGTCCGTTTCGAGCCTCTCGATGGCGGCGCGCAGCTCGGCCCGCTCAGGTCGCTCATGATCCGGGAAGAGCGCCTGTATTTGCTCAAGACTCAGGGGCCGACCCGCTGCAAGCAGCGCCGACTCGACTATATTTTTGAGTTTCTCAGGTTCCATGGCTGTCCTGGCTTCAGTTGCCGGCAATCGGCTGTAGAGTGTCGACAGAAGGCACGCGCTCCGTGCTGCGCGCCTTGACGTGGATGGGTGCAAAGGGTTCCAACTGCACGATGTCCAGCAGTGCTTCACGCATGAGCTCGAGCACGGCGAGGAAAGTGACCACCACGCCCATGCGCCCTTCTTCCGGCGTGAACAGCGAGGTGAACTCCGCGAAATTGCCGTGCTGAATCCGGGCCAGCACCTCGGACATGCGCTGACGCACAGACAACGGCTCGCGTTGCACGTGATGGTGAGCAAACATATCGGCGCGAGAAAGCACTTCCTGGAAAGTCACCAGCAGCTCCCGAAGGGTGACGTCCGGCAGTATCTCGACGACTTTTCGCTCGCACATATCGGCGCCGGCCTGGAATACGTCACGCTCGAGCCTCGGCAACGCGTCGATGTCCCGCGCAGCGAGCCGGTAGCGCTCGTATTCCTGCAGTCGTCGCACCAGTTCCGCGCGCGGATCCTCGCCTTCCTCATCTGGCGACGCCGGCCGGGGAAGAAGCATGCGCGACTTGATCTCCGCCAGCATCGCGGCCATGACCAGGTATTCCGCGGCCAACTCGAGCTGCAACTCCTGCATTACCTCGATGTAATGCATGTACTGGTGAGTAATCTTCGCGATCGGAATATTCAGGATGTCGATGTTCTGCCGCTTGATCAGGTAGAGGAGCAGGTCCAGCGGTCCCTCGAAGGCATCCAGAATCACTTCGAGGGCATGCGGCGGGATGTAGAGATCCATCGGCAGCTGGGTCAGGGGCTCGCCCTCCACGATCGCGAAAGGCAATTCGCCCTGGCCGACCCCCATCGGTGAATTCACGATCGTGGCGGAATCGTGTGCGGATTCTGCTACTGGCTCGTCGCTCATCGGTATTCCAGCCCCATCGCCTCTCGCACATCATCCATGGTCTCGCGCGCTGCATCTCGTGCGCGCTCCCGTCCCTCGGCAAGGATGATATCCACAGTGTCCCTGTTCGCGGTGAATTCCGTGATTCGCTCGCGAATAGGCTTGAGCTCGTTCAGCACCGCGTCGATCACCGGTTGTTTGCATTCGATACAGCCGATGCCGGCGCTGCGGCATCCCTGTTGTACCCAGGACTGCGTGTCCTCGTCCGAGTAGATGCGGTGGAACTGCCAGACTGGGCATTTCTCGGGCTCGCCCGGATCGGTGCGGCGCACTCGCGCCGGGTCCGTCTGCATCGTGCGCAGCTTCTTCTCCACGGCTTCCGGGGCCTCCGCGAGGCCGATCGTATTGCCATAGGACTTCGACATCTTCTGGCCATCGAGGCCCGGAACGCGTGGCGTCGGCGTCAGCAATGCGTCCGGCTCGACCAGGATGGTGCGCCCGATGCCCTCCAGGTAGCCGAGCAGTCGTTCCCGGTCGGCCAGCGTCAAGCGGGGATGATTCTCGACAAGCGCGCGCCCTGACTCCAGCGCCGCCTCGTCGCCACGCTCCTGGTAGCTCTTGCGGAAACCGAGGTAAACGCGACTCTGCTTGCCGCCGAGATGCCGCACCGCGCGCCGTGCACGTTCCTCGAAATCCGCCTCACGACCGTACAGGTGGTTGAAGCGACGTGCGATCTCCCGTGTGATTTCGACATGCGCCACCTGGTCCTCGCCCACCGGCACGTGCCCGGCGCGATATATCAGGATATCTGCGCTCTGCAGCAAGGGATAACCAAGAAAGCCATAAGTGCCAAGGTCTCGCTCCTTGAGTTTCTCCTGCTGGTCCTTGTAGCTCGGCACGCGCTCCAGCCAGCCGAGCGGCGTGATCATGGACAACAGCAGGTGCAGTTCCGCGTGCTCCGGCACATCCGACTGGACGAAGACGGTGGCCGCGGCCGGATTGATTCCCACGGCCAGCCACTCGATCAGCATCTCGCGCACGCTGGGGCCGATAATCGATGGGTCCTCGTAGTGCGTCGTGAGCGCATGCCAGTCGGCCACAAAGAAAAAACAATCGTACTCGTACTGGAGGCGCAGCCAGTTGTTCAGCGCCCCGTGCAGATGGCCGAGGTGCAACGCTCCGGTAGGCCTCATGCCGGATAAGACGCGCCGGTTAGGGCCGGTTGTACTGCTCACTGGCTGCTCCGTGCAAACACTGGGTGGTCATAAGCCTGCGATAGACATTATGAAACCGGTCACCGCGGTGATTACCGGTCGCAAATATCCCCAGGCGAAAAAGATGAAGGCCAGCACGATCACAAGCCCATAGGGCTCGATCGCGTCCAGCCTGGTCGAGGCGCGCGGCGGCAGCAGCCCGCTCAGCACACGCCCGCCGTCCAGAGGCGGGATGGGCAGCATGTTGAATACCGCGAGGATGACGTTGATGAACACGCCGATCTGGCCCATGGTCAGGAAGAACTGGGCGGTCATGCCGTCGAGGCCGCTCATGGCCGTAAACTTTGTAAAGAACGCCCAGAAAATCGCCATCAGGATGTTGGCACCTGGACCGGCAGCCGCGACGATCATCATGTCCCGGCGCGGGTTGCGCAGGTTCCGCATCGCAACCGGAACCGGCTTGGCCCAACCAAACAGGAAGCCGGTGGTCATCAGCGCGAGCGCAGGAACGATCACCGTACCGACCGGATCGATGTGCTTCAACGGGTTGATCGTAAGGCGCCCCAGCATTTCGGCCGTGCGGTCACCGAACCGCCGGGCCACCCAGCCGTGGGCAACCTCGTGGAGCGTGATGGCAAACAGGACGGGAATCGCCGCAACGGCCAGGATCTGGAGCAGTGAGAGTTGCTGCATCGAACTATTATAGAGAACCGAAGCCTGGCTGAGTCAGGCTGATTGCAAGTGAGTGACGTCGCCCAAGCCGGCGCGCGCCACGACCGGCACCGGCCCCGTGAGGTCGATCACCGAAGTTGATTCCAAGGCGCATGGTCCACCGTCGACGATTGCGGCGAGTTCGTGCTCCAGATGGTTCCTGATTTCCCATGGGTCGTTCATCGGCTGCTCCTGCCCCGGCAGCTGCAGCGTCGTGCTCATCAATGGCTCCGGCAAAACCTCAAGAAGCGCCAGCGCGATCGGGTGGTCAGGAACCCGGATGCCGATGCTCTTACGCTTCGGGTGCTGGAGGCGATTCGGCACCTGGCGAGTGGCCGGCAATATGAAAGTGTAAGGTCCCGGAGTCAGGGCCTTCAGGAGGCGATAAGCCTGGTTGTCCACCCGGGCGTAGCTGGCCAGCTCCGAAAGACCCTCGCACACCAGAGTGAAGTGATGGTGCTTGTCGAGATTCTTCAGGCGCCTGATGCGCTCCTGGGCCGCCTTGTTGCCCATAGCCCAGCCGAAAGCATAGGAAGAGTCCGTCGGGTACGCGACAATACCTCCGCCTTCAATGAGGGCGGCCACCTCCCGGATCAGCCTGGGCTGCGGGTTTTGCGGATGAATTTCGATGAGTTCGGCCATGGGGCGCCATTCTAGCCCGGCAAACCACACGGCACTGAGGATTTACAGATGAACGAGCGGCGCGTGGAACTGATCAGGGAAAAACTGCTCGACGCCCTGGAGCCCGAGCTATTGGAAATCGAGGATGAAAGCCACCTGCACGCCGGCCATGCCGGTGCGCGCGACGGGCGCGGGCACTTTCGTGTAACGCTCGTCTCGGAAGCCTTTACAAGCCTGCCCAGGATACGTCGTCATCGCCTTGTTTATGAGGCCGTGGGGAACCTGATGGAGACGGATATTCACGCATTGACGATCCAGGCCTACGCCCCCGGGGAAATCTAAGCGAGGCGCGCAGAACTTAATGCTGCGCCGCATCATGCCATGCGGCTGCCGGAACGGCTCTCTGGCGTGACGGATTTTGCCGATCGAAAACTGTGATGCAATCCAGAAACTTGCCGAGCGAACTGTGAGCCGTTTCGCGGTTTCTCTTGCGGCGCACCTGGTATAGCGCCTGTTCAATACCGGCCTGGCGATCTCCCAGGCCCCTCGAAGGCCCTCGATGACGCCAACATCGTCCGGGTCCTTCCTCCGGGCAGCAACACCTGAAGTCAGGCGTCAGCTACGACATTCTGTCAAATTGTCGACATCTTTGCTCCATCGGGCGCCATTTTGCGCGATGTGGCTTGGAAAATGCCCTTGAACCCTGTTGTAACGCTGAGCCGCCTCACATCGGCCAACTGCTTCGCCGGTGGAGCCCGACAGTCTTTAACATAATGCAGCGCCTGCAGCTCCACATGGAAGATCGTACCGAAGTTTAGCTATTCATTGTTAGCCACTGACTTTGGTCATTTTTTCCCCTTCCAAGAATGTACTGAAACAGCCGCCCTAGTCGGGATCTGGCGCCGTGGCAATCTGCAATATGTTGAATTGTTGACCGGAAATTGTCGGTGGTTATAGTCAAATCCCGCCCCTACCTGACGGCTGAAATAACGATTCCAGATGAATCTAGCCAACGCACCAGTACAGACGAGCAGCAGGCGCGGCCTCAACGAGTATCTCAAGGACGCCCTGCTTGAGGCATGCAAGGAAGCTGCAAGGCCCCTTATTAGGCTTTGCATCAAGCACGGGATTTCTTTCCCAGAACTCGCTACTGCCTTGAGATACGTATTCGTGGATTCCGCTAAGGAAGATTACTTGGAAGTAAGCGCAGCCAGCGCATCTCGAATTGCCATCCTAAGTGGAATTCCTCGCACTGAAGTCGAAGGAATCCAAGACACTGAGCCAGAGAGTAAATCTATTGCTGCACGGATGAACGCCTCGGTCCAGGTCCTTTCCGCGTGGCATGCCGATCCTGATTTCACTGGTCCTTATGGAATCCCATTAGAACTGCCCTATGACTCTCCACATGGATTTGATGGACTGGCAGAGCGTTATGGGAATGGCCTTCCGACGGATGAAATCCTGGATGACCTTATTCGTGCTGGATGTGTTGCCAGGGGGAAGGGAGCGACTGTGAAAGTCATCCGTCGTTCCTACATTTCCGGGAACGTCGATCCTGTAAGCATTGGCTACGCTGGTCGGTGCCTTAAGACTCTCGCGGAAACCTTGGAATTCAATCTTGAGAAATCTGACAGCAGCGACAAAAGATTCGAACGGCAGTTCATTTCGACTTTGGGGATCCGCGCATCAGACCTCGAAGGATTTAATACCTTACTGAAGGAAGCGGGCCAGAAATTTCTAGAAGATCTCGACTCTTGGACTACTGAGAGAGAGAAGGCTCTAAAACACTTAGAGAAAGTACCTAATGAAATTCCCCGGATTTATCCCGGTGTTGGGCTTTACATGTTTTTCCATCATGGACCGACGAAAAGGAAGTGACACGGCAATGGCTATTTTAACAATCTACATAAGAACTAAAGTGCTTCCGCTTGCCGCACTGTCATCGGTTTTGATGCTGGCAGCTGCACCGCTTGTGCATGCGACTGATGGTTTGACGACACAAGGCATCGTCGGCACCGGCGTCACCGCCCAGGGCATCGTCGGCACCGGCGTCACCACGCAGGGCATCGTCGGCACCGGCGTCACCACCCAGGGCATCGTCGGCACCG
>Ga0114946_10002806_pt1 | contig 11883 bp, 3 predicted proteins | sample WalLakDeSediment_FD_88676 | JGI IMG/M metagenome (GOLD analysis project Ga0114946, IMG submission 88676) | Lake sediment microbial communities from Walker lake, Nevada to study Microbial Dark Matter (Phase II) - Walker Lake 11/02/13 Deep Sediment | ecosystem: Environmental > Aquatic > Freshwater...
TATCCTAGATTTAAAGATATTGAAGATCGTGTTGGATCATATACGAAATGTGTTATCATTAACAGTCCTAACAATCCCACCGGTGCAATGTATTCTGAAGAATTCATTGCGGATGTAGTAGAATTTTGTGAGAAGAAAGATATCTGGTTAATCATGGATGACATTTATCATCGATTGATATTTGATGGAAGAAAACCAATCAACTGTTACAATTACACAAAAAAGAAAGATGAAAATTCAAAACTTATTGTAATAAACGGCGTGTCCAAACAATATGCAATGACAGGTTACAGAATTGGCTGGGCTGTTGGAAATAAAAAAGTTATTGAAGCTATGAGCAATATTCAGGGTCATCAGACATCAGGTCCTTCCGTTGTTCTTCAGAAAGCGGCAGTAGGAGCGCTGAACGGTATTCAATCGGGAGTTGAAAGTTTAAGAGTCACTCTTGAAAACAACCGCAACGTAATGATTGATCTGCTCAATTCATTTGAAGGTGTTAAAGTAAAAAAACCAGATGGCACATTTTATTGCTTTGCCGATTTTTCTGCTTATGAAAAAGATTCTAACAAACTATCTGCATTTCTTATCGATAAAGTACAGGTGCTTACAGTACCCGGTAAAGAATTTGGTCTAGATGGTTACTTAAGACTTAGTTATTGCGGAGGCATTAAAGATATCCAGGAAGGAATAGAAAGAATGAAATGGGCTCTCGATCCTAATTCACCTAATGAACTTTATATTGGCGACAGAAAATTAGTGAGGGATTGGTCATGAAATATCTTGAATTTAATACTCCTGCAACCAAGCAGGCAATGGAACTTGCATCCGATTTCAGACTTAAGAACCAGGGTTTTACTGATCTCGATCGTGTATTCTGGAATCTACCCGATGAAGCGCTTTACGAGGAAATAATTTTCCGTAATGAAGGAAAATTAAGTAAACAGGGACCTATTGTAGTTCACACCGGAAAACATACTGCCCGCGCAGCCGCAGATAAATTCGTGGTTCAGGAACAAAGCACTAAAGATAATATCTGGTGGGGAGTTTATAACCGTCCATTCAGTTCAGAAAAATTTAATCAGCTTATGGGCAGGGTACAGGCATTTCTGCAAGGTGAAGAATTGTTTGTGCAGGATTGTTATGCAGGAGCTGATCCCGATTACAGAATGCCTATCAGAATTATCACCGAAAAAGCATGGCATAGTTTGTTTGCCCGCAATATGTTCATAACTACAGAAAACAGGGATGAACTTAAAAAGTTTATGCCAGATTTTACAGTTATTTGTTTACCGGGTTTTAAAGTTGATCCGGCGATTGACGGTACAAGAACTGAAACAGCTATCATTCTTAACTTTGAACAGCGCACTGCAATTATCGCTAATTCACTTTACGGCGGTGAGATAAAAAAATCAATTTTTACTGTACTTAATTTCCTGCTGACTTTTCAGGATGTGCTTCCTATGCACTGCTCTGCAAATGTTGGAAAGAAAGATGATGTTGCATTATTCTTTGGACTCAGCGGGACAGGTAAAACAACTCTTTCTGCAGATCCTAATCGTTTACTTATTGGTGATGATGAACATGGCTGGAGTAATAACGGAGTATTTAATTTTGAAGGCGGATGTTATGCAAAAGTAATTCGTCTCTCTTCTGAACACGAGCCGGAAATCTATGCAACAACAAGAAGATTCGGTACGATTTTAGAAAATGTTGTGTATGATCCTGTAAGCAGATATATTGATCTTGATGATGATCATATAACAGAAAATACCAGATGCTCATATCCACTTGAATTCATTCCGAATATTGTTCCGGACGGATATGTAAAAACACATCCTAAAAATATCATATTCTTAACTTGTGATGCATCAGGAGTAATGCCTCCGATTGCAAGATTGAATCCGGAACAGGCACAATATCATTTCATAAGCGGATATACTTCTAAGATCGCTGGAACCGAAATAGGACTTGGTATTGAACCGCAAATTACATTCAGTGCTTGTTTTGGTGCTCCGTTTATGGTTCGCCATCCATTTGAGTATGCAGCAATGCTTAAGGAAAGAATGCTGAAACATAATGCAAATGTTTGGTTAGTCAATACTGGCTGGGTTGGCGGAAGATTCGGAGTAGGGAAGAGAATAAGTATTCGACACACAAGAAATCTTCTTAACGCTGCACTGGATGGTAAGCTTGATAAAGCTAAATACAGAAAAGATAAGTTATTTGGATTTGAAGTACCGCTTACTTGTCCGGAAGTTCCTGAAGACGTACTTGAACCTTCAAATTCCTGGGGAAACAAGGATGAGTACTGGAAAAAATATGATGCCCTTGTAGCAAGATTTAATGAAAACTTTAAACTGTTTGAAAAAGGCTGTTCTGACGAAGTTAAAAAAGCCGGACCGAAAAGATTGTAGTTTATTTATTTTCAATGCCTCCGGAGTTAATAAACTTCGGAGGTTTTTTATGTCATCAAAAAAATACTAACCATATAATCTACTTGAGTAATCTAGCTATTGAAATTGATCTGCTTCATATATAATAAAACCGGCGGTGATTAATGAGCCGCCGGACTTTTTACTATTAATAAGTATTTTATTCATTTATTATCATTGCTTACTAGAATAATTCGGTATCTTTACTAACCAATTCTTATCAGTGATGGAATTCTTTTTCACATACTTGAGGTAAATTCGTATGAAAACAAACATCAACTATTCTAAGTTTACTTTTATCGCTAACCTAATTATGACGGTGATATTGTTTACTTCTTTGTCTTTCGCTCAATTAACCGGAGTTAAAGCCATTCCGGGAGATTATCCTTCCATCAATTCAGCTGTAACGGCCTTGAATCTACAAGGCGTCGGCACTGGCGGTGTTACATTTAATGTTGCAGCCGGGCATAATGAAACATCCTCAAACATAATTATTGCTATCACCTCGAATCAACCGACGGCAACCAATCCTATTGTATTTCAAAAAAGTGGTGTCGGAGCTAATCCATTAATTACCGCCGCCCCCGGTGTATCATCAAGTCTTGACGGTATAATCATTCTCTCAGGTACTGATTATATAACTTTTGATGGAATTGATTTGCTTGATCCTCCGTCTAATACCGGTGATGCAATGATGGAATGGGGTTTCGCATTATTAAGAGCATCTTCAACTGACGGATGTCAGAATGTTGTTATAAAGAATTGTACTATTACACTTCAGAAAATAAATGTCGTCAGTTCATCGGTTTTCTCTATTGGTATATATGCAGCTAACCGCGATGTAACAGGTGCAACCGTGAATGCAACTGAACCAACCGGTCAGAACAGCTACAATACTTTTTTCGGAAACAATATTTCCAATGTTTACAGAGGTATAGTTTATGTATCCTCATCTACTGCAAGGGATGTTGATAATCAGATCGGTGTATTCGGTGAACAACCGAACAACATAACAAATTGGGGAGGAGGTAATCAAACTACGGAAGGTATCCGCTGTGAAGGCCAGATAAATGTAAAAATCAGTAATAACATTATTAATGGCGGGGCTGGATCAACTACTTTTGTTCATGGGATAATCGCTACATTGTTCGGGACTTCCGCCAATGCTGCAAATTATGAGATCAGCCATAACCGTTTAACAATATCCGGAGGATCCAGTAATTTACAGTATGTAATTCGTGCTCTTGCCAGCGGCGATACTGTTCGAATAAATGATAATATTATTGAAAATTGTACAACTTTCGCAAATTCTGATTTTCGAATTCTTTCTCACGAAGGCACATCAAATGCTGTATTTATTCACAATAATATTGTAAGAAACAATCTTAAAACTTCAACTACCGGCATAATGTATGGTATTGGAAATACTTCTTCTGTTGTTAATGCGGAGATTTATAATAATGAAGTATATAATAATTCCAACGGAGGTATTATTCATGGAATTAATATTACCGGCGGAACAAGAGTTTCAGTTTTTGGTAATAAGATATATAATATAGCATCATCAAGCAGTGGTACGGCATTCGCTGTTGGTGGAGTAACTTCAGCATCAGGACCTTTAAATTCTTATATCTACAATAATTTTATTTCTGATCTGAGAGCAAACTTTTCCAGTGCTGTAGACGCTGTTCGTGGTATAAATATTACATCTACTACAGCAAATTCAAATATTGGCGTTTATTTTAATACCATATATTTGAATTCAGTATCAAGCGGTGGAAACTTCGGTACTTCGGGTATTTTTCATACCTTTAATACAACAGCAACGACCGCTAAACTGGATATGCGTAATAATATAGTAGTTAACAGTTCAACTTCAAACGGAACCGGAAAAACTGCTGCTTTCAGGAGGAGTTCCGCTACGAATCTGAATAACTATGCTGATAATTCTAATAACAATAGTTTCTATGCAGGAATACCCGGAATAAATAATGTAATCTATTTCGATGGAACCAATTCTGATGAAACTATTGAGGCATTCAAAACAAGGGTATCACCTCGTGAAACTTTTTCGATAACAGAGAATGTTCCTTTTGTAAATACAACAACCCTGCCTTATGATCTTCATGTAAGAACAGATGTAAGCACCCAAACCGAAAGTGGTGCAGCACCTGTTACTTCACCAATAGTTATTACAACTGATATCGATGGTGATATTAGGAATGCTGTATCACCGGATATCGGAGCTGATGAGTTTAACGGAATCGGTTCTGATATTACACCACCTTCTATTAGTTATACACTTTTAGATCATACTCTTTCAACAGCAAACAGAACTTTATCAAATGTTGCTATTCTCGATCTGAGTGGTGTTAATGTAGCTCAAGGTACAGCACCTAGGATTTATTACAAAAGGGTTTCCGATAATAATACCTTTGTTGATAATACCCCCTCAACTAATGGCTGGAAGTATACTCAAACAAGCAGCACAAATTCACCATTTGAATTCACAATTGATTATAGTCTGCTATTCAGCGGAACAAGTGTGCAGATGGGAGATACCGTTCAGTATTTTGTTGTAGCTCAGGATCTTGCTGATCCGGCGAATGTAGGTATTTCAGAAGGTACATTTGCATCACAGCCGTCATCTGTTAATTTAACCTCTGCAGCTTTCCCGCTTACAGGATCAATTAATTTTTACAGAATCATAATTTTATTGAATGGTGTTATTACTGTAGGCGATGGTGGCAATTATCCTAATCTGACCGGTACTTCAGGTTTATTCACATTATTTAATGAAAATATAGTGAACGGTAATGTTATTGCTCAGATAGTCAGTGACATAATAGAACCCGGTACCGTAGCTCTCAATCAGTGGATCGAACAGGGAGCCGGTAACTACATACTTAACATTCAACCGAATGCTGCTGTGATCAGAACTATGTCGGGATCTAATGCAGGCGGACTTTTTAGACTTAATGGTGCTGACCGCGTTGAGATTGACGGACGTTTTAACGGCTCAGGAAAATACCTCACTTTTGAGAATACAAATGCAGCATCTAACACCGCTACTATTCAACTGATTAGTCTTGGCGCTGGACAGGGTAGTGGTGATATTACAATAAGAAACTGCAATATCAAAGCCGGTGCAAATAACCTGTCTAATGTATTTGGAATTTTTGGCGGAAGTTCAACCGGAAGTATAAGTACCGGAAATGCCGGCGGAGCAGATTTAGACAATATTTTTATTATTGAAAATAATATCTCCAAATGTCGTACAGGGTTATTTATAAGAGGAACTTCCTCTGATCAAATGCAAAACCTGGTCGTATCAGGTAACAAATTAGGCTCCGATTTCGCAGACGAGTACATTACTGAATACGGTATTTATGTGGGATTTGCTGACGCACCACAAGTTACCGAGAATGAAGTTTACAATATGATCTTTGAAGTAAGTAAATGGGGTATTTATTTTACAAACAATGTAAATAATGCAAGGGTCAGCAAGAACAAAATCCATTCAATCAAACAGCCTGGTACAGTAGGTTATAATTCTGTTGGTATAGTATTCTTCTCAGCAACAGGATGCTTTGATAATACTATCGATAACAATATGATTTATGATCTCAGCACCTATGGTAACACATCAATGTATCTGGTTGGAATACGAATTGCGGGCGGTTCAGGTTATAAAGTATACTACAATTCCGTTAGTATTAATGATGTAATCGGAAATCCGGCAACCGGACTGGTATCTTCCTGTCTTTTTATTTCAACTGCAACTACAGATATAGATATCAGAAATAATATTTTCTTAAACACCCGGACCGGTAATGATCCTAAAAACTATGCTGTGTTTTCGCCTAATACTACCACATTTACGAACCTGAATAATAACAACTATTGGACATCAGGTAATTTCTTTGGGTATTTCAGCTCAGATATAGCAAACTTTGAAGCCTGGAAAACTGCTACCGGGCAGGATAATGATTCCTATAATGTTGATCCATTGTTTACCAGTTCAACAGATTTGCATATTAATTCCGGATTAACTCCAACTCCACTTGAATCCGGCGGTACATTGATAGCCGGAATTGACTATGACATTGATGGTGATTTTCGTCCCGGTCCTGTCGGATCAGTTAATGGTGGTGCAACTGCTCCGGACATCGGTGCAGATGAATTTGATGGTGTACCATTTATGATACCTGATACAGTATATGTAAATGTATTCAATAATTTTTTTGATCCTGCTGATTTTACTATCGAGGTAGGAAAATTTATAAAATGGACTCTCATTGAAGGAGCACATACAACCTCTTCTAATATAATACCTCCCGGTGCCGCTTCCTGGGATTATACTTTTACAAGTGTTGGCGATAGCTATATTTATGAAGTAACCGTTCCCGGCAGGTATAATTATGAATGTCTGTTACACCCGGGGATGATCGGTGCATTTACAGCAGTGAATGCTCTTCCATTTGTTGAAGAATTCGTTTATCCGGCAGGGGAGTTTTTGACTGATCACGGCTGGACAAATCACAGCGGTACAGGAAGTTTCATTACTCTTGCAGCAGGAAGCCTTACATATACTGGTTATCCTTCATCCGGTATTGGCAATCACGTTGTTATTGAAGGAGGATCCGGCTCACGGGAAGATGTGAACACAGGATTTGTTGAACAAAACAATGACGGCGATGATATATATTATTCATTTTTAGTTAATGTTGTTTCCGCCAGTGCTGCAGCCGACTATTTTATTCATCTGGGTGACAGGGTTTCACCAACGGCATTTACAACATTTTCTGCCCGCTTATTTGTTCAGGATGTTGCTGGTTCACTCAGATTCGGCTTAAGTAATACATCTACAGCAACAATGGGAACAACCAATTTCATTTATGGAACAACTTATCTGGTTCTTGTTAAATATACCATAAATACAGCTGGTGCTGATGAAACAAAATTATGGGTATTCAGCTCCGGAGTTCCCGCTGATGAATTAAGCGCAGGTGTACCGGAAGTTCATAATACTACAACAAGCGGACAGGATGTAATTGATGCCATTGCTCTTCGTCAGGGCAGTAATGCATATTCTGTTCAACTTGATGGATTAAGAGTGAGCACCAACTGGCTTGATTTAGTCATTCCGGTTGAACTTTTGGCATTCACTGCTTCTGTTACCGGTTCATCAGTATCACTTATTTGGTCTACAGCAAGTGAAATAAATAATCTCGGATTTGATATTGAGAGAAAAGATAAAAGTTCTGAGTGGGAAAAGATTGGTTTCGTGGCCGGTTATGGTACTACAACAGAAACTCAAACCTATTCTTTTATTGATAAAGATATCAGGAACGGTATTTACGGCTACAGGTTAAAACAGATTGACTATGACGGAACATTTGAATATTCCCGGACAATTGAAGTCGAAATAAATATTCCCGAAACTTTTGAATTATCGCAGAACTATCCGAATCCGTTCAATCCGAAAACAGTAATTGGTTATCAGTTACCGGTGACCGGTAATGTAACCTTAAAAGTTTATGATGTCCTAGGCAGTGAAGTAGCAACTTTGGTTGATGAATACCGGGAAGCAGGAAGATATGAAATAACATTTGATGCAAGTGGTTTAGCCAGCGGATTGTACATCTATCAGTTGAAGACAAACAAATTCACATCAACTAAGAAGATGTTGATGCTTAAATGATCGAATCATTTAGGCAGAAATCCCGCCTCTGACGGGGATGTTAATGAAATAAAATTTAATTACAGAATTTTTATCTTTAAGAAATTCAATTTAATTTAAGCCTCCGGAGTTAAAAAATCTCGGAGGTTTTTTTTCTTCATTTTCAAGATTAGCTATCTCGTTTCCCAATTATTCATAAACTTTAAGGGAAACCTGACTACTTAAAGGTAACTGAGAAATTATCAATGCACTTGGATTAAATGGATTGCGATAGTTTTTTAAAAAGGCACTAACTTGCAAATTGAAAGGGCGATAAATGCTTGAATTCCTGGACTGGATAATAATTGCAGCATACTTCATAATTGTTTTTCTTGTTGCATTCTGGTCTTCATTCAGCAAGAAACGAAGGAATAAATCATCATCAGATTATTTCCTTGCCGGAAGAAATGTGGGATGGTTTGTGATTGGTGCTTCATTGTTTGCTTCGAATATCGGCAGTGAGCATCTTGTTGGTTTAGCCGGGACAGGTGCTGCGAGCGGCGTTGCAGTTGGTCAATTCGAAATTCTCGCATCATTAATTCTTCTAATACTTGGATGGTTGTTCGTTCCATTCTATCTGAAAAGTGGTGTGTTTACAATGCCGGAATTTTTAGAAAGACGCTACTCCTCTGGTGCTCGTTGGTATCTAGCAATCATTTCAATTGTCGGATATGTACTAACAAAAATATCTGTAACAATTGCTGCAGGTGGAATTGTTTTTGAATCTCTTATGGGAATTGAATTCTGGACTGGCGCACTGATTGTTGTAATCATAACAGGAATTTACACAGTGCTTGGCGGTTTGCGTGCTGTTCTTTACACGGATATGGTTCAGATGTTCATACTTATCGGCGGCGCAATCACAGTTACTATTGTTGGATTGATTCAGCTTGGCGGAATCGATGAACTATACAATAATGCCGGTGCGGGATTTTTCAGCTTGTGGAAACCGATGAGCGATCCGGATTTTCCCTGGACGGGAATTCTTTTCGGTGCTCCGATACTCGGGGTTTGGTACTGGTGTACTGATCAGTTCATTGTTCAAAGAGTTCTGTCTGGAAAAGATATTAATCATTCGAGACGTGGAACAATTTTCGCAGGCTATTTGAAACTTCTTCCGTTATTTCTTTTTGTAATTCCCGGAGTGATTGCCTATGCATTAACACAAAAGGGAGATATTACCCTTGATTCACCTGACCACGCTTTACCAACTTTAATCGGAACTTTGCTGCCAGTTGGACTAAAGGGGATTGTTGTTGCGGGTTTACTTGCTGCACTTATGAGTTCTCTTTCATCTGTGTTTAATTCCTGCTCAACACTAATTACATGGGACATTTATAAAAAGTTTCGTCCTGAATCATCCGAAAAAATCTTAGTCCTTGTTGGAAGAATAGCAACCGTGATTCTGGTTGCCTTCGGATTATTATGGATTCCAATGATGAAATTAATTTCAGGTCAGATTTACCAATACCTGCAAAGTGTTCAGGCATATATTTCTCCACCGATTGCAGCAATATTTTTAATTGGAGTTCTTTCGAAAAGAGTTAATTCACAGGGAGCAATAGCCGCCCTACTTACAGGTTTTGTACTTGGAATAGCAAGGTTGATATTGGAATTAAATAAAGATTCGATCAGCGGATTATTGCATCAGTATGCTGATATAAATTTCCTTCACTTTGCTTTTCTGTTATTCTTAGTTTGTACGTTGGTGCTGGTTGTTGTAAGTTTTCTTACTACCGAACCGGCATCTCAAAAAGTTGATGGATTAACTATTCATACAATATCAGGCGAAAGCGAAAGTGAAGCCAAAGGCTGGAGAAAAAGAGATTTTATTTTGTCTGTGCTATTAATTTTTCTCGTAGGAATAGTTTGGATTTATTTTAGTTGAGATATGTAGGGGCTGTCTCATAATTAATGTTTTCTCGATAATTTTTCTGATTCCATCAGAAAAAAACTCGAAAACCGACCACAATAAAAGGTCCTCGAGTAATGAAATGTATCGAGAGAACCTTTTGAGACAGCCCCTGCATTAATCTACTTTATCAAAATTAATTTTTTGGTTTGACTAAAATTACCTGCCTGTAAGGTATAGAAATATGTTCCACTTGAAAGCTTTGAAGCATCAAAATTAATTTCATAGCTGCCCGCAGTCATAGACTCATCAACTAAAGTCGTTACTTCGACTCCCTAAATATCATAGACCTTCAAAGTTACCCGACCATCTCTGACTTTAAAGCCGAAGAAGCTGATCTTGCATCATTTGATTAAGTTACCAAAATAAGAACTCCGGCCAAATCATTTTATATAAAAGGCAAAGACATCCTGCACAAAAATGTCATCGCTTTATCATTTACTAAGTCCTATTATATTCTTCAATCCTTGAAAGCCATCGTTTTCTGATAACATACGCATCAATAAAAATCCAGTATGATATCCCTCTGAATTATTGCCAGCTTCAGAATTTTGGTTTCGTTAAGATCAGGCATTTCAATATAGACGATGAATATCCCGCTTGCCACCGGAATGCCGTAATCATTTTGTAAATCCCATATTTCGAACTGTTCGGGAGAATCTTTTCTGATTATCCGCACAAGCTGTCCCGCAAGATTAAATATTCTGATCGTAGCAGTATGGGGTAGATGATTAAAAGTTACAAATGTTTCATAAGCAGATGCTTCCTGCGGATTTCTCCCATAATACGGATTCGGGAAAACATTTATTTTTTTCACATCTTCTTTTGCAAGGCTGCGGCTATTAATTACTCCCGGTGCGTTGAATGAGTATATATCTTCATCTGTAAAAACTTTGTTCGGAAAAAGCGCCATCTGATCTTCACCTGTTCCGCCGGGCGAAAATGGAACCGGGCCGCGGCGATTAGCCGTTACGAAGTACATTACCGGATATTTTCCATCTACATCATTTAATATGTCAGTCATATAATCCGGATTAGGAGTTACGGAATAATCATCGTTAAAAATAAAGAGCCATTCTCTTGGACCGCTCTCTGCTGTATTATCTCTCGTGTTAAAATATCCCGGAAAATACCTTCCGTCCACCAGCCCTCCCACAACATTATTCTCAAGATAACCAATAGCTAATCGTCTTGGATTAGCCGGATCATCGATATCCCAAACAGAAAGAGGAACAGACTTTTTAAAATCCTGAAATCTATAACCTCCATCAGTATTAGCAATGTATGGAGCAAATTCAGGTCTGGCAGGTGGGCTAGCTGCATTACGCAAATAACGATAAGCATATGAGAAATTCACATCTGCAGGAGGATTATCAGGATTGATTCCGGGATTTTCAAACTCTATGCTGCCATCCCACACTGTACCGAATTTAATAAGCACATTTTTCAACTGAGTTGCAGGAACAGCTTCTTCATTGATAATGCCGAAAACAACTCTTGGACTTGCCCATCCGGCAGCTCCGCGGAAACCTTCAAACCGGAATCCATCGGCACCGGCCCAGCTTAAACGTCGTGTTCCTGAAATAATATCCCATCCCCACAACTCAGGATTTTCCGGCTTTTCAAAAACATCTGTTCTTTTAAGACCGGGGGGAGACTGGGTAACGGTAAGTTTCATTCCGTCAATCAAGAAGTAGTTTGCATCATTAATTAACATTACTTCTTCGCTGAATATATCTGCTCCCAATGTAATATCGGTCAGCTTCCAGATTGTCTTATCATCATTATAATCAAAAGTAATTTGATACGAGTGACCA
>Ga0114946_10002807_pt1 | contig 11882 bp, 5 predicted proteins | sample WalLakDeSediment_FD_88676 | JGI IMG/M metagenome (GOLD analysis project Ga0114946, IMG submission 88676) | Lake sediment microbial communities from Walker lake, Nevada to study Microbial Dark Matter (Phase II) - Walker Lake 11/02/13 Deep Sediment | ecosystem: Environmental > Aquatic > Freshwater...
ACCCGTGGTATACACGATGTCAGGGATGAATACGATATATCCATTGCTGGCGCAATAGGCACGGTTGATGGTAGAACGGCTGGGCGACGGGATGGCATGCTGGCCTCATCGAAGCCGCTGAGATACACCGTTTCTGACAGCCTGACGAAGTGATCATCGCGGTCAAGGCGCTGCATCCGCAAAACGAGGCGCTGATCCCTGCCATGGCCTTTGGTGATGTTCTCGGCGGGTGTACCTCCCGCCGGATCGACCTTCCAGATATCGTAGCGGTCGTAAATCAGCACTTCCCGGTCGCCGGGCGTCCATCCCGCCACCCCGTAAGGCCTGGGAGCCGCCGGCAGGTCATGGGTTTCGTTGTAGAAAGCCTCCCCTATACCCCCGGTCAGGTCAGCGGTCGTGCCACGGGCTATGGAATAGGCCTTCCACGATGTCTGATCCGGATCATACCAGATCACGTAGTTCCCACCCGGGGAAATGCTGGCCGAAGATTCGACTTTCTCTGCCACCGGCTGCCGCCGGCCGTCGGAAAGACTGACAACGTACAAATCCCGTGCATTACCGCCGGTCCACTGCCGCTCGATCATATAGGGAACGGGGTTCTCTCCCAGGGCATAGGCACCGTTGTTGGCCGCATCCATGCGGATAACAGGCAGCTCCTCATCCGACAGCTGCACCAGCTTTGAGTGCCGGAAATGATAAACCGCCGGGAAGCTGCGCTCGCTTAACTGTTTTTGCATGACCTTCTGCTGCGATTGCAGCATCGGATCCTGCCAGTGCCATACGTCCAGGGAGTACTTCTCTTCCGCCAGCAGGGTGTCTTCGGGTTCATCCGCCGGCAAAGGCGCAGTGCCAAGAAACAATTGCTGCCCATCGTCAGAGAAATAGGGATTGCTGTGCCCACTCACCCCAAAGGCTTCCGGCATGCCCGCCATGCCGGAATAAACAATCTTCTCGTGACGGCCGCGACGGTTGTCAAAATAGTACATGTCAAACACCTTGCTGTCAACGGTATCCGCAGAGAACATCCAGGTCAGCTGACCGCCTCCCTTGTCCATAGTCAGTTGTTTCTTCTCCCCGCGACGGCTGTCAAGCAACTTCTTTTGCAGATCGGGCAGTTCCACCACAAACACATCCCACAATGAAAGCGTGTCTTTTTCCTTTTTTTCAACAAGCCCGGCAACCAGGTTGCCCTTTTCTGCAACAAGATAACTGCTGATGCGCTCCACCTCCAGACGCTGGCCGCTAAGCGGGTTCACCACAACCAACACCTTCCCCGGCTTTTCTTTCTCATCTTCCGTCCCTTCCGTCTCTCCGGTCTCTCCGGTCTCTTCGGTCTCTCCGGTCTCTCCGGTCTCTTCGGTCTCTCCGGTCTCTTCGGTCTCTCCGGTCTCTCCGGTCTCTATTTCCTTCTCCTTCAGCCTGGCATGGTCAATGACATAGGCCAGCCAGTCAGATGGTTCCCTGGGCAGGCTGAAAGACTCCAGGGCAGGGTATTTCACAAGTTGCCGGCCCTCTAAAATATAGATGCCCAGTGAGTCGGCCGGCATCTCCTCCCGCTTCTTTTTGTCGACTTTTGCCTGGCGCTCAACGGCTTTACCGGGCTTGATCCGGAAAACCAGATACTGGTTACCCGGAGAGAATACAGCATTCTGTGCACGGGCAATCCGTTCCTCGAAGCCGGTATCCAGGTTCCTGACCACCAGCACTCCGTCGCCGTCCTGGGGGTTGACCTCATAGGCAACCCACCGGCCGTCGTGGCTGATCAGGGGTGATGCTATTTGTTTCCATATCGCATAATCGTCGTGCGACAGTCTTTTCTTTTCCTGCGCAAGAACCGCACATCCCACGAGAAAAAAAATAATAATTGCAAGGCATCTGCGCATGACAAAATTTTTATTCATCCAACTTGTATTCTTCATAATCTGTATTTTCATCGATATCGAATTCATCGTCCTTCACCCGGTCATTGTGCGCCATGGTTCCCTTAAAGATACCTGGTTCGAGTGAGAGGATTTTTTGAATATCTTTCCGGGCGTCCTGTTTCTGTTTGGCCGACAGGTAGGCTTCGGCGCGGGCAAGATGTGCGATAAGGCTGTTGCTGTCAATCTTGATGGCGGCATTCAGGAACTCTATGGCCCTCTTCCATTCCTTTTTTTCCAGGGCCACGAGGCCTTTCCCCAGCCAGGCATCCGGGCAGGACTTATCCAGGTCGAGGCATCTGTCAAAACAGTCGCCGGCCCTTTTAAAATCCTTCTCCAACAGGCAGGAAGCGCCCAGGTCGCACCACGCCTCAACGGAGCCGGGCGCCATGGCCACAACCTTCTCCAGGTCTTTGACCGCTTCCTTGTTCTTTTCCTCCGCCCCCGAAAGCAGGGCCCTCGTATGTAGGTAAGCGGTATTTTTGGGATCAGCCTTGATCAGCTTGTTGATATCCTTCCGCGCATCTTCATATTCCTCCAGGCGAAACAACGTGCACGCCTTGCCGTACAATACTTCCGGCTCGTCCGAACCCTCCAGTATCTCTTCAAACATTCCAAGCGCCTCTTCGAAATCCTTTTTGTTGAACTTGTTCCAGGCCTTCTCCAACGCAGCAGAATGATCTTGTTTGTTCTTTTTGGTCATGGTATTACAGTGGTTTGATATAACCCATCGTACCCCCGCAGTGCCCCTTATATGCCTGAAATCTTTGTCATTGGCACCGTGAAAACACAATGAATCGTGCTTCAAATATAAGCATCCTGCGCAAAACCAAAAAAACTTTTGTGTTTTTCGTCCATTAATAAATATTTAACACAAACATCATATCGAATTAACAATAAGGTAACCCTTGCCAATTAGCTTTGTATCGTCAAATAAATATTTCGAAACATGCACAATTTCAAGTACTTAATAGGTTTTTTCCTTTTCGTGGGATGGGTAATTGCGGTCCCGCTGCGTGCTCATGCAGAGGAAGCCAGGCCGGCTCTTGCCCATGGCCAGGTTGCAGGAAAAGTCTTTGATAAGCTAAGCGGTGAGACCATCATCGGCGCCCATGTGATTGTAGAAGGCACCACCGTTGGTGTTGCCACCAACATCGATGGGGAGTTTACGCTTGAAAGGCTGCCGGCTGGCTCCCTTAATATTCAGGTATCGTTTATTTCCTATGAGCCGGTGGTGGTCGAGCAGGTGCGCGTGGAAGGCGGCAAGACCACCTACCTGGATGTGGTTCTGGAAGAGTCAAACGTCTCTATCGAAGGCGTTCAGGTTACCGCCAGGCGTGTCACCCACACCGAGATGTCGGTGATATCGGCCATCAGGGCGAGCAACCTGGTGGTAAACGGCATCTCGGCCCAGCAGATCAGCCGCTCGCAGGACAGTGACGCTGCCGCCGTGGTAAGAAGGATACCCGGCGTCACCGTTGTTGATGACCGTTTTATCATGATACGCGGCCTGAGTGAGCGGTACAATGCCACCATGCTGCACAACGTCTTTGCTCCCAGCATGGAAGCCGACATCAAGTCTTTCTCCTTCGATGTGATCCCCAGCAACCTCATCGACCGCATCATGATTTACAAGAGCCCGGCACCTGATCTGCCCGGCGACTTTGCAGGTGGTGTGGTAAAGATTTACACCAAGAGCATCCCGCCTGAAAATGGCATCGTGCTGAATTACAGCAGCGGCTATGACCCTTCGGTTTCCATGGGTCAGTTCAGGAACCAGCGCAAGGGAAAGCTGCACTGGCTCGGATTCAACGATGGTACCAATTCCCTGCCTGACGCGTTTCCTGAGAATTTACGCTCCATCACATCCAATCCTGAAGCATTGACCGAGGCAGGCAGGTCCTTGCAAAATAACTGGGTGGCCCAGGATTACAATGGAGGCCTGAACCACAGCCTGAACATGTCGGCCGGTTATAAATTCAGGATCGGGAAAGCCGAACTGGCCAATATAACTGCCCTGACATACAGCAACTCCAAATCAATCGACAATGTAAGCAGGGCCGATTTTAACTCCTATGATTTGCATCTGCAGCGAAAATCTTATATTTATGAATTCAATGACCAGCAGAACTCACAAAAAATCAGAAGCGGCCTGATTCATAACTGGGCGCTTACCCTGGGAAATAACCACACCATAGATTTTAAAAACCAGTTTAACCAGCTGAGCAACGCACAATATGTGTTCCGCACCGGACCGATGCATGATTTTGGTTATTATGCAAACAGCCACTCCTTCCATAATGTATACCGGGGCATCTATTCGGGTCAGATAGATGGTACCCACAAGTTCTTCAACGACAAGACCTCCATCGAATGGATGGCAGGATATGGTTATTCTTTCCGCGACGAGCCCGACTACAGACGATTCCGCTCAGACCTTGATACCGATACGCAGGACCTCACGCTGTATGTACCATTTGGCGCCGCCGCCACCTATTTCATGGGACGGTTCTATTCGGAGATGGAGGAGAGAACCACCACCCTGTCAGCATCTGTGACGCAGCGCCTGGGCTTTCCGTCCATGCCGGGATTTGTGCCGGAGGTCAGCATGGGCTTTTTCTATGAAGACAAAGGCAGGTCGTTCTTGTCAAGAAATATCGGCTACGTCAGGGCCAATACGCTTCAATTCAACCAGAGCCTGCTTGATGTAAATGTTGACTCCCTGTTTCATATTCAGAACATCAACCTGTCTGACGGAATAAAAATCGATGAGCAGACCAACCCCTCCGATTCCTATGAGGCCAGCAACAACCTGAAAGCCGCCTATCTGAAACTGAACATCCCGCTTACACGCAAGATCCGAATCGTTGGCGGATTGAGGGTGGAAGACAATACGCAGCGCCTGCAAAGCTTTACCCTCACCAACCAGCCCATCAACGTGGGTTACCCGGTATCCAGCCTGTTGCCCTCTGCAAACATTTCCTACAACTTTACTGACAAAATGCTTTTCCGGTTTGCCTATGGCAAAACCTTGAACCGACCGGAGTTCAGGGAGCTCGCCCCTTTCGGCTTTTATGACTTCAGTTTTAACCTCGTAAAAAAAGGAAATGAACGGTTGCAGACAGCCTACATCCAGAATTTTGACCTGCGCTGGGAATGGTATCCCAAAATGGGAGAGATGATTACCGTCGGGCTGTTCCATAAAACATTTGACAGACCCATTGAATCATCCTTTGTGCCCGGCGGCGGGTCTGGCGGTATCAAAACCTTCAGCTTCTCCAATGCCGACAGCGGCTTGAGCCAGGGCGTGGAAATTGAAGTCAGAAAGTCGCTGACCGGACTGACCGCATCCAGGTTTCTTGACGACCTGACGGTATTATTCAATACCGCCATTATTCACAGTGTGGTAGAACTTGGCGAAGCCGGTCTGGCGCAGGCGGTAGATAAAAGACCCATGCAGGGACAATCACCATATATTGTGAATGCAGGGTTGTATTACCGCAACGAACAGCACAATGTGCAGGTAAACCTGCTTTACAATATCATTGGAAAGAGACTTTTTATCATTGGTTATGATGATTACCCCGATATCTATGAGATGCCCAGGCATCACATAGACCTTACCTTATCAAAAGGAATTGGCAACCGGCTGGAGATCAAGGCCGGGGTCCGTGACCTGCTGAACGATCATGTATTATTGATGCAGGACGCCGACAGAGACGGCATTTTTAACCGCAACAATGACCAGATCATCCAGAAATTCAGACCGGGAACTGTATTTAACCTGGGACTCTCCTACAGGCTCTAGGTCTTAATATTGGCTTAACAGATTGGTAATAATTAAATCACAAGTAATTAACGCCTGGTTAATCTGCAGGAGATAGTTTTGTGCCGAATCAAAGTCAAATCAAAACCAAGTAAACTCAATTAAAATGAATCCAAAAGCAATGAACCCGGGGTCAACACTTATGTTCCCCAAATTCCTGTTGATTTTCATGCTGGTCGGCCTCCTGGCATTCAGCGCCTGCAAGAAAGATGAACCCGTTAAGGAACTGGGGCCTGCCCCGACACTGGCTACCAGCGCGGAATCGGCCCTGGGAGTGGCCGGTGCTGAAGTCTCTGTCACGCTGAACATCAATGCTCCTGAAGGCGCAAAAAGCCTTAATATCCTTAAAAACGGTTTGCCCTCTGCCGTTGTAAATTTTAACGGTGAAACCGACTTGACCCATGAATTTAAATATGCCGTTGAGGCGCTCCCATTTGGAACGGTAATAAACTTTACATTTGTGGCAACCGACCAGATAGACCGCCAGTCTGACATCAGGGCTTTTGCGGTAACCGTGATCGCCAAACCAATTGTTGAAGTACCTGAAGGCAATATCACCGGCAATGTGACCTGGACTGCCGACAAGATCTGGCGCGTCAATGGTTTTGTAAGGGTACAGGATGGCGGCAGGTTGACCATCGAGCCCGGCACGTTGGTCATTGGCGACCGCGAATCAAAGGGCACCCTGATTGTGCAGATGGGTGGAAAGATCTTTGCCGATGGTACAAAAGACAATCCCATTGTGATGACCTCGGAAAACCCTCCCGGGCAGCGTGAGCCGGGCGACTGGGGCGGATTGGTCGTTTGCGGGCGTGCACCCAACAATGTGACCGCTGTTACCGGACAGCCAGTAGAGCTGGAGGGTGGCTACGGCGGATGGCATGGCGGCAATGACCCTGATGACAATTCAGGGGTGATCCGCTATGTGCGCATCGAATATGCAGGTATTCCGATTAACCCGAATGAAGAGGTGAACACCCTGACCATGGGCAGCGTGGGCCGTGGAACCGTTATTGAATATGTGATGGCCTCTTATGGCCTCGACGATGCTTTTGAGTGGTTCGGCGGCACCGTCGATGGAAGATACCTGATCGCATACAGAAACCTCGATGATGACTGGGATGTGGATTTAGGCTACAGTGGCCGCGTACAGTTTGGCCTCTCCATCAGGGGGGCCTCCCTGGCCGACCAATCGGGTTCGAATGCCTTCGAGGTCGATAACAATGGCGCCGGCAGCGACGCCCAGCCATATACTTCCGGCGTATTTGCAAACATGACCAACATCGGACCGAAGAAGACCCGTGAAACACCCATCAGCCTGCAGTTCCAGCATGCCGCCCAGCTGAGAAGAAATTCACGCATCAGCATTTACAACTCTTTTTTGACCGGTTACCCGGATGGCTTATATATTGATGATGCCAGGGGCGGTTCCGGCCAGGCCGCTCTCGACGGCCACCTGCAGATCCGCAATGTGTACCTGGCTGGGGTGGAACACTGGGGTGGCAACGGGTATGGCTCTGCAGGAGACATTTTCACCGGTGCCCCTTCAAACGGCGCACAGCATCCAAACGCACCGAGGGGAAGAGCGCTCAAGTCGCATGAAAACTTCCCCGGCGGCCACGCAGCCATGGTCAACTGGTTCAACACCCCCGAATTCAACAACCACCTCGTGGCAAAATGGGAAGACCTCGGCATCGACGGCAGCCTGTTCGACCTGGGTGTACCAAAAGTAACTCCCAATGCCGGCTCTGTATTACTGAATGCCGCCAAATGGGACAACACCCCAAAAGCAGATAACTTCTTCGAAAAGGTGCCTTTTGCCGGTGCCTTTGGAACCACCGACTGGACAGCCGGCTGGGCTGAATGGAACTGCCATATTGTTCGATATTTCTGACAGAAACCAATAAGTTATGACCAACAGTCCGGTCAGCAGGATATGAAATAAGCAATTTTTTTTTCTTCATGTTTCCCTTTCGTTCGAAGGCCGGTGGACCCCCATCCACCGGCCTTTCTCAGAAAAATGAAAGAAAGCACCCTGTGCCGCGAACTGATTAATGCAACCTTAGGTGCCTGAACAATTGCCTTTTTAACAGCTAATTATGCATCCCATGATATACGGAAAGAAATATTTGACCGGCTTAATGCTGGCAATGGTTGTTGTTTTCTCTTGTTCAAGAGGCCCCCGGAGCAACGGGGCCTTGCATGATCGAATCCATATAAGTGAAACCGGCTATATCACCAGGGCTGAATGCACCCTGGAGAACTTTTTCACGGAAGCGGCCGAGGCTGATTCCTTGCTGACGGATATGGTGACCTATATTGGCAGGAAACCTCCCCTGGCAACCAGCCTGACACGCTTTGAAGAGACGTTCCGGGAGTATTACATTCATTATTCCAGGGAATTCAGGCCGATCTTTTTTGTCATCACCCCCGACGATACCCATTATTATTACCTGAGCCGTCCGGCACGCAGCACCAGGGGCAACCGGCGTGGCGTGGGCGGTTTCTTTTTCATGGAAGACGGGCAGATAAGAGGTTTCCAGGAGCTTTTCAACACATACGTTATGGCAGAGGAAGAGCTGGAAGAGATTGGATGGACGTTGTTCAGGAGCATGGTCGAAAACGGGCATGTCGACGATTTTATCGGCAATGACCAATACATCGAGTGGCCCGACGAAAGACTAAAATACAACAAAGAACTTTTCGAATGGCGATATAGTGACCCTGGTTAACCAATTAAATTGTTATTTTTGTGTAGCCCAATCAGATTGATATGAAAAAAAGCACAGAAATAGCTGGTCGCGTAAAGTTCCTGGAGGAAGAGATTGCACGCCTTCACCTTTTGATCAATAATATGGTGGAGGTGTTTTGGCTGCGTTCGGCCGACAATCTTAAAATGCTGTACATCAGTCCTTCTTACGAGAAAGTATGGGGTAGAAGCTGCGAAAGCCTGTTGAGTCATCCCGGGTCATATATTGACAGCATTCACGAAGACGACAAACATCATTTCATTGAAGCCCTGGAGGCTTACGAGAACACCCTGTCAATTAATGTAGAGTTTCGCATCAGGCGGCCCGATGGCAGCATCAGGTGGATCTGGAGCCGGACATCGCCAATACGCGATCAGAAAGGGGATATCATCTATCATTCGGGCATCGGCATCGATATCACCGAACAAAAATTGGCCCGGCAGGAGATCATCGACCGCAATGCCTTTGAGCACCTGTTGGTTCAACTATCGGAGAGATTCATTTCTGCGAGGACAGGTCACATTGACAAGGAAATTGACAGTGGCCTGGAGGCTGTGGGCACCTTTTTGGATGTCGACAGGTCGTACATTTTTTTGATGGATGATGAAAAGGAAACCATGAGCAACACCCACGAGTGGTGTGCGGAGGGGATCAGCCCGGAGAAAGACAACCTGGCTGATTTGCCGGTAGCGATCTTTCCGGCCTGGATGGAGCAGCTGAAGAAGTTTCAGAACATTTTCATTCCGGTGGTAGGTGACTTGCCTGACAGTTGGAAGGGAGAACGCGATATCCTGGAGATGCAGAACATCCAATCGGTCGTTGTGGTGCCCCTCATCGTGTCGGACAAGCTTATCGGTTTTGCCGGCTTTGATGCGGTAACGCAGCAACGTGAATGGATGGAATATGAGATCAAGTTGTTGCGGGTGATGGGCGATTTGATGGCGGGAGCCTTACAGCGGAAATGGTCTGAAGATGAATTGCATGAGATCAACAAGCAGTTACAGGAAGCCAAGGAGGTGGCTGAAAAGGCCAACAAGGCCAAGAGTGAGTTCCTGGCCAATATGTCGCACGAGATACGCACCCCACTCAACGGCATCATCGGCTTCACCGACCTTCTGCTGAAAACCAAGCTTGCCGCCCTGCAATACCAGTACATGGAAAATGTGCATACTTCTGCACAGGTGTTGATGGCGCTGACTACCGACATCCTGGACTTCTCCAAGATCGAAGCCGGAAAGCTGGAGCTGGATCTGGTACAGACAGACATCATCAGCCTGGTAGAGAAAACCACCGATGTGGTGGGCTACTTTGCCAGCTCCAAGAACATTGAATTGTTGCTGAACATTGCACCGGGTGTGCCCCGGTACGCTGAGATAGACCCGGTGCGTCTTGAACAAGTGCTGGTCAATTTGCTGAACAACGCCATCAAATTCACTGAGAAGGGAGAGGTGGAGCTGATCATGCGGGCAAAAGCGGTGGAAGGTTCTGATGCTGAGTCAACCTTATATTTCGAGGTGCGTGACACGGGGATCGGCATCTCGGCCGCAGACCAGTCAAAGCTGTTCAGGGCCTTTACCCAGGCCGACACATCGACCACCCGGAAATACGGAGGCACCGGTCTTGGCCTGATCATCTCCAATAAGCTGCTCGAGAAGATGGACAGCCGCATAAAGCTTGAGAGTGAGGAGGGAAAGGGCAGCCGGTTTTCCTTTGAGCTCGGGGCGAAGGTCTGGAATGGCGAAAAACGCGACACCACAGGACTGTCGTGGATCAGGAGGGTGTTGATTGTCGATGACAACGAACACAACCGTACCATTCTTCGCGATATGCTCACACATGCCGGAATCAGTGCAGAGGAAGCGTCCAATGGACTTGAAGCCATGGAGATATTGGACAAGGACAGGGCCTTTGATGTGGTGCTGATGGATTACAACATGCCCTACCTCAACGGCCTGGACATTACCCGTGCCATGCGCGAAAAGTTCAAGCTGAATCCCGAAGAGCAGCCGATCGTATTGCTGCACAGCTCCTCGGATGATCAGAACATTCAGTCTGCCTGCAAGGAGCTGGGCATACATCACCGCATCATGAAACCCGTCAAGATGGAGGCTTTTTTCCGGGTGCTGAACAATATTCACAAGGTGGATGCGGGTGACAACCAGCCCGTGAAGGAATCAGTGGAAAAACCAACTGCTGAAGCCCTAACAGTGCTTGTTGCCGAAGACAACCAGGTTAATCTTTTCCTTATCAAGGAGCTGCTTGGTCAGATGTTTCCAGGTGTGAAGATCATGGAAGCGGTAAATGGCAAACAAGCTGTTGAAAAGTTTCGTGAGAAACGCCCTGACCTGGTCCTGCTGGATATACAGATGCCGGAATGTGATGGTTACCAGGTTACCCGGGCAATCAGGAAGCTGGAACGTGGCCTTCAGACAAAAGTCCCTATCATTGCACTCACTGCAGGTGCCACCAAGGATGAAAAGGAAAAATGTTTTGCAGCCGGCATGGATGATTTTTTGATCAAACCCATATACCCGGACACCCTAAAGGACAAATTGGAGAAATATATTCGTGTCAGCTATGATAAGCCCTGAATACAGCGGCATTAACACCTATTTATAACTGACTTCATGCAACAACCTCAATAACACACACCATGCAATATTCACATGAGGTATTTGACGACATTGCAGCTGATGGCAAAAACAATGCATTGCTGATCATCGAGAATGAAAGAGTCGTTTATGCATCACCTGCTTTTCTTGAAATGATGGGCTATAAGGAGGGGGAGTTGCCCGGTTTTAGCGGGAACGATATCAGGGCGAAGATTCATCCGGATGACAAGGAAAAGCTGGATGCGACAATCAGTGAAACCTTAACAAACAAGCGTGCTGTGGCCCATTATACTTTCAGGGAGATGACCCGCTATGGCCACTATATTCTACGTGAGGATTACGCCCGGTTTCATTATGACAAAGATGGGAAGCACGTCCGCACCTATGTGATTTGCCGCGATATTACTGACATGCCTGAAAGAAAGGTTTATGTAGAATTGCTGCATCGTGCCGTCCGGGTGCTGATAGCCGAAGATAACCGCATGAATATGCTGCTGACCAGCGAGTTGATAAGTCAGGTGTTTCCCAATTGCGTCATCACCGAGGCATGGGATGGTCAGCATGCGGTTGATGCCTTTCGCCAAACAATGCCTGATCTGGTTTTAATGGACATTAACATGCCCGTGAAGGATGGCTACCAGGCCACCAGGGAAATCCGGAATCATGAAGACGCATATTCGTTCAGGGTGCCGGTCATTGCCATAACAGCCAGACTCCAACCCGGTGAAAAAGAAAGGTGCCTGGAAGCTGGTCTGAACGACTATATACCCAAACC
>Ga0114946_10002808_pt1 | contig 11881 bp, 9 predicted proteins | sample WalLakDeSediment_FD_88676 | JGI IMG/M metagenome (GOLD analysis project Ga0114946, IMG submission 88676) | Lake sediment microbial communities from Walker lake, Nevada to study Microbial Dark Matter (Phase II) - Walker Lake 11/02/13 Deep Sediment | ecosystem: Environmental > Aquatic > Freshwater...
ACCCGGTCCTGACGGACCTGGCCCTGGCCCGTGCGCCCGTGCGCATCAAGGAAATCTACCCGGTGGATATCCCCGATGTCTTCGCCGGAGAGGAGTTGGTCCTTTTCGGCCGGTACGAAACGGCAGGGCGGGACCTTTCGGGCGAGCTTGCCCTGGAGGGCAGGAGGGGGGGAGAGGCCATGAGATTCACCCTGGAGGCCGCCTTCCCGGCCCACGAGGAGGCAAACGCCTTCGTCTCGCGGCTGTGGGCCTCCCGGAAGCTGGGGTTCCTGACCCGGCGGGTCTGGACCGAGGGCCCCAGCGAGGAGCTCCTGGAGGAGATCAGGGAGACAGCCCTCCGGTACGGGCTGCCGAGTCCTTACACCTCCTACCTGGTCATGGAGCCGGGGATGGACGTGCCGAGGGACCTTGGAGGCATACCCGGGAGGTTCCGGGATCAGGCCCCGCAGCCCGCACTCTTCTCCGTCCAGGGAGAGGGTGCCGTGAAGCGGGCCCTGGCCGCCGGGGCGCTCCGGGCCGTGGCCTCGGAAGCCGATCTGGCCCAGGCCCATGCGACAGCCTTGGATCCTTCACTGAGAGGCCGGGACGACCTGCGATCCGTGGCGGGACGGCTCTTTCGCCTGGAGGACGGTGTATGGAAGGAGGTCCAGGCCCGGGAAGACTCAATCGTCCTGGAGGTGGTCCCCTTTGGGAGAGGGTATTTCGATCTCCTGGAGCTTCTGCCGGAGCTTCGACCCTACACCCAGGCCTTCGCCGAGGTGGAGATCCAGGGCAGGGCTTTGAGGATTCGTTTCGCGGAGGGGGGCAGGGAGGAGCTTTCCCGGGCAGACCTTCGCAAGGCGGAGAGGGGTTTTCGGGGGTCTTGAGGATGGTTCCGGGCCTCATCACGGTCCCCGGTGCCGGGTCTCGGTAACCGTGACCGGGAGTTCCGGCGGGCTCCGGGGGGCGAAGGCGAAAACCACAACGAGGGGAGTTGTCGGACCAAGGTGAGCGTGGACTGGGGCGATGTCTACCGGAGCACCTTCGAGGAGCTCGTCCGGTTCCTCCATCGAAAGGTCTGGGACCTGGAACGTGCCAGGGATCTGGCCCAGGAGGCGTTCGTGCGGGCTCTGCGCAGCGAGCCTCACCAGCCCCGGGCATGGCTTTTCAGGGTGGCTGCGAACCTGGCCCGGGACGAAGCCCGGTCCGTCCTGCGGCGAAAGAAGCACCTGGCGCTGCTTCGAACCGAGGCCGATGAGGGTCGTCAAGCTCCAGGGGCTGATGAGGCCGTCCTGGAGGAGGAGGAGTGGGACCAGATGCGGCGGGCTCTGGACGCCCTCACGGAAAGGGACCGGGAGGTGCTTCTTCTCTGGGGCGCGGGCCTGAGCTACCGGGAGATCGCGGAAGTGACGGATTTGGCCTCGGGGGCCATCGGGACCACCCTTGCCCGGGCTCGGAGGCGTCTCGTGGATGCCCACGGGGAAATGGAGAAGGAACGTGCGGCACATCACTGATGGAGAGCTCCACGCTCATCTGGACGGCGCCTTGGACCTGCTTCCCGACGGAAGGGGGGAGGAGATCCGGGAGCACCTCTCCCATTGTCCCGCGTGCCGGGAGCGGCTCCAGGACGAGGAGGAGGTCCGGGAGCGGTCGGAGGAGATCATGGCGGGCTTCGACCTTGGCTCTCTTGGCCTTCCCACCTTCGAGGAGCTTCGGGAACGGGCGGCCGCGCCGGAGGCCGACGGCGCCGGGAGCCGGGCCGCTGCCCCCGAGGCTGGTAGGGTCCGTGGAGAAGGGATGACCCGGGAGGGGCGCCGGTCCCGATACCGAGGGCCTCTCAAAGGTATGCCATGGGCCTGGGCCGCTACCATCGTGCTGGCCCTGGGGGTGGGCTGGATGGGAGGGGAGGTCTGGCGCACCCTTCCCCAGGAGGGAAGGCCTGCCGGTGTCGGTAAGGACACCGAGGCCGGAGGAGTGGCCGAGCTTGGAGGAGCACTGGAAGCGAGGGTGGGCGGGGACCCCCGGGACTCCGGGGTCACGGGCCGGGCCGGGCCCGGTGAGCTGCTGTCCCGGGAGCCGGGGGCGGAGTCCATCCAGGTGGGATCGATGGATGCGCAAACCGCCGGCATCCGAAGCTCCGATGCGGGGGTCCTCGACGTCCGCGCCGACGTCCCGCCGCCGCCGGCCGCCCGAAGTGACGAGCCTCCTGCGAAAATAAGCCGGCCGCTCGGAGAAGAAGGGACGCTGGAGGCCCTGGTGCGGTCCAGGTCCCTTGAAGCTTCCCTTTCACCGCAGCGGCTCCGGGTCACCGGGGATGCTCCGGTCCCGGACGCTTTCTTCCGGGCCTCGACCGGAGTCGGGAACGAGGAGGGCTTCGTCGAGAGCTCTTTGGCGGTCCCGGGCCTCGAGGTCCTCTCAGTGGAGTGGGAGGAGTGGCTCCCCGGGGAGCGGGCTCTCCACATTCGGCAGCTCCTCTCGATGGGGGATACCCTGGAGCTCCGGTACCTGGGGATGCTCATGGGGATGGAGCCCTTTGAGGAGGCCAGGGCCGCCAGGAGAGCCCAGGCCCTGGAGGCCGGGGTGGACCGGCCTCTTTCACCTGCCGTCCTGGGGGCATCGCTTCCGCCGGGGTGGACCCAGGTGGAGATGCGATGGGGCCGGGGATGGTTGGTGGCTCGGGCTCCTCTTCCGGCGGCGTCCATCAAAGCCTTGCTCCGCACACTTCGCTGACCTGCCGGTGCGCGACGGGCTCCCGTCCCGTACCTTGGTGTCCGGTCATTTCAGTGGGGATCCCCGAACCACGACTCCGAGGTAGTGCCATGGTGGAACGCGCCCTCCTCCGCAGGAATTGCTGGACGCTCCTGTTCCTCGCGGCCTTGTCGATTCTCCCCGGTGCCGTTCTGGCTCAGGTGCCCGGACCGCTCCTGACCAGGGCCGAGCGGACGGACTTCCGCGAGACCTCCCGCTACGACGAGGTAGTGCAGTTCGTGGCGAATGTGGTGGAGGGTCGTCCGGACATGCACCTGACTACCATGGGCTACACCTTCGAGGGACGCCCAATTCCCATGGTGGTGGTGGGACGGGTTGCGGATGGATCCCCGGAGGCCGTCCGGGCCAGCGGAAAGACCCGCGTATACCTCCAGGGCGGTATCCACGCCGGGGAGATCGCCGGCAAGGAGGCCCTTCTGATCCTCCTCCGGGATCTCTCCCAGGGCCGCCACTCGAGCTGGGCCGACTCTTTGGTCATTCTGGTGGCTCCCCTGTACAACGCCGACGGAAACGAGAGGGTGAGCGTCCTCAACCGCCCCAGGCAGCACGGGCCCGTGGGAGGGATGGGCCAGAGAACCAACGCCCAGGACCTTGACCTGAACCGGGACCACCTCAAGCTGGATGCGCCCGAAAGCCGGTCCGTAGCCAAGATGTTCGTGGACTACGATCCGCATGTGGCGGTGGACCTCCACACCACCAACGGGACCCGCCACGGCTATCATCTCACCTACGCCCCCCCCCTCCACCCCGCCACCCCCCAGGCCGTGGACGACCTGCTGCGCGAGCGTCTCCTGCCGGCCATCACCCGGGCAGTGAGGGAGAAGCATGGGTGGGACATGTACCACTACGGGAATGCCATGCAAGGCAGGGGCGGCATGGAGGCGGGTTGGTACACCTTCGACCACCGGGCCCGTTTCAGCAACAACTACGCGGGTCTCCGCAACCGCTTCGGTATCCTCGGGGAGGCCTATTCCTACGCCACCTTCCAGGAGCGGACCGAGGTCTCCCTCTGGTTCGTGGAGGAGATCCTCCACTTCAGTCACGCCCACGCCACCGAGATGGCCCGGACCGCCGCCGAGGCCGATCGTCTTTCGCTGGTAGGGGAGTCGTGGGCGGTGCGATCCGCCTTCCGGCGCTCCCCCGAGCCTGCGACCATCCTCATGGGGGAGGCGGAGGAGGAGCTCAACCCCTACTCCGGCAGGACGATGCTCCGCCGGACAGAGGTCCAGATGCCCCAGGTGATGGCCGAGTTCGTGAGCTTCCAGGCCACGGAGTCCGAGAGCGTTCCTCCGGCTTACTTCCTTCCGCCAAACCTGACGGATCTCCGGCTGCGCCTCGAGGCCCATGGGGTGGAGACCCTCATTCTGGCGGATGCCAGGACGCTGGAGGTGGAGGAGTTCACCGTGGATTCCGTCATCACAGCCACACGGGAATACCAGGGCCGGTTCGAGCAGGAGGCCCTGGGCTCCTACCGGACGGTCACCCGCACCCTGGAGGCGGGGACGGTGGCGATCCCCATGGACCAACCGCTGGCCAGGGTGATCTTCACCCTCCTGGAGCCTCGCTCCGACGACGGTTTCGTGGCCTGGGGATTCCTCCCGGGGAGCCTCCGGGCGGGAGAGCCCTATCCCGTCCTTCGCGGTTCCCCGGGCACCTCCCCCCGGTTATCCTTGCATCGCGCCCGTCCCGGCTCCTGAGGCCCGATATGGGTTGTCGAAGCCTTCGCATCACTCGCACCACCAAGGACTCCACCATGAGACGACTCGCAGTCCTGGCCGTGTTCGCCCTTCCCGGAATCCTCTCCTGCCAGCGGGGAGTGCCGTTGGAGGAGGCCGTGGCCTCCATCACCGAGGCCGAATTCCTCCGCAAGATCGAGATCATTGCCCACGACTCCATGCTGGGTCGGGCCAATCCCAGCCCGGGCCTGGACATGACGGCCGCCTGGGTGGCCGACGAGTTCCGGCGCTACGGGATCAGGCCGGGGGGGGACGGGGGGACCTTCATCCAGAAGTACGCCATGCGAGAGCTGGCGGCGGACTACGACGGCTCCTCTGCCCAGGTGGTGGGAGGCGGGACGCTGGCGTTCGGGGCTGACCTCAGCTTCATGCGGCCGATGGGGGGTGGCCAGGTGACGGCCGGGGTGGTGGTCCTTGCCGGAGATGTCATGTCGGCCCAGGACATCCCCGCCGACGAGGTCAGGGGGAAACACGTGGTCCTGGTTCCCGCCACGGCGGCCGTGCAAGCTCCTCGGGGACGGGTCAGGTTCCCCACAGGTCTCATGGCGGCGGAGCCTGCGTCCGTGATCTTCGTGGACGGCAGCTCGGATGAGGAGTGGGCCGCCGCTGTGGCACGAGCCCAGGCCCAGACGGTGATCCTGGGCCCTTGGGATGACGGCTCGGGCTTCCCCATGCTCAACGCGAGGGAAGCCAGCGTGGCCCCCCTCCTGGCGTCCCACGGTGTCGATCTGGCCCGGTTGGCTCCGGGGCGGGAAGGGGGGCTGACGGCCCATGAGGTCCCTGGCCTGGAGATCACGCTCACCACGGCCGTCCGGGAGGTGGGGGGATTCGATCTTCCCAATACCGTGGGGATTCTCGAGGGGAGCGACCCGGTGTTGAAACACGAGTACATCCTCTTCAGCGCCCACATGGACCACGTGGGGGTGGGCAGGCCCAACGAAGCCGGCGACAGCATCTACAACGGGGCCGACGACAACGCGTCGGGCACCATCGCCGTGGTGGAGTTGGCTGAAGCGTATGGCATGTTGAGGGATCGTCCCAAGCGCTCCTTCATCTTCCTGGCCGTGAGCGGGGAGGAACGGGGACTTTGGGGGAGCCGGTTCTTCGCCGAAAACCCGCCCGTTCCCCTTGAGCAGGTGGTGGCCGGGATGAACGCCGACATGATCTCCCGGAACGCTCCCGACTCCGTGGTGGTCATCGGCAAGGAGCACTCGGACCTGGGGGAGACCATGAACCGGGTCAATGCCGCCTTCCCGGAGCTACGCATGACGGCGGCCGACGATATCTGGCCCGAGCAGAACTTCTACCGCCGCTCGGACCACTTCAACTTCGCCCGAAGGGGCGTCCCGGTTCTCTTCTTCTTCACGGGAATCCACGAGGACTACCACCGCCCCAGCGACACCGTGGAGCGCATGGACGCCGACAAGGCCTCCCGCATCATACGGCTCATGTTCCATCTGGGACTCGAAGTGGCCAATTCTCCGGAGCGCCCGAGTTGGAATCCGGAGAGCTACGCCGAGATCGTGGACATGGGAGGTGCTGGACTCTAGGAAGGCTGAGTGTCCTCGCAGGGGGACACTTCCTGGAGATAGAACGGCCTCTCATCCCTTTTCCTGTAAGGAAAGGCAGAAGGCCCCCGCCCATCCGGACGGGGGCCTTCTGCCGATCAACGTTGAGGCGTCGTGGAGGGAGTCTAAGCCCGCACCCCACCGGAAGCGGGAAGGGATCTGAAGAACCTGCCCAGCCCCATGGCCTGCAGCCCGTGCCACAGGGGGAGGGTGACCCCCGCCAGCCATGTATCCCGATCTTCCTGCGCCGCAAGCTGTTGTACGGTCAGCAGGAGGCCGAGGTTGGCCCGGTCGAGGTGCTGAATTTCTGACAGATCCAGCACCAGGTCTCTCTCCTCATGGGTCCTGGCGGCTTCCGCGGGCTCTACGACCGGGATGCCCCGGCGGGCCCCTGCGACTGCTCTGGCTCCGTTCGTCATCTCGTTCATCGGTCCCCCCCCTCTCCGCAGCCATCAAGCTGTTCCCGTCCCCGCATCCCATCCCCACGTCTTCCAACTCTCAAGCTTCGTGCCAGGTTCCCCGAGGAGGCCTCCCCCCGGTTTCGGAGCGAGCCGCTTTTCGTTGCCTCGGAGGTGCCGATGCCCTATGAGTGGAGGTGCACTGGGACCACCACCCGTCCCGGAGGAGCTTCCAGGGGGCCATCACCGCCGCCGCCTATCTCCGCCACCGGGGCGCTTGACACGTGACGGAGATCATGCCGTGTGCGGTCGGTACACCCTCACCGCCTCTCTGCCGGACCTCGTGGACATCTTCCACGTGGCCCTCCCCGAGTTCCAGCATAGCCCCCGCTACAACATCGCTCCGACTCAGGACGCTCCCGTGGTGGCCCGGGACTCCGAAGGACGGCGCATGGGGCTTCTGCGCTGGGGTCTGGTTCCCTCCTGGGCGAGGGATCCCGCTATGGGAAGCCGGCTCATCAACGCTCGCTCGGAGACCGTGGCAAAGAAGCCCGCCTTTCGCCAGGCCTTTCGGGCCCGCCGCTGCCTGGTCCCGGCGGACGGATTCTTCGAGTGGAAGAAGGAGGGGGAATCGCCAGCGGGAAAGGGGTCCAAACAGCCCTACTGGATCCATCTGGCCAGCCCCGAGCCCTTTGCCTTCGCCGGACTCTGGGAACGGTGGGCCCCTTCGAAGGGCGATCCGCTCCACTCCTTCACCATCCTCACCATGGAGGCCACGGAGGCCATCCGGGGGATCCACCCGCGGATGCCCGTGATTCTCCCGCCGGGGGCATGGGACCGTTGGCTCGACCCAGGGGCCGGTGCGGAGGAACTCCTGGGGCTCCTGGGGCCCCTGGGGCCCTCGATCCAGGTGGATTTCCGGGCTCACCCCGTGTCTACCCTGGTGAACTCGCCCCGCAACGACAGGCCTGCCTGCATCGAGGCGGTGGAGCGGAAGTAGCGCAGCCAATCAGTTGGCCGGAACCGTCCGGGTTTTGGCCCAGTCCCTCAGGGACCTGATCTTTTCTCCCATGGTGACGGCCAGGGGGAAGGTGACGGCCATCTCCCTCTCCAGGTCATGGGTGCTCAAGGTGCGATGCTCTGCGAAGGCGGTGTATAACCCCGAGACCACTACCTCCTCGATCTCGGATCCACTGAACTCCGTCGAGCCCCGGGCCAGGCGTTCCAGGTCGAAGGTCCCGGGATCGAGCCCCCTGGAGGCCAGATGGATCCGGAAGATCTCCTTGCGTGTGGAGGCGTCGGGAAGATCCACGAAGAAGATCTCGTCGAAGCGGCCCTTTCTCAGAAACTCCGGAGGAAGTCGCCCGATGTCGTTGGCCGTGGCCACGATGAACACTTCACCCCGGCGGTCCTGCATCCAGCTCAGGAAGCTACCCAGAATCCGCTGAGAGACTCCCCCGTCCTCGGTGCCACCCATGGCGAAAGCCTTCTCCAGTTCGTCGATCCAGAGGACGACCGGGGCCATGCGTTCCGCAGCCTGGATGGCCCGCTTGAAGTTCTTCTCGCTCTCGCCGATGTACTTGTTGTAGAGATTGGAGGTGTCGAACTTCAGCAGGGGAAGGCCCCACTCCTTGGCCACGGCCTTGGCCGAGAGGCTCTTCCCGCACCCCGGGACCCCCAGGAGGAGGACACCCCTGGGAAAGGTGAGGCCGAACTCCGAGGCCCGTGCTGGGCTGGCCACCACGTTCTTCCTCTTGCCCAGCCAGGTCTTCAGCGTGGCCAGGTCCGCTACGTCCTCCAGGGTCTGCTCGGCGGGGTAGTACTCCAGGAGCCCCTCCCTCTCCACCACGGCCTTCTTGGCTTCGATAACGTGCCGGATGTCTCCGGCGGTGAGCTTGCCGTCCTCCACGATGGCCTTGGTGAGGACCTTCTCGGCTTCCATGAGTGTGAGACCCGAAAGATGCTTGAGCAGGCTCGCCATCTCCTCCCTGCTGAGATCGACCTCCACGTGCCCGCGCCGGCTCAGGTCCCGGAGGAGGTTACCCAGAAGATCCCGGTACTCCGCCTCTCCGGGCCCCGGAAGGGCCACCGTGGCCACAAGGGGGGAAAGGTCCGGAGGGAAGACCAGCCCGGAGCCGGTGAGGACCATGGCCCCATCCATCTCCTCCAGCTTTCTTGCCCCCACCCTGAGGTGTGCCCTGAAGACCTCGTCCGTCTCCAGGTGGCTGGCCAACCCGGCGAAATGATAGATGGCCGGGATTCCTGCGGCGGCCACGTGGGCCATGGCCTTTCGGGGCTCCTTGGTGTCGAAGATGCTTCCGGGCCGGTCCACGCGGCGGATCCCTTCCACCCGGGACCAGGTGAAGAGAGGGACCGGTATCCGATCGGCCAGGTGGCGGAGGAGGGAAAGGGCCCGTTCGGCCTCGTCCGTGTCCAGGTGGATAAGCCCATAGCGGGACTTGAAGAGGATCTCCAGGTCCCGGAGGACGTCTTTGGTCGGCATGGAAGGCGGGTCGACTCCTTGGCTAAGTGACGTGGCGTTATGGACTTCGGAGGTCTACCCCTCCACTTCCCGGAAGGCCTCGGCTACCCGCCCCAGGGCCTCCATGAGCTCGTCCCTGGGGTTTCCGAATCCGATCCGGAGATAGCGATCCATGCCGAAATGGTCCCCCGGAACCACCAGGACATCCTTTTCGACCCGGAGCTTCTCGGCGAACCCGGAGGAGCTCACGTCGGGGCGGTAACGCATGTAGCAAATGGCCCCCGCATCCGGCGGACGATAGGTGAAGAGGCCTTCCTGGGCTTCCATCCAGTCCTCCATGGCTCCGAGGTTCTCCCGGATGATGGATCGGGTCCTCTGGAGGATGCGCTCCCGGGTGGATGGCTCCAGGGCCACGGTGGCCAGGTGATCCGAGAGGGAGGAGGGCGATATGGTGGTGTAGTCCGTCCGCCCCCAGAGTTCCTGCACCAGGGGCGGCGGCCCCGTCACCCAGCCCAGCCGGAGGCCCGGTAGGCCGTAGGCTTTGGAAAGGGAGTTGGTGACCAGTACTCTCTCCGTTCGTCCCCAGAACGACGGGGTTTCGTCCCCCGCCACCTCCGCTCCCGTGTACACCTCGTCCGAGAGGATCCATGCGCCGAACCGCTCCGCCAGCTCCACGATCCCGTCCATGGACTGGGGAGTGAGAACGGCCCCCGTGGGGTTGTTCGGGTTCGTCACCAGGATGAAGGAGGCTCCCTGCTCCAGAGCGCCCTCCAGCTGCTCCAGATCGGGCTGCCACCCGGTCTCCTCCCGGAGGTGGAAGGGGACGAGGGGAGCCCCGAAGTTCTCCACCATCCCCGGGACTTGCATGTAGTTGGGAAGCATCACGGCCCCTGGCCGGCCCGGCTCCAGAAGGTGCCAGAGGGCCACGAAGTTCGCCTCGGCGCCGCCCACCGTCACCAGCACCGATGCCTCCGTGGCCCCGGGGTACAGGTCTGCGATTCGTTTCCGGAGCCGGTCCGATCCGTTGGATTGGCCGTAGGAAAGGCGGATTCCCTCAACGCCTTCCTCGAGCCCCGCCAACTCCAGGAGCTCCGCCACCGTCATGGGGTGGACTCCGCTCTCCGAAAGGTTGAACTTCACCCGATTCTCGAAGGTGGATTGCCACCGCTCCATCGTGAAAGGCGTGTATCTCAAGGAGGTTCTCCCGCTGCTGGAGGACGGACGTTCAGGGATCCCGAAGGGCTCCCACGGCTCCGGGATCCTACGGAAGGGAGGAGGACTCTGGCAACTACGGCAGCGGCCAGGCCGGTTTGTCCCTTTCGCCAGGCGTGGTATATTGGGTCCTATTCCGCCCCCCCGGGGGCTGCCACCATCCAACCACGCCAAGCCGAGCTCAGCCTCATGTCCCCTGTCCGCCTTCCCGACGACCTGGTGGAGCGAGGCGTCGAGGGTAAGAAGATCGTCCTCTTCGTCCTGGACGGCGTGGGGGGACTCCCCCACCCCGATACCGGACTGACGGAGCTGGAGACGGCCCACACCCCTCATCTGGACGCTTTGGCGAGCCGGAGTTCCCTGGGTGCCTTCATTCCGGTGAGTCCCGGAATCGCCCCCGGGAGTGGACCGGGACACCTCTCCCTCTTCGGCTACGATCCGTTGGAATATGTCATCGGTCGGGGAGCCCTCAGCGCCCTGGGCGTGGGATTCGATCTCCGGGTTGGAGACCTGGCGGCCCGCCTGAATCTCGCGACCCTTGACGGGGAGGGACGGATTCTGGACCGTCGGGCCGGACGCCCCTCGGACGATGAGGGGCGGAGGATCGTGGAGAAGGTCCGTGACCGCCTCAACCCGCCGGAAGGGGTTGAGGTCTTCCTTGAGCACGAGAAGGAGCACCGGGTCGTCCTCGTGCTCCGGGGGAACGGGCTGGGAGCCGACCTGGCGGATACGGATCCACAGTCCACGGGGGTTCCCCCTCTGTCGGTGAAGGCGTTGGATCCGAAGTCGGAGAGGAGCGCGGACCTCCTGAAGGACGTCCTGGGCCAGTTCGAAACCATCCTCCGGGACGAGCCCACGGTGAACGGGGTCCTGGCCCGGGGATTCGCCGCCTATGAAGAATACCCAGGCTTCCAGGAGCGCTACGGCCTCCGGGCCCTGGCCATCGCCCAGTACCCCATGTACCGGGGCGTGGCCCGCCTGGTGGGAATGGACGTTCTGGACATCCCCTCCGATCCGCCGGGGTTGGTGAGCGTGTTGGAGAAGCACTTCCAGGACTATGACTTCTTCTTCCTGCACTTCAAATACCCCGACTCACGGGGGGAGGACGGGGACTTCCAGGGGAAGGTGGAGGCCATCGAATCCGTCGATCCCCTGATCCCGCGGATCCTCGAGCTCGGGCCCGAGACCCTGGTGGTTACGGGGGATCACTCCACTCCCTCCACGTTCGGGGCCCATTCCTGGCACTCGGTGCCGGTGCTCCTGGCCTCTCCCTGGGCCCGCTCCACAGGGACTTGTTTCGGTGAGTCCGAGTGCAGGGTGGGAGACCTCGGGACATTCGAAGGCAAACACCTCATGACCCTGGCCCTGGCCCACGCAGGCCGACTGGCCAAGTTTGGAGCCTGAGCATGGGTGCGGAGGATCTGCTCCCGCAGATGCTGGACCTGGAGAGGAAAGGGGATTGGGAGGGAGTGGTCCGGGCGCTCCGGGAGGCCCTGGAGTCGGAGCCTGAAGACCCGGCCCTTCTCTGTTGGCTGGGAGTGGCGGAGCGGGAGTTGGGTCTGCCGGGATCGGGATATGACCTTTTCAAGGAGGCCCTTGCCCGGGACCCCCAGGACCCCGTGGTCCTGGCCACCATCGGAAACGGACTGGCGCGGCTCGACGACCCGAACGCCGAAGCCGCCCTTCGCTCCGCCGCCGTCATGGCCCCGGATCTTCTTCTGGCGCGTACCTTGTTTG
>Ga0114946_10002809_pt1 | contig 11880 bp, 10 predicted proteins | sample WalLakDeSediment_FD_88676 | JGI IMG/M metagenome (GOLD analysis project Ga0114946, IMG submission 88676) | Lake sediment microbial communities from Walker lake, Nevada to study Microbial Dark Matter (Phase II) - Walker Lake 11/02/13 Deep Sediment | ecosystem: Environmental > Aquatic >...
ATGACATGCAGGATGTTTACCCAAAAATGATTAAAGCCGATGCCCTGGTTGTGGCCAGCCCGATTACCTTTGGCTCCATTAATGCCCAGCTTAAGATGTTTATTGACCGTTTCCAGTGTTGGTGGCATGCCAAGTATAATCTTAAAACACCTTTTATTTCCGAAGAAGCAAACCGTCAGGGGTTCTTTATCTGTGTCGGTGCTCTGAAGCGGGAACAATATTGTGATAATGCTCTCCAAATCATAAAGGTCTTTTTTCATAATATCAATCATAAGTTAGCCGGGAACCTTGCATTCCGGGGATATGATGAAAAAGGCGCTGTATCAGAAGATCCTGAAGCTCTTGCCAGGGCATACCGGGCCGGAAAAGATTTCATCGCCAGGATCGAAAGTTAGCAGCGCCCCGCCAGCAAACTTAAATTAATTGAGGAAATATTTGGCAACTTGAATGAAAAAGGGAACCTTTGCCGTACTGAGCTAAGTGTTCCCTTTAGCTTCCTCGTTTTTTCGCTTCAATCTGTTGCCGGCCGGTCTCCAATTTAGAAAGTTGGAGTGAAAAATAACTAGCTGTCCCGCTTAAAGCTGATACCTTCATCACCCTTAACCAGGGTTACCACATCTTTGGGGGTTACATCTTCGCCGATAATCAGGCGGGATAAAGGTGTTTCAACTTCTTGCTGTATGACCCGCTTTAATGGCCTTGCTCCGAAGGCAGGGTCGTAACCCCTTTCAGCCAGGTAAGCGATAACTTCGTCATCCCATCTTAGATTCAGGTCGGCTGTGGCGGCAAGACGTCCGGCCAACTTCTTCATCAGTAGTGACGCGATTTCTTTTACCTGGTCTCGTTCCAGCGCCCTGAAGACTATAGTTTCGTCAACCCGGTTCAGGAATTCCGGGCGGAAATGACGTCTCAGCAGACCGAGAACCGTTTCCTTCATTTTGTCGTATTCACCGCCTTTTTCATGGAAGGCGAGAATTTCCTGGCTGCCGATATTCGAAGTCATGATCACTATTGTATTGCGAAAATCAACGGTGCGTCCCTTGCCGTCAGTCAGCCGGCCATCATCCAATATTTGCAGCATGGCATTGAAGACATCCTGGTGTGCTTTTTCCACTTCGTCAAATAGAACTACACTGTAAGGCTTGCGTCTGACAAGTTCGGTCAGTTGGCCGCCTTCATCGTAACCGACGTAGCCTGGGGGAGCACCGATCAGGCGGGCCACGGTATGTTTCTCCATGTATTCTGACATGTCGAGGCGGATCATATTGCGCTCGTCGTCAAACAAGGCTTCGGCCAGGGTGCGGGCCAGCTCGGTCTTACCTACCCCGGTTGGCCCTAAAAAGATGAAACTGCCCACAGGCCTATTAGGATCTTTGATGCCGCTGCGTGCCCTTAAAACAGCATCGGAAACGGCGCTTACTGCTTCATCCTGCCCGATTACCCTTTCGTGAAGAATATCTTCCAGGCGCATCAGTTTCTCGCGTTCACCTTCCAGAAGCCTGCTGACCGGGATACCGGTCCAGCGGCTGACAACGCGGGCGATTTCCGTTTCACTTACCTCTTCGTTTAAAAGCATATTTTCTTTCTGCTTGCCGGCCAACTGCTCTTCTACTTCCTGAAGGCGCTGTTCGAGATCGTTCAAACGGCCGTACTTTAATTCAGCAGCCTTATTTAAATCATATTCTCTTTCCGCTCGTTCAATCTCGGTGCGTACTTCATCAATCTCACGCTTAATGTCACGCACATTTGAGATCGACTGTTTTTCGGACTGCCATTGTGCCTTCATTGCATCTGCTTCGGAACGCAGTTCAGCCAGCTCCTTCTGCAGTTTTTCCAGGCGATCGCGCGATGCCGGGTCTGTTTCTTTTTTTAAGGCAGCTTCTTCAATCTCCAGCTGCATAACCCGGCGGGTAATTTCATCTAAAGCGGCTGGCATACTGTCAATTTGTGTGCGCAGGTGCGCCGCAGACTCATCGACTAAGTCAATAGCCTTGTCGGGCAGGAAACGGTCGCTAATATAACGGTCGGATAAAACTGCTGCCGAGATTAGGGCGCTGTCCTGGATACGCACCCCATGGTGTACCTCGTAGCGTTCTTTTAAGCCGCGTAAAATTGAAATAGTATCTTCCACGGACGGCTCATTGATCCGCACCGGCTGGAAGCGTCTCTCCAGGGCGGCATCTTTTTCAATATGTTTACGGTATTCGTCAATAGTAGTCGCCCCGATACATTGCAGTTCGCCGCGGGCCAGCATCGGCTTTAAGAGGTTTCCTGCATCCATTGCCCCTTCCGCGGCGCCTGCCCCGACTACGGTGTGCAGCTCATCGATAAAGAGAATAATCCTGCCTTCAGCTTCCTGCACCTCTTTTAAGACAGCTTTCAATCTTTCTTCAAATTCACCCCGGTATTTTGCCCCTGCAACGAGGGAGCCCATGTCAAGAGTGATTACTTTTTTATTCTTTAACCCTTCAGGGACATCACCAGCTACGATCCGCCTGGCCAGGCCTTCTGCAACTGCTGTCTTACCTACACCGGGGTCGCCGATCAGGACAGGGTTGTTCTTAGTCCTTCTCGATAATATCTCCATCACCCGGCGGATTTCTTCATCTCTGCCGATCACAGGATCCAGCTTGCCTTTTTCAGCCTCTTCAGTCAGATCCCTGCCATAACGCAAAAGTGCTTCGTAGGTGTCTTCCGGACTGTCACTGGTTACGCGTTGGGAACCCCGAACCGTTTTTAAAGAGCTTAAAAGGGTATTACGATCAACACCAGCCTGGCTTAAGAGTTTTTTTAAGTCTTCTTCACTCTCCTCGGTTAAAGCCAGCAGGATATGTTCAACACTGACATAGTCATCCTTTAGTTGTTTAGCCTCTTTTTCTGATCTTGATAGAACCCGGGCCATTGCAGAACTCATCTGCAGAGTGCCTTCGTAACCTGAAACACGGGGAATACCTGAGAGTAGTTTTTCAAGCTCCTGCTGCAGGGCAGCTGCATCGGCCCCGGAATGCTGGATAAAACGGCCGGCGAGGCCGTCTTCCTGGTCAAGTAAGGCGGCCAGCAAATGCTTTGGACCGATGACCTGGTGGCCGCGGTTAGCGGCTATTTCCTGGGCTGCCGAAAGAGCCTCTCTCGATTTATTGGTAAAACGGTTCAAATCCATCTAATATCACCTATTTCCTGCGCAGACTATCAATCTCGTCCTGCAGGTTTTCAATTTTTTCAAGCAAATCAACAATTATGGCTGCCCCAACAGTGTTTACACCGCAGTTTCTCTTAAGGCGGAGGATCTTCTGCAGGCGGCGCATGTCATCACTGCATATACCATCATCCGTTAATTCGATAAGACCCATCTCTTCATAAACTGCGAGTAAATCAGGATGGAACTCCAACCGGACTTCGGTTATCTTCTCTGCGATATCGGTGTGGCAGTGAATTTGTATCAGTTTCATTTTGATCACTCCCCACCTTTCCGTAGATCATGCAGTTTTTTATAGAGTTCTTTTTCTTCTTCGCTTATATCAGGCGGAGTATTAATTACCAGGCTGACATATTGGTCTCCGCGGGCTTTGTTTTTACCGGGAAAGCCTTTGCCACGCAAGCGGAGTTTATTTCCGCTGCGGCTGCCTGGCGGTACTTTGACATTGACTTTACCATCTAATGTCTGCACAGGGATCCTGTCTCCGAAAACAGCCTGGTCAGGACGGATCTCCGCATCGACTTCTATATCGTTATCTTTCAACCTGAATACAGGATGCGGGCGTAGTCGGACTTTAAGAAACAGGTCTCCTTTCGAGGCCCCGCCAAGGCCTCCCCCGCCCTGGCCCTTTAGGCGGATGCGGCTTCCTTCTTTTACCCCGGCCGGTATTTTTACATCCAGGGTTTTTTCTTCAGGGACAGCTCCGGTTCCACCGCACGGTGCACAGAAGCTGCGGTCCCTGGTTCCTGTTCCACCGCACTCGGGGCAGACGGAACTGCCACTGACCCTAATTGAGCGGGTAACGCCTTGATAGGCTTCTTCGAGGGACAGCTCAATTTCACTTTCAAGGTCTTCACCCTTTACAGGACCGCGCTGGGCTGTTCGTCTACTGCGCCCCGTACCTGCGGTACCTCCGCCAAAAAAGGCATTAAAAAAGTCACTGAAACCGCCTTCGAAGCCACCCTCGAAACCGCCTCCCCCGAATCCGTCAGAACTGTAGTAACGGGCTCCATTTGCACCGGGGGCGCCCTGAAAGTCCTGGCCGTCTTTCCACCGGCTGCCGAGCCTGTCATAGCGCTTTCTCTTATCCGGGTCTTTTAGCACTTCATACGCTTCATTTATTTTTTTAAACTTTTCTTCGGCTTCTTTTTTTTCAGCAGCCGGATGTAGGTCCGGATGCCATTTACGGGCCAGCTTACGGTAGGCGGCCTTAATTTCTTTGTCGGTGGCTTTACGATCCAATCCTAATAATTCGTAGTAGTCCTGAAACTTAACAGCCATAAATATTCCCCCAAGCACTGTTTAACAACGTAAATTAATAGATTAATACAGGTACATCTATTCCTGTTTCCGGGCAACCATTACCTGGGCCGGTTTGAGTAAAATATCCCCTAATTTATAACCGCTGCATACTTCTTCAGCAACGCAGCCTTCCGGACATTGATCGGTTGTGATATAGCCGATTCCTTCCTGCTCTTCAGGATCATATGGTTCCCCCAGGCATTCGACAGGCCTCACACCGTGTTTATGGAGAAGTTCATTAAACTGCCGGGCCATGATTTCAATTCCCCTGGCAGCGGCAGGATCCTGAACCTGTTTTCCAGCCTGGTCAAAGTAATCCAAAAATTTCAGTAAATCTATCAGGATTTCTTTTTTGGCATTAACTCTCATATTTTCCGCATCCCGCTCCATACGTTTGCGAAAATTTTCAAAATCAGCACGAGTTCTCAGGTGGTGGTTTTTTTCCTCATTAAGTTCACGACGTAATTCTTCAAGTTCCGGGTTGAGAGTCTTCGGATCTTTCGCTTCCTGCTTTTGGTTGATATTAACTTCTTGCTTTTTCTCTTTCATATAAATTCCTCCAACCTCCAGCCTTGCAAGGCCATTACCTTCATATTCCTCACTCTCCCTGGTCGGAAGAGTGAGGATTTGAGGGGGGGCTTTTTGCTGAATTTCTGTTACTTAATTGTCATTTACCGAACAAGATCCCGGTTAGTGACTTGATTCTGACTTCAGAGCAGTGTAAACTGCCCCATTACTGCTCTTCATACTCGGCATCGACGACATCATCTCCACCACCGCCGCCGGTTTGAGCAGTGCCGCCGCTTCCTGCATCACCGGCCTTGGTCTGCTGATAGGCCGCTTCGGACAGGGAGTGCGCTGCCTGCTGCAGATCACTGTGCAGGTTGCGAATCTTGTCAATAGGCGCATTTTCTTTAAGTGCTTCTTTCAAGTCGTTAAGAGTCTGTTCAAGCCGTCCTTTTTCATGGACAGGCAGGCTGTCGCCTAACTCACTTATTTGACGTTCAACCTGGTAAACCAGGCTGTCAGCTTCGTTGCGCTCATCGATTTCTTTACGGCGTTTCTTATCCTCTTCCCCGTGCTTCGCAGCTTCTTCAACCATTCTTTCGATTTCACCCTGGTCAAGGTTGGTCGAACCGCTGATTGTTATAGCCTGCTCCTTACCTGAACCCTTGTCTTTTGCACTGACTTTGAGGATTCCGTTGGCATCGATGTCAAAAGAGACCTCGATCTGAGGCATACCGCGCGGAGCAGGTGGAATTCCTTCCAGCTTAAACTGCCCGAGTGAGCGGTTATCCTTTGCCAGTTCGCGCTCGCCCTGCAGGACGTGAATATCGACTGCAGGCTGGTTGTCTTCGGCAGTTGAAAAGGTTTCACTGTGCCGGGTGGGGATAGTCGAGTTGCGCTCGATAATCTTGGTCATAACCCCGCCCAGGGTCTCAACTCCGAGAGAGAGGGGGGTAACATCGAGCAGTACGACATCTTCCATTTCACCGGCCAGCACACCGGCCTGGATAGCCGCGCCTAGAGCTACAACCTCGTCAGGGTTAACGCTCTGGTTAGGATCTTTACCGATTAGCTCGCGAACCAGTTTTTGCACTGCCGGTATACGGGTCGAACCGCCGACCAGGATAACCTCATCGATGTCTTTTTCGGTCATCTTGGCGTCAGCAAGAGCGTCTTTCACCGGCTGCCGGCAGCGTTCTACCAGCTGGTGGGTCAGGTCGTCAAACTTAGCCCTGGTCAGCTTGGTGTCAAGATGTTTCGGCCCATCTGCACCGGCAGTGATGAAAGGAATGCTGATTGCTGTCTCTGTAGTCGAAGACAGTTCAACTTTCGCCTTTTCAGCTGCTTCGATTAAGCGCTGCAGGGCCTGCTTATCCTGGCGCAGGTCAATTCCCTGGTCTTTCTTGAAATCATCGGCCAACAAATCGACTACAGCTTTGTCAAAGTTGTCGCCGCCGAGATGGGAGTCACCGTTGGTTGATTTTACCTCGAATAAGCCATCGCCTACTTCCAGGATTGAAACATCGAATGTGCCGCCGCCAAGGTCGAACACAAGGATCGTTTCATTGGTTTTTTTATCGAGACCGTAGGCCAGTGAGGCTGCTGTCGGCTCGTTGATAATGCGCAATACGTTCAACCCGGCGATTTTGCCAGCGTCCTTGGTTGCCTGGCGCTGAGAGTCGTTAAAGTATGCCGGCACTGTAATCACTGCATCGGTCACTTTTTCACCAAGGTGCTTGGAAGCATCCTCGACCATTTTTTTAAGGACCATGGCCGATATTTCCTCGGGCGCATAATCCTTGTCGTTTACCTTGAAGCGTACCGCGTTATTCGGCCCGCTGGTCACGTTATAGGGAACCAATTTGCGTTCCGCATCCACTTCGTCATAATTGCGTCCAATAAAACGTTTCACCGAAAAAAGGGTTCTTTCGGGGTTGAGGGCAGCCTGACGCTTGGCTACCTGTCCGACCAACCTTTCCCCGGAGTCTTTAAAGGCAACAACCGAGGGGGTTGTCCGCGAACCCTCTGCATTAGTTATAACTTCCGGCTTACCACCTTCAATTACCGCTACAGCGGAGAAGGTGGTGCCCAGGTCAATTCCTATCGCTTTACCCATTAAATTCACCTCATTTCAATAATTTTGAAAGTAATTTAATCTACCAAACCGTCGCTGGCGACTTTGACCCAGATGCACTCCTGGGCATGTCCGGCCAGTTCTTCCTTGATCATCTTGCGAATCTCTTCAATATCCTCTTGAGTCTTGCCGAAAATCTCATTACAACCTTCATCCAGGTTTAAATCAATACCTTCCTGGGCGGTTTTTTTAATTGCTTCCAGGTGTTCGTAGATTTGTGCATATTTTTCCCTGGTGGCCAGGGCATCACGCATCATTTCAGATTCTTCCTCATCGAGCAGTTCAAAGTATTCTTTCGGGTAGCCGCACTTGGGGCAAACATCGGGAGGCTCTTCCCCTTCATGGAGGTATCCGCAAATCGTACAACGCCACATTTTCATTAAATTATTCTCTCCTTTCAATTTCTTGCTTTTATATTTTTAAGCTGCAATCTACACGCATGAAATACTTTTGCAGGTAGCTTCTTATGATTCCCGCCCTTTACTCGGAATTCTGCGTGTTTAGAACGATACTCAATTTAAGGCTTTCTCCTTTGGAGGCCTGGGCCAGCTCCCGGTCAAGTGTAAGAATGGTCAGCTCTGGAAACTCCCGTTGCAGCGTCTTTGCCGTTGCCAGGTGCCATAACCCCGAACCCCGCAGGGGCCATTTACGAGCCAATTCTTTTATTGCTAAACTGTCAGGAACGATATTCAGGCGGCTCCAGGGACCTGACTCAAGTATTTCAAGCAGTGAGTCAATCAGCCCTTCTGATATTAACTGTTCCCTGCGGATGCGGTTGATTACAGTATAGACTTCTGCAAGGGTCAGGGTTGTCAGCAGATGAAAACCTTTTTGGCGGGCCTTTTTCACCACCTGCTTGCTGTGACTGTCTTTGAAGAGATAAGACAAAAGGGCAGTTGAGTCCCAGTAAATGACAGTAAGCTTTTCAGTCATTACTTCTTTCCTCCCCGATACAGCGCTGTATATAATCATCGGGAAGTTCAATTGGCGAGGGGACTTCCTTGCCCTGGCCCGGAGCCGACTCGATTAAGCCGCAGCTCTCGTAGTTCTTAATTCTATCTTCCAGGGAAAGGGTATGGCCCTCGGCCGGAACCAATTTGGCCACCGGGACTCCCCGATCTGTAATCACAATTTCCATCCCTCCGCGTACATCCCTGATCAGTTTGCTCAGGTTTATCCTGGCCTCACGGATACCTATATAGTTTTTTTTCACTACAACCACACCCTAATGTAGTTACTGTTACTACATTAAATTATAAGTGTTTTATATCTTTCTGTCAACACTATTTTGCGTACTCAGGCACTACATATTTTTTAAGCCACTCAAACTGCCAATTTGTATTTGTTGTGCAGGAATAGAAGGTTTTTTACCGAATCATATAAATGTATCAAAGTCTGGATTTCACGAACGGGTGAAAGAGCTTTAACAAATTTCATTGTACTTTAGGATGTTAGCCTGGAACTCGGGGTCGATGAGATTAACTTGATCTAGAATGGAGAGATAATTATCAGTGGATTCCTATAAAAAAATGCAGGGGGTTTATTTTTGGGCATAATTACAATATCGCGGGAATTCGGCTGCGGAGGCGAAACGATTGCCCGTTTAGTTGCTGAAAAAACGCAGTTTCTACTGGTTAACAAAGATACAATTATCCAGGGTTTAACTGAATACGGTATTGGAAAGCCGGAAGAGGATCTGGATAAAATAGTTGTCAGCGATGATTGCGAACAATTAGTTCCGCAGTATGTTGATGCGATGCATGATTATATCTATGATCTTGCAATACGCAACAACCTGGTCATTTTAGGACGTGGCGGTTCGATCCTTTTTCGCGATTACCCGCCTGCACTTCATGTCAGGATGATTGCCCAGTTTACGCAGCGGGTCCAGAGGGTTATGAAACTTTACGATCTTAACTCCGAAACAGCGGTTAAACTGGTTAAAGAAAAGGATTCCGAAAAAAGACGCTACTACCGTCAAATTTTTGATGCTAACTGGAATAATGTACGTGCCTATGATCTGGTGCTTAATACCGAAAAAATGGGTCTCGAAGATGCTGCCGACATTATTGTTTCTGCTTACCAAACCCATGCCTCTCCAAGGGAAGTTAAAAACGGACCGGGCGGTGTCGATATTGAAAACGGTATCGTGACTCCTTCAGCAGATGCAGAGGCTGAAAAATTTATGCATCCGAGCGAAGAAGAGTTTGCCCATATGCTTGACTTTTATCGACTTCGCTGGGAATATGAACCGCGAACTTTCCTTTTGGAGTGGGATAGCGAAGGAAATGTAATTGAAGCATTTTCTCCTGATTTTTACCTCCCCGATCAAGATCTTTTTATCGAACTGACTACCCAAAAACCGCGTCAGGCCTGGCGGAAAAATCGTAAAATCAGGCGGATGAAAGAGCTTTATCCGGAAGTAAATGTCCGCCTTATTGATAAAAAAGGTTTTGAAAGTCTGTTAAAGAAGCACAGCATAGATCAGGATGAAGGAGAAGAGAGTTGAAAGAATATAAACCTTACCAGGAAGACCAGTTGAAAATATTACTGACCCAGGAGCAAATCGAAGAGAAAGTTGCCGAACTGGGAAAAAAAATTTCCTATGATTATGCCGGAAAAGATCTGATCCTGATCGGGGTGCTGCGCGGCAGCACTTATTTTATGGTAGATTTAACCCGCAGGATGCGCATTCCCTTTGCGATCGATTTTATCAGCATATCCCACTACAGCGAGCAGACTGATTCCGCAGGCGTAGTGCGCATTACCAAGGACCTGGACCTGAGTATAACCGACAAGCATGTCCTTATTATCGAAGATATAGTCGACACAGGCTTGAGCCTTGGATATTTACTCCGCAACTTAAAAACCAGGGATCCTGCAGACTTAAAAGTATGCACCCTGCTAAACGTTGAGGCGAGACGTATTGTCGAAGTGCCCGTCGACTATAAAGGTTTCGATTTGCCCAATATTTTTGTGGTCGGCTACGGTCTTGACTATAATGAGAAATACCGCAACCTGCAGTTTATCGCCGAATTCGACAGACCGTAAATAAATAAAAAAGTACATAATAGAACCAGGTCCCAACAGACCTGCGGCTTATCCCTCAGAATCTTCGCCCCTGACTATCGCCAGCCAATTCCACCGCCCCTACAGACGATTTCTTATGGCCTCCAGCCAGTTACTTAAAATTCTGTGCTGTGGTGTTCCGGCGCTTCCCGACTCCAGTCCGGTTTTACCCTTTCCTTTATCTTTCTGCTACCGTCCCTTTCAGCTGCTCGGTTCTTTTGGATAGTTCCGGTTTCCAATCCAGGCTTGCACCTTTTTCTTTCACCGGTTTTTCCCTTTGAACAGAGCCTGGTTCACCTTTCAGTCTCTCGGAACCTGGTAGTAGTATAATAGCATGGGCTGGAATACTTGTCAATAGTTTTTTCAATATTTTTTCAAAAATAATTATTGGATTTTTTTACCTTCGGTCCGACAAGTAGGCAACAAGATGGAGTTTAACTTTCAGGGTTTAGCATTATTTTAGACTTTGATTCTTTCGATAAACGCCTGCGTTGAATGGCATGTCGAGCAGCTAATTAATGCTAATTTATTAAAAGGGATATGCATATTTTTAGCCAATAATATAATTATACTTAACTGCTTAATATTGTACCATGCCTGATAGGGAGTAATGATAATGCCGCAAAATAAACCGATCGAAAATCAAGCGGTTGAGAAGAATACCGGAAAAGTGGTGGCCGTACGCAGCAGCGTGGTCGATGTGTTATTTCCGGATAGTAAACCTTCCCTGCATACCAAAATTGTAGCGGGTTCTGACAGCAACGTTGTTATCGAGGTAGTCTCTCACCATACAGGTGGATTGGTGCGCGGAATCGCCCTTTCACCGACCAGTGGCCTTCGTCGCGGCGATCCGGTAATCGATAGTGAGGATATGATCCGTGTTCCGGTGGGTAAAAAGATCCTTGGACGGATGTTCAATGTATTCGGCGATTCTATAGATGAAAAAGAGGCGATTACTGACGTAGAAAGACGTGGTATACATCAGCCACCGGTTTCCATTTCCCGCAGGGTTACGACAGCGGAAATATTTGAAACCGGTATTAAGGCTATTGACCTGCTCACTCCCCTGGAGCGGGGAGGGAAGGCGGGTCTCTTCGGCGGGGCAGGTGTTGGCAAAACTGTCTTGATTACGGAGCTGATTAACAATACCGTCGGCAAGTACGAGGGTGTAAGTATTTTTTGCGGTATTGGCGAGCGGTCCCGTGAAGCTGAAGAACTTTACCGCGATATACAGAAAGCAGGAGTCCTGGATAATACGGTAATGATATTTGGCCAGATGAACGAACCGCCAGGAGCACGCTACCTGGTTGGGCACTCTGCTCTAACCATGGCCGAGTATTTTCGTGATGAAGCCAAGCAGGATGTCCTGCTCTTAATTGATAATATTTTTCGTTTTGTTCAGGCCGGTTCAGAAGTTTCAGGCTTGCTTGGCAAGATGCCTTCCAGGGTCGGTTATCAACCAACCCTGGCTACTGAAATTGCAGAACTTCAGGAGCGGATATCTAACACGGCCACGGGTGCTATTACGTCGATCCAGGCAGTCTATGTGCCTGCTGACGATTTTACAGATCCTTCGGCCACACATACCTTTGCCCACCTGTCAGCCTCGATTATCCTGTCACGTAAGCGGGCCAGTGAAGGTTTATACCCGGCTGTCGATCCTCTTCGATCC
>Ga0114946_10002810_pt1 | contig 11878 bp, 13 predicted proteins | sample WalLakDeSediment_FD_88676 | JGI IMG/M metagenome (GOLD analysis project Ga0114946, IMG submission 88676) | Lake sediment microbial communities from Walker lake, Nevada to study Microbial Dark Matter (Phase II) - Walker Lake 11/02/13 Deep Sediment | ecosystem: Environmental > Aquatic >...
ACCTAGACAATTAAGTTTATCAAAAACAACCCCTAATATTAGTGGAAATGCCTTTTTCAGTGCAAAGTCCCTGTATTTAAAAAACCGCGATGTAGCTGATCTTTTGCGTCAAGAGCATTATTCCCATCCCATCCTACCTCCTATTTCAATCAAATTCATAGTCAGCCCGGAAGAGCTTGCCACTCCCAACCTGATTCTTCATGGAAATGGATATGCCTTCCAATTCGAGCGTTTAATCAGGTCAGATTACCGGTTTTCGGTTATTTATACTGCTCCGACTTTAGATGAGCTTAAAAACAGAGCAGAAAACACCAAGTTTCAGAAGACCTATCTAGACGATAATGACCGGTTTGTTATCCCCATATTGACAAACAATAATCAGAGATATTTAGCATTAAGTTTCATAGACAGATTTGGATCTGAAACAAAACCTATGGTATTTGAAATACAAGGTGACATCCTAATGAAGGCGCAATGAAAGATATGTTGGTCCGTTTGATTGACCTTCCGGATATTTCCGACAAAGAATTACTCCTCGGTAAGGAAAATATTATTTTCCGAAAACCTATACCCCCTGAAAAGTCCTTGGTGATGGATTGGGTGCATCTTCACTTTGGCCACTATTGGGCCAATGAGGTGGATGCGGCATTTTCACATCTACCGGTTAGATGTTATATCGCCCAAAAAGGAAATGAAATTTTGGGATTTGCATGTTTTGAAGCCACTGCAAAAAACTATTTTGGCCCTACTGGTACTTCAGAAAGTATGAGGGGAAAAGGCATTGGAAAAATATTATTGGTCAAAAGCCTTCAGTCTCTTAAAGAAATGGGGTATGCTTATGCTATCATAGGTGGGGTAGGTCCGGTTGACTTTTACAAAAACACTGTGAATGCAATCGTAATTGAAGGATCTGAGGTAAGTATTTATGAAAACCTTCTCCGACAAAAGAAATGAGCAAAGAGGCGAAAAACAATCCTTGGTTATGGGTTCCTCCACTTTACCTCACAGAGGGAATTCCCTACGTGCTGATCATTACCGTATCAGTCATAATGTATAAAAACCTAGGGATAGATAACTCGGATATTGGCCTATATACCAGCTTACTTTATTTGCCTTGGGTAATCAAACCACTTTGGAGTCCTTTTGTAGACCTATACAGCACCAAAAGAAAATGGTTTCTGGCCATGCAATTGTTGCTATCCCTTTCCTTTCTTGGAGTTGGGATGGTATTGCCCACCAGTCAGTTTTTTGTCCTTAGTTTAGCTTTTTTCTGGGTCGCTTCCTTTGCCTCAGCTACCAATGATATAGCTTCGGACGGATTTTATCTTCTTGCATTAAAAGAAGACCAACAATCCTTCTTTATTGGCCTGAGAAGTACTTTTTACAGGGTTGCCATGGTTACAGGGCAGGGTTTGTTTGTTATTTTCGCAGGGTATCTGGAAGTTAAATATGGAGATAATACAAAGGCATGGTCAATTACCATGGTAATGATATCTGCATTCATATTTTTATTGACCTTGATCAATTTATTGACAACTCCGAATGTAGAAAAATCCAAAAATTATGTCAGGGAGGAATCCTTGACCTTTGCCAAAGTTTTCATTTCATTCTTTGAGAAAAAACAAATATGGATTGCTTTGGTCTTTATCTTATTATATCGTTTAGGTGAATCACAGTTGGTGAAAATGGCCTCTCCTTTTTTATTGGACAGCCGCTTGGATGGCGGCTTGGAACTGAGTACAGGAGATGTTGGGTTGATATATGGGACATTTGGAATAATAGCACTTTCCTTAGGTGGAATTATTGGAGGAATCGTTATTTCAAGGGACGGCTTGGGCAAATGGATGATGCCTATGATTCTGGCTTTAAATGTCCCCAACTTTTTCTATTACTTGTTGGCCTATTTCCAACCCGAGTCAGCTTTTTTCGCGGGTTTTGTGGTTGTTATTGAACAACTGGGATATGGATTTGGCTTTGCCGCATTTATGATGTATCTTATCTATGTTTCAGAGGGTCCTTCCAAAACTTCTCATTATGCTATTGCTACGGGTTTTATGGCTTTTGGAATGATGCTTCCCGGAATGATTTCCGGTTTTGTTCAGGAATGGTTGGGGTATGAAGGTTTTTTCATTTGGGTGGTTATGGCCGCATTTCCGGGCATCCTGATGGTAAAGTATATTAAGTTTCCATATGATTATGGAAAGAAGAAAAAAGAATAAATAACTTTTAGTAAATTTATCCTTTAGATAACCCCATAGGTTTGGATATCCAAACCTGCTATTTGAGTACCATTTATTATTTGAGTGTACCTACTTAAACATTTAGACCCTTTTTATGAATCTGAAAGAAAAAATAGGCCAATTTTTCTTCCCTGCAGCTTTTATACATGATACGGAGGAAAATTATGCCGCTCTTGAACAAATTATCCGCCAACATAAGATTGGAGGTCTGACTTTTTTCCATAGCCGACAGGCTGCAGCAGCAAACTTTGAAAAAAGACAGGAAAATCTTGGTCAACATGACACTCTCAAAAAGCTCTTGGAACTGATTGAAAGATATCAAAATGCTTCCGAAACACCGCTACTCATTAGCATTGACGCAGAATTTGGTCTGGCAATGAGAATAGAAAACACACCCCAATACCCTTATGCCATAACCCTAGGTGCTATACCTGAAAATCAAAAAGACCTTATCTGGGAAGTTGGGTATCGAATTGGAAAGGATTTAAAACAATGCGGAATACATATCAATTTCGCACCTGTTGCAGACATAAACAGTAATCCAAACAATCCGGTTATAGGGTATAGATCATTTGGCACTGGCAAAGAAAAAGTCAGCAAATTTGCTTTGGCCATGTATAAAGGTATGGAAACAGCAGGAGTATCTGCTTGCTATAAGCATTTTCCCGGCCATGGGGATACGGATGTCGATTCACATTTAGGCCTTCCCGTAATTTATAAAAGCAAGCTGGAATTAATTGAGGAAGAACTGTTTCCTTTTATTGAAGGAATAAAATCAGGAATAAAAATGATCATGGTAGGTCACCTCGCTGCTCCTGCTTTATCCTCGGGAAAAAATGTTCCTGCTTCTATTTCCAAAGAAATCATTACTGATTTACTTATCAATGAGCTTGGGTTTGATGGCATTGTCGTTTCTGATGCACTCAATATGAAAAGTGTGAGCAAAATATTTTCAGAACCCGGACAATTGGAATGGGAGGCTTTTAATGCCGGAAATGATATTCTTTGTTTTTCAGAGCATGTATCGGAAGGAATTCGGTGGATTGCCGCAAATGCTGATGAAAAACGGATTGACAAGTCTTTTGAGAAAATAATGGAACTCAAGAAAAGGTTGGGATTAAATGAGAGGAAATCCATTAAAAAATCTTATTTTGATTGGGAAGACCATAATGCTTTCAACGAAAAATTAGCCGCTCATTATATTTCAATATTGGTAGAAAATGATACTGAATCTGATATCATCGACAGTCGTTCTTTTGCCAAAGTTTCAATTTTCAACCCTTTATTTAATCCTTTTTTTGGGGAATTGGACAATCATCAATGCACTCCTTCATTTGAAATAAATTCAGCAACCGATTTAGCCTGGAAAGACCTTCAGCAATTTGAAAATCTACTCATAGCACTTTATGTACCTTCTGCCAAACCCATCAACCACTTCGGATTTGATCCTGAGGTAATCAAAAAACTTGCAGAACTGACAATAGACAAAAACTGCCAAATTTACCTATTTGGCAATCCCTTGGCCCTCAAGGAATTATCCAATAAGAAAAAGTACTGTAAAATAATCTGTGCTTATCAAAATTTTGAGAACGTCCAAAAAACGGCAGCTCTCCATTTTTTGGATGAACTTGATACCGAAATACGATTTGATATGTAATTCCTAATTTCTTGTCAATACCCTAAACTGATCCATTACCCTGTAGGTGGCTCTAGTTAGGTCAGATTGTATTTCAGGGGACATGAAATCAAATGCTGCAGCAGTGTATCCCTGCCAAATAGTATTTCCTCTTTTATTGTCAATCACGTAAATGACCAACAAACCCTCATTATCCAGGTATTTTACCCTATTGTAATTTTCATCCCTATCCCTGTCATCAGTTTCCATCAATTTCTCCATATCCACTTGTACACTTCTTCTTTCCAACCAATAATCAAAATTAGGCTGATCGTACCCTCTGTATTTTACAGGATCTCTAAATACTTTGTAATTGATCAATAAATCCGGTTTCTCATCCTGGAATTTAAATCCCTGAGAACCCAATCTATTGGTTATGGTTTTTTCTATGGTTTCAAAAAATTCTGAATTGTCTTCCAGTGTAACTGTATTTGGGCTGCCCACAAAACCAAAGGTCTTGTACCTTTTGAAATTTCCAGAATAATTAAAATCATATTCAGCGATATAATCTTTCTGGCTCATGCATGAAACAAAAAGGATAGTCAGGATTAACAGTGTAAGAGAAGATTTCATAATGGTAATAATTTAACAATATCTACATATGGGTATATTTCACATTAGGTAAACTTTATAGGGTAAATTATGTTTAGGAATTTAGCTGATGTTCAAACGATTATACAAAATTTATGGGTATAATTCAAGGAGAATTTGATAAATTGAATGGGCTAATACAGTTTATTTTAAAAAATATGACCTGCCTCATATAAATGGATTTATTTATCGTAGGTGATGTCCATGGATGTTTCTTCACCTATTTAAAATTGTTGGAAAATTGGAATCCCAAAACAGAAAGATTAATCCAGGTCGGTGATTTGGTGGACAGGGGTAATTTTTCTCCCCTCACCGTAAGATTGGCCTTCGAAATTCAATCTGCATTTCAAAAGCAAACGATTTTTCTAAGGGGAAACCATGAACAGTTGATGGTCAATTATCTTTTAGGAAAGGACCTTATCAATAACTGGAAATTCAATGGTGGTGCTGAGACATTATTTCAGTTTGAAAGGGATGGCTTAAATCCATCTCATTATTTGAATTGGCTAAAAAACCTTCCTCTTTTTTGGGAAAACAAAAAAGTGTTTGTCTCCCATGCCGGCATATCGGAACATGCCATTGATCCATTTGACCCCAATGATTCTGTGGGAGTATTGTGGAACAGAAAGCATCTCAAAAACATAGGTAAACTTCAGGTCATAGGTCATACTCCAAGATTGGATGGGAAACCTGAATATATTCCAAGTGCGAATGCCTGGAATATAGATACCTGTGCTTATGGGGGAATTTGTCTGACAGGGATCAAATTAAAAAATGATGGTTCATTTTTAGAAATCATCAGCATACCGACCAATCCAAGGGACATTGGTTGATCACAATTGAAAAACCTTATCCACACAATCAGGAACGTCTTCCAGGTAATGACTTACATAAATCAAGGTGAGTGGCATTAGTCCACAGATCTGATCTATGGTCTTTTTGAATAATATCCTTTGATACTCATCCATTCCTTGGGATGCCTCATCCAAAACCAATAAAACCGGTACTTTGATCAATGCCCTTGCCAGAAGAATGAACCTTTGGTTCTCTAATGAAACCTGTCTTAATAGTTTATTGGCAGTGTCTTCGATCTTAAATAACCGCAACCAGTCCAATGCCAACTCTTCCTGTTCTTTGCTCACTTTCTTAAAAAGACCGATAGTATCAAAAATACCTGAAAGGACAACTTTTATACAGGTCTGATTGGAAGGGAAAAACCTTGAAAGTTCTGGGGCCACAAACCCGATATTTTTTTTAATGTCCCATATACTTTCCCCACTACCTCTTTTTTTATCAAAAAGCCAGATCTTGTTGGCATAGGCTTGTGGATTTTCGCCCAAAACGAGACTAAGTAATGTTGATTTTCCTGCCCCATTTTCACCTTTCAACAACCATTTTTCACCCGGATTGACCGTCCAGTTTATGTTTTCCAAAATAACCTTTTCTCCGTATTGAATCTTTATATCTTCAAAATAGATGATATGATTAAAGCCCTTAGGTTGATCAGCATGAAGTAGCCTTTTAAGTAAAGAGCCATCAAATCCATTCAACTGAAATTGAAAAAAATCTATCAGCGAAATATCTTTCCTCTCCTGAACTTCCTTGATCTTTTTCCCTCCTAAAACTGCCACATGGGTAACTGTTTCCGGAATTTCATGGCTATTGGTGGCCAACATGATATGCACCCCCGAATCCCTAATTTCCCTAAGAATGCTATAGAAACTTTGTCTGGTCTCCAAATCAAGTCCTGTCAGAGGCTGGTCCATGAGGAGTAATTTGGGGTTCTTCAATAATGCCGAGGCCATGGCCAAACGCCTTGTTTCTCCATTGGATAGTTTTATCAAAGATTTATCCTGTAAAGATTGAAGCCTAAACAGCTTCAATACCTTTTCAATGTTCCATATACCCTGATGATGTAACTCCATTCCGTTGAGATACTCTACCACTGTGGCGGCTTCTTCTGAATCCATGGAATTAAACCGTTGTTGATAATAAAAATTTTGAAGGTTGGATTTATTTTTAAAGGAATACTGCTGTGAAACTGTGGCAATCAAATCTCTAAATGAATGCACTTCACTCGATTGCTTCTTCTCCTGTTGGTATGCTTCTGCAAATTGACGGATAACCTTCCCTTTTGTGACCATAGTCCTTCCTAGGATGGTGTCCAAAAAGGCTGTTAATTCCGCCCCTGAAGCCCCAATTACTGCCCAATGCTGACCTTCCTCCCAATCAAAATCCAAGTCTTCGAAAATAACCTTATCAAGGTACCTTACCGTTGCATTTCGTATGGATAGGATTTTTGTCATTGCTGTCCGTATTTGATAGTTTCCTTTTAAGAAGAAGGTCTGAAATTTAGAATTTGGGGTTTGGAGTTTGATAATTGTTAATTTGTTAATTGCAATCACAGCCTGTTTTTACTGTCTATGATTATGGTTACCGGCCCATCATTGACCAGAGCAACTTTCATATCTGCCCCAAACTTCCCGGTCTGAATATTTTTCCCCAATTCCTTTTCCAGAATCCTGATAAATTTTTCATACATAGGAATGGCGTAATCCGGTTTGGCGGCTTTTATGTAAGAAGGCCTATTTCCTTTTTTTGTACTTGCATGTAAGGTAAATTGGGACACCAACAAGATATCACCATCTGTATCCAAAATACTTTTATTCATGACCCCATTGTCATCGGGAAAAATTCTGAGATTGACTATTTTTTTGGACAACCACTCGATATCTTCCAGTTCATCTGCATCTTCTATTCCCAATAAGACCATTAATCCAAGTCCTATTTCACCTTTTATTTCTCCATTAATTTTCACATGTGACTCTGATACCCTTTGAATAACTGCAATCATATTTAAAAACTTAGCATGTCTTTGGAATGAATGACCTCAACCTTCATGGATTTGCTTTGATTGGCATGATAGATCATGGCCTTTGCTACCTGATGATCGTAAATTGGACGGTATTTCTTAGCTAATTTAAACCAGATCAAAGGCCTCATAAAAATTTTAGCCACTTCTTCCCCCAACCTGAATTCATTTCTTTGTCCCATTAATATGGATGGCCGGAATAAACCTAAATAATTAAAAGGGATTACCTTTAGATCTTCTTCCACCTCCCCTTTGACCTTATTATAAAAAACGGAGGATTGTGGATCTGCACCTAAGGAAGAAACATATAAAAAGCGGTTTGCTCCCATTTTTTTTACCCAAATGGCAAAACCTAAGACATAATCATGATCGATTTCATGAAACTTCTCTTTGGAGCCTGCGGCTTTAATGGTAGTTCCAAGCGAACAAAATGCATGCATTTCTACCGATTGAGTCTGGATAGCCTCTACTAAAGGGAACATCAACCCTCCTAGATCCTCTTTTCTTAATTTTGATTCCAAGTCCCACTCTTTGATTTTTCCCAAATCACCCTCAACCTGAACAAGCTTCTCATGCTTGAGGGCAAGCTTTCTTCTTCCAATGGAAATGATGGTATCGTATGATGTATCCTGAATCAACTGGTGCAACAACTGCATTCCAATCAATCCTGAAGTGCCTGCAAGAAACGCGATTTTTTTCATATTTATTAGAATTCAAGTACGAGCCTTGATTTTATCTGACTTTTAAAGCTTTCCCTTTTCCCAAGACCGGAACTCCTCTACTTCATGCTTGATGGAATTATATATCGCTATTAGAACAGATAGATCATCCGCAAAGCCGATTAAGGGTAAAAAATCAGGAATAATATCAAGTGGTGTCACAAAATAAACCAAACCAAGAACAATCAATCCCAAAGTTTTTTTGGAAACTTTAAACTCACCCGACCGATGTGCCTGTATCATCCTTTTAAATACTGTTATCGGCTCCAAGGCAGTTTGCACTTTTGGATTATGGGATACGGTATCAAGTCTTTCCCGAACCTGGACAAGCAATTTCTTTAATTTTCCATCTTCACCGGCAATGTTATTTGCCTTCTCTTGGTAAAGTAGCTTTGCCTTGGAAAAAAAATCAATTGTTTTATTTCTGAATGAAGCCATAGTAAATTCTTAAAAGAAAATTCTGATTTCATCTTTTACGCTTTTTAAAGCAAACTGGACCGCATCATTTTTTTGGTCCAAAGAAAGTTGAAAAATTCTCTTTGCTAAGTCTATACCTCTAGCCTCTTCCGGCATTTGCTGCATCCCTGTATTTACAAGGGTGATCACACTTTCCACAGCCCTCCTAACACTTTCCCAGGTTTCATCAGAGAAATATACCTGTTGGGATAAATTATGGTTAAACTCCTCCCTAACCTCGAAGAGCAATTGACTGTATAAATCTTTTGCAGAGAACTCAGGGTTATTTACCCTCCTGACCAAATTATTGGGTGTGATTCTTTCAAGCAGCAGACAAAGCCGCTCTCCAGCCTGTAATCTCACAGGAAGTATGGTTTGGGAATTCTGTGTTTTGATTTCAACCAGCATCCTCTCCCTGTCCTTTTTCAAAAAGGACATGATTGTGAGGTACATACCATAAATAACCAAACCTGCAGGTAATATGATTTTTAACAAATCCGACAAATACGCCATAGTTTTTTTGATTATGCTCCGAATATCAGAAAATAATAGTTGCTTTAAAACTTTGAGTTTTGAAATTTTTTAAATCTAAATTTGAACTTCATAACGTAAAACCGCATTTAATAAGCATGCTTATCCCAATAAACATCACTGTAAAGGCTCAGGAGGAGATAAAAAACATCATCAACACTAAAAATATCCCCAAAGATTATTATTTGAGAGTTGGGGTAAAAGGGGGTGGCTGCGGCGGCATGTCTTATCTTTTGGGTTTTGACAAAGCCAAAGAAGGTGACCAGCAATTCGAAATTGAGGGAATCTCAGTACTCATTGAAAAAAAACATTATATGTTTTTGATGGGCATGCAGGTGGATTTTTATGAAGGAAATGATGCCAGAGGCTTTACTTTTGTCAATCCAGGCCTTCCTAAAAGGCATGATAAATAAATGGGGTTTCAAATCACCAATTATCAGCTCCAAAGTTTTTCGTTCTTTAATCATTTGAAATTGGTAATTGGTAATTGGTAATTTCACCTCCCCTTCCTCAGGCAGGTCTTTTCAATTTTTCAATCTCCTCCTTTTCTTCACCCTTCAATCTCAGTAACCTGATGATCCTATCAGGGGTAGGTTTGCCAAGAGAGGAAAATACCAAGGTAATGGCGAAAGCAATCGTATAACCTGAATTTTTGAAAAAAAGAAGACCTGCTGCACAGATGAATACTGATACAAAAAGGATCCAAAATCTGGATATGGTCGCTTTGGCATACATTTTCACCTTACTTTCAAGGTCAAAATTTCGGGTATTTATTTTATTGATTTCCGAATGAAAAACAATATAATGTAATCCCAACAGGGCAAAGACAAATACCAAACCCAAATAATCCCAAAATGCCGGAAATTCAGGAATATCAAAATCTATTGTGCCATTTTGGGAAGATAAAAAAATGACCGCAAAAAAAGGAATGGGAATGGCGATTAATATCAGCACATTCCTTTCCAGTGTTTCATAAATTTTTCTAATCTTATTTTTTTCCAAAACCCTCTTATTCGATTACAATTTTCACATCCGGACTGGCTGGCTTTGAGGAGCAGCAAAGAATATATCCCTGCTCTATTTCGGAAGCACTTAATCCGGCATCTTCAATCATATCCACCTTTCCTGATACCAATCTACCTCTGCAAGCCGTACACAATCCACTTTGACAACTGTAAGGCATATCCACATTATGGTCCAATCCTGCTTCCAGAATAGTTTTTCCTGCAGGCACTTCAAAATGAAAGGTATCCCCATCAAGCACCACATCGATTTCCCTTGATAATTCAGGCGCCAATTTACCTGTTGATTTAAATTCCTCTTCTTTGGCAGCAATATCTGTATAAAAACTCTCTTTGATGATTGATTTTTTATCAACGCCCAACTTCTCTAGAGTATTGATTGCAATCTCCATCAATCCTTCTGGGCCACAAACAAAGTATTGTGTATTGTCCAAATCAGGGTAATTAACACTTCCCAAAATCTCTTTTATCTTGGTTGCATCCAATCTTCCCTTAAGCCCGGGCCAACCGGAAGAGGGATTACTCAGGTTATGGATGACCATTAATCTGCCTGCATATTTATCCTCTAAATGCTCCAATTCATTTTTGAAAATTATCTGCTCCTCTGACCTATTACAATAAATCAACGTAATTTTAGAATTGGGTTCATTAACCAGAACAGATTTCAAAATACCCATCACAGGAGTTATTCCGCTTCCTCCTGCAATCATAACGTAATGTTTTTTATTTTTTGAGTGGAAATCACAGGTGAAATTCCCCATAGGTTTCATTATTTCTATGGTTTTACCTGGTCTGATCTGCTCATTCAGGAAATTTGAAACCAAACCAGCAGTAACCCTTTTCACTGTAATTCCAGGATGAGGATCCATAAAAGGAGAAGTGCACAGACTGTATGAACGCCTCACCTCATTGCCTTGGATGTCGAGGATCACAGTCAAATACTGACCTGGTTTATATTCCAAAAAAGGTTCAGGTTGCTCAAAAAATATACTTACTGTATCAGGTGTTTCTTTGACAACCTCTCTAACTTTCAGAGATAAATATTTATCCCCTTTATGATTTTCTTCTTTTTTCTTTTTAAATAAATTGAACATCTCAATTTCCGTTTACCCGTTTATTCAATGTGCGAGCCCTAAAATTAATGCACAGTTCTCAATTTATGTGCTCGCAGTTTCATAATTATCTCTGATAACAACAAATAAATACCAAACAGGTTTCATTATGCTTTAAAAACTTTTATATGAACCACAGGGATACCAAAAGAAGGTTATTTTATCTAAAATTTGCTAATAAATTGGATTATTGGTTTAAACCGCCTTTGGTCTTTGGTCATCAAAGCCTATGCTTTTGGATTTAATTATTTGTCGAAGGCAGGTTTTTCAAGCCGAAAACCTAAATTGCAGGCTCAAACGAAAACTTGATCATCATGATGCTGACCCACCTGACTGCTGTAAGTTCTGTAGACGGCAGATATGGCAATAAAACTGCTCCTTTAAGGGAATATTTTTCTGAATTTGCCCTGATAAAATACAGAGTTCATGTAGAAATAGAATATTTCATTGCCTTGTGCGAACTCCCTTTACCTCAATTACAGTCTTTTGACAGAAACTTATTCAGTACTTTGAGGCAAATAGTCGGAAATTTCAGCATTTCAGATGCTGAAAAAATCAAGGACACAGAAAAGGTCACCAACCATGATGTGAAAGCAGTAGAATACTTCATCAAAGAGAAGTTTGATGCTTTTGGACTTCAAGCATACAAAGAGTTTATTC
>Ga0114946_10002811_pt1 | contig 11876 bp, 14 predicted proteins | sample WalLakDeSediment_FD_88676 | JGI IMG/M metagenome (GOLD analysis project Ga0114946, IMG submission 88676) | Lake sediment microbial communities from Walker lake, Nevada to study Microbial Dark Matter (Phase II) - Walker Lake 11/02/13 Deep Sediment | ecosystem: Environmental > Aquatic >...
CTTTAAGTCAAGCACGACTTTGAGGTGTTTTGACATGACTGAGTTTTCTAAGCGTCGACATGTAATCATTGAGACTTTGGAAAGCTATTTTCAACGAGAAGCGTCTCGCTTCGGAGTGGAAATGGTCTTTTTGTATGGTTCATGGGCTGGTGGTTTTCCTCGTTTCGATTCAGATATCGACCTGGCTATCCTGTTCGAGGACGAGGGGATATCCGAAGATGAACTTTTTGAAAAGTTGACCGCAATAACGATGGATTTGGTTCGGGCCTTGTCCTGTGAGGTAAGTGTCATCCCCATTTATAGGGATTTCAGAAAACCTTCGCTGTATTACAACGCCATTGTCAAAGGCATTGCTGTGTTTTTTGCCGATCGCAGGAAGTACTTCGCTCTGATTCATGAGGCGCTTTATCACATGGAAGACTTTGAAATGTTTGGAAGAAAATGGTTGATGGATCTTGCCGAAAAGAATTTGGAGGGGATGAACCATGCCTGAATCTCGATATGCCAGAGGCAGGATTCTAGAGTCAATCCAGTTTATCTCCGAGGAGATAAGAGAATTCGAGGAAGAATATTCAAAGAAGAGCTGGAAGGAATATCAGAGAGACAAAAAGCTGCAGAAGCTAATGGACCGCACCGTGGAGAACATCCTGACAGCCCTCATCGAGATTTGCGGTACCTTTTTGACAGAGAAGGAAATCACCGTTGAAAGCTATGCTGATGCTTTAAAGAAGTGCGCTCAAAATCTTGGACTTTCGGAGGCTGAACAAGAGGGATTATTTAAACTGGCGGTTCAAAGGAATAGACTGGCGCATCGTTATCTGAATTTTCGGTGGCAGGCCATCAAGACCTTCCAGGAAAAGAAAGATATTGTTGTCCAAATCATTACGGCCTTACTGAAACGAGAAAAAGAAGCAGAGGAAGCTACCCAAAACTGCCCAAGGCCGTTTTGGGTAAGCGCTTTTTCATTTCGGTTTCGCCCAAAAGCCCAAGACGCTTTATTATCAAGGTCCTGCGCTTCTTTACCCATTTCCGCCCAAGGCTGTTTCGGGTAAAGGCAATGACAGCCCCGGATTTCACTATTTCTATCATTCGCACTCGCCCCGAGGGAGGGCATGAAACTGTCGGGAAAACCTGGAAAGGTAAGCGTTGTGTTTGTAAATAGGCCTGTTTGAAGGTATAGAATGTAAGGAACAAACAGATGTTCACTTGAAAAGGGTGAAGCCATGGCAAAGGCAGTGATAGACATCTCGGATGATAAGTTGGCGGAGTTGGAACCATACAAGGATAGATTGACGGAACTCCTCCTCCTAGGGTTATCTCAGATCAAGATCCAGGAAGTTCTCCTTCTTTACCAAAGGGGGCTGTTATCATTCGGCAGAGCAGCCGAGTTGGCTGGGTTGTCGGAGCAGGAAATGATCCGACAGGCAAGGGCGTTCGGAATCGTTCCCCGATGGTCAGAGAAGATGGCAGAGGAAGAGGCGGCTTGATGGTGGTCGTCAACTCGGGGCCGCTGATGGCTCTCGCAAAACTTGGACTGCTGGACCTCCTTCCTCGTCTTTATGAGCAAGTGAGCCTTCCAACTAAAGGAACTCTGGGGGTCATTGTTCAGGCCTATCGATCAAGGCTGCTGACGTTTCATGAGCTTGAGAATGCTTTTGAAGCGATCATAGAAAGGGAAGATATTTGGATTTCGGAAGAGCTTTGCCGTAGTGTTTTGAGGAAGTCGAAAGACGGCAAATAAGGTGTAGATGGGGTATGTTGTCAGTTTATTGCTCATGGTGCGGGAAAAGCGGTATAGGAGGGCTTTAAGCACAACTGCAAGGTGGGAAGCCACAGTGTGGTCATGCCCGGGGGTGACGGTGGGGGCAAATGCCGCAGTAGGAGCCTTCAGTTTTGTCAGTGGGGACATCCCGCCCCACTTCCTTGAAAATTCTCATGGTCTATGCCCAAATCATCCCGTTTATCCATTTCGGCCCTCCTGATGCAGGTGAACCTCTGGAGGGCTTGCCCGCCTGCTATAGGCAGGTAAACCCTCCGGGGGCGGGTAAACCTCGGGCGTGGTTTGCCCCGCGAGATTGGCGGGCAGTTTTGGCAATATGAGCTATCTGCTTCTTGAGATTAGGTTCCGGCGCGTGCTATAATCAAAAAGACAAGATGGGAAAGGGGGTGAAATCGCATGGCCCGAGTCATCATACAACCCGAATCTTCTGACAACGTAAAAAATTTGGTCGAATTGGCCTTGGAGAATCAGCTTAGAGTCTTGACTGTGGGGATTGCTAAGACCAAGAGCAAGCTCAGTGAATTTGAGAGGGTAAATGGAATGGAAAGCCGCGCTTTCTACGAGAAATTCGGACAGGGCAAGCTGGGTGACGACTTCAAATACCTGCGCTGGGCGGGCGAGTACGAAACTTTAAAGAGACTGGAAAAAGATTATCAGGACCTGCAAGGAATAGAGCTGTGCTCATAACGCAATATTTTCAAGAAATGGAGTCGCAAATTGCGGGTTGCCTTCATGTCGTTGAGAGTTCCATCACAAAAGATCAGCGTTCGCTGCACATAGGTATCATTGAAGGGAGGCTCCGTTTCACGGATGAGTCCTCCCTCCATTTCATTGAATTCGTCGATGTCAAGGGAGGCGTTGAGCGATACAAATACGCATACCACTACCAGGATCGCGAAGAGAACATGATATTCCGCTATGATATGGCGCCTCATCACCCTGAAATCCCGACGTTTCCGCATCATAAGCACACCCCCTCGAACGAAGTCACGGCGTGCACTCCTCCAACCCTCGCGCAGGTGCTCGAAGAAATAGATGACGCGATTGGCCAGCTTTCCTGAGAGAATCCAGGGACCATTACTGGAAAGGGGTGCTGCAGCACATGGCATACGGAGGGGCGGCTATTTATCTTGCCCCGTTCTGGCAGTGGAATAATCTCATGAAACAAATTGTACAAAACCTTAAAACCGGCAAGACGTATCTTGAAGACTTGCCCGTGCCATCTCTCGGGCCGGGCCAGATGCTGATCAAAACGGGCTGCAGTCTTGTTTCGCTCGGCACCGAGCGCATGCTGGTGGAGTTCGGCAAGGCCAATCTGCTTCAAAAAGCGCGGCAGCAACCGGACAAGGTGAAACAGGTTCTTGATAAGATCAAGAGCGACGGGCTGATGCCTACCATTGGCAGGAGCGGGATGGGAAATTGATTACTCGGTGGGATAACGCTCCCGACTGGGAAGTGGCGACGTTTCCACATCATAAGCACATTGGAAATGAGGACAATGTTGAAGCCTCCTATGAGCGAACACTTGAACAAGTCATGCATAGGATTGCGCAGAGGATTGGAGAGGTGCAAGATTGAGCATGTATCAGGACGATACGTTCCATTCTTAGTTATTGGGCTGTCACGCATGAGGAGATGCGAGCGAATTTATTGCCGCTGCAACCAAGTCCACGATGAGGCTTAACGATGGGGAAGCGGTCGAAGTCCGGGTGTAGCTCCGCCCGGGGACTTAGGGGACGTTATGTTGCTTTTTTGCTTTTCTCCCAGCCGCAAGGTTTAGTCTTCCCCAGCCCCACTTGCTTGGTCATTATGATGCCCCCCCCGGGGGTAAACTCAGTTTTCGGCCATTTGTTCTTGAGTCCCCCCCCAGTTTTCGAGTCCGGCCGCCAAGTGCACAGAAATCTGGGCACCTGCACAAAAGTCTGTGCAGTCTAAGAAGAATGGTTGTGCTTTCGGGCGCAGTCTTATCGGTAAAGGCTTCGGGGTGAGTAAATACCCACCCCGGTTTTCTTAACTATTTAGAAGCAGACCATTTTCGAATCAGGCCAGGGTCGATCCCTCAGTCTTTATCGTTTCAGTTCAAGTCCACGGCATAGAAGTTGCTATTGACTATCCCCACGTGCCGATATCACCATCCCCTCTCCCCTTGGTGGGGCAACCCATTGAAGGTGAGCGCAACCTGAGCGAGAAGGGGAGATGCATGCAAGGGTATCGGTGGCGTGCGTTGGGAAAAGGGGGCTTGCAAAGGAGGGAGGTTCGCCATGTTGCACTTCAGAAAATGGATAGTTTTGTGGCTGGCCGTGGCATTCATCGTCGCACTCGTTCCATCGCTCTATGCCGAAGAGGGCAAAATAAACATCAACAAAGCGACGGTGGAAGAATTGACACAGCTTAAGAACATCGGTCCCGGTTATGCCCAGCGGATCGTGCAGTACAGAGAAGAAAACGGGGCTTTCGAAAAGCCCGAAGATATTATGAAGGTCAAGGGGATCGGCGCCAAGACCTGGGAGTTGAATAAGGAACGGATCATCGTGAAAGCGGAACAGTAAGCTTGCCGCAAGCCCCCTTTCCCAAAAGCTTTCAAGAAGTTCCGTGTGCGAATGATCCGCTCTTGCGAAAGAGCACGCGTTTAATCCTTCCAACTGTTAATAAGCCTTGCCATGCCAAGCCTCGTGGTGTAACAATCTCCTTTATTTAAACCGACCATTGCCATGACGAAATACATCTACAAGAACTTTCTCATTGTCCTGGCCGTCGACGTGTTCTTCGTGGCCTTTTCGTGGTATTTCGCCCATCTCCTGCGCTTCAATTTCGATATCCCGCCCGATACGGCGGCGGTGATGAGCCACATCCTTCCGGTAGTCCTTCTCACCAAGATTATCACGTTTTACCTGTTTGATCTGTACAAGGGCATGTGGCGCTACACGAGCATCGATGATGTGATCAACATCATCAAAGCCGGCAGCGTGGGGTCCCTCATGCTCGTGGCCCTCATGGTTTTCACTCACCGGTTCGAGGGCCTTTCCAGGGCGACCTTCATTATCGACTGGATCCTGACGCTGTTTTTTATTGCGGGGTACCGGGTGGGGATCCGTGTTTTCTTCTGGTTCGGTGTGCAGGACCGAGCCGGTCGAATTGCATCCCTGCGGTTTTTTGCTTTCAGGAGCGGCAAGAAGCATGGAACCAAGAGACTTCTCGTTCTCGGCGCGGGGGACTGCGGCGAGAAGATCTTTCGGGAAATCCGCGACAATGCAAGCTTGCGCTATGGGGTGGTGGGGTTTCTCGACGATGATCCCATGAAAGTTGGAAAACAACTCCACGGCGTGCCGGTGCTGGGGACGACGCACGACCTTCGGCGGGTCGTGGAGAGCGTGAGGGCCGATGAAGCCCTTATCGCCATTCCTTCGGCAAGCGCCGCTCTGATGAGGACCTTGGTGGAGCGCTGCAAGGAGAGCGGCATCCCGTTTAAGACCGTTCCGGGCATGGGCGAGCTCATCGACGGCAAGGTGACGATCAAAGCCATTCGAGACGTGGCCTACCGGGACCTTCTGGGACGGGAGGTGGTCCGGCTGGAGGAGGATCGGATCGGCGCTTACATTCAGAACGCAAGGGTGCTGGTGACCGGCGCGGGCGGATCGATCGGCTCGGAGCTTTGCAGGCAGATCTGCCGGTTTCAACCCCGGAGCCTGATCCTCTACGAGAGAGCGGAAAGCCCCCTTTATGAAATCGACATTGAACTCAAAGAGAGCTTTCCCCTCGTCAACATCATTCCCCTTCTCGGAGACATTCGGGACCGGAGCCAGCTTTCCAAGGCCTACAGCGCTCACCGGCCTCAGGTGGTTTTTCACGCAGCAGCCTACAAGCACGTGCCCATGATGGAAGTCCACCCCTGGAAGGCGGTGAGGAACAACATCCTGGGCACTCGAAACGTGATGGATGTATCCCGCCAATTCGGGGTGAGCCGGTTTGTGCTCGTGTCCACGGACAAAGCGGTGAGACCCACCAACGTCATGGGAGCCAGCAAGCGGGTGGCGGAACTCATGGCTCAGAGTCAGAATGGATGTGAGCTTTCCGGGACCAAGTTCATAACCGTTCGCTTCGGGAATGTGGTAGGCAGCGTGGGGAGCGTGGTTCCCCTTTTCAAAAAGCAAATAGAAAAGGGAGGCCCGGTGACCGTGACCCATCCGGACGTGACCCGCTATTTTATGACGATCCCCGAGGCCTGTCAGTTGATCCTGCAGGCCGGCGCCATGGGCGAAGGCGGGGAGATCTTTGTTCTCGATATGGGTACGCCGGTAAAAATCGTGGACATGGCCCGAGACCTCATCCGCCTGTCGGGTTTTGAGCCGGATGTGGACATCAAAATAACGTTTATCGGCCTCAGGCCCGGTGAAAAGCTCTACGAAGAACTGATTACCGAAGGGGAAGGCATTGTCCCCACAACCCATGAAAAGATCATGGTTTTGCGGGGCAAGACGTGTGATTCCGACCGCCTCAACGGCGCTATCGACACCCTTGCCGGGCTTGCTCACGAGCAGGACGAGGCCGGAATCAGAGCGAAGCTCGCGGAAATTGTGGAGGACTATAGCCCGGCGATGTGAGGGCGATAGAAGGAAAAACAGTCTCTCACAGAGCCCACGGAAGGCGCAGTCGGAGAAAAGGCGGGAATCAGTGGAAACCAGATCTTGGAGAATGGAATTTGAGACTGTCGATCAGCGAATAAGGGGTCATGCATGAAAGGTGAAAAAACATACTTCATCGTAGGCATTGTGCTGGGAGTGTTTTTGTCGGCCGTCTTTTTCTTCTACTTTGCACCCCGTTACGAGACGCTCAAAGAGGGTGAGACCATGATCAAGCAGGATAAGTGGACGGGTCGTTCCTGGCGGTTCACGGATGACGAGTGGAAGCCTGTGGTGGGTGAGAACCGCGATTGGGAAAAAATCGACCGGGCTCTTATGGCGGCCCTCCGGATCCCCTTTGCCGATGTGGACACGGACAGCGCCATTATCACCCTTCAGGATAAACACCCGGTTCTGGCGGATCTGCGCAGAGAAGAGCTCCTGGAAAGAATCAAGCTGGTGTATTCCAGGCAGGTCCTCGTCAACATGTACCTGGACAGCTTCCTCAAGACGGAAGCACGGGAGAAATGATCCTCTGTACGTTCAAATCGTTCAATCCGTAAAAACCGTTATTTGTTATCCGTTTCAGGGCTCTAAACCCGGATGCGCTTGACAGTGGCCAGCCCCGTAAAATGAAATGGATCTTATTTCACTGGGGGAATTTGACATTGCCCTTGAGGTGTTCTTCCCGTTGGCTTATGAACTCAGTAACTCATGAACTATACCTTAGAAGGCTCGGCCCTGCCTGCGGTTAAGGAGCAACGTTTCCAAAGACAAGAGCTCCACGGAAAAGGACGGTCCCTGATTGACAAAGGGGGTTGCGAGTGTTATTGGATGTAATCTTATTGAAACCCCCCAAAGGAGAGCGTATATGTCCGATATTATGCAAGTCACCGACGAGACCTTTGATGCTGAAATCATGAAGTCCGAACTTCCTGCGATGGTCGATTTTTGGGCCGAGTGGTGCGGGCCATGCCGAATGGTGGGCCCTGTGGTCGAAGAACTGTCCAAAGCCTATGAAGGCAAAATCAAGATTGCTAAAATGGATGTGGACAAGAACCGCCAGACGCCGGCAAGATTCGGCATTCGGAATATTCCCACCCTGATTCTTTTCAAAGGCGGGGAAGTGGCCCAAACGATTATCGGCGCACAACCCAGAAGCTACATTGAGGGCGAACTCAAGAAACTGCTTTAGGAGGAGATGGAATACAGAAGACAGAATACAGAAGCGTCAGGACCCGATATTTTTTTGACTGCTGTGTTCTTGTATTCTGACTCCTGTAGGCTTCTTTCATGCAAATGTACGACGTCATCATCCTAGGCGGAGGCCCGGCAGGGCTGACCGCAGGTCTTTACAATGCCAGAGCAAGGCTCAAGGTGGTCCTCTATGAACGCCTGGCGCCGGGCGGCCAGGTCCTGACCACGGACTGGGTTGAGAACTATCCCGGATTTCCGGACGGGGTTTCGGGATTCGAGCTCATGGATCGCATGAAAAGCCAGGCCGAAAAATTCGGCCTTGAGATTCAAAATGATGAGGTCATGCGGCTGGATCTCTCCGAATCGAAAAAGATCGTCACGACCGCCGGGGAAACGCTTGAAACAAAAGCGGTGATTATCGCATGCGGCGCCACGTGGAAGAAGCTGGGCATTGAAGGAGAAGAGCGTCTCATGGGAAAGGGAATTTCCTTTTGCGCCACCTGTGACGGCCCCTTTTACAGAGACCAGGAAGTGGCGGTCATCGGGGGAGGGGATACGGCGGTGGAAGAGGCTATTTTTCTGACCCGATTTGTCAGCAAGGTGCACATCGTCCACAGGAGGAACCAACTGAGGGCCACGAAACTGATTCAGGAAAGGGCCATGGCCCAGGAAAAAATCGAATTTGTGTGGGATACGATCCCGGTGAGTGTTCTGGGTGAAACCGGCGTAGAAGGGATCGAACTGAAGAATGTTAAAACAGGGGTTGTATCCAGAAAAGCGGTCAAGGGGATTTTCGTATTCATCGGCACCATCCCCAACACGGAACTGGTAAAGGGCCAGCTCAAACTGGATGAGAGCGGTTTTATTGTGACCGATGACAACATGCAAGCCTCGGTGCCCGGGGTTTTCGCCGCAGGGGATATCCGATCCAAACTCTTCCGGCAGATATCCACCGCCGTCGGGGAAGGGGCGACCGCTTCGTACGCGGTGGAAAAGTATTTAGAGAAGTCGCTAACAAGTTCATAAGTTCATGTGTTCCTGAGTTCATAAGCCGAAGCAAAGAAGACAACTTCGGTAAAATCGTGCGGTTTTGCTCACGAACTTACGAACTTACGAACTCATGAACTTACGAACTTTGGATTACGAGATGAGACATAAAATGCGTCATATAGCGAAAGGGCTTGTTGCCGGGCTGATGCTTTTGTTCTTACTCGGGGGTTGTTCCACCATCGACCAGCTTCTCGGCAGAGGCGGGGACGACACCGATCCCGGGGAACTCATGGCCCAGGGGACCCAAATGCTCGAGGCAGGGCGATATGCCGATGCGGTGAAAGCCTTTGAAACGATCCGGGATCGATATCCTTACAGCAAGTTTGCGGTCACAGCGGAGCTGAAGCTGGCCGACGCCCTTTACAGAACAGAAGAATATGAACAGGCCTTTGAAGCTTATGATCAGTTCGAGAGGCTTCACCCCAGACACAAGGAGCTCCCTTATGTGATCTACCAGAAAGGGATGTGCCATCTTGATCAGGTCACGACAACGGACAGGGACCAGTTTCAAACCCAGAGAGCCAGAGAAGAATTCGAACGGCTGATCGCCCGCTTCCCGAGAGACGATCATGCCAACACGGCGCGCAAGAACCTGAGGAAGTGCTACATCTATCTGGCGGAGTATGAAATTTACGTGGGCCACTATTATTTCAAACGAGGCTATTACAGGGCCGCTTTGGCGAGGTATACCTACGTGATCGAGACCTACCCGGACATGGGGCAGTATCACGTGGCCCTGGCGTACATCAGCAAGTGCAACGAGCGTCTTGCTGCGGAAGAGCCGGATAGTCGAGAGTCAAAGGCCGATAAACCCAGGTCATGGTGGAGGTTCGGTTCCTAGCCTTGACGACCGGGCGTATGAAATCCGGCGCCGACGGATTTCAGGCTTCCAAAATCCTGAAAACTTCCTCGAGGGCGCGACCGAGTGCTTCGGGTTGATTCCCCCCTCCCTGGGCCATGTCCGGACGGCCCCCTCCCTTGCCGCCCACCATCTCCGACAGCCGCCTGATCATCTCCCCTGCCTTGAAACGATGGACAAGATCATCGGTGACCACGCAAAGAAGCATGACCTTGTCGTCATTCCTGGCCCCCAAAACGATGAGGCCGGACCGGAGGCTTTCCTTGATACGATCCGCAACATCGCGAAGCTCTTTGGGCGACCGGGCTTCCACCTCCCGTGCCAGGACCCGGACCCCTTTCACTTCCTCGATCCCGGCAAGCAGATCGCCGGACTGACTTGACAGAAGCTTTGCCTTGAGGGCCTCGATCTGTCTTTCTTTCTGCTTCTGATCCGTTAAAAGCCTTTCCACCCGCTCTTCGAGCTGATCCGGAGAAGTTTTCAACAGGAGAGCCATGTTCCTGAGTTCATCCTCCCGGCTCTGGGAGAATTGCACAGCCGCCTCTCCGGTGAGGGCCTCGATGCGGCGAACATTGGCGCCCACAGCGGCTTCGCTCAGAATCTTAAAAAAGCCGATATCGCCGGTTCTTCGGGCATGGGTGCCGCCGCAGAGCTCCATGCTCACCCCATCCCCCACCTGAACCAGCCTGACCTGCTCACCGTACCTCTCCTCGAAAATGGCCATGGCGCCCGTTTTTATCGCCTCTTCGCGCGACAGCAAGCGCGTGGAGAGGGGGAGGTTCAGGCGGATGTGACGGTTGACGAGGCGTTCCACCTCTTTCAAGGTCTCCTGGTCGACCTGGGAGAAGTGGCTGAAGTCAAAGCGGAACCTCCGGGGCGATACCAAACTTCCGGCCTGCTTTACGTGGGTCCCCAGGATCTCCCTCAGAGCTGCGTGAAGCAGATGGGTCGCCGTGTGATTGAGAGCCGTGGCACGCCGTTCCTCTTCGTTGACCCTGGCCTCCACATGAGCATGGGCATCGAGGGTCCCCTGCTCTACAACGCCCTGATGAACAAAAAGGGCATCGCCGAACTTGAGGGTGTTCGTGACCTGCATGCGCATGCCGTTGCCGGTCAACCATCCCCTGTCGCCCACCTGGCCGCCCGCCTCGCCGTAAAAAGGCGTTCGGTCGAGCACGACTTCAACCCGGTCGCCGGCCTTGGCGGAGGAGACCTCCTTGCCCTCCACGAGAAGGGCCGTCACCTTCGCCGCCTGCACCAGGGCCTCGTAGCCGGTAAACTCGCAGGCCACGCCCCTGTTGGCAAGGGTGCGATACACATCGGGGATCTCTTCTTCGCCGCTTCCCTTCCAGGATTCCTGAGACAGGCTCCTTTGCCTGGCCATGGCCCGGTCAAAGCCTTCCAGGTCCACCTTCAGCCCTTCTTCCCGCGCCACGTCCTGCACAATATCCGGTGAAAGACCGTAGGTGTCGTAAAGCTTGAAAGTCACGGCGCCCGGGATGGTGGTCTCCTTTTTCTCCTTCAACGCTTCGAGGTGGTCCTGGAGGATCCGCATGCCGTGATAGAGGGTGGCGGCAAATCGCTTTTCCTCATTGAGGGCCATGCCTTCGATAAACCCTCTGGAGGAGAGAAGGTCCGGGTAATCGACGCCCATGATGTCAATCACCCGGCCCGCAACGCGATGAAGGAAAGGATCCCGGATGCCCAGAACCATGCCGAACCTCAGGGCCCTGCGGATGATTCGTCTCAGCACATAGCCCCGGCCTTCATTGGAAGGCAGAACGCCGTCGCAAATCAAGAACGCCGCGGCCCGGGCATGGTCGGCGATCACCCGGAAGGAGACGTCCTGTTTCTCCTCACGGCCGTATGGTTTTTCTGCAATGCCCTCGGTGAAAGAAATGATGTCTCTGAACAGGTCGGTGTCATAGTTGGAGGTGACCCCCTGCACCACCGCGGCGATTCTTTCAAGACCCATGCCCGTGTCGATGTTGGGGCTTGCAAGGGGGGTGAGGTTGCCGGACAGGTCGCGGTCGAACTGGGTGAACACAAGGTTCCAGATTTCGAGGTAACGGTCGCACTCGCATCCTGGGCCGCATTCCGGCTTGCCGCAGCCGACGCCCTCTCCCTGGTCGATAATGATCTCGGAGCAGGGCCCGCAGGGCCCGGTGTCGCCCATGACCCAAAAGTTATCTTTTTCTCCCAGGCGGACAATCCGCTCGCTCGGGACGCCGATCTGCTTTTCCCAGATGGCAAAGGCCTCGTCGTCATCCTGGTACACCGAAGCCCAGAGTTTGTCGGCAGGGAGCCCGTATCCTTGTGTGAGCAGTTCCCAGGCCCAGTGAATCGCCTCCACCTTGAAGTAGTCGCCGAA
>Ga0114946_10002812_pt1 | contig 11872 bp, 9 predicted proteins | sample WalLakDeSediment_FD_88676 | JGI IMG/M metagenome (GOLD analysis project Ga0114946, IMG submission 88676) | Lake sediment microbial communities from Walker lake, Nevada to study Microbial Dark Matter (Phase II) - Walker Lake 11/02/13 Deep Sediment | ecosystem: Environmental > Aquatic > Freshwater...
CAACAGCGCGACCCGCAACAGCGCGACCCGCAACAGCGCGACCCGCAACAGCGCGACCCGCAGCTGCGCGACCCACAGCAGCGCGACCCACAACCGCGCGATCAGCGCCCGTCAGGAGTCCCAGCCAAACGCGAACAGCACCCCGCCGAACAGCAGCAGCCTAAAAGAGTTCGCCTTGAGGACGAACTGACTAAAGAGCCTACCAACCTAATTGAAGAAGGCGAAGTAATAAACGAAAGCAATCAGCGGGAAGAAACACCCGAGGTAATTAAGAAAGAACCCGAAAACAGGGAAACGCCAAAGGAAGAACAAAAATCTGAAAACGGCGACAATCAGAACCAGGAAAAAGAACTTTTCAAACCCAAAGGTTTCGACCGCCGCACTGGCGAACCCATTTATGAGTTTGATGGTATTATTGTATCCGAAGGTGTGCTCGAGATCATGCCCGATGGTTATGGCTTCATGCGCTCGTCGGATTACAACTATCTGAACTCGCCCGACGATATTTACGTTTCGCAAAGCCAGATAAAACTTTTTGGACTAAAAACAGGTGACACCGTTCGTGGTGGCATTCGCCCCCCCAAGGAAAACGAAAAATATTTCCCCCTCATTAAAGTTGAAAAAATTAACGGCCGCGACCCCGCCGAAGTGCGCGACAGGGTGCCCTTCGACTTCCTGACACCATTGTTTCCCGACGAGAAGTTTAATCTAACCGGGCACGCCAGCGAAACACTCTCATGCAGGGTCATCGACATGTTCTCTCCAATTGGAAAAGGACAGCGCGGACTGATTGTAGCACAGCCAAAAACCGGTAAGACTATTCTTTTGCAGGATATTGCAAACGCCATTGCCGCCAACCACCCCGAAGCATATCTTATCGTGCTTTTAGTTGACGAACGCCCGGAGGAAGTTACTGAAATGGCGCGAAACGTGAAGGCTGAAGTTATTTCTTCCACCTTTGACGAACCCGCCGAAAGGCACGTTAAAGTGGCCAGTATTGTATTGGAAAAAGCCAAGCGTATGGTAGAATGCGGTCACGATGTAGTGATTCTGCTCGACAGTATTACTCGCTTGGCCCGTGCATTCAACACTGTAGCACCTGCCTCTGGAAAAGTCCTTTCGGGTGGTGTAGACGCCAACGCCTTGCACAAGCCCAAGCGATTCTTTGGTGCTGCCCGCAACATCGAAAATGGTGGCTCGCTTTCTATTATTGCCACTGCCCTGATCGACACCGGCTCCAAAATGGACGAGGTAATCTTTGAGGAATTCAAGGGCACCGGCAACATGGAACTGCAGCTCGACCGCCGACTGTCGAACAAGCGCATCTTCCCCTCCATCGACATCGTTTCTTCCGGTACGCGCCGCGAAGATCTGCTGCTCGACAAGGACATGATGAACCGTTTATGGGTGCTGCGCAAATTCATCAACGATATGACTCCTATGGAAGCCATGGAGTTTCTGCTCGAACGCATCAGGCACACTAAAAACAACGAAGAGTTTATAATGTCGATGAACAGTTAATCATTCCGTTCAGCACAAAAATAAGACCGCCCCGGGACAATTTCCGGGGCGGTTTTTTTATTTGAGTTTTCTTCTTTTGAGCCGCAGAGAGTTTCCTACCACGATAATGTCTGAGAACGCCATGGCTGCGGCAGCCACAATTGGGGTTAGAAATCCTGCCATGGCAAATGGTATGGCGGCCACGTTGTAAAAGAAAGCCCAGAATAAGTTTTCCTTGATCGTTCGTAAGGTGACCCGGGAAGAAGCGAAGGCTTTTGATAGAAGTCCAAGATTGCCTTTGAGCAGCACCACTTCAGCCGATTTCACTGCTACCTGAGTGGCATCGCTCATGCTTATGCCTACATCGGCGCGTGCCAGAGCCGGCGCATCGTTAATGCCATCGCCCACCATACCCACACGGCCTTGCTTGGTCAGTTCAGTAATCACCTCAAGTTTCTGGTCGGGCAGCTGCTCGGCATAAACTTCTTCAATACCCAAAGCTTCAGCCACCTCTTCGCAGCGCTTGCGGCGGTCACCGCTGAGCAAAACGGTTTTAACCCCCTTACTTTTCAGAAAATCTATGGCTTCGGCGGCCTCGGGCTTTATCTCGTCTTCAATATCGAGCCAGCCTGCAAGTTCACCGTCCACAAGCAGGTACACATTGTGCGCATCGTCATTGGTTAGTGCTTCTGCAATGGAATAGGAACCCGCCTGGTAGGTGCGGCCATCAATGCCTGTCGCTTTAATGCCAAGCCCTTTCTCTTCGGTTACGCTTTTAAATTCTATCTCGCCGCTTTCGCGGAAGTGATCGGCCAGGGCTATGGCAATGGGATGAGACGAATGCTTTTCGAGGCTGTAAATAATGGTGGCGACTTCGTTTTCGGAAATACCAAATGTTTGTAGTCGCTTTACAGCAAATTTTCCGGTGGTAAGCGTGCCGGTTTTATCAAATACTATGGTATCTATCCCCGCAAATTTATCAATGGAGGAGCCTCCTTTTATCAGGATACCGCCTTTCGCCATGCGCCCCAGCCCTACTACCACAGCTGTGGGGATGGCCAGCCCCAGGGCACAGGGACAAGCAATTACCAGCACGGCCACACCTCGCATCAAGGCATCACGGAAAGGAAGGTCGCTGAACAGCAGCCAGCCACCCATAGTTAACAGGGCCAGCACCACCACCGTGGGCACAAAAATAGCGCTGATCTTATCGGCGAGATTTTGCAATTTGGGCTTGTCCTGCTGGGCGCTGCGCACCATCTCAATGATTTGCGAAAGTACAGTCTCCTTGCCTGTGGCAGTGGTTTTTACCTTAATGTTGCCCGAAACAAGGATTGTTCCGCCAACCACCTTGTCGCCGGTGGCTTTATCAACGGGCAGGCTTTCGCCTGAAATCATTCCCTCGTCAATGCTGCCATGCCCCCAGTAAATTTCTCCATCAACAGGGATCTTATCACCCGAATTAACAAGCACCCGTTCACCCGTTTCAATGAGCGAAGCATCCACTTCTTCTATTTGCTCTCCAATTCCATTGCCGCCACTTAAAATGCGCTTTGCCGAATTTTTCTGCAATCGAACCAGGTCGTCAACGGCGCTGGTGGTTTTCTTAACCGAACGGTGTTCGAGCATATTGCCCAAAAGCACAATGCTGATTATGGAGGCCGATGTTTCGTAAAACATATAATCATGACCAAGCCCGTTAATGGTGCCAATCAGGCTGTAAACAAAGGCGGCAGTGCTGCCCAGGAAGATCAGCACATCCATATTGGTAACGCCGGCTCGCAGGCTGTTGAAGGCACTGCGGCCGAAGTGCCAGAATCCCACCGCGAAAACGGGGAGGGTAAGGGCCAGCTGAAACAGATCGTTGTGCAAAAGGGGCACAGGGACAAACATTGCCAAAATGAGCGGCACAGTAAAAATGGCCGAAAACCAGAATTTCTTTTCAATGTTTGAAAGACCAGATTTCTTCTGCTTCTCCTCCCCTTCGTTTGGCAATGCCACGGAATAGCCCAGCGATTCGATACGCTTAACGGCAAGGGGAAGGCGACTTTCGTCGGCCAGCTCAAAAGTGACCAAATCGGTGGTGAAGTCGGCATTAACATTGGAAAAGCCTTCCTTTTCGAGCGATTTCTTTATGCCGAGGGCACAATTGGTGCAGCTCATGCCCTCCACCTTCAGTTCAATATTTTTAAAAAGATGTTCAGACATTTTGGTATTTTAAGAGGTAAATATGCGTATATAAAACAAGCTGTGCAGGCTATTGTTTGCTTTTCCCCGAAAGGCATACCAAAACCTAGCTGTAAATGGTGAGGATGAGCTGTCGGGGCCCGCCATGGTTGCGGAACTCGCACAGGCAAATGCCCTGCCATGTGCCCAGTTTCAGGCGGCCGTTGCTAATGGGCATGGTGAGCGAAACCCCGGTAAGGGCAGATTTTACATGGGCGGGCATGTCGTCATCGCCTTCCATAGTGTGAATGTATTCGGGCAGGCGCTCAGGGGCAATTCGGTTAAAACTGGTTTCCAGATCGTGCATAACCGATGAATCGGCATTTTCGTTGATACATAAACCAGCCGAAGTGTGCTGAATAAACACATTGAGCAGGCCCGTTTCAGGCAGCTTGCCAAGGGCATTTTCAATATGGCGGGTAATAAGGTGAAAGCCACGCGAAAAGACGGGAAGAGTAATCTCAAATTGCTTGATCATGATTTTATATGATGGATTTTTAAACTCAAATTTCGAAAATTCCCGCCATTAAACATAATTTACGGCGCAATAAAAAAGAGGCACCTAGATTGGGTGCCTCTTTATTTGAAATATGCTTTTTCTTTTTAGCGAACGGGGATTTTGAAATCAATTCCAAGGGCAAATACCATATTGTTACGGATGTAAGATTCCTTGTGCTCACCAATACCTGTACCATAATTAATGGTGATTTCGTCGCCTTCGTACATGGTGTAAAGGAAACCAAGGTTCAGGGCGATATTGTTAGTAATGGAATATTGACCACCAAGCCCAATGGAATTGGTATTTAAGCTGTGGCTCAAGTCGCTCTGATATTTTTCATTCACACCGGTTTGGGTGCGGAGGTACCCAAGACTAACGAGGAATTCTGGAGAGAGGTTATATTCAAAACCAAGAGCAAATTCGAGATAGTTATCATCAATAACCTGATCATTGGGTAGCGACTTGCCATAGTCGGCGCTTTTATCAAAGAAATAATGCACCCCACCGGCAATATTAAGTTTGGGTGTAGCTTTAAAAGCAGCACCCACCGAAAGCATGGCAGGCATATCGTTATTGGTTTTTGCACCGTCGGGGAACATGCCGGTGCCATCAACGGTGGTTTCATTTTCAAGCTCCAGTTTGGTAATAAACTCATATTTTATACCCACGTTGAAACGATCGCTAGGCTTAAAGCTGAATCCAATAATCGGTGTAAAACCACTGCCGCTTTGCTTTGCATCCACTTCGGCATCGGCGGTTTGTTCATCAATCACTGCAGCAGTGCCTAAAATAACGGGCTGCTGAGCAGGAGGGGCACCGGGCGCAATGGCGCGCAGGTAATCACCGGGTTTCATCCAGCCAAAGGGGGTGCTTACCTCGATATTTCGCAGATAACCGCTATAGGTGTTGTTGGCCATAACATAACGGCCGCCGCCAAATACCGAGATCATATCGGTAAGGGCATAAGAAACACCCAATTGCGCACCAAAGAAAATGGACGAGCCTTCAAAAAAGACATCATTGCGATAATCGGTTACTCCAAATGGGGAAAGCAAGGGAACCAAAGAAGCAATGGGGGTTTCGAAAGAAGGAAGACCTCTCTCATATTCTGCACCGCCACCACCACCAACAGGATTAAAACCAAAGGAGAATGCCAGTTTGTCGTATTTGTAAACCGCATAAACACTGGGGAAAAGCGGGGCAAATACTTTACCTTCATAAACAGAGTTTTTCAACAAGGGATTTTCATTGGTAATCTCACGATTTTGCATAACGGTTTGATTGCTCAGCGAGAGGTAAAACCCATTGTTAAAACTGGTCAGACCAGCAGGGTTAAAATAAACAGCGTCAATTCCAAGGGAAGCGTCGCGGGCCAACATGCGAACATAGGATGCACTCTGGTTGGTATTGGTCATAATACCACCGGCATAAGCCGCGCTCGATAAAAGCACTGCGGCCATCAACATTACAAAGATCTTTCTCATAGTTTTAATGTTGTTTGGTTTAGATTAAAACGAGGCGCTAAATTATGACATTTTTATGCACAAAACACCACCGAAAAGGGAATTTTAAAACATTTGTTGAATTTTTCGACCCCCTATTCAGCCTCAAAAATCGCTTGATTTATTATTTATTCACAAAATAAACATATACACCACACCAAATCATCGCTTGATGGGATTATATTAATTTTTAAAAAAAATCAAAAAAAATTTGCATTACGAAAACTTTCGTATTAAATTTGTCTACGAAAGCAATCGTACTATGAATTCAGAAAAAATATTTCAGCCTACCGAAAGCGAACTTGAAATACTGCAGGTACTGTGGGAAAAAGGCGAAGCCACCGTACGGGAGGTACATGAAGTGCTTGAACGGACGCGCGACATTGGTTACACCACTACCCTGAAAACCATGCAAATCATGACCGACAAGGGTCTGCTCGGGCGCGACACAAGCAACCGCACCCATGTATACATTTCTCTTGTTACCCGCGAAAAAACACAGAAGCAGTTTTTAAGCAAAATGATCGATGGCCTTTTTAAGGGTTCGGCCAGCCGTTTGGTAATCGGCGCCCTGGATGGGGAGAACCTATCGTCAGATGAACTGCGTGAGATACAGGATTATTTAAAACAATTCGAAAACGGCGAGTCATGAGCATAGTTGAAAACCTGTCGCATCCTTTGGTGAGCGCCCTTGGCTGGACTCTTGTCAATGCCCTCTGGCAGATTCTGATCGTTGCCCTGATCTGGCGCTCTGCCATATATTTTGCACGAAAGGCTTCGGCCAACATACGCTACAATTTGTCCCTGCTTGCCCTGCTAGCTGTTCCGGCCGTTAGTGTTTACACCTTTTTCAAGCAATATTATATTTACAGGGAAGCCTCCCGGATTGTTTCACTGGAGTTTGAAGACGGACTATTTTTTGCGTCAGCCGAAGGTAACAGTAGCTTTTTCCTGGTCCAGAAAAGCTATCCGACATTTTTGTCGGGTCTTGAAACCATTGCCCCTCACCTGGTCTGGATTTATCTTACCGGTTTGCTGGTGTTCTCATTGTACAGCATGGTGAACTACTCGCGACTTTACACTTTAAAACACCGCAACACCTCTCCGTTACCCGAGAGTTGGAGCATTAAGGTTCAAAACTTAAAAAGGCAAATGGGGTTAAAACGTAAGGTCAGGGTATTGCAAAGTGCGTTAATCACGGTACCTGCGGTTGTTGGTCTCTTCAGACCGGTGATCCTTCTGCCACTGGCCATGCTCTCCTCCCTTTCTGTGGCCCAGGTTGAGGCAATATTAATGCACGAAATGTATCATTTGCGTAGGTACGACCATTACATAAACCTGCTACAGAATTTACTGGAAATACTATTCTTCTTCCATCCTGCCACTTGGTGGATAAGCCGTCACATTCGCCTGGAGCGAGAGAAGTGCGTGGACGAGTGGGTGGTTAACCATACTGCCAGACCGCTCGATTATGCCAAAGCATTAATTACCCTTGAAGAAAATCGCAGCACCACTCTGCAACCGCTGGTAGCTGCTACACAATCAAAAACCCTTTTATTAACAAGAATCAAAAACATTATGACCATGAAAACAAGATCATTCAATCCCGGACAAAAGCTTGCCGCCCTGTTGGTTATCCTTACGGCAACTGTTTCAGTGGCCTGGATCAACCCGGCCATGACCATTAATTACGGGCATCCCGGACCGGATTACCACCCTGATTCCTCAGTAGTGCCCTATTACCAAAACATTGGTGATCTGGCCCCGGTCGAGGAAGCACCCGATACGCCGCCAGCAACATTCCAGGAGCAAACACTTGCCCAGGAGCAGCCTCAATCGCAACGACAGCCTCGTAAAGTCTTTACGCATGACGGAAGAACCATTAGCTGGGATGAGCTTTCGGAAGAAGACCGTGCGAAACTCCATGAAGCCATGGAAGAAGTCCGCTTAGCTATGCAGGAAGTTAACCTCGAATTGCGCGAAAAATTCAATTCGGAAGAGTTTCGCCAGCAAATGAGCGAAGTCCGACAAGAAATGATTCGCAGCCAGGAAGAAGTGCGCAGTGCAATGGAAGAAGCAAGGCGCGAAACCAGTGACTACTTCAACTCGGAAGAGTTCAAAACCGAAATGCAAAAGGCCCGCGAAGAGGTTCGTAAAGCCATGGAAGAAGTTAAACGGGAGACTGACTATCTCCATTCTGAAGAATTCAGGCTGGAAATGCAAAAGGCGCGAGAAGAAGTCAAAAAAGCCATGGAAGATGTTCAACGGCAAATGCAAGAAGAAGGCATGGATCTTCAAAGTGCCCAGGAGGTCTTAAGGGAAATTGACTGGGAAAATTTCAATAGCGAATTGAACAAAGCCATGCAGGAACTAAATCTGAACCTTGAAAAAATTGGCCCTGCCATTCAAGAGTCTATCAAAGAGATTAATATCGAAGAGATTATGCGTGATGTGCTGGATTCGATTGAAAAGGCATTTCAGGATAGCACCAGGATTGAATAGATGAGTTTGCAAAAAAAAGAGCCGTCGCAGCAACTGCGACGGCTCTTTTTAATTTTTGCACGATTGATTAGCTGCCCAAGGTAGCAACCATAACGGCTTTAATGGTATGCAGGCGGTTTTCGGCCTGATCAAAAACGATCGAATGTTCTGATTCAAAAACTTCTTCAACCACTTCCATGCCATCAAGGCCAAACTTCTGGAAGATATCCTCGCCAATGGTGGTTTCGCGGTTGTGGAAAGCCGGCAGGCAGTGCAGGAATTTCACCTTGGGGTTGCCGGTCTTTTTGATCACGTCCATATTCACCTGGTAAGGCTTCAGCAGGTTAATCCGCTCAACCCAAACTTCAGCTGGCTCGCCCATCGATACCCATACATCAGTGTAAAGGAAGTCGCAGTCTTTAACGGCTTTTGCCACGTCATCAGTAATGGTGATCTTGGCACCGGTTTCCTTGGCAATTTCGCGGCACTGGGCCACCAGTTCTTCACTTGGCTGCACCGACTTAGGCGCAGCAGCGCGGAAGTCCATGCCCATTTTTGCGGCACCAACCATCAGTGAGTTGCCCATGTTGTTGCGGGCATCGCCCAGGTAGCAGAACTTAATCTGGTTCAGGGGCTTGTCGCTATGCTCCATCATGGTAAGGAAATCGGCCAGGATCTGTGTGGGGTGGAATTCGTTGGTAAGACCATTCCACACTGGCACACCGGAGTACGCTGCAAGTTCTTCAACGGTTTTTTGAGCATAACCGCGGTATTCAATACCATCGTACATGCGTCCGAGCACGCGGGCGGTATCTTTCATCGATTCCTTCTTGCCGATCTGGCTGCCACTGGGCCCAAGATAGGTAACCAGAGCGCCCTGGTCGAAGGCAGCCACTTCAAAAGCGCAACGGGTGCGGGTGCTGTCCTTTTCAAAAATAAGGGCAACATTCTTTCCCTTGAGGCGCTGCTGCTCGTAACCGCCATACTTGGCCTTTTTGAGGTCCAACGACAAATCGAGCAAAAACTTAATTTCTTTTGGAGTGAAATCAAGCAGCTTTAAAAAACTTCTGTTTCTGAGATTGTAAGCCATGATTAAATTATTAATGGTTAATTATTAATTGTCAATAGTTTAATTAATTTAAAGTTCAAAGTTTAGGTTGCTGTCTACTGCCTATTGCATACTGCATACTTTCAACTTTATCCTTGAAACCTATCCATAAATCACCGTCCCTGCTCCGGGTGTCTCCAGCTGGGCAGCTTCGGTAATAATGGCTTCCTTGCCGCCGTTTTCAACGAATTCAACACAAGCCCTTACCTTGGGCGCCATGCTGCCTTCGGTAAATTGGCCATCGGCCAGGTGCTTCTTGATTTCAGGAATAGAAACCCGCTCCAACTTCTGCTCGCCAGGCTTATGGAAGTTGATGAACACATTGGGCACATCGGTGAGAATGCAGAACTCGTCGGCCTTAATTTTATTGGCCAGTAAGGAAGAAGCAAGGTCCTTGTCAATTACGGCGTCGATGCCAATCATTTTGCCTTTGTCGTCGATATATGCAGGAATGCCGCCACCACCCACAGTAATTACAATGGTTCCGGTGCGAGCCAGTTTCTCCACAGCTTCCCAGTTGGGAATGCTGATGGGCCTTGGCGAAGCCACTACCCTTCTCCAGCCACGCTTGCGCGGATCTTCATGAAAGACCCATTCGGGCTGCTTGGCTTTTAATTCTTCCATTTCTTCCAGCGTATAAAATGGACCCACGGGCTTGGTGGGGTTCTGGAAAGCCGGATCGCTTTTATCGACCATAACCTGGGTAACAAGGGTAACAATATTACGCGAAATACCATTCTCGGCCAGCACGTTGCGCAGCTGCTGCTCAATCATGAAGCCGATAGAGCCCTGGGTTTCGGCCACACAAAAATCAATGGGCTGCTTGGGCAAGCCATAAACACGGTGACCGGCTTCGTGCTGAAGCAACACATTACCTACCTGGGGGCCGTTACCGTGACCGATCACCAAATCGTAACCGGTTTTAATCAAACTCACCAAGTGCTGGCAGGTATCATAAACGTTTTGTTCCTGCTCATCAATGGTGCCAACCTGATCGCCACGAAGCAGGGCGTTTCCGCCAAAAGCAATTACCGAAAGTTTTTTCATAATTCTTAAAGTATATATTGTTAGATGATTATTCTAAAAAAAAACCGGAAACCTTTTGGGGCGCCGGTTCATTATGGTGCGGTATCAGGAGCTAAACAAAAATTTGTTCGCGTTTTACCCTGATTCTTCACAATGACCTTTGGCAGCGGCCCCAAATAAAAATGCCCTAATTGGGGATGCCTGACAAGGCCTGGAAGAAAATCAAAAGCAATCCGGTGAACAACTTCATTAAGCTAAATGGTTTTAAATTAAGTATTTACAAAAACCAATGCAAAGCTATGAAATTTCCCTGAATTTCATTAATCAAATAATGTAAAAATCTGACATAAAAAAAGGGCCGCAATTGCAGCCCTGTTTGTAATCCGAAATCAGATTCAAAAACCTATGACTACTTCTGCCCCAGCCATGCTGTGTACATCCAAACCAGCTTTTCCTGTTCGCGAATGTAATCACTGGCCATCGCGTTAGTGCCTTCATCATCGTATTGGCCCGAAAGATCAAGTATAACACGCTGCTTTTCAAGCAGGACACTGAATGCATGGACAATCGACTCCATACATACCCTGGCTTCGGTGGCATTCTGAACGGGCTTTACCTTCGACACTTTCAGGTAATCTTCAAAGGTATGAAGCGGGGTTCCGCTCAGGGTAAGGATACGCTCGGCAATCTCGTCAATTTTGACCTGGAGGTCTGTATATAGTTCTTCGAACTTCACGTGAAGCTCAAAGAATTTTTCGCCTTTGATATTCCAGTGAAAACCGCGGGTGTTCTGGTAAAAGACCTGGTAGTTAGCCAACAAGTCATTCAGTTTTTCAATCAGTTCTGCGCTCTGTTCTTTGTCTAGTCCGATTTTATTCATTTTACTCATTGTGAAAAAATTTAAGGTTAATATTTTGTTTTATTTCTGTTTTTCAAATTCGCCTGTTAGGTGCAGTTGGATTTCAATGGGCCTGAAGCCTTTGATTTTCTTTTTCTCAAAATAATCCATGAGTATTTTGTCCAGCTCCGGATCAAAGTAATCTTCCACCCTTGCGGTGCCAAGGCCATACAGGTGGTGGTGTGCCTCGGCTATCACATCGTAGCGCATAACGCCGGCATCGGTAGCAATGCGCTGGGCAATGCCTTTTTTTACAAAAACATCAAGCGTATTGTAAACCGTGGTTTGCGAAAGGCCTGGAATATTTTGCGACACCTCACGAAAAATTTCTTCAGCAGTGGGATGATGATGAAATTTCATCAAAGCCTGCATAACTGCAATGCGCTGCGGGGTAACCTTTAGGCCACTTTGCGTCAGCTTTCCGGCTATTTCCTGGATGTTGTGCATGATTTATTTTTATACAAAGTTATAATTATTTTTAAATTGTAACAATTACATTTTAATAATCATTGTTAAAAAGGTATAAATACTTTTAAGTTTGTTGAGGCTGATTTCCGATAACATTCGTTAATTTTAGCCTAAATAAGCGATTCGTTTCAGAAAACTTTAATTTTTTGCTTATGGATCAGTTA
>Ga0114946_10002813_pt1 | contig 11869 bp, 9 predicted proteins | sample WalLakDeSediment_FD_88676 | JGI IMG/M metagenome (GOLD analysis project Ga0114946, IMG submission 88676) | Lake sediment microbial communities from Walker lake, Nevada to study Microbial Dark Matter (Phase II) - Walker Lake 11/02/13 Deep Sediment | ecosystem: Environmental > Aquatic > Freshwater...
CGCGTCCCGCAGCAGGTCGCCGCGGTGATGCAGGAACTCCCACAGCGATTCGCCCTCGATTGCGGCGCCGGGCCGGGACCAGTGGCCCGAGGCCGCCGTGGCCCTGAAGATGGCCTGCTTGATCTGCTCGGCGGGCGGCGGCGATTCCGGCGCGTAATCGATGCGTACGTAGACGGGACAGAAGCCCTCGCCGCGCAGTCGCGGCACGAGGCCGGCGCGCAGCAGCGAGGTCTTGCCCAGCCCGGACTGGCCGAACAGCACGGTGAGCGGCTTGCGCTGCACGCGGCGTGCCAGTTCGGCGGCTTCCTCGTCACGGCCGTGGAAGTAGCTGCGCGTTTCCTCCGAGTAGGAGGCGAGACCGATCCAGGGATGCTCCGGGTCGATGGTGAGCGTTGGGTCGAGTTCCACGTCGGAAGTGTTCATGCGCCACGCCCGGTGAAGAGGCCCTTCAGTCGCAGCAGGAATTCCGGCGTCGGCTCACCGTCGCGCAAGCGGGTGATGTGCAGCGACTTGAACTTGTCCGGCACCAGCGCCTCGTACTCGGGCGTGTCGTCGATACACACCGGCAGGATGAACACGGCGCCCTCGGCGATGTTGCGCGACCGGTCCACGGCATAGCTCCACTCGCGGCGGAAATAGCCCTCGAACCGACGCTGGGTATTCGTCGATATGACCGGCAGGAAGAAACTGCAGCGGGCGATGTTGGTGCGGATCTTCTGGTCGTAGTCGTCGCCGGACTCCAGCCGGTCGAAGTCGAACCAGGTACTCAGGCCGGCGCCATCGAGCGCGGCCTTGAGCCGCTGCACGGCCGGCAGGTCCTCGCGCGCGTAGCTGATGAAAATGGCGTTCTCGGGCATCTCCCGGGACGGCGGCAGGAAGCGCTGCGGCATCGCGCCGGACCCCGCCGCCGGCGCCGCCGATTGCCGGCGTTTCTCCCAGCGTTCGTACAGCTCGGTGACGAAGGCTTCCGCGCCGCTGTACACCCGCGTGCGGACGCTGACCCGCTGCAGGAAGGCCACCAGGCGCTCGTCGTCCATGGTGTGACCGTCGGCGAACACTTCGCCGACCTCGCGCGGATCCGACAGCCGCCGGCGCTTGGCCATGCGCAGGAACAGGCGCGCCAGCCAGTTGGAAAAGTCGCTGCCGATCAGCAAGAGGTGGCTGTGCTCGAGCTCGTGGAACAGTTTCTCCGGCGTGAGATGCTCCGATTGCAGCGCACAGATGAATTCCAGCATGTCCTCGTCCGACACCACGTAGGTCGGCGAGGCCGACAGGCGCCCCAACAGGTGATACACCACCGGGCGCTGCAGCTGGCTGCGCTCCGCGGGCAAGTCGGCGACGCGGTTGGGGGCGTAGGAAATCACCTCGGCGGTGGGCTGCCCGCCGAAGCGCTCCAGGTTGATCGCCTGCTCGAGCAGGGGGTCGAAAGTGGTCGTGATGTAGAGGTCGAAGTCGGTGATCCGGCTGAGCTGCCGCAGCGCCTCGGACGGCTCCAGGTGGAGCTCGCGCATGATCGAGCGCAGCCGTGTATAGACTTCTTCGCGCCGCCCGCGCTCGCCGAGGTACCAGCAGACCACGTCGTTCAGAGTCAACGGCTTCGGCAGGTCGGCGACATCCACCGACAGGCGCGCGGCCAGTTTTTCCGCGAGGAATTCGTACAGCAGCCGGGGGCCGCCGTCCGTCTGGACGCGCAGCAGCTCCGGCCCGATGATCGGGATGACGTGGCGCTCTTCGATGAAATTCAGCAAGTCGTCCCAGGCGTCTTCGTCGAGATTCTGGACTTCGGCAAGCCGAGGGATCATAAGCAGCGCCTTGGGTGATGGACGGGCGGCGGAAATCTGAACCTGTCGCCCACCGCATCATGCAGAATGTCGACAGGACGGGCAAGCAGGGCGCAATTGCTGCGCGCCGTGCCCGAACATAGGGAGTAAACATGATGCTTTCCGGCAAGACCCTCTTCATTACCGGCGGCTCGCGCGGTATCGGCCTCGCGATCGCGAAGCGCTGCGCCGCCGACGGCGCCAATATCGTGATCGCGGCCAAGACGATCGAACCCAACCCGAAGCTGCCCGGTACCATCCATACCGCCGCGGCGGAGATCGAGGCCGCCGGGGGACGCTGCCTGCCGCTGCAGACGGACATTCGCGACGAGCAGCAGGTGGCGGCGGCGGTGGCGGCCGCGGTGGAACGCTTCGGCGGCATCGACATCGTCGTGAACAATGCGAGCGCGATCAGCCTGACGGGCACCGAGGCGACGCCCATCCGGCGCTTCGATCTCATGATGGGCGTGAACATGCGCGGCACGTACCTGGTGACGCAGGCCTGCCTGCCGCACCTGAAGCAGAGTGCCGCCGCGGGGCGCAACCCGCACGTGCTGACGCTGTCGCCGCCGCTGAACATGGATGCGAAGTGGTTCGCGCCGCACCTCGCCTACACCATGGCGAAGTACGGCATGAGCATGTGCGTGCTGGGGCACGCGGAGGAGTTCAAGCCCTTCGGCATTGCCGTCAACGCGCTGTGGCCACGCACGGCCATCGACACCGCGGCGCTGCAGATGATTCCCGGCATTAAGCCGGAATACTGCCGCAAGCCGGAGATCATGGCCGATGCGGCCTACCTGGTGCTCATGGCGAGCGGCGCCACGAGCACCGGCAATTTCTTCATCGACGACGATGTGCTGCAAGTGGCAGGAGTTACGGATCTCGATTCCTACTCCGTGATCCCGGGCAGCAAGTCGTTAATGCCGGACCTCTTTCTTTAGCGGCTGTCCCGAGCTGATGAACCCATGCGTGCAGGGCTCACCTACCGGGGAGCAAGGATAAACAATCCGTTCTGGATGTCGTTCACTAGCAGGGTGCCCGAGGGGAGATAGGGGTAGACCGTCCAGGCCCCTTGGAACACGGTGGCGTCGTTCGCCGGATAGGTGTCAAAGAATGCGATCTCGTCGAGCTCCGCCGCCGCCAGGTCGCCGAACTCGAGCACGCGCAGGCCGGCGGTGTAGTTGGCCTGGAAGACGCGATTGCCCAGCACGTAGAGATTGTGCGTGGATGCGCGGGTCCCGGCTTCGTAGGGATAGAGGTACTGCGGCGCCGTGAGCTCGGCGACGTCGAACACGTGCGTGCGGGTCGGCACGCCGAACTGCAGCTCGTCGAATTCGTCGCCGAGGATGAAATGGCGATGATCCTCGGTCAGCCAGCCCTGGTGGACATAGCCCCGCTGGGGGTAGTCGATCTCCGCCAGGGTCACCGGCGAGGACTTGATGGTCACGTCAACGATGGCGACGTGGGTCTCGTTGGCGCTGAAGCAGATCTCTCGCCCGGCGAACCGCATGTCCGGGCCGCGGTAAATCACGCACTGGGTGTCGTGCGTGTAGGACGGGCCGTGGCAACCGGCGAACATCGGGTTGTTGGGCGTGCGGATGTCGATCATGTGCAGGCCGCCGCCGCAGCGGTTGGTGCCGACGGCATAGGCGAAACCGGTGTCCTCGTTGATGGCGATGTTGTGCGCGTTGGCGAACTCGAGGTACATCCGGTCGGGGCCGAAGTTCTGCGGGCCAGTCAGTCCGCGCAGCCGCGTGAGGTCGAAGACCTGCATGCCGTGCGCGCCGGCGCCGTCGGCCACGATGTAGGCATGGTTCCGGTAGACCTTGATGTCCCGCCAGGTGGAGGAAAAGGTGCGCGTGGGCAGGCGGCCCAGGTACACGGGCGCCTCGGGATCGGTGACGTCGAGGAAGGCGGTGCCGTTGTTCATGCCGACCAGAGCGTACTCGCGCATGGTGGCCGGATCGGCCCAGCCCCACAGGTCGTTGCCGGCGCCACCACCCATCGCCGCGAGCGGCACGCGCTTGCGCAGGTCGATGCCTGCGCAGGGAAAGTCGCCGGCCAGGCCGTCGATACAGGCGGCGGGCCCGAGGCTCCAGGTGGCGGGTGGCGTGGGCCCTGCCGGCGGAGGCGGTGGCCGGTTGCCGCTCCCGTGGCCGTCACTGCTGCCGCCGCAGCCGGCAACCACCGCGAGACACAGGCAGGCGGCAGCGCTCCCCGCGGCCCGGCTCAAGTTGCGTGGCATCCCGCGGATCTCACTGCTTGATCGCCTCGGCGTCGATCGCCGCGGCGATCTCGCGCACCAGCCCGATCTGGGCCATGCGCCGCGCCTGTTCCATGGGTCCTGGCCAGGCGGCCGAGATCACCACCACGAGCTCCCGCGCCGGGTCGACGTGGATCAGCTGGCCGAAAATGCCGCGCGCCTGGAACGTGCCGTCGCCCAGCGGCCACCACTGGTAGCCATAGCCGCCGGGGAAGCCGGTGTCCGCCTGCGGACTGGTGGCGGCCGCCAGCCAGCCTTCCGGCAGGATGGACTCGCCATTGATCCGCCCGCCCTCGATGACGAACTGGCCGAAGCGGGCATAGTCGCGCAAGCCCGCCTGGAGGCAGCAGCCGCCCTGCTCGTTACCGATGTGATCCACCAGCCAGGTGGCGTCCTGCTCCATGCCGTAGGGCTGCCAGATTTTCTCGGCGAGATAGTCGGCCAGGGACTTGCCGGTCGCGGCCATGACCAGCACCCCGGCCAGGTTCGTTTCGGGGGTCTTGTAGCGCCACAGCTCGCCCGGTGCGGCTTCCCGACCGAGCCGGCGAACGAATCCCACCGTCGCATCCATGCCCTCGACCGGGGGGTCGCCGTACAACCGCATGATGTCCGAGTCCGGGTCTGAATAGTCCTCGTTGAAGGCCACGCCGGATGTCATGGTGAGCAGTTGCCTCACTGTGACTCCCTCGTAAGAAGTATCCTGCAATTCCTTGATATATCTAGATATGTTATCGTCCAATCCGCCGATCGCGCCGTCCTGGATGGCCGCGCCGACCAGGGTCGAGGTGATGCTCTTGGCGACCGAGAACGAGGTCCAGCGGTCCGCGGGGGAGTGGCCGAGTGCGTAGCGCTCCAGCCGCACTCGTCCCTGGTGCAACACCAGCAGGCCCGCCACGTATTCCGCGGCGATGAACTCCTCGAGCCGCGCCGCATGCGCACCGCCGCCGGCGAATGCCGCGAGCGGCGGGCCTTCCGGCAGGGCGGCAGCGGCCGGGTCGCCGGGGACGACGTTGGCCGGAAAGAGGGCCTCCATCTGGCGGAAGCCGGCGGCCTTGCGGGCGAGATCCCAGGTGAATACCTCGGTGCCGCGGGTATTTACCGGCTGCAGGGGCGCGGTATCCGGGAGGGCGTCGGCGAGGGTGTCGCCCGCGGCGAGCAGCGTCGCCGCGAGGGCGGGAATGACGTAGCGGTGCTTGTTCATGGCGCGGATTATACTGGCCAATCATGACTTGGCCGACCGAGCGAACTGTGATGCAAACGAAGTCCTTCCAGCCGCCCGTCCGGACCCTGATGGGCCCCGGGCCTTCCGACGTCCATCCCCGCGTGCTCGCGGCCCTCGGCCGCCCGACCATCGGGCACCTCGATCCCCAGTTTGTCGCAATGATGGACGAGGTGAAGCGGCTGCTGCAGTACGCCTTTCGCACCACCAATCCCCTGACCATCCCGGTCTCCGGGCCCGGCTCCGCCGGCATGGAAGCCGCGTTCGTGAACCTGGTCGAGCCCGGCGACACCGTGATCGTGTGCATCAACGGCGTGTTCGGCGGGCGCATGAAGGAGAACGTCGAGCGCTGCGGCGCCACCGCGGTCGTGGTCGAGGACGCCTGGGGTCACCCGGTCGACGTCGACAAGGTGGCGCTGGCACTGAAAGAACACCCGGAGGCCGGCGTGCTCGCTTTCGTGCACGCCGAGACTTCGACCGGCGCACGCTCCGACGCGGAGACGCTGTGCCGGCTAGCGCACGAGCATGGCTGCCTGGTGATCATGGATGCCGTGACCTCGCTGGGCGGGATCCCCGTGGAGGTGGACGGCTGGGAGGTCGATGCGGTCTATTCCGGCTCGCAGAAGTGCCTGTCCTGCACCCCCGGGTTGTCGCCGGTGAGCTTCTCGCCGCGTGCCGTGGAGCGCATCCGCAGCCGCACACACAAGGTGCAGAGCTGGTTCCTCGACCTGAACCTGGTGATGGGCTACTGGGGCAGCGGCGATGCCACGCCGAAGCGCGCCTACCATCACACCGCCCCGATCAACGCCCTGTACGGGCTGCACGAGTCGCTGGTGATGCTGGCGGAGGAGGGGCTGGAAGCCAGTTGGGCACGGCACTTGCTAATGCACGAGGCGCTGAAGGCAGGTCTCGAGGCCATGGGCCTGGAACTCCTGGTGGAGACCCAGTGGCGATTGCCGCAGCTCAATGCCGTGCGCGTGCCGGTGGGCGTCGACGAAGCGGCGGTGCGCCAGCGGTTACTTGACGAGTTCGATCTCGAGCTCGGCGGCGGGCTCGGCGCGCTGGCCGGCAAGGTCTGGCGCATCGGCCTGATGGGGTACAGCGCGCGACCGGAAAACGTCCGGCTGTGCCTCGGGGCGCTGGAATGGGCGCTCAAGGGGGTGCCGGGGATCAGGACCGGGGGCGCGGGGGTCACGGCGGCGGAGCCGCTGCTGGCCCGCTCCGCGGCCTGAGGCGGGTTGCGGAACATACGGGCGAGCCGCGCGGGCCGTTCCGCTAGAATCGGCATTAGCCGCGCCCCTCGGGAATCATCTTTATGGCCCATATCCTGCTGCTGTACTCCGGCGTCTATGGACACACGCGCCGCATTTGCGAGCGCATGCAGGCGAAGCTGACCGGGCTCGGCGACCTCGTCGAACTGGCTCCGCTCGGCGAGTTCACGGCGGATCCCGCCGGCTACGACGCGATCCTGATCGGCGCGAGCATCCGCAACGGCAAGCACAACCCGGCGGTGACCGATTTCATCGCGCGCCACAAGGCGTTGCTGGACCAGAAGCCCAGCGGCTTTTTCTCCGTCAACCTCGTGGCGCGTAAGCCGCACAAGAACACGCCCGAGACGAACCCCTACACCAAGGCTTTCGTCGCCAAGAGTCCGTGGCAGCCGAAACTGCTCGGCGTGTTCGGCGGCGACCTGGACTACCAGCGTTACACGGCCTTCGATCGCAACGTCATCCGCTTCATCATGTGGCTGACTAAGGGACCGACCGATCCCTCGACCAAGGACGAATACACGGACTGGGACGAGGTAGAGCGGTTCGCGGCACGTTTCTCAGACCTGGCGCGCGGGCTCTCCGCCGGCGCGCCCGGCGGCTGAGCACGGCCGTGCGCGGGCTGTTCGGCCGGCTCTCAGCAAGCCAGCACGCGCTGCTGGCGGTGCTCAGCGCCTGGCTGATCGTGACCAGCCCGTGGGTGCACATGTACCGGCGGATTCCGCGCAATGCCGGTTTCATGGACTACAGTCACATCGCGCTCGGGCTCGTGGCGCTGCTGCTTGCCGTTACGTTCACGATTTCCTGCACCCAGCTCGGGCGCTGGCGCCTGTATTTCCCATGGCTCGCCGGCAATTTCGCGCAGACCGGCCTCGATCTCCGGCGGCTGGCGCGCCGGGAAATTCCCAGCGCCGAAGGCGGCGGGCTGTTCGGCGTCATCAAGGGCCTGCTGCTGCTGACCCTGCTCGTGACGGCGGTCACCGGCGCCGGCTGGCTGGTGTGTGAAGGTTCCGCCGCCGCTGTTGCCTGGCGCCACTACCACATTCTTGCGGCGCAGGGCATGATCGCATTCTTTGTGCTTCACGTAGTGGCGGCGTCGCTGCACCTGCTCGAATTCATCCGGGAGTGAATCAGATGACCAACAAGAACAATGCCGGCGAAAATCATCGCTGGCGCTTTTTTCGTTACGGCGGCTTCGACCAGGTCGCGATCGAGACGGGCGACGATCTGCTGCACCTCGCCGAGCTGGATCCCAAGCTCTGGACGGCGCTGAGCTGCCCGACCACCGGACTTGAATTCGATGCCCGCACCCTGGCGCTGCTCGATGCGGACGGTGACGGCCAGATCCGCGTGCCCGAGATTCTCACCGCGGTCCGCTGGGCCTGCCAGATGGTGAAGGACCCGCAGGCGTTGTTCGAGGACGGCGACTTGCCGCTGGATGCCATCGACGACAGCCAGGCCGAGGGCGCGACGCTGAAGGCGGCAGCCGCCAAGGTGCTCGCCTACCTCGGCAAGACCGAGACGGGTAGCGTTTCGGTGGCGGACTTCGCCGACATGACCAAGCTGTTTGCTCCCGATCATTACAACGGCGACGGCGTCGTCCCGGCGGGCTTGACCGTTGACGAGCTGCTGGTCCGGGTCATCGGCGAGATCGTCGCGACCCAGGGGGGCGTGGCGGATCGCAGCGGCGAGCCAGGGATCACGGCCGAGACGCTGGAAGCCTTTTTTGCCCAGGTCGACAGCGTGCTCGAGTGGCGCCAGCAGGCTGCGGCAGCCGCGGACCTGATCATGCCGCTGGGCGCGGATACGGCCGCGGCCGCCGAGGTGTTCGCGGCGGTGCAGGCCAAGATCGACGATTACTTCACCCGCTGCCGGCTGGCGTCTTTCGACGCGCGAGCGGCGGAAGCGCTGAACCCGCCGGTGGCGGTATACGGTGCGCTGGGCGAGCACCAGATCGATACCGGCGATCCCGAGGTCGCGGCGCTGCCGCTGGCCCAAGTGGAAGCAGGTGCGGCCTTGCCCCTGTCTGCAGGCGTCAACCCGGCCTGGGTGCAACGGATCGCGCAGTTGCATGACGAGGTCGTCGAGCCCCTGCTGGGCGCGCGCACGACGCTCTCGCAGGGTGAATGGGACGAAATCTCGGCGAAGTTCGCCGCTTACCGCGCCTGGATGGGCGCGCGGCCGGATACCACCGTGAACGACCTCGACCTCGTGCACCTGCAAGGGCTCACGGGCGACGACACGCGCGCGCGACTCACCTTGTTGATCGAGCAGGACCTGGCGGCGGAGACCTCGGCGGCGACCATCGACGGGGTCGAGCGCCTCGCTCGCTACCAGCGCGACCTGGTGACGCTGCTGCGGAATTTCGTCACCCTCAGCGATTTCTACGGCGGGGCAAACAAGTCGATTTTCCAGGCCGGCACGCTGTATCTCGACCAACGCAGCTGCGAACTGGTGATGCGCGTCAATGATATGGCCCGGCATGCCAGCATGGCGCCGTTCAGCGGCTGCTATCTCGTGTACTGCACTTGCGTGCGCGCCGGCAGCGAGCCGATCAGCATCGTCGCGGCGCTGACCGGCGGCGAGGTGGACGAGCTGATGGTGCCCGGCCGGAACGGTATTTTCTACGATCGCGAGGGACGCGACTGGCGTGCGACTGTCGTCAAGGTCGTCGAGCAGCCGGTCAGTATTCGCCAGGCGTTTTTCTCGCCGTATCGCCGGCTGGCTGCGCTCATCGAGAACCAGATTCGCAAGTTCGCCGCGTCGCGCGACAAGGATGTCGAGAGCAAGGGCGCGGCCAATGTCGCCGACGTCGGCGCCAAGGTCGAGGCCGGCCAGGCGGCTGCGCCGCCGTTCGACATCGCCAAGTTCGCCGGCATTTTCGCGGCGATGGGCCTCGCGGTCGGCGCCATCGGCGCAGCGCTGGCGGCAGCGTTGACCGGGCTGTTCTCGCTCGCGTGGTGGCAGTTGCCGCTGGCCATTGTCGGCATGCTGCTGATCATCTCGGCGCCGTCCATGCTGTTGGCCTACATGACGCTGCGGCGGCGCAACCTCGGGCCGCTGCTGGATGCCAACGGGTGGGCGGTGAATGCGCGCGCGCGCATCAATGTCCCCTTCGGCGGCTCGTTGACCGGCATCGCGACCCTGCCCAAGGGCGCCACGCGCTCATTGCAGGACCCCTTCGCGGAGAAGAAGCGGCCGTGGAGGGCCTGGTTGTTCCTGGCGCTCGTCGCCGTTGCGCTGTTCCTGCTTTGGCGGCAGGGGCTGTTCGCGGGACTGCTAGGGAGCTAGCTCGAGCGCTGACAGGTCGAGGACGCCGAACGCGTCCTGGGTCAGGCTGCCGAGGAAGAGCCGGCCGTCGGCCTCGGTGGCGCTGGTCACCGGCGAGAAGCTGTCGGGTCCCGGGTGCTGCAGGTTGTGCGTCACCGCGCCGTCCAGCGACAGCCCCAGTACGAAGGCATGGCGCGCCGGCTGCGGCTGGGTGAACTCCGGCAGGCGGTAGACCACCTTGCGCAGCCGCGGCCAGCCGGACAGGGCGTCCAGCGCGGGGTTGCGAGCGGTGAACAGTGCGAGCCAGTAGGTATCGCGGCCGTTGCTGGAGATGTTGTCAGGAATGCCGGGCAGGTTCTCGATGAACACCTCGTGGGTACCGGCGTCGTTGCCCTCCAGCCAGTAGCGCAGCACGTCGTAGCGGCCCGTCTGCGCGACCAGCACGGAGCGGCCGTCCGGCGCGAGCGCGACACCGTTGGCGAACTGCAGCCCGTCGAGCAGTACCGTGGTCTCGCCGCTGACCGGGTCGTGCTTCATGAGCCGGCCACGGCCGCCATGCTCCAGCACGTCGTCGCGCGCCTTCATCGCCGGGCCGAACTTGCTGGAAGCGTCGGAGAAATAGATCGTGCCGTCCGCGGCGATGTCGAGGTCGTTGGTGAAGCCGAAGGGCACGCCATTGGCCTCGGTCGCCAGCACCTCGATCACGCCGGCGGCAGAGATGCGCAGCAGGCCCTTGTAGCCGTCGCAGACCACCAGCTGGCCCTGCGGATCGAATTCGAGGCCGAGTGGGCGTCCACCGGTGTTCGCGAACAGCGCGTGCCGGCTGCCGTCGGGCGTGAATCGCACGATGCGGCCATCCTCGTAGCCCACGAAGATGTTGCCGTCGGCATCGATGGCGACGCCCTCCGGGCCGATGCCGACCCCGGCCCCCATGCGCTGGACCGACGCGAGCCTATCATTCACGGCATAGCGGCCCTCGAGCGCCGGCGCCTCGGGCGCGCGCCACGCCACCGGCGCGATCGGCACGGGCCAGAAGGCCAGGTAGGCGAGCAGGGCGATCACGACCGCGACGAGGATTTTCATGGTGCGCTCCCGGATTGGCGCGTGGCTTTCTCGCTGGCGGAGTTCCACGACGTGGTGCTCACCAACGGCGCGCTGCCGCTGGACCGGCTGGCGCAGGTGGTGGACGAGTGGCTCGAGCTCAGGCGAGCAACTCCCTGAGCGCGGCTGCAGCCGCCGCCGGCACGCGTTCCCTGAGGCGCTCGGGGCGCGCCAGCTGCGCAGCGATCAGCCGGGTTGCGAACGGCCGGGCCGACTCGATGATGTCGATATCGGGATAGATGGCGCGCGCTACGCCCTCGACCGTGACCAGCGCCTTGATCAGCAGCCCGTAGCCCGCCGGGATCGGGATGCGAAAGTCCGCCAGCATGGACAAAAAGCCGAGCGCGAAGCCCCGCACGTCGGCCCGCTCGCGGCCGGCCAGGTGCGTGGCCATCAGGGCGGCGACCGCGGTGCGCACCGCGGGCACCTTGTCGTCCGGCACCTCGAGGCCAAGCTCGCGGGAATAACGCAGCGCGCGTTCGGCATCGCCGTAGACCGTGGCGGCGAGCACTTGCGCGATGGCGATGCGCTGCGCCGGCGTGGTCCGCCCGGTGATGCCGAAATCGAGGTAGCAGATCCGGCCGTCGGGGGTGACGAACAGATTCGCCGGGTGCAGGTCCGCATGATAGCGGCCATGCACCAGCACCTGGCGCATGAACACCTCGGCGCCGTGCGCCGCCAGCGTGCGCGCATCGATACCGGCGCGCTCCGCCTCGCCGAGGTCGTTCAACCGCCAGCCCTCGACATATTCCGTGGTGAGCACGCGGCGCGTCGTGCAGGGCCACACCACCCGCGGCACCACCACCCGCGGGTCATCCGCAAAATCTCGCGCGAAGCGATCGGCCACGCGGCCCTCGTTGCGCAGGTCGAGCTCGCTCGCCAGGGTGGTCTCGAACTCGCCCAGCAGCGCCTCGGGCCGCAGTCGTGA
>Ga0114946_10002814_pt1 | contig 11863 bp, 7 predicted proteins | sample WalLakDeSediment_FD_88676 | JGI IMG/M metagenome (GOLD analysis project Ga0114946, IMG submission 88676) | Lake sediment microbial communities from Walker lake, Nevada to study Microbial Dark Matter (Phase II) - Walker Lake 11/02/13 Deep Sediment | ecosystem: Environmental > Aquatic > Freshwater...
CCGGCCAGTCCAACCGGCGCCTCTGCGACAGACAGGCGGCATACCTCTAGCCCCGCCTCTGGCATCAGCTCCGGATCTCCAATGACCAGCACCGTGGCCGGTGCATAGCGCTCCAGCAGCGAAGTAACACACTCGTGGGCTGAAAGGGTCTTCATCCGCCACCCTCATCCCGCCGCAATCACGCGCAGGATCTGGCCGCACAGCCAGGCGCCGTAGGTGCCGACGGCGTAACCGAGCACCGCGAGCAGTACGCCGACCGGCGCCAGCGAGGGGTGGAAGGCGCTCGCCACCACCGGCGCGGAGGCCGCACCACCGACATTCGCCTGGCTGCCGACCGCAAGATAGAACAGCGGCGCCTTGATGAGCTTGCCGACGATCAGCAGCAACGCTGCGTGGAAACCGATCCAGATCATGCCCACCACGAACAGGCCCGGGTTGGAGAGCACCGCGGTGACGTCCATCTGCATGCCGATGCTCGCCACGAGGATGTACAGGAAAGCCGAGCCGACCGTGGACGCGCCGGCGCCCTCGAGCTTGCGCGCGCGGGTGAATGACAGGATCAGCCCCGCCGTGGTGGCGATCACCACCAGCCAGAAAAAGCCGCTGGCCAGGCTGAAGCGCTCCAGCGCCGGGGCGTTGTCGCGGAACCAGGGCGCCAGGAAATCCGCGCCCGCGTGCGCGACCGCGGTCGCGCCGAAGCCGATGGCGCTCAGGAACATCAGGTCGGCCAGCCGCGGGATGCGGGCGTGCTCGGCGTGGTAAGCCTCGATGCGCCGTTTCAGGTCCTCGATGGCCGAGGTGTCGGCCCCGGTGCGCGCATCGATCTTGTTCGCTCGCCCGGCGAGGAACAGCAGGATCGCGAGCCACACGCTGGCGCACAGCACGTCCACGGCAATCATCTGGCCGAACAGCGTGTCGCTGACGTCGAAGACCTCTTTCATCGCCGCCTGGTTGGCGCCGCCGCCAATCCAGCTGCCCGCGACCGTCGTCATGCCACGCCAGACCGCATCTGCACCCTCGCCACCCACCGTCGCAGGATGGATGGAGCCGACCACGAGGAGCGCCAGCGGCCCCCCGACGATGATCCCGAAGGTGCCGGTGAAGAACATGATCACGGCCTTGCGCCCGAGACGCGCCACCGCCGGCAGGTCGATGGACAACGTCAGCAGCACCAGGCAGGCCGGCAGCAGGTAGCGCGAGGCGACGAAGTACAGGCGCGACTGGCTGCCGTCGATGATGTTGAACGTGTTCAGCAATGAGGGCAGGAAGTAGCACAGCAGGAGCCCGGGCACGTAGGTATAGAAGCGCCGGAAGAACGGATGGCTGCTCTGCTGCGTCCAGAACACGCCGCCGAGAATCATCGCCAGCAGCCCGAGCACCACGGCGTCGTTGGTGACCAGCGGTCCGGCTTCACCCATGCCCGAGCTCCCTGTGATGTTTGGCGGCCGATTCTACCCGAGCGGCGGGCAGGCTATGCTGCGCATCCCGGTTTCAACCCGCGGTGCGATCATGCCCGAGCTTGCCGATCCCTTGAAACTGCCCTGCGGCGCGTCGCTGCCCAACCGCATCGCGAAGGCCGCCATGACCGAGGGCCTGGCCGCGGCCAACGACATGGCCAACGAGCGTCATGCGCGGCTCTACCGGCGCTGGGCGGCCGGCGGCGCCGGGCTCCTGCTGACCGGCAACGTGATGGTGGACCGGCGCTGGCTGGAGCGGCCGGGCAACGTGGTCATCGAGGACCGGCGCGGCCACGCCATGCTGGCCGAGTGGGCCCGGGCCGGCACCGCGGCCGGCAACCACCTGTGGATGCAGATCAGCCATCCCGGCCGCCAGTGCACGCGCATGAGCTCGTCACGGCCGGTGTCGGCGTCGAGCGAGGGACTGAAACTGCTCGGCCTGTTCGCCCGGCCGCGCGCACTCGAGGACGCCGAGATCAAGGACGTCATCCGCCGCTTCGCGACCACCGCCGCGATCGCGCGCGAGACCGGCTTCACCGGCGTGCAGGTGCACGGCGCGCACGGCTACCTGCTGGCGCAGTTCCTCTCGCCGGTGACCAATCACCGCGAGGACGAGTGGGGCGGGCCGCTGGAAAACCGCGCGCGGCTGCTGCTGGAGATCGTCAGGGCAACCCGCCGTGCCGTGGGTGACGACTTCCCGGTCTCGGTGAAACTCAACAGCGCGGATTTCCAGAAAGGCGGCTTCGACCTGCCGGACTGCGTGCGGGTGGCCGGCTGGCTGGCCGAGGAGAAAGTCGACCTGCTGGAAGTGTCCGGCGGCACCTACGAACAGCCCCGGCTGTTCGGCTACGAGGGGCGCGCGGCGACCGCAGCCGAACCGCCGCGCGCCAGCACGCAGCGCCGCGAGGCGTATTTTCTTGAGTATGCCCGTGAGATCCGCGCGGCCTATCCCTTGCCGATGATGGTGACGGGCGGCTTCCGCAGCCGCGCCGCCATGGCCGAGGCGCTGGCGGCCGGCGAGCTGGACGTCGTGGGGCTCGGCCGCCCGGTGTGCACCGAGCCGGACCTGCCCGGCCGGCTGGCTGTCGGCACTTCGGCGGGTGCTGCGCCGCCTCCGCCGCTGCGCTTCGGCGACGCTCGCTGGGCTGGCCCGGCGAGCCCGCTGATGCTGATGAAATTTCTCAATGTGCAGGGCGAGATGGCCTGGTATTACCGCCAGATCCTACGCCTCGCCGACGGCCTGCCGCCGGATCCTGCGCTGACCATCGGACGGGCCCTCGCCGCGCACTCGCGCGACGAGTTGCGGCTATCGCGCGGGCGGCGACGGCATGTCCGGCCGGCGCCGGGTTAGAATCAGTCGAGATGAACCTCTCGCGGAGCAGCGGATGAGCAATGACAAGAACGGCAGCGACAAGATCAGCGCCGAACTGAAGAAGATCATGGACAGCTACAGCCGGCTCGCGGACCAGCCCGGTCGCGCGGCCGTGGCCGACCACTCGCGCATCAAGTTCCAGGTCGAAGAGGCGCCGGCCGACGAGCGCGACCAGGCGGAAATCGACCGCGAGTTCCGCCAGGTGGTGGACCGCTTCATCGCGCTGGCCAACGAGCAGATCGAGCTGGTGAAGCGTGAGCACGTCAGCCTGGCATTGCTCTACGCCGCGGCGCGCTTCAATTCCTTCATCGTCACCAGCCATGCCCCGAGCCGCGACAAGTTCATCGCCGATCGCCCCGCGGCCACCAAGTTTTTCACGGCCGAGTACCGCCGCATGCTTGACGAGAACCTCGACGACTACCAGCGGGTCTACGACAAGGAATAGGGCGAGGCCCGGGGGGAAGACCCCGGGCAACGACCATGACCGGCCGCTGCGCTAGGAGCGCGGCCGGCCGTCGGGCCCGAGGATGACCACCTCGCCGAGCTCGAGCGCGCGCACCGGCGCCTCGATCTTCGACAGGTCGCCAACGATGACCCAGGTGAGCGCATTCGGGTCGATCGTAGCCGCGGCCGCCTGGACCTGCTCGACGGTCATCGCCTCGGTGCGCAGCTGTTCGCGAACGACGTGGTCATCCGGCCACCCGTAGCTGACGATCCCGCCGATGGTGCCGAGCACCGCCCCGCCGGTCTCGAACCGGCCCGGCAAGCTACGGATCCGGTTCGCCCGGATCTTCTCGAGCTCATCCTCGGTGGCGGGCCTGGCGCCGAGGAACTCATCGAGCTCGCGCTTCAGCTCCAGGATCGAGTCAGCCGTGCGGTCGATTTCGACCGGCGCGGAGATCATCCAGGGTCGCTGGCCCTTGGCGCCCATCGCGAAGCTGCTCACGCCGTAGGACCAGGCCTTTTCCTCGCGCAGGTTCATGTTGATGCGCGAGGTGAAGGTGCCGCCGAACACGCTGTTGGCGATATCGAAGTCGAGCGCTTCTTCCTCGGCGGTGGAACCGACCAGCAGTCCGGCCATGATGTTAGCCTGCATGGCGCCCGGCTGGTCCACGAGGAACACGCGTGGCGCATCGGGCCGCGGCGCCGTGCCGAGGTTCTTGGCCGGCCGCGACGTCGCCGGCGCGCTCCAGCGGCCGAAATGCTTCTCCAGCAGGGGCACGATCTCGTTCATGGTGACTGCGCCGACCACGATGAAGCGCGCGTTGTCGGGACGCAGCCAGTCGTTCTTGAACGCGACCAGGTCGTCGCGCGTCAGCGCAGCCACGGATTCCTCGGTGCCGGTGCCGGTGAAGGGGACGCCGTAGGCGTGGCCATCGCCGTAAAGCAGCGGCGGGAGCACCCGGTAAGCAATGGACTGCGGCTGGGTCTTCTCCTGGGAGATGCGCGCCAGCCACTGCCGGCGTACACGCTCGATGTCCTCGTTGTCAAAAGTCGGGCGCAACACGACATCCGCGAATAGGCCCAGCGAGGGATCGAGGCGGTCCTTGAGGGCATTGAGCGACACGCTTGACGAATCGAGCCCATTGCCGGTGCTGATGCGCGCGCCTTCGGCCTCGATAGCCGCCGCCAGCGACAGGGCATCGCGCCGGCCCGCACCCTGGTCCAGCATGTTCATGGTAAAGCCGGCGGTGCCAAGCTTCTGCCCGGCATCGGCGGCATAACCGGCGTCGAACTGTAGTTGCAACTGCACGATGGGCACTTCGTGGCGCTCGGCGAGCACCACCTCGATGCCGTTGCTCAGCCGGGAGCGCTGCAGCGCAGGGAAGCTGACCTGCGGAAACTCCGTGACCTGGGGAACGCCCAGGCTGCGGTCCACCTCGCTGGTCACGGTCGCGAAGGTCGGGAAAGGCGCGATCACCAGGGTGTGATCGCCCTGCGCGAGGCGGCGGTTGCCCACGGCCTGGATGTCGCGCACGGTGACGGCCTCGACCAGTTCGAGCTCCTTGCGGAAGCAGCCCGGGTCGCCGGTGTACACGGCGCAGGCGGCCAGCACGTCGGACTTGCCGCCGAAGCCGCCGATGCGCTCCACGCCGCGCACGAAGCCCGCGCGGAACTGGGTCTTGGCCTGCGCCAGCTCGGCGCGGGTCGGACCGCTCTTGAGCAGGCTGGCGAGCTCCTCGTCGATGATCGCCTCGACGAGCGCGGGGTCGATGCCCTCCTTGACCGTGGCGGCAATCATGAAGACGCCGGAGATCTCGAGATCCATGTGAAAGGCGGAGACGCTGGAGACGAGCTGCTCCTTGTGCACCAGCCGGGCGTTGAGGCGCGAGGAGGCGCTGCCGCCGAGCAGCTGCCCGAGCACCGAGAGCTGCGCCGCCTCGACCGTGCCGATCGGGTCGGCGTTCCAGGTGCGGTAGATGCGGGTCTGCGCGACGCGGTCGTGCATCAGCTCGCGGGTGGACTCGCTGCGCGGCGCGACCCACTTCTGGGTGCGGGTGAGCGGCGGTCCGGCCGGGATGTGGCCAAAGTAGCGAGTAACCTTCTCGCGCGCGGTGGGGACGTCGATGTCGCCGGCCAGCACCAGCACGGCGTTGTTCGGGCCGTACCAGGTCTTGAACCAGTCTTGCACGTCGTCCAGCGTGGCCGCGTCGAGGTCGGCCATGGAGCCGATGGGCATCCACGAGTAGGGATGGCCCTTGGGAAAACTGGCCTCGAAGATGCGCTGCCAGGCGCGGCCGTAGGGCTGGTTGTAGTTCTGCCGCTTCTCGTTCTGCACCACGCCGCGCTGCCCGTCGAGCAGCTCCTGGGTGATGGCGCCGAGGAAGTGGCCCATGCGGTCCGATTCCATCCACAGCGCCAGGTCGAGCGCGGTGGTCGGCACGTTCTGGAAATAGTTGGTGCGGTCGAAGCTGGTGGTGCCGTTGATGCCGGTGGCGCCGACCAGCTCGAAGGGCTCGAAGTACTCGCCCGGGTAGTTCTCGGAGCCCGTGAACATCAGGTGCTCGAACAGGTGCGCGAAGCCGGTGCGGCCCTCGGGCTCATCCTTGGAGCCGACGTGATACCACAGGTTCACGGCCACGATCGGCGCCTTGCGGTCGGTGTGCACGATCACCCGGAGCCCGTTGTCCAGCGTGAACTCCTCGTAGGGAATGTCGACGGGAGCGCTGGCGCCCGCGGCCAGCGGCAGGGCGACGGACAGGGTAAGGGCGGCAAATAGCCTGGCAAGCCGGTTTTTCATGGCAACAATCTCAGTCCGTTTCGGCCGTCAGGCCGCGGCGGATGAGCAACGGCTCGGTGGACGGCGCGCGCCCGGCGAAGTCGCGGTACAGCTGCATGGCGTCCTTGCTGCCGCCCCGCGACAGCAGGGTGGCGCGGAAATGGTCGCCCAGCTCGCGCTTCAGGCCGCCGTTCTCCTTGAACCACTCCACGGCGTCGGCGTCGAGCACCTCGCTCCAGATGTAGGCGTAATAGGCTGCGGCGTACCCGCCCATGATGTGGGAGAAGTAGGTGCTCCGGTACCGCGGCGGCACCGGCGCGAAGTCCATGCCGGTCGTCTGCAGCGTCTCGGCCTCGAAGGCGAGGGTGTCGGCGGGTACGTTGCCCGCCGCGCGCTGGTGCCAGGCCTGGTCGAGCAGGGAGGCGGCGAGGTATTCCGTGGAGCGGAAGCCCTCGTTGAACTGCTCGGCGTCGAGCACCTTCTGCAGCAGCTCGGCCGGCAGCGGCTCGCCAGTCTGGTAATGCTTGGCGTAATTCGCCAGCACTTCCGGCCAGGTGGCCCACATCTCGTTGACCTGCGAGGGGAACTCGACGAAGTCACGCGGCACGCTGGTGCCCGAGAAGCGCGGGTAGCGGACGCTCGAGAACAGCCCGTGCAGCGCATGGCCGAACTCGTGGAACATCGTGGTCACCTCGTCGAAGGTCATCAGCGTCGGCTGGCCTTCGGGCGGCTTCGGGATGTTCTGGTGGTTACCGACCACGGGGCGCGTGCCCAGCAGGCCGGACTGCGCCACGTAGGCGTTCATCCACGCGCCACCGCGCTTGGAGTCGCGTGCCCAGAAGTCGCCGATGAACAGGCCGAGGGGCGTGCCGTCTTCCTCGAATACTTCCCATGCCCGGGCGTCGGGGTGATAGAGCGGCAGGTCCGGGCGCGGCTTGAAGGTCAGGCCAAACAGCCGGTTGGCGGCGAAGAACACGCCGTTGTGCAGCACGCTCTCGATCTCGAAGTAGGGCTTGAGCTGCGCCTCGTCCAGCGCGTAGCGCGCCTGGCGGACCTGCTCGGCATAAAAGTCCCAGTCCCAGGCCTGCAGCTCGAAATCGCCGCCCTGCGCGTCGATCACCGCCTGGATGTCGGCGCCCTCGCGGCGCGCGTTGGCGACGGCCCGCGGCGCGATCGCGCCGAGCATATCGTTGACCGCCTCGACCGAGCCGGCGGTCTCGTTCGCCAGCACGAAGGCGGCATGGTTCGGGTAACCGAGCAACTCGGCCCGCTCGGCCCGTGCGGCGGCAGTGCGCGCGATCACCGGGCGGTTGTCGTGCTCGTTGTCGTGCGCGCCGCGGTTCAACGACGCCTCGTGGATGCGCTGGCGCAGCGCGCGGTTGGTGAGCGAGCCGAGCGGCGGCTGGCCGCTGGTGTTCTGCAGGGAGATCAGGTACTTGCCCTCGTGACCCCGCGCCTTGGCCGCGTCTGCCGCTGCCTTCACCTCGCTGGCGGTGAGGCCGTCGAGCTCTTCCGCGCTATCTGCGAGCACGGCCGAGTTGATGGTCTCCTGCAGCACGTTCTGCGCGAAGGTGGTGGCCAGCGAAGCGAGCTCGCTGTTGAGCTCACGGAGCTTGTCCTTGTCGGCGTCCGACAGGCGTGCCCCGGCGCGTACGAAGTCGATATGGTAGCGCTCCAGCAGGCGCAGCGACTCGGCGTCCAGCCCGAGGTTTTCACGGTCGCGGTGCAGCGCCTCGATGCGCTCGAACAGCAGTCCGTTCAGGAAGATCGCATCCTCGTGGGCCGCCAGCAGCGGCGCGACGATCTTCTGCACTTCCTGCATCTGCGGGTTCGTATGCGCCGAGTTCAGGTTGCCGAACACTCGCGTCACTCGATTTAGCAACTCGCCGCCACGCTCCATGGCAACGATGGTGTTTTCGAAGGTCGGCGACTCGGGATTGTTGGCGATCGCCTCGATTTCCGCCAGGCGGTCCGCCATGCCCTGCTCGTAGGCGGGCAGGTAGTGCTCGTCGCGGATCAGGTCGAACGGCGGCATGCCAAAGGGCAGCGGGCTCGGCGCGAAGAACGGGTTCTGCATGGCCTCGGTCACCGCTTCCATGGATTGCTGCGTCGATCTCTCGATCTTGGTGGCTTCCTGCTCGGCCGCCGCCGCCGGGGTCTCCGGGGCGGGCTGCTTGCCGCAGGCTACGACCAGGGTCGCGGCGGCCAGCGCCAGCGGGAGTGCGAAACGTCGTGTCATTGGGGGCCTCCGGGAAAGTCCGGGCGGCTTCCGCCCGATCAAAAATCCAATATTCTAACCGCTCAGGCGCCCTCTGCTATAGTCGGCGCCATGCTCCCTGCCGCCCCCCTGGAGGGCCTCAACGAGGCCCAGCGCCGCGCCGTGACGTTCGGCGCACCGTCGCCGGACGGCCGGGGAGTTGCCGCGCCCGCGATGCTGGTCGTGGCCGGTGCCGGCACGGGCAAGACCATGACCTTGGCGCACCGGGTCGGACACCTTGTCCTGTCGGGAGTTCCGCCGCAGCGGATCCTGCTGCTCACTTTCAGCCGGCGCGCCGCTCGCGAAATGATCCGCCGCGCCCGCCAGATCGTCGGCCAGGCGTTGGCCGACCAGGGTCGCGGCGAGATGATCCGGCTCCCCTGGGCCGGGACTTTTCACTCGGTCGCGAACCGCCTGCTGCGGGAGTACGCCGCGAACCTGGGGCTCGATCCGGGCTTTTCCGTGCTCGACCGCGGCGATGCCGCGGACCTGATGGACGTGGCCCGGCAGGAGCTCGGCCTGGGCGACGGCGCTCGCCGATTCCCGCGCAAGGACACCTGCCTCGCGATCTACTCGCGCTCGGTGAATGCGCGCACCGCGCTGGAGGACTGCCTTGCCGACGGCTGGCCGTGGTGCGAGGAATGGCGCGATGAGCTGCGCCGCTTGTTCCGCCGCTACGTCGAGCTGAAGCAGTCGGACAGCGCGCTGGACTACGACGACTTGCTGCTGTGGTGGCATGGATTGATGGAATCGCCCGCGCTCGCGGCGGCGGTCGGGGAGCGCTTCGATCACGTGTTGGTGGACGAGTACCAGGACACCAACGTGCTGCAGGCGGAGATCCTGCTGCGCATGAAGCCCGACGGCCGCGGGCTGACGGTGGTCGGCGACGACGCCCAGAGCATTTACTCCTTTCGCGCCGCCGAGGTGGAGAACATCCTGCGTTTCCCGGGCCAGTTCACGCCGCCGGCCGAGATCGTGACGCTCGAGGAGAACTACCGTTCGGTGCAGCCGGTGCTGGATGCCGCGAATGCGCTCATGCGCGGCGCCGCGCGGCAGTTCCGCAAGGAGCTGCGTTCGGCGCGCCCCTCGGCGCAGAAGCCGTACTACGTCACCGTGGCGGACGACGAGGCGCAGGCCGATTACGTCGTCGGCGCCATTCTCGCGGCGCGCGAGACCGGGGAATTGCTGCGCCGGCAGGCGGTACTGTTCCGCGCCAGCCACCACAGCGACCGGCTGGAGCTGGAGCTCGTTCGGCGCAATATTCCCTTCGTGAAATATGGCGGCCTGAAGTTCCTCGAGGCCGCGCACGTCAAGGACCTGTTGGCTGTTCTGCGCTGGGCCGACAACCCGCGCAACCGCATTGCCGCGTTCCGTTGCCTGCAGCTGTTGCCCGGCATCGGCCCGGCGTCGGCGGCCAGGGCATGGGGCTGGCTCGAGGCGCACGGGTTCTCGCCCGGCGCGCTGGCCGACTGGAAACCGCCGCCCGCGGCCGCGCCGTACTGGCCGGGGCTGGTGGACCTGCTGGCCGGCATCGGTATGGAGCGGGGCGACTGGCATCCGCAGGTGGGCCGGGCGCGCGAGTGGTACCGGCCGCAGCTGGAGCGCCTCTACGAGGAGTGGCCGGTGCGCCTCGGCGACCTGGATGCGCTCGAACAGATCGCCGTCAAGTTTGCCACCCGCGAGCAGTTTCTCACCGAGCTGTCGCTGGACCCGCCGCAGGCGACCGGCGACCTCGCCGGGCCGCCCCTCATGGACGAGGATTACCTGGTGCTGTCCACCATCCACTCGGCCAAGGGCCAGGAATGGGACTCGGTGTACGTGCTGAACGTGGCCGACGGTAACTTTCCCTCCGAGTTCGCCACCGGCAAGCCGGCCTTGATCGAGGAAGAGCGGCGCCTGCTGTACGTGGCCATGACGCGCGCGAAGTCCGCGCTGCATCTGGTCGCGCCCTTGAAGTACTGGGTACCGCAGCAGCCGCGCCACGGCGACCGGCACGTCTATGGCGCCCGCAGCCGGTTCATCGACGACGCTATGATGAAGTGCATGGAGCCGCGCTTTCACGGCGCCGTGGACAGTGGGGCCTGGGCGACGGTGCGCCCGGTGGAAGTAATCGACATCGGCGCGCGACTGCGCTCCATGTGGTGAGGATACAAAAGTGATTGTGCTGGGCATCGACGTCGGCGGTTCGGGAATCAAGGGCGCGCCGGTGGACCTGGGCGCGGGGCAACTGGTGGTCGAGCGCCACAAGATTTTGACACCGCGGCCCGCCACGCCGGCGGCGGTCGCCGCCGCCGTGGCCGAGCTGGCCAGCCGCTTCGACGGGGTCGGCCGGGCAGGCATCGCCGTCCCGGCGGTCGTCACGCACGGCGTCACGCGAACCGCAGCCAATATCGACCCGGCATGGATCGGCTGTGATGCCGGCGGACTGCTCGGCCAGGCGCTCGGCTGTCCGGTCACCGTACTGAACGACGCCGATGCGGCCGGGCTGGCCGAGATGCGTTATGGCGCAGGCCGGGACCGGCGCGGCACGGTAGTGCTCTTGACCCTCGGAACCGGCATTGGCAGCGCAGTGTTCGTGGACGGGGTGCTGGTGCCGAACACGGAGTTCGGCCACCTCGACATCCGCGGCAGGAAGGCGGAGCACCGCGCCGCAGCCCAGGTGCGCAAGAATGCGAAATTGAGCTGGCCGACGTGGTCCGCGCGGCTCTCGGAGATCCTGGTGGTGTTGGAAGACCTGCTGTGGCCCGACCTGTTCATCCTGGGAGGCGGAGTCAGCCGCAAGCCGGAAAAGTTCCTGCCGCTGTTGACCTGCCGCACGCCGGTGGTCCCCGCCGCGCTGGGTAACGACGCCGGGATCGTCGGGGCGGCGCTGGCGGCGGCTGGCGGCCTCGCGCCGTTCGCGCCCGACGTGCCGCCGCCGATGGCATGAGGGGCTTGGCGATCGCACTGCTGTTCCTGGCGCTGCTGTATGCGGCGTTGTCGGCTTTCATGTGGATTCGCCAGGAGAGCATGCTGTTCCTGCCGGGTATGCCTACGCGCCAGCTCGTGGCTAGCCCGGCCGACATCGGGCTGGGGTACGAGGCGCTGAGCATCGTCACGGCCGACGGCGAACAACTCGATGCCTGGTTCATCCCGGCGCCAGACGCGCGCGGCGCGCTGCTGTTTTTCCACGGTAACGCCGGCAACATTTCCCACCGGCTGGATTCCTTGCGGATATTCAATCGGCTCGGGCTTGCGGTGCTGATTCTCGACTATCGCGGCTACGGCCGGAGCACCGGCCAGCCATCGGAGCGCGGCACTTACGAGGATGCACGCGCCGCGTGGCGCCACCTGGTCGAGGAGCGCGGCATCCCCGCCGAGAGGATCGTGATCTTCGGTCGCTCGCTCGGCGGTGCGGTCGCCACCCGGCTTGCAACTGAATACGAGCCGCGAGGCCTGATTGTCGAGTCGACGTTTCGCTCGGTGCCTGATCTCGCTGCGGAAATTTACTGGTTCCTGCCCGTGCGGCGGCTGGCCCGCATCGAGTATCCAGTGGAATCGATGATGAGCTCGGTGAC
>Ga0114946_10002815_pt1 | contig 11861 bp, 9 predicted proteins | sample WalLakDeSediment_FD_88676 | JGI IMG/M metagenome (GOLD analysis project Ga0114946, IMG submission 88676) | Lake sediment microbial communities from Walker lake, Nevada to study Microbial Dark Matter (Phase II) - Walker Lake 11/02/13 Deep Sediment | ecosystem: Environmental > Aquatic > Freshwater...
CGTTTTGTAGACGGCGAAGCCAGCATTGCGCGCATCGTGGCGATGGTCGACGACGACGAGTACGCGGCGTTGATGGCGAAAAAGGCCGCCATTCCCAAAACGCGCTTTGGCGATTGCTATGACCCGCTGCACGTTGAGCGCCTGGGCGGCCGGGGTAGGACGTATTAAACAATAAGGAGGTATGCCGGGGACAAGCAAAATTAGGCGGATTATTCGGCGTTTTCTTTGTTTTGTGCGTAATCCATTTTGGAGGAAAAATGGCGACTTCTGTGGAAAATAAAGATAAGGTTTTCGGCTATATGCCGCCGGATCGGCCGCCCGTAGGGCCTATGGTCAGCCTGGGTTTTCAGCAGGTGCTGACTATGTTTCCAGCCACGGTGCTGGTTGCGATTTTAACGAAGTTTGACGTAGGCGTTACGCTGGCCGCCACCGGCCTGGGTACCATCATTGCGCTGCTGGTCTCCAGGCGCAGAATCCCGATGTATTATGGTTCCAGCTTCAGCTACATCACGGTGGTCATCACCGTCATGTCGCAATACGTGCCCGAATGCTTCAACGATCCCAATACGTTTTACTGCCCGGAAGGCGTGCGTATCGTTCAGGTCGGCATTATCGGCACAGGCATCCTGGAGATTCTGGTAGGTCTCTTTATCATGCGCATCGGCAAGGCGGCGCTGGATAAGGTTCTGCCCCCGGTCATCACCGGCAGCGTGGCCATCGTCATCGGCATTGCGCTGGCAGGCGCGGCGTTGGGCATGGCCAGCGCCAATTGGGGAATTGCCTTTGTCACGCTCATGATGACCGTCGCGTTCTCCGTTTATTTACAGGGAAGGGGGCTGCTGGGAATGCTGCCCATTTTGTTTGGCGCCGTTGTGGGGTATTTGGTTTCCATCCCGTTTGGGCTGGTGAACTTCAGCCTGATCGGTGAAGCGGCCTGGCTGCGCGTGCCAAGCTTTACCTTCCCGGCCTTTGAAGATCCGCGCGCGTGGGCCTCGGTGGTCAGCATTGCGCTCATTGCCATCGCGACCATTCCCGAAAGCACGGCCCACCTCTACCAAATGAGCCTCTACATTGACCAGTTGGCCAAGGAAATGAAGCGCAAGCCACTGCGCATTAAGAACCTGATCGGCTTGAACCTGGTGGCGGACGGTAGCGACGACATTATTGTTGGTTTGCTGGGCGGCTGCGCGGGCACCAACTATGGCGAAAACAACAGCCTGATGGCGATTACGCGCAACTATTCGGTGCCGGTGTTGATGACGGCCGGCGTGATTGCGATTCTGCTCGGTTTTGTCGGTAAGCTGGCGGCGGTTGTCAACACGGTGCCCCTGGCGGTCACCGGCGGCCTGTCGGTCTATCTTTTCGGCGTCATCGGCATGCAGGGTATTGCGCTGATTCAGTCCGAACGGGTGAACCTGTTTGAGCCTCGCCAACTGGCCGTCGGCGCGATCATTCTGATCCTAGGCATCGGCGGGAACCTGGGGCTGGAAAACGGCCTGTTCCCGTTCCGCATTCCGCTCTTCTTCCCGGATGGCATTCCGGCCATTGTGTTTGCGGCGATCGTCGGCATCTTGCTGAATGTGCTGTTCTTGCTGCTGCCGCCGTCACGCTTTGGCGTGCGCGATCGCGAGAATATCAATTATGAGTCGGCTGGTGACACGCCAGGCGATTAGCGCGTGTTACTGATTGTGAATGGAGCGAGTAGGAACCCGGTTCCTACTCGCTCCGCTTTGAAGGAGACGTTTTTATGCATAATCCAAGACCTGGCTTGCCCGAGTTTGATTATGTGAAACCGGCGACCCTTGGCGAGGCCAGCGCCTTTTTGGCGGCGCACGCGGGAGAAGCACGGCCGTTTCTGGGCGGCACCGACGCCTTTGTACGCCTGCGCGACGGCGCCTGGCGCGACAGGTACGTGGTGGACGTCAAGCACCTGCCCGGCATGCGCGACATTCACTTTGACCCGGATAAGGGGCTGACGATTGGCGCGGCGGTGAACATGAACCAGGTCATCGACCATCCTGACATCCAGGCGCACTACCCGCTGCTGGTGGAGGCGGCCAGGAGCGTGGCCAGCTACCAACTGCGTTCACGCGCGACGGTGGTGGGCAATATTTGCAACGCCTCGCCCGCCGGCGACACGACCGGCGCCTGCATGGTGTTGGGGGGCGCGCTGCACGTTTACGGCGCTGCCGCCGATGGTGGGCGCGGCATGCGCCAGGTACCGCTAGACGGCTTTTTCCTGGGGCCAGGGCGAACTGTGCTGCAGCCGGGCGACGTGGTCACGGCCGTGCACCTCCCCCTCCCGCCCGCCGGCTGCGCCGGTAAGTATCTCAAACTCGGCCGTAACGCCGTGGGCGACCTGGCCATCGTGGGGGTGACGGCGCTGGGCTATCCTGACGCCAGCGCGCCCTCCGGCTACCGCTTCCGCCTGGCGCTGGCCTCGGTGGCGCCCGTGCCCTTTGTGCCCGTGCAGGCGGAGCAAATCTTGAGTGAAGCGCCGCTGAGCGCGGCCGCCATTGCACAGGCCGCCGCGGCGGCGATGAACGCCGTAGCGCCCATCAACGACGCGCGCGGCAGCGCCCGCTACCGCAGCCTGATGACGCGCAATCTGGTCCAGGAGGCCGTAACGGCCGTCTGGGAGCGCCTGGGAGGTTAAGATGGCCTGGCATACCATTACGTTCACCATCAACGGGGAGACCGAACGCGTTACCGTGCCTTCCCACATGACGCTGCTGCAAATGCTGCGCGAGGAACTGGCGCTGACCGGCACGAAGAACGGCTGCGCCGCGGGCGAGTGCGGCGCCTGCACCGTCTTGCTCAACGGTGAGCCGGTGAATAGCTGCATGGTGCTGGCGGTGGAGTGTGACGGGGCAGAGCTTGTTTCGGTGGAGGGTTTAGCGGATGACGGCCGTTTGGACCCTGTCCAGCAGGCGCTGATTGACGTCGGTGGGGTCCAGTGCGGCTTCTGCACGCCCGGCGTCCTCATCTCGGCCCGCGCCCTTTTGGACCGCAATCCCCATCCCACCGAGCAGGAAATTCGCGAGGCGCTCGTCGGCAACCTGTGCCGCTGCACCGGTTACGTGCGCATCGTCGCAGGTATTAAGCAGGCAGCCAGGGAGGCCGCGCATGTCACGCATTGAGAAAACCCCCGAACTCATTGGTCAGAACGTCGGCCGCATCGACGTGCTTGAAAAAGTAACGGGCGCGGCCGTGTACACCGACGACATTCAATTCGGCAAAGCGCTGCTGCACGCGCGCATCAAGCGCAGTCCCCATCCCCACGCGCTGATTAAATCGATTGACGTCAGCCGCGCCGCTGCGCTGCCGGGCGTCAAGGTCATCGTGACCGGGGCCGATTTTCCCAACCACATCGGCCTCTATCTCAAGGACAAGTACATCTTCGCGCGCGACCGCGTGCGTTTTGTGGGCGAACCGGTGGCGGGGGTGGCGGCCGTTTCGGAAGAGATCGCCGAACAGGCCCTCGACCTGATCGACGTGGTGTACGAGCTGCTGGAGCCGGTCTTCGATCCCGAATTCAGCGCCACGCCCGACGCGCCGTTGATTCATCCCGACCTGGCCAACTACGAAGCGCCTAATTTTATCTTTCCTCAGCCGGGCACCAACATCGCCAACCATTTCAAAATCCGTAAAGGGGACGTGGACAGCGCCTGGGCGCAGTGCGCCGCCATCGTGGAGCGCAAATTCCGCATTCCCCACATCCAGCACGTGCCCATCGAGCCGCACGTCGCCGTGGCGCAGATGACGGACAACGGCCAGGTGACCGTGTGGGCCTCGTCCCAATCGCCCTTTGCGCAGCGCGCCATTTTCGCCAAGGCGCTCGACATGTCGCCCGGCGACATCCGCGTGATTGCGCCGCTGGTGGGCGGGGGCTTTGGCTGTAAGGCCGGTGTGACGATGGAAGCGATGCCGCTGGCGCTGGCTACCAGGGCTAAGGGGCGGCCGGTCAAGCTGCTGCTGACGCGCGAAGAGGAGTTTTACACCAACTTCGTGCGCCAGGGGCTGGTGATCCGGCTCAAGGTGGGCTGTGACGCCAACGGCCGTCTCCTGGCGATGGAAAACAGGATGTATTGGGATGGCGGCGCCTCGACCGAGTACGGCGTCAACATCACCCGCGCGGGCGGCTACAGCAGCACCGGCCCCTATGACATTCCCAACGTGAAGACGGACAGCCTGTGCGTCTACACCAACCATCCCATTGGCGGCGCGTATCGTGGTTTTGGCATGTCGGAACTGCACACGGCCGTGGACCAGGTGATGGACGAACTGGCCGAGCAGATCGGCATGGACAAGGTCGCCTTCCACAAGCTCAACGCCGTCAAAGCCGGCGACAAGCTCGTAACCGGCATGACGATGCACCCGCACGGCCTGCAGGAATGTCTCGACAAGGTCGCCAAGGCGCTCGCATGGGGCCAGCCGGTCAGCGCCGGCAGCCCCCACAAGCGGCGCGGCCGCGGGATTGCGCTGGCCTGGAAGGCGCCCGCCATGCCCCCGAACGCCGGCTCCAGCGCGCGCGTCGCCATGAACGAAGACGGCACGCTGACGCTTGGCATCGGCGGGCAGGAGATCGGCCAGGGCGCCTTTACCGCCGCCGCTCAAATCGCCGCCGCCGCGCTGGGCGTGCCCATGGACTGGGTGCGCGTGGCCGGCCCGCTGGACACCCAGTACAGCCCCTACGAGTGGCAAACGGTGGCCAGCCGCATCACCTGGAGCATGGGCAACGCCATCCGCGCCGCCGCGGGCGACGCGCGCCGCCAGATTCTGGAGCTGGTGGCCGACGTGTGGGAAGAGGACGTGGATGACCTGGACATTATCAACGGCGTGGTCATCTCCTACAAAAGCGAAAACGAGCAGCCGCTGCGCAACATGGTGGTTTACGGCCTGCCCAACGCGGATTTCACGGAGTGGAAAGGGGGCCCCATCGTCGGGCGCGGCAGCTTTATGCCCACCTACGTCACCGGCCTGGACCCGGAGACGGGCCAGGGTGAGCGCGCCGTAGTCCACTACACGGTGGGCGTGCAGGGGGTTGACATTGAGATCGACCTGCGCACCGGTAAGCTGGAGATTCTCAAAGCGGCGGCGGCCTTTGACGTGGGCAAGGCCATCAATCCGGACCTGGTGCACGCCCAAATCGAAGGCGGCCTGGTGCAAGGGCTGAGTTCGGCCCTCTTTGAGGAGATTCAGCTCCGGGAAGGGGTGATGCAGAACCCCAGCTTTGTGGATTATCGGATTGCAACGGCCGTGGATACCCCGCGCGTCATGGAAACCTTCATCGTCGAGGCGCCGCAGGACGACGGCCCGTGGGGGGCGCGCGGCATCGGCGAACACCCCATGATTCCGGCCGTGGCCGCGCTAGGCAACGCCATCTACGACGCCGTGGGCGTGCGCCTGGAAGGCCCGCCCTTCTCCGCCGAAAAAATCTACCTGGCCATGCTGGACGCGGGCGTCGTCAATTAATTCTTGCTCAAAAACACGCCAGGATTGAGACGTGAGGAATCCGACTCTCAATCCTGGCGGTTTTTATTGGTTTATTTCTCGGTTTTAGCTAAGTGCAAATAGCCGCGCCGGACGCTGCGTGCGTCCTCGATGGTTACGAATGCCTTGGGATCGATGCGCTCGGCAAGCTGGCAGATGGCTTCCACTTCCTTGCGACGCACGATAGCCAAAATCATCCCCACTGTGCCGCCACGGCCGTGTCCCCAGCCCACCGTCGCGCCATAACCGGCCGCGTGAATTTCCTCCACAACCTGCTGCGCTTTGGTGGTCGAAATAATGCGCACGTTGGCAAAGCCGGAGGCGGTCTTGTCATCAATCCACATCCCCACCAGCGTGCCGGTCGAAAAGCCTAAACAGTAGCCCAGGATGTTCCAGACGTTGGAAAGATTGTTGACGACTTGCCCAATGGCGATGACGTATACAAAGACTTCAACGAATCCGGAAATAGTGGCGGCTACTTTCTTGCCGCGCATCATCACCAGCACGCGCACCGTGCTGATCGAGATGCCGATCACGCGTAAAAGAAATATAAAGCCGGCGCCGGCCAGAACAGGACCGGTTAACGGCGGAAACTCAAAATGAAGCATGCTTGTGCTGCTCCCGCTTTTCAAGGTTGTGCAGGGTTGCTATGAGATGTTCAGGCGCAGCGCCTTTGCTCACGAAGGCGTGAACGCCGGCCGTCAAAGCCTCCTGCCGGGCCTCAGGACGGCCGCTTAACGCAACAATGCAGACCTGAGGCAAAATATGATGTAATAAGTGTACCACTTTGCTGCTTGCCATGCCGCGTAGCTCCCAATCCAGAAGGATCACATCGGGGTTTTGGGATTCGGCCGTTAGCAGGAGGCCAAACGTGTCGGCGGCTTCGCCCACAACCTGCAAGCCTGGCTGTTCGGCCAACAGCAAAATTAGAGCCGATCGCACGTTTGTTAGATCGTCAGCTACCAGGACGCGCATATCACCACCTCGCTTTCTCCATCAAAATAAACTTCTTACCCTTAATAGTAAAGAAAATCTCCCCAGATGCATCGGGCATCTGGGGAGAGTGGAGACTGGGCAGTTGATGGGTATGTTGCCTGGCCAAATGGCCAGGTTGGCCAAATGGCCAGGTCGGCCAAATGGCCAGGTCGGCCAAATGGCCAGGTCGGCCAAATGGCCAGGTCGGCCAAATGGCCAGGTCGGCCAAATGGCCAGGTTGGCCAAATGGCCAGGTCGCCTGGCCTGCTTATCCGCTCCAGACGGCAAGATTGGCAAAGGGGAACGTGCTGCTCAAATAGCGGGCATTCACCCAGCCGCGCGCGCCGCTGGCCGTAATGATTTGTACCCAACTGGCGTCAGCGTTGCGATAGCCCGCCAGCGTGACGACCTGTCCCAGGTGAACCTGGGCAAACGCGCTGTAGCCGACTCCGGGTCCGTAGCGTACGTTCAGGTGGTAAGCCGTGACGGTAGCGGTGGGTAGACTAGGTTGTGCACCGGTCCATACCGCCAGGCTGGTGAAGGGGAAGCTGCTGGAGAGGTAGCGTGCGTTTACCCATCCGGTGACGCCGCCCGGCGTGGTGATTTGTACCCAACTGGCGTCGGCATTGCGGTAGCCGGCCAGGGTGACGGTTTGGTTGCGGTGCGCCTGGGCGACCACGCCGTAGCTCACGCCAGGACCGCTGCGCACGTTCAAGTGATAGGCCGTTACCATGGCGGTCGGCTGCGGGGCAGCGCTGCCCGGCCACACCGGCAGGCTGGTTAGCGGATAGGTGGTGTTCAGGTAGCGTGCGTTAACCCAGCCCGAAACGCCGCTGGGCAGCGTAATTTGTACCCAGCTCGTATCGGCGTTGCGATAGCCGGAGAGGGCGACTACGACGCCGCGCGTGGTGGTGGTTACGATGTTGTAGCCCACACCGGGACCGCTGCGCACGTTGAGATAGGACGTGTTAATGGTTGCCGTGGGGTAAGGACCACCGGTACCGGGCGCAACTTTGGTCCAGGTGAAGCGCGCTTCGGCCAGCAGGGTGCGCTCGTAATACTCAACGCGCAGCGCGGTTGGGCCGCCGGGCAGGTCGATCTCGACGCTGTTGGTCTGGATGGCGCGGTCATACCAGGCGTTGATGACGATCTGGTTGTTCACAAAGACGCGCATACCGTCATCGCTGGCGGCGGTGAAGCGGTAACGGCCGGGTTCCAGGTTAACGGTGCGCGTCCAGCGCACGGAGAAGTTGTCGGCCGCAACGCCGAGGGCCGGCGCGCCGTAGCCCCAGTTAAAGTTGATTTGCGGATCGTCGCGCACCAGGACCGGCGCGCCGGAGAGGTTTACGTTGTTGAAGTATTCCCCGCGCCAGTTGGTAATGGGCGGTTCCGCAGCGGTGACGAGCTGCCAGTTTAGTTTGGCGACGGCCAGCCCGCCCGCTTCGTAATATTCGACCTTGACGTTATGGTTGCCGGCGTGAAGGTAGATGTCGGCCGTTACGGTGTGAACAGCGCTGTCATACCAGGCGTCGATAATCGGGTTGCCGTTGACGTAGACGCGCATGCCGTCGTCCATCGTGGCGCTGAAGCGATAGGTTCCGGGGGTATCGATTGTGACGGTTCTTTCCCAGCGGACCGAGAAGTTGTCGCTATTGACCCCTGGCGCGGGCGACCCGCCGCCCCAATCATAATTGATGGCGCTTTCTTGCAGCGAAAGAACGGGGTTGCCGGTGAGGGTGCGGTTGTTCCAATAGGTTGCTTGCCAATTGGAAGCGGCATATAGGGGCGTTGTTGGAGGGACTGCATAGATGAGGGCGATGCCAAGCAACGCCAGCAGCGCGGCGATACCGCGATATTTTCTGAGCGTGTGCATTATCATGTTTGACCTCCTATCAATGACGGCCGTTTTCCATACCGCCATTTATTACGTAATGTCGCCTACTTTTACTTACATTACATAATAAACCAGAACTAGTACTTTTGTAAAGTGGCTATGAGGAGGAAATGATAATTTTTTGCGGGAGTTTCACGCCAATTACGCCAACTCGCGCTCGTCGCCGACGCGACGCGTGACTTTGGTTTCGTCCAGATGCTCTAGCAGGGCGATGGCGTATTTGCGGCTGGTTTGCAGCAGGTCGCGCGCCTGGGCGGCGTTGATACGGCCGTGGCGGCGCAAATAGTCGGTGAGCAGCGTGGTAAACCTGGCGTACTCCGGCGCGGCGTAGACGACGTCGTTGGTTAACGGCCGTAGCTGGCCTGCCTCCACCAGCGCGTTATACAAATCGTCTCCCACGGCCGCGCGCGCGTCCTTCACGCTGGGGGCGTTGACGCCGGTCGCCGCAAACGTGCGCAGCAGCGCGTTAACCGCGGCCTGCTGCGCGGCCGAAAAGGTCACGGCGTGGTTGGGCGCGCGCAGGCGCGCCTCTTCCGCCACCAGCAGACCTGCCGCCGCGGTCTGGTTTACCAACGGGTTAAATACCGCCGCCGGCAGGCGCAGGCGGCTGCGCAACTCCTCGCGCGGCGCGCCCGACCGTAGGGGATAGTCGCGGTGGTATGCGTTCACATTTTGCAGCAGCCGGTCGCGCGCCGTTTCCCACGCGCCGCGCGTGAGAAGCTGCTGGCCCAGGCGTACAATCTGGCCGCTTTGCGTCAGCTCCTCCAGCGTGGTCGCGGCGACGGCCGTGTCCACACCCGCCTGCGCCAGCAAGGCCTGTTCGCCGACCGGCTCCAGCCGCCGCAGCGCTTGCAGCAGCAGTTCGTCTGGAGCGCCCGCGGTCAGCGTTTGCAGGCGCTGCACGACCTCCGGGCGGAAGCGGCGATAGCGCCGGCCCGGATGGGGATCGAGGATGCGCCCGCCGCCCAGCGTAGTCGAGGGGGAGGGGCGGCGCAAAATAAAGCGGTCCCCGCGCACGGCGGCGATCGGCGCGCGCAGGGCAAGCTGCAGCCAGCCTTCGCCGCCGGGGTCAATTTGCTGGGCGCCCAGGACGCGCGTGCGGGCAATCATCTCGCTTGCGCCGATGAATAGCTTGACCTCGCTGTTGTGCTTGAGCGGGGCGTCGGCGTCGGGCAGGTGGCGGTAGTGGGCATCGAGCAAAATAGTATGGCCCACAACGCCGGGCGCGGCGATGACGTCGCCCCGCTTGAGTTCGTCTTTGGCGATGCCGGTGAGGTTGATGGCCACGCGGCTGCCGGGCAGCGCGACCTCCCGTTTGGTTTTGTGGGTTTGCAGGCCGCGGATGCGCCCTTTCAGCCCGCCCGGCTGCACCTCGATCGCGTCGCCCAGGTGGAAACGGCCGTCCAGTAGCGTACCCGTCACCACCGTGCCAAAACCGGAGAGGCTGAAGACGCGGTCAATGGGGAGACGGGGACGGCCGTTGTCGGGGCGCGGCGCGGCCTTTTGCAGCTTTTCGAGCAGCGTGCTGCGCAGGATGTCCAATCCCTGCCCGCTGTGGGCCGAAACGGGGATAATCGGCGCCCTGGCCAGGCAGGTTCCCTCAAGCGCCTCGTTCAGGTCCAGCGTGATCAGTTCCAGCCACTCTTCGTCGTCAATCAGGTCGACCTTCGTCAGGGCCACAATCCCATCCGGCAGCTCCAGTAAGTCCAGGATAGCCAGATGCTCGCGCGTTTGGGGCATGACCCCTTCGTCAGCAGCCACGACAAAGAGGGCCAGGTCGATCCCCCCCACGCCGGCCAGCATATTTTCGATGAAATCGCTGTGGCCCGGCACGTCCACAATGCCTACCTCTTCATCGCCTAGCGTCAGCCAGGCAAACCCCAGGTCGATGGTCATGGCGCGCGCCTTCTCTTCGGCGAGGCGATCGGGGTCAATACCGGTCAGCGCTTTGACGAGCGTCGATTTGCCGTGGTCGACGTGACCGGCCGTGCCAATGACGTGCATGATTTACTCTTCACGCACCGGGAACTGGGTCGGCTGCCGGCGCCGGTGCGGGTTTTGTTCGATCGCCTTCTCGACCTCGTCCAGCCACAGGTGGGGAATACGCTTGATAGCGTCGCTCTGGGCCGTTTGCACGCGCCACAGCAGGTCCTTCTCTTCCTCCAGGCTGTTGAGCGTTTCTTCTACCGCCATGAACTGCTCCTGTACGCGCTTTTCCAGCCGGTTGATGTTGGTCCAGCGCTGTTCAGCTTCCACCTGGAACGACTTCCATTTCTTCTGGTCTTCCAGCGTGAAGTTTTCCCAGCGTGACTGCATACGGTTGGACTCAATGCGCAACAGTTCGGACGCTTCGCGCTGCTGCTGCTCGATTTGTTTTTGCCACTCGGATAGGGTTTGCACGGCCATTTTGGCCTCTTTGTACTGGTCCGAGAAGCCAATCCAGTCGCGGCTGAAGCGCTCTAGCGTATCGCTCTGGTCCTCCAGCAGGCGGCGCCACTTTTCCAGGCGCTGGTTGCGCTCGTGTTCGCCGACTTGAACTTGTTCGGTCCAGCTTTTGATGGTGTCGCGCATCTCGTACTGGGCTTTGTACAGATCGTCGCGGACCGTTTCGAATTTGGCCACTGAGGTGGCCAGGATGTCGATGCGGTTATTAAGCGGAGCCCACTTTTTGCTTACCTCCAGGAGTTGCACCTGGATTTCACCCACGTTGCGGCTATTTTGCTTTTCTTTTTGGTCCAGGAAGGTGAGCGAACGTTCCAACTCCTCGAGCCGGTTTTTAAGCGGGGCGAGCGCGCTTTGCTGCACGCCGATAAGCTGGGCCAGGCGCGCCTCCTCTGCCTGGCGCAGTTCCATGTCATGCTGCAGGCGTGGAATGGGCGTCAGTTCTTTGCGGATGTCGGCAATTTCACGCGTGAGGCCTTCGTGATCGATGCGGCGCAGGCGATCCAACTCTTTCTCTGACTGCACACGGCGCGCGTCATACTGCTCGATCATTCCCACGATGTCATCTTTGAACTGCAAGAGCTGAGTATCGACCTGGGGAATGCGCGTCATCTGGCTGGCGAGCAGCGCTATTTGCCGTTCCAACTCTACGATGCGCTGGTCGCGCTCGCTGATTTCGCGCGTTTGCAGCGTTAAGTGCTGCTCCAGTTCTGTCAATTTACGCGCCGAGCGGCGGCGCTCCTCGTCGATCCACTCCAGGCGTTTATTCAGTTCGCCAATTTCAGCAGCATTTGAATTGCTTGCCATCTTTGTCTCCTTCGTGAATGTAGGGCTAGTTTCCTACTTGCCCGCGCAAGAAGGAATCTTGCGCTACGATTTTCATTCATCGTGGTGCGCCCCGCCCATGGGGAACTCCTCTGAAAATGTAGGGCGAACTTTCCAATTCGCCCGCGCAAACTGGAAAGTTTGCGCTACACTTTTCATTCGTAGTGGTGTGCCATTTGTAAACGCGATTATAGCGTGCTCACAAAACAGATGCGAGTGAGGGGAACTTGCC
>Ga0114946_10002816_pt1 | contig 11861 bp, 10 predicted proteins | sample WalLakDeSediment_FD_88676 | JGI IMG/M metagenome (GOLD analysis project Ga0114946, IMG submission 88676) | Lake sediment microbial communities from Walker lake, Nevada to study Microbial Dark Matter (Phase II) - Walker Lake 11/02/13 Deep Sediment | ecosystem: Environmental > Aquatic >...
ACCCATAATTATAACTGTAACCCTGGTTTTTTCCCTGCTATCCATGTGGATGCCTGCTTTCAAAATATGATCAGTGCATTGAAAGACTATTCGTGATCAAGCAATTAATATACTGCTTAATCATGGATATGGATATCATCTATCAACCTTAGCAGCGTAAAACTGCACCCAGCTCATTTAATGACTTTTCAATACTCTTTTGTACCTGATTGATTTCATTTTCGTTTAAAGTAGCATCATCGGATCTGAATAACAGGGAATATGCCATACTGCGTTTACCTTCCGGAACCTGTTCTCCCTCATAGAGGTCAAACAGTTTAACCTGTTTCACTATATTACCGCCTGCTTTAATAATAGTATTCGTGATAGCATCTGCAGTTATTTCCCGGGGAACAACCAGGGCAATGTCACGTCGTGAAGAAGGGTAGCGCGGTAAAGCAGTAAATTCCGGTACTATTTTAGCCTGGCTAACCAATAGGTCAAAATCCAACTCGCAGATGTACACTGGCTGGTCGATATCCCAATTAACAGCTACGGATGGATGCAATTGGGCAACAACGCCTAATTCTTCGCCGGCAACATTGATCACAGCGCTTCTGGTCGGATGGGTAAAAGATCTTGCCTCTGCAACAAAGTTAACTTTTTCCAAACCGAGCCGCATTAACAGTTCTTCAACTATTCCTTTTATCAGGAAATAATCGACCTCTAAAGGTTTTGCTGCCCAGTTCAAATCAGAAATTAAACCGGTAGCAATTATAGCAAGTTTTATTTTCTCTGCCGGCAGATCAGCCAAAGGAAGAGATTTAGCAATATATACCGTGTTAAGCTCATAAAATAACTGGTTAATTTCCCGGTGCTTGTAATTATATTGCGCTACTTTCAACAATCCCGGCAGTAAAGTGGTCCTCATCACCCCTTGCTCTTCCGAAAGTGGGTTTTGCACAGGGATAACCTGCATTAGTGGATCTTCTTCAGTTAAATTAAGGCGGTATAGGGCTGTTTTATTTATAAACGAAGGATTAACTGTTTCATCTAATCCCGCTGCCGATAATAATTGTTTTGTCTGATTTAAGATTATCTCTGCAACTGTTTTACTGTTTTCTACCATCTGACTGCGCGGCAAAACCAGCGGTATTTTATCATACCCGTAGATACGGGCAACTTCTTCAATTAAGTCTTCCTCAATCTTTATATCCCCCCGTCTGAGTGGGACGCTTACATTCATACTGTTATCTATCTCCTCAACGCAAGAAAAACCAAGCCCGCAGAATATTTTCTTCACCTTACCAGCCGGTATATCTATACCAAGTAGATGATTAATCCTTTCCTGCCTGATATTAATCAATACTGGTTCTTTAGCGGTAAAATCCTGATCAACAATACCGCTGGTAATCTCTCCACCGGCAAAATCAGCCAGAAGTGCTGCTGCGCGGTTTTGAGAGTAAACAACTGCTTCCGGGTCGATACCCTTTTCAAATCGTTGAGCCGCCTCTGAAGGGAGTTGGTAACACCTGGAGGTGCGCCTGATATTCGCGGCATGAAAAGAAGCGGCTTCAAGCAAAATATTACTTGTATTATCGTCTATTTCTGTATCTTCTCCGCCCATCACTCCAGCCAAAGCAACCGGCCTATTCTTATCAGCTATAACCAGAACCTCCGGATTGAGCTTCCGTTCAATTCCATCCAGGGTAACCAGAGTCTCTTTGTCCATAGCGCGCCGGATATTCATCACATCAGTGTTCAGCTTATCAAGATCAAAAGCATGTAACGGTTGACCGGATTCCCACATAACAAAATTAGTTATATCAACGATGTTGTTTATCGGTCTTATTCCTGCTTTTAGCAATTTGAGCTGCAGCCATAGTGGAGAACGCTTTACTTTCACACCCTTGATAATCCTTGCCGTGTAGCGTGGACAGAGATCTTTATCTTCTACCACTACTTTGATCAGGTTTTTGGTCTCCTCGCTAATCTCTTCAAAAGCCGGAACAGGTACTGTTACCTCTGCCCCGGTTAAGGCTGACACCTCAAGAGCAACTCCGACCATGCTCAGGCAATCCGCCCTGTTTGGAGTCAGTTCCAGGTCTAAAATGTAATCATCAAACTGTAGTATCTGATCAACCCGATCGCCAACTTGGGCCGTTTCATCTAAGATGAGAATCTCATCTTCTTCTCTCAAATCCAAACCTATTTCATGAGCAGAACAGAGCATCCCCCGAGACGGAGTACCATGAATCTCTGATTCTTTTATTAGCCTCCCTCCCGGTAGCTCTGCGCCCACCTTTGCCAGGACAACCTTATCTCCTGATTTCATGTTCTTTGCTCCACAAACAATCGAATAATCGTCTTTACCGCTGTTTACCTGCACAAGCGAAAGATTTCTTTTATGAGGATGCTCTTCCACTTTTGTTACTAACGCAACAATAACCTCCGGTAAAACAGGACCAAATCTTTCCACAGATCCGACCTCTATACCGGAAAAAGTTAATTTCTCCGCCAACTTATCCGCAGACAAATCTAGCGGAACATATTCTTTCAGCCAGTTATATGAAATCTGCATATTGTTACACTGCCTCCCTTAAACCACTTAATATATCCTTAAAATTGTCTTAAAAAACGGCGATCATTATTATAAAAATGTCGTATATCATCAATACCGAACTTGAGCATAGCAATTCTTTCAACACCCATACCAAATGCATACCCGCTAACTCCGAGCGTATCATAACCGCCAGATCGGAGCACAGCAGGATGCACCATACCGGAACCAAGTATTTCCAGCCATCCGCTACCACTGCATACACGGCAACCATCGCCTCTGCATTTTATGCATTTAATATCTACTTCTGCGCTCGGCTCGGTAAAGGGAAAGTAACTGGGGCGCAGCCTGATATCCTGCTCGGGCCCGAACATCTCCCGGGCAAATAAAAGAAGAGTGCCTTTCAAATCGGCAAATGATATGTTTTTATCGATAAATAATCCTTCAACCTGGTGAAACATTGGTGAATGGGTGATATCATCGTCACGGCGAAATGCTTTGCCCGGCGCAATAATTCGAACAGGCAATTGAGGAAAAAGCTTTTCCATAGTTCTTATCTGAACCGGCGATGTATGAGCCCTGAGTAGAAACTCTTCATTAAAATAAAAAGAATCCTGCATATCCCTGGCCGGATGATCCGGTGGTATATTTAAAGCAGTAAAGTTATAGTAATCGCTTTCTATATCCGGTCCATAAACCACCTGGAACCCTAAACCATAAAAAATGTCCTTGATCGCTTCCATCGTAATGGTCAGGGGGTGTTTGCTTCCAATCCTTACCGGCCTGCCTGGAAGTGTGACATCTATTTTCTCTCTCTCCCATTGATCTGCGGTTAGTTCATCTTTTATCAACTGTTCCTTTGTTCTTATCCTTCTCTCTAATTCTTCCCTTAACAGGTTGGCTTTTTTACCAATTTCCGGTCTTTCTTCCGGTGTGACAGAACCCAAACTTCTTAATAGGGTTGTTAGCGCTCCTTTCTTGCCCAGGTAAAAAACACTGATCTCTTTTAACTCCGCCAGATTGTTTACCTCACCAATCCGTCGCCTGCCTTCCTCTTGCAGTTCTTCCAATCGCTTTAACAAAAGTTTACACCTCCATAAAATAAAAAATCCCTCTTATGAGGGACGAAAGTTTATCTTCCGCGGTACCACCCAAATTAGCAGCCGGCAGCTCACTTGATATCGATAACGGGATAACCGTCTCTGCCCTACAAAGCCTATAATCAACTCTTCAGGCAGGATGCTCGTGAGTGAAATTCAACAGGCCAATCCGGGCTGGCTCTCAGTTATAACCAGGCCTCCCTTTACGGCTGTTACCTGTTTACTTATCTCCATCATCACATTTAAACATTTATTAATAAGCATTATAGCATCACAAGAACGTTCAGGCAAGAATATAATAGTTTTCAGAGAAACTTATTTTAGTCAGGGAGCAATACTAGCTTCATGGCGCTGACGCAGCGCTTCATATAGTATTATTGCTCCCGACACTGAAGCATTTAAAGATTCCACCTTATTACGTAGTGGAATTGTTACACAAACATCTGCTGCTTCCATAAATTCTTTTGAAATACCACTTGCTTCATTGCCAATAACTATAGCTATTCGTCCGGTATAGTTCGCAGTCCAATAGGATGTTTCTGCTTTAGGCGCTGCAGCAATCAGCTTAAATGAGTTATTTTTCAACTGATTTATCAGCTCTTTGTTATTCATACATAATGCAATTTTGGTCTGAAAAATAGAACCGGCAGTGGAGCGCAGCACTTTAGCGCTGTATGCATCTGCACTACCTTTGGTATAATAAACCCGGTCTGCTCCCACAGCAGATGCGGTTCTGATAAGTGAACCCATATTGCCGGGATCCTGAAGGCGATCAACGACTAAAACAAGGTCGCCCGTAATTGTTTCTTCGCTAGTGGATTGACTTATATCGTAGGGTATTATCGCTGCTATGTATTGTGGAGTGATAGTATCTGCCAGGTGCTTTTTGAAAAAGCTCTCTTCCAGGATAATAGTTTTTACACCCTGGGGCAATTTATCCATAAGTGCTTGATATTCATTCTGGTTTAACGATTCGGTAATAAATAATACCTCTGGTATGTAACCGGCACTAACAGCAGTGTATACAAGATTGGGCCCTTCCAAAGCTATTTTTTTTTCGCCAGCCCGATATTTAGAACTGTGCACTAACTTCCTGAATTCCTTAACCTGCAGGTTATCTTTACTGTAAACATATTGTACTTCCAGTTACATCCACTCCATCTTTTTTAAAGCTTTATTTTCCCCAATTGCTACGATAATATCATTTTCTTCAATTATATCCTCGGCTTGTGGTGATATGTTGGCTTGATCTACATTATGGTGTCTTAAGGCAATAATACTGATACCGTAACGGGCGCGTATATTAAGGTCCTGGAGGGTTTTTCCGATCATCTCTTTTGGCGCAGTAACTTCAACCAAACTGTAATCATCAGAAACCTCAATCAAATCAATAATAGACGGGGATATCAAACTGTGTGCTATTCTCTGGCCCATGTCGCGTTCAGGAAAAACGATCCGGTTAACACCAATTTTCTCCAACACACGGCCGTGCAGCTCGGTCTGTGCTTTGGCAACGATATAATTTGCCCCCAGCTCGACCAGCAAGATGGCTGTCATGATGCTGGCGTGAACATCAGTTCCTATTGCCAAAACGACAGCATCAAAATCTTTAATTCCTAATGATTTTAAAGCTTTTTCAGAAGTTGAATCTGCTTGCACAGCATTGGTTACCTTTAACGATACCTGCTGGATAAGCTCTTCATCTTTATCAACAACAAGAACATCATGACCGAGGTTGCAAAGTGTAGTTGAGACACTTGAACCGAACCGGCCTGCCCCGAGCACTACAAATTGTTTGGCCAAATAATTACCTCCCCGATGAAATAAGTTGTTTAACCAATTAATATATTCTCTTCAGGATATTGTAGAACCTCTTCTCTTTTTTGCCTGGTTAACGCAACAAATAGTGATAGCGGACCTATCCTTCCACCGAGCATGGTTACGATCAATATAGCTTTACTGATATTACTTAAATCGGGAGTTATGCCCCTGCTTAAACCAACAGTAGCAAAAGCTGATATAGCCTCAAATAGTAAAGCAATAAAACTTTCATCCTCAAAGAAAGTTAAAACAAACGTGCAGATCAAAACCAGGCTCACCGCTGCGATAACAATTGATACGGCTTTCATGAATAACATATCCGGTAATCTTTTCCTAAATATTACCGCACTCTTCCGTCCGGAAATTAAGCTAAAGAAGTTAAACAGTATTATACCTACCGTGGTAGTTTTAATGCCACCACCTGTGGAAGTAGGTGAAGCGCCGATAAACATTAAGACCATGAGTATAATCAGAGTATGATCATATAGTTGGGAGGTATCAGTTATACTAAAACCGGCTGTTCTGGGTGTAGAGGCGGTAAAGAGCGATGCAAATACTCTTCCCCCCAGTGTAAGTTCACCCATAGTAGCTGGGTTTTTGTATTCAGAAATCAAAACCGCTGTTGTACCGAAAAGTATAAGTATAATAGTAATAATAATAACCATTCGGCTGTGTAAAGAAAGCCTCTTTCCCCTGAAAACCCTTTGTAAAACCTCTAGTATAACAGTAAACCCGAGCCCGCCAATGATAAATAGTCCCATGATAGTTCCATTTACCAGGTAATCGGTGGGGGCTTCAGTCAAGCTGGTAAAGTTACCAAAAAGATCAAAGCCGGCATTGCCAAATGATGAAATAGCGTGGAACAAAGCATAGAATAAACCCTCTTTAAAACCCATATCCGGTACAAATCGAAAGCTTATTATCACTGTACCGACTAATATAAGCGTTAGGGCTATAGTAGCGATAGCTTTAACCAACGCTATGGTTCCCCCGAGCGAATCCTGATTTAAAGTGTCCTTGATGATCAAACGATTGACCAAAGATATTCTTCGACCCAAAAAAACAAATATCATAGTTGTCATGGTCATAAATCCCAATGAACCAATAAATATTAATACCATGATTACGCTCTGGCCAAATGTTGAATAAAAAGTACCCGTATCTAATACAACCAGGCCGGTTACACATACAGCAGAAGCAGAAGTAAAAAGCGCGTCCATATATGCTATACTTTCGGCATTATGAGCCTGAGGTAAACTTAACAATAGCGACCCTAATAAAATTAAACCGACAAAGCCAACTGACATTACTCTTGCCGGATTTATCGGTTTATTTCTCTGTGCCAAAATAAATCAGCTCCAAATGAAACTGGTGTAAAGTTAAATGTTTTCCTTGGCCAGTTCAACTAGCTGCGAAAAAGCAGCTTTATCGTTTACTGCCAGATCAGCCAGTGTTTTACGGTTTATCTGCACATCTGCTTTCTTCAGCCCGTTCATAAAACGGTTGTAGGACAACCCGCTATTTCTTGCTGCGGCATTAATCCTGGTAATCCACAGCTTGCGAAAATCTCTTTTCTTCTGTTTTCGATCACGGTAAGCATATGAAAGAGATTTCATAACCTGCTGGTTTGCTACCCTGAATATTTTACTTTTCGCTCCATAATAGCCTTTTGCCAGCTTTAGTATTTTTTTACGCCTTTTCCTGGCTACTGTACCCCTTTTAATTCGAGGCATTTCAAATCATCCTCCCACTTTGTATCCTTGCAGCCCTGCAAGTTCTATTTACTTTTTTCTTACTAAGGTATAAGCAATTTGACTCTCTTCAGATCAGCAGCTTTTACTGTAGTTGATTTACGTAATCTTCTTATACGACTGGGGCTTTTCTTACCGGTCAGGTGACTGGCATAAGCGCGTGAACGCTTTATCTTACCGGTGGCAGTTTTTTTAAACCGCTTTGCAGCGCCCCGGTGGGTCTTCATTTTTGGCATTTTAAACCTTCCTCTACTGTGATTTCGGCGCCAGTATCATAATCATATTACGGCCTTCCTGCTTGGCAGCTTTTTCGATAATGCTGCATTCCGCCAATTCTTTGGCCAGCTGGTCACACAAACGCTGTGCATTTTCCGGATGGGTAATTTCTCTTCCCCGGAACATCACCGTAACTTTGATCTTATCGCCATTTTCTAAAAACTTTTTGCTACGCTTCGCTTTTACATCGAAATCGTGCTTATCAATGTTCGGGCGTAATTTAACTTCTTTTATTGTAGTTACCTTCTGATTTTTACGAGCTTCCCTGTCTTTTTTACTCTGCTCATATTTAAACTTGCCATAATCCATCAAGCGGCACACCGGTGGTTTTGCCGCCGGTGCAACATTAACCAGATCCATACGCTTCTCCTGGGCAAGTTTTAATGCCTCACTGGTTTTCATAACCCCTAATTGTGTTCCATCGGCATCTACTACCAGCACTTCACGGGCATTAATTTGTTCATTCACGAACAAATTCTTACTAATCTTATTTCACCTCCGTCTTTTTTTTAGCAATAAAATAGAGCAGGGGCATACCGCCTGCTCTAGATAGTCCTGAATACTAACTAACCCGGTAACACATTTAAGGTCTCAGGGTGAGAAGCGGTAGCTTCTGCTTGACTATTTTATTAATATCATTATTCAATATATCAGAATTATGGTTTCCGGTCAATTGTTTTTATTGCCTTTGTTTAAAAACAATAATGTATCTGCCCCGGCAGCAGTAGTGTTTTAGCTTAGAAAGCTACCTGGCATCTATAGCTTCCTGCAACTGTTTAATGAACTGAATCAGGGTAACAGGTCCTAAGTCACCTATTTCCCGATCCCTGACCGAAACCTGACCGTTCTCGGCTTCACGGTCACCAACAATCAGCATATAAGGTATTTTCTTTACCTGTGCTTCTCTAATTTTATAACCTACTTTTTCACTGCGTTTATCAACACTAACCCTGAATCCTTTTTCCTTTAAATCATCATATACTTTATCGGCATAATCGTGAGCTCGTTCAGTAACTGGAATCACTGTGGCATGCAGTGGCGACAACCAGGCTGGAAAAGCGCCACCAAACTGCTCAATCAACAACGCCATTAAACGCTCCATTGCGCCGTAAATAGTGCGGTGGATTACAGCCGGTCTGTGCTTGTTACCATCTTCACCGATATAGCTTAAATCAAATTTCTCCGGCATTTGAAAATCCAGTTGGATGGTTCCACACTGCCAGGTTCGCCTCATGCAATCGCGTAAATGAAAATCTATCTTCGGACCATAAAAAGCTCCGTCACCCTCATTTATTATAAATTTCACCTTTTTTTCCACCAGAACGCTTTCCAAAATGGCAGTTGCTTTATCCCACATTTCTACACTACCCATAGCTTTTTCCGGCCTAGTGCTGAGTTCCACATGATAGTCAAACCCAAAAGTGCGGTAAAAACGATCGGTTAAGTCGATTACCCCGGCTACTTCGCTTTTAATCTGATCAGGAAGCATAAATATATGCGCATCGTCCTGGGTAAAAGAACGCACGCGCATTAAACCATGCAGGGTTCCTGACAACTCATGACGGTGCACTATACCCATCTCGGCAATTCGGCGGGGGAAATCCCGGTAACTGTGCAACTTAGATTTATACACTAACATGGCACCGGGGCAATTCATCGGTTTAACAGCGTAGTCTTCATCATCGATCTTGGTAAAGTACATGTTTTCGCGATAATGTTCCCAGTGCCCGGACTGTTCCCAAAGATAGCGATTTAAGATCAAGGGTGTTTTTATCTCTTCGTAACCAGCTAGTCTGTGTTCCTGTCGCCAATAATCCGTAAGCTGCTGCCAGATAATCATTCCGTTATTATGAAGCACGGGAAAACCCGGACCTTCCTCGTGTAAAGTGAAGAGCTCCAGCTCACGGCCAAGCTTGCGGTGGTCTCTTCGTTTTGCTTCTTCAAGCATTGTCAGGTGCTCTTCAAGCTGCTCTGTGTTAAGGAAAGAGGTGCCATAAATACGCTGCAGCATTTTATTCTTTTCATCACCGCGCCAGTATGCGCCGGCTAAAGCCGTTAACTTAAAAGCTTTAATCAAACCGGTATGGGCAAGATGCGGACCAGTACAGAGATCAATAAAATCGCCCTGTTCGAAACAGGTGATTGTTTCACCCTCTGGAATATCGTCGATCAGTTCAACTTTATATGGTTCATTTAATTCAGTAAATAATTCTATCGCTTCTTCCCTGGCCAACTCTTTGCGCTTGATGGGCAACCGCTCTTTAATAATTTTTTTCATCTCTTTTTCGATAGCCGGTAAATCATCAGACGAGATGGGTTCTTCAAATTCAAAGTCATAGTAAAAACCGTTTTCTATCGGTGGCCCGATTGCTATTTTTACATTTGGGTAAAGCTTTTTAACCGCATTGGCCAAAACGTGGCTGGAACTGTGCCTGAACATATCCCTTCCCAGGGATGAGTCAAAATGAACATATGATATCTTGCTGCTTTCGGGTACTTCCAACCCCATATCACAGATATTGTCATCTACCATAACAGCTAATACAGTTTTATCTTCGGTTATCTTTTCGCGATATAAATCATAACATGTGGTACCGCGTGGATATACCTTTTCTTTTCCATCACTTGCTAAAAATATTTTTATTTCCATTGGAAAGCACCTCCTACCTTGGTCTGGCAGTAATTATTACTAATCATAAAACCCCTGGCTTTATCTGTCAAATCAGTTCTGGTTATTTTTAATAATATCAATCACCATAGCTATTTTTGCTTAACCGCGAAACTTAAGAACTTGCGGCAGTATAGTAACTTCCACCGGAGCATTCCCCGGCTGCTCGCCATCAATATTAAGCAAAGCATCGCTGCCGGCATCTACTTCAATGTTCTTCCCCTTTAAGCTGATAATCCGTGGATGACTAAGGTGTCTGCCTTTATAAACGCTCGGTAAACTTTTAATCAGGTTTAGTTTGCTCAAATCCCTTAAAATAATAATATCAAAAAGACCATCATCAATAACAGCGTGAGGCGCTATATTCATCCCGCCCCCAAAATAACGACCATTACAAAAAGTAACCAGCGTTACCGGTTCGTTGCAAATGATCTTACCGTCTACTTTAATTATCATCTTCTGGTTTTTATATAAGAGCAGGCTCACCAGTGTACCCCAGAGAAAAGAAAAAAAACCACCAAATATTTTCGTAGTCCGGTTAACCCTGGCTACGGTATCGCCATCTAGCCCTAATCCGGCTACATTAATAAAAACCCTTTTAACAAAATTATTTCCACTGCTATATGAGACTAGCCCGAGATCAATAAACCTTTCCGGGCTTTCGATTATCTTCCGCACAGCAAGATCAATTTCTGCCGGTGTGTTAATTGTTCTGCCCAGGTCACAACCTGTTCCGGTCGATATAAACCCAAACGACGCTTCTGGCCTGATTAAAACACCGTCAGCAAAAAAACCATTAACGACTTCATTGGCAGTTCCATCTCCACCAACGGAGATAATAAGATCATAGCCATTTTTTAAGTATTCAGCTGCCAGCGCTGTTGCATGCCCTGGTTTTTCAGTCAGGGAAAAATCAAATTCCAAACCTTCCCGTATCATTACTTCCTTCATATCAGGCCAACGCTTACCAGTCTTACTGTTAGCAGAAACCGGATTAACAATCACTGCTATTTTATCATGTGGCACAGCTACACCTCGATTCTATTTACTGTTTTATGCTCATATGTAACTTTCTAAAAAAAGAATTAGCTAATTATAGCATAAAACAAACAAGGGTAAGGTAACCTACCCTTGTCATCAGTTAAGTAATATTCATCTGCTAAATCAATCTATTACTAAAAAGCAGTAACTCTTCTATATGTTCCTTTACCCCCGGTAAAAGGAACTAAACAATACTACTTTACTTATATACTTTTAGCGGGCGCCGCCGCCGCCGCCTCCGCCGCCGCCACCACCGCCGCCGGAAAAGCCACCGCCTCCTCCGGAACCAGATGACATGGACGAGCCAAATGCTGTTTGAAAAGAACTACCCATGCTGGAGGTAAAGCTACTGAATTTGGCAGGGTTGCTTGCCATCATACCATAAGCGGGCATCAATCTCGGAGCATTTTCCCTCAATTCCGGATAAACCAGGTTAAGCTGTTCCATCACCTCTTTGGCTACACCCAACACCACGGCATAAACCAGGTAATGCTCCCAAATAACAATAGCCGGAACTGTTGAACGGTCCAAACGGGAAAAATGTTGCAAAAATAGTTTAAAAGCGCGCCACTTGGCGTAATGATCGGCCCCTTTAGGCGTTAATCTTTTAATCAAAGCTGAACCGATCAACAAAAAAGGACCACCGAAAGAAGCAATCATACCGG
>Ga0114946_10002817_pt1 | contig 11855 bp, 7 predicted proteins | sample WalLakDeSediment_FD_88676 | JGI IMG/M metagenome (GOLD analysis project Ga0114946, IMG submission 88676) | Lake sediment microbial communities from Walker lake, Nevada to study Microbial Dark Matter (Phase II) - Walker Lake 11/02/13 Deep Sediment | ecosystem: Environmental > Aquatic > Freshwater...
GCGACGAGGCCGCCGCGGACCTTCTCGACGATCTCGACCTCGACCGGCTTCTCCTTCTCGAAGACCTCCTGCAGGAGGTTCCACGCGCGCTCGGCATCGGCCCGGCGCTTGGAGAGGACGATCGTGTTGTTCGGGACGTCGGAGCGCACCACGTACACGGTGATCGGGTCACCGGACTTGAAGTACTGCGCCGCCTCTTCCGCGTTGCTGTCGTGCTCGAACAGCTGGTTGTAGGGCAGCAGGCCCTCGATCTTGGCGCCTACGTCGACGACGATGCCGTCCTGCGAGAGCATGATGACCTCGCCGGTGGTGATCATCCCGCGGTGCACCGGCTTGCGCGCCAACTGCTCGTCGGAGGCCGCCATGACGTCCTCCATGGTGATCTCGTCGTCGCTCATCGACGCGTAGCCGCTCGCGGCGACCGGAGTGGGCTCCGCATCGCTCGGCGCCTCCTGCGGTGTCGGCGCGTCCTCGACCTCGGCCGCGGCCTCGGTCGGCAGCGCATCGGCGGGCGCGCTCTCGGCTGCCACGTCCTCCGTCGGCGCGGCTTCGGTCGAAGCGGCTTCCGTTGGCGCGGCTTCGTCCGTGGCGGGCTCGGAGGCGGCGACTTCCGGCGCCTCAGTTTCGTCGCGGACCTCTTCGGATCCCTCGGCTTCCTCACGCGCAGCGTCGGTAGGGGACACCTCGTGGTCTTGGGTCTCAGCCGCCACGACGCCGTTGCCCTGCTCGGCGGTCGTGTTGGGATCCTGATGGGTGGTGGGCTCGATGGTGGGGTCGGTGGCCGGGGCAGGGGTGTCCGCGGCCGGGTTGGGCTTCTCGTCCATGAAAAGGGGGTCCTCCTAGAGTTCCTGCGTCGTGACGCAACGGGCTATTACATCATACTGGCCCGCCTGACGCAAGGCTTCCCGTCGGGGACGGGCCCGACGACTCGTCGCGCGGGCGCGGGCCCATCCTACCGGGCGGATGGCGGGGGGAGGGGCCAGGGCCCGCCATCCGGTGGATCCTCCGACAGGATGCCCGTCGGGGCCACGGTCGGCGCGCGGAGTTGGGCGAAAGCCTAGGCGCTTTGGGCCAGCGACCCCGTGGCGTCAGCGGGTCGTGCGGAACCGCTCGAGGGCGTGATCGAGTGTCAGTGCCCAGTCGCTCGCACAGGACGGCAAGAAGGGTCCGGCGACCTCGCTTCGGCGTCCTGCCCTCAGGTCGGCGACGTCCCACAGGATGTCAATCTCCGACTTCAGCCGGTACATCCGCGACTCCGCGTCGTACTCGATCTCGAGCCCCTCGACGTGCTCCTTGAGCTGGTGTCGGAACTGGTGGAAGTATGACTTCGCCGTTCGGTGCTTGTCCTCCGAGAAGAGGTCTGTGCGGACCTGATCGAACGTCACGGCCTTGTGCTCGAGGAAGTAGGCGAGTAGCTCCACGGCCCGCCGCAACGGGAGCCGAACGTCGGAGCCAGCCAGGATGATGCGCTCCTCACCTAGGGTTCGGAGTTCGAGGATTGCTTCTGTATCTCCAATGAGTGCTGGATGGGTACTTCTCGCAGAGCGCCGGAGGCCCGACAAGACGGTCCACTCCCGTGCGAGGAACGCGCGATTCTGGAGGGTCATCGTGAGCGACACAACCTCTTCGAGAAGGCGTTGCATCGCGCGCTTCGACTCAGACTGCTGCAGCGCGGCCCGATGTAGTTTCACGAAGGCCTGCTCCTGAAGAAGGCCCATCTCCCCAAAGTCCTGGTCCAGTGCGATCAGCTCGGATGCCGCATGGCTTGTTGAGTACTCGCCGCGCGCGTAGTTGAGGTGTACTTCCCTGAACCGGTAGCTCAATCGGTCAGACTTATCAGAGATCAGCTCCTGCGCACGGTTCAGATGCTTGGTCGCCGTTGGATATTCCTCCTTTGTGCAGGCGATGGCCGTGAGCGAAAGCCGCGCAACAAACTCTTCGTAGGCTGCTTGAACACGCTCGCAGGAGTCTATGCACTTCTGAAACTCCAAAGAAGCGAGGTCAAGGTTGCCTGCTGCCCAGGCAACCTCTGCACGGTTGATGTGCAACTCGGGGATGAAGTTATCGGGCAAGCCTTCTGACATCAGGGCATCCAATTCGGTTGTCGCCTCGCGGTGACGGCCCAGCAGGTTGAGGACTGCAGATCGCCGCAGTCTTGCCTTCAGGTTGTCGACATCCTTTGTCATCTGGATGGATCGCTCAAGAAACCACAGCGAGCGCTGTGCTCGGCCGATTCTGCTGTGCAGCACTCCGAGTTGCGAGAGAATCGATGGAGCAAGCAAGCTGTACTCTGGCAAGCCCTGGATGCGTTTCCACGCCTCTTCTGCCGCCTTCAATGCCTCACGCAGGTTGCCGTTGTTCTCCTCGTTTATGCTGACGATGCGGTAGTAGAAGACCCGGTCGTACTCATTCAGCAGCTCAAGCCGTACTGACCGCAATTGTCCTGTTGCTTCTTCACCCCGCTCCAAGAATCGCAGCAAGTGTGCGAGGTTGATGCGAGCAGCCTCTTCGCCTTCGGCCACGGCGCTTGAGAAGGCATCGAGAGCCTTGGCGTCCTCGAACAACTGGAAGTGACACACGCCGACCCATCGGCGATCAGCCGCCGTAGGGTCTGCAAGCGATTCAAAGTGATCGATCCCCTCACGGAATCGTTGAAGGTACACGAGCCCTTGGACAGTGCTTACTAGCCGGACTCCAGGGAACCGGATCGCAACACTGCGCAGGATCTCAGTGTCCCCCGACTCGCTTCGCCCGGGCTGAAGCGGAACCTGGCCTCTGAAGGCCTGCAAAGCCATGGCTCTACGTGTACCAGACTGATTTGGAGGGCGTTGGGAGGAATCGCATAAGTCTCGCTAGGGTTGGCGATTACGCGGGTCGACTCAAGCCGTCGGCCCGAGTGCCGGTAGTCTGTGTATTGACCCAGGAACCTTGGCGCCATACACTCTGAGCTACGTGTCGCCGGTTGGGAGACTGGGGCTGCGTCCCGTGATGAGCGGGTAGTTTGTGCACGAGGTATTTCGGAAGGGTGGGAGCTGAAGGGGACCTGTCTTGACTGTCCCTCATCAGCAAGGTTAAGGGCACTGTGTGCCCGTCGCTTCCTTCGGGTTGGGAGGCCTGAAGGGCTCCATGCGAGAGGTTTCTCTGCTGGAGTTTGTACCTGAGAGTTCTCAGGCTTAGTTGAGGGGTCCACATGAAGAACACTGGAAAGCGCATCTTCTTCTCGATCGTCGTCCTCGTTGTCGCGAATGCCGTTCTGCTTGTTTCGGCGGGTGCTTTCGCTTCCCAGCGTTGACGAACGCTTAGTTGAGTTGGTCTCGGGCCGCCAGTTAACTGGCGGCCCGTCTCTGTGTCTTGGCTATTGCCGGGTCTGCGTGACGGGCCGTGCTGACCTCGTGCTCTACTCGCTCTGTGGACAGGCGGCGAGTTGATCTGTCGCAGCAGTGCTGCTCCAACGAAGCAGCCTGTGATTACGTAGGGCGCGTAGCGTGAACCAGATGAGACCGCGTGGTACGAGTTGGGTTAACCGCTGTAAGAGACTCATCTTCCCGCTGGTTGGCTGCCATGTCATTCGGGCAGACGAGAGATCTGGTGTGCATCACGTTCTGGTGGAGGAACGTTCTGCCCACGGCTTGCCGACCTTGTGGATAACGCTTGGCCCCCTTGACGTCGATGACACCGTCTCGGTGGGGAACCGCTTAGTCAACGCATTCGGTCACGCCTATCGAACCGACTTCCTCGGGCTTGGAGCACCGGTTGGCCACGTTGTGGCCAAACTGCAGAGGTATCAAGGTGTCTTGGGACAGAACGTGGTCATTGTGAGTTCGGCGCACCAGAATCCTAGCGCGGTTGTTTCAATGCGGGCTTTGGCCGAGTTCGGCTCCAGCCTCATACTCATTGTCGATGAAGACACGCCAGCCTCGGTTGTCGCGGCATGGCAGCCAGATCGGGTTACTGAAGCGGATCTGTTTGCTCTGACGATTGAGGAAGCTACTGAGATGGCGCATGGGACAATCCCGCCAGATGATGTTCCTGAGATCTTGTTGAGATGCGGAGGCCGCTTTGTTCCGTTCTCGAATACCGTTCGCGGGTTGAGTGGGCTTCCACCCCTACATGATCCTCTCCCCAGCGGTTTTGCTGCAGCGGATCTGGCTTCCTCGGGGGTGCCGGCGGAAGTGGTCCTGAGTGCCCTTAGGCGCCGGAACGAGCACATTGAGGCCTTCGAATACGTCGTGAGCAATTCGCCAGGGCTGGCTGCTGAAGCGATTCGTGAGGCAGCGCCGCAATATGTCGCTTCGGGCATGACAAGACGCATGCTTCAGCAGATCGAGTTGTTGCCGATTGGCGAGCGTCGACGGTCAGATGATCTGATGCGCTGGTGGTTCGCGGCCTCGATCTCGGAGGATCGAATTGGTTTGGTGCGGTCCGAGGTTGAGCAGGTTCTCGAGTTGCGTGAAGCTGCTGAGCTCAGGGCCTTGTATGCAGCTGCTTATCCTGGTCCTGAGCTCTTGACAGAGACGCAACGCGCTGTGGATGCGCTCCGAACGCCGGTGACCCTAAGGATGCACGGGTTCGCTTTGGGAATGCAGTCAGTTGGCGATGCTGGTATCTCCTACTTGATGAAGGCGTTGCGGCTGGCTGAAGCTTTGGCGGACCCTGACCAAGTCGTTGGGGCAGCCACCGACATCGCCAACTACTACCTACGAAGAGGACACTATCGAGATGGTTCTGAGTGGGCGAGCTGGGCTGTTGAACAGCATTACTCGCTCAGAGGCAAGGATGAGCTTCGACGTCTTGCGGCGGTTGGCCTCTTGGCGTTCTCGCGTATCCTGGTCGAAGACTTCGTAGGGCTTGAGCCGCTTCTTGAGGACCTAAAGGCTGCCACAGACCAGATCGGCGGGCCGACGTCTGAAGTCATCAACTCGACATTGGGTGATTGGGCTGTTGTCTGTGGCGACTTCGCCACAGCTGAAAAGCATTATCGGCTGAATCTGGAGCGTCTTCCGCGAGAGCAGTATCATCTCGCGGCCCTTGATCTGGTCCCGGTGCTTCGCTCTCTTGGCAGAGATTCTGAAGCGATGATGATTGGACGGCGGGTGCGAAGTCTGACCCGTGATGCGGATGAGATATCGCGTGCCCTCGGGATGTTGGCGCATGCACTCAGCATCGTTGATGTTAACGACAAGCTGGCCGAGCGTGATCTTGGGCGTGTCTGTGAGGTATTGGGTAGTGGAGCAGAAGCGCATCGCTTGGCTCAGGCCTCAGTTGCCCTTGCACGCGTGAAGCTGTCGCAAGGTGACTCGATTGGTGCTCGAAGGGCTCTCCAAACGGGCGTTCCTGGCCTCAAGGGGCTAGGTCAATCCGGTTGGCGGCTTGTTTCCGCATCGCAGGACAAGCTTGACGAGGTCTTTGCGCTCTACCGAGGAGAGGGCGCGACGCTTGGGCTGAGTTTTCTGGGAGGCACTCTCTACACGATGGGTTCGGATGTAGACAGATTGACGACGCAGAATGCTGAGTGTGTAGTTGCAATCGCTACTTCACGCCGAGATCTGAATCTTGAACGCCTGTCAATCGCACTCTACGGCGAGAATGGCGCGGTTGGCACCGCGAAAGCGCGCGTCTCCCGCCTCCGCAACACCATCCCCCTGACCTCACGTCCGTACAGGATCGCCGTCCCCTTCCGGGCGGACTTCGTGGAGCTGATGGAGCACCTGGTTCAGGGCCGTGTACGGCAGGCGCTGAGCTTGTACCGCGGGCCGCTGCTTCCGGATTCCGAGGCGCCGGTCGTCGTGGAGCTCCGTGAGCACATCGATGAGTCTCTGCGGCAGGCCGTTCTCGCTTCTGGCGATCACGAGGCGATGCTGGAGCTCGCCAAGCGGACCGACGATCAGGACTTGGAGCTTCTCGAAGCGGCCGCGCGCCACATGCCCCAGAACGATCCCCAGTCACCGCTGTTGCGCGCGCGGATCCGGCAGATCCGCCGTGACTGGGGATCGGACGATGACTTCAACCGTTAGGTTGCGTCGTCAGCAGCTGCGCCACGTACTGTGCCCGGTTCTCGGCCGCGGACTTGCAGAGGATGTTGCTGACGTGGGCGTTGACCGTCTTGGTCGAGATCGACAGGCTCGTTGCGATGCCGCGTGTGTCGAGACCCCGCAGCAGCGCACGGGTGACGCGCAACTCCATGTAGGTGAGGCCCGACCGCCACTGATACGTCCTCTGGGCCGTTGCGGCCGCGTAGACGCCCGACAGCAGCGCCGGCTCGTCGGTCGAGCAGACGACGCCGGAGACGTGGTACGAGCCGATGCAGTCCAGGTAGGCGGGGTGTGTGGCCTGGGTCGCGACCAGGGTGCGCGCTCGCATGACGCTGTCGAGGCCCTCGAGGCGCCGGATGGCCCAGGTGAGCGGGTAATCGAGGATCACGTGAGCGAGGTACGGCGCGGGCCCGTGGTCACCGATCAGGTCCGCGCGGCGAAGCGCGTCCTCGATCAGCCGCTCGTAGTTCGGATGAGACGCGTCGATCTCCGTGGCGACCTTGTTGGGCTTGCGCATGTCGTGTCCTCCTCGCTGTCTCCGATCGCTCGTACGCGTCGGTGGGTCCCGATCATGGCGGGCCAGCCGTTGCGCCCGGGTTGCGTTGGCGGACAACCTGGACGGCGCCCAAGGTCGCTGCGGTCGTGACCAGCGGCAGTTGCCGCGGTTCATGGGTGTTGCGTGAAGCCGCGTAGGTTGACGCTTGCGGTGTGACTTATTTACGCTGTGACGCGAGTCCGCGTTCGTCCACCCCATGTGCCGGTATCGGATCGGCGCGTTCTCGGGGGGACCGCTGCTCGATCGATCCGCTCGAGAGGAGAACGCATGCTTCGCAAACTCGCCGCTATGCTGCTCGTCATTGGGGTCCTTGCCTGGTCGGCGGCTCAGACCCTAACCATTGCGCTGCCGGTCGAGCCTGCCTCGATCGACGCACACATCCCGACGGACTCGCCGTCGGCCATGGTTACCAGCCACATCTTCGATACGCTTTACCGGTGGGACTCCGTGAGTGGCCAGATCGTTCCGCACCTGGCCACCAGCGCCACCATGTCGGACGATGGCATGTCGTGGACCCTCTCGCTCCGCCAAGATGTGGTCTTCCACAACGGCCTGCCGTTCAACGCAGAGGTCGTCAAGGGCAGCATGGAGCGGCTCTTCGACCCGGACACGGCGGCGCCGTTCGCCTGGATTCTCGGGATCACCGAGACGATCGATGTGGTGGACGAGTACACCGTCAGGTTCAACCTGGCGAGCCCGTTTGCGCCCTTCCTGTCGCACCTGACCCACAGTGGAGTGGCCATCGTGCACCCGGACGTGGTGGCGGAGCTTGGCGAGCGCCACTACGAGGCGCCGGTCGGCACGGGCCCCTTCCGCGTCGTCAACTGGGACCGCGGCAACCGGGTCGTGCTTGAGCGCTTCGACGGTTACTGGGGCGAAGCGCCCGGCATCGAGCAGCTGATCTTCCGCACGGTACCCGAGGACACCACCCGCGTGGCCATGCTTGAGAGCGGTGAGGTAGACGTCGCCCGCGTGCCGGCGCAGGATGTTGCTCGGGTCGACGCGAACCCGAATGTGACGGTCTCCAACGTGTCGGGTGTGCGCACGGTCTTCATCTACTTCAACCACACCAAGGAGCCGTTCACCGACGTCCGAGTTCGTCAGGCGATGAACCACGCCATCAACATGGACGAGATCGCCGACTTCGTGCACGGCGGTACCGCGCGTCCGAGTGATGCGGCGATCGCCCCTGGAATCTTCGGTTATACGCCGGTCGGCCGCTATGCGCACGACCCGGAACGCGCTCGCGAGCTTTTGGCCGAGGCAGGCTTCCCTAACGGCTTCGACATGGTGCTGCACAGCCCGACCGCTCGCTACCCCGGCGACATCCAGACTTCCGAGGCGATTCAGAGCCAGCTCGCCGACGTCGGGATCAACGCCACCATCGAGACGATGGAGTGGACCTCCTACATCCCGTTCACCGGCCGACCGGTCGAAGAGAACGAGGTCCAGATGGCGATGTTGGGTTGGGGAACCGTGACCGGTGACGCCGACTACGGCCTGTACGCGCTGTTCCACACCTCGCAGCACGCGCCCGCGGGCTTCAACCGCGGCTTCTACAGCAACGCCGTCGTCGACGCACTCCTCGACCAGGCGCGCACGTCCAGTGACACGTCGCTGCGGCAGCAGGCGTATGCCGACGTGCTCGAGCTGCTGTACCAGGACGCCGCTTGGCTGTTCCTGCACAGCGAAGCGCAGCTCGTTGGCGTGCGGAACGACGTCGAGGGTCTGGTGATCCATCCGACCGAGCGTTACCTGGCGCACGGCGCGACGAAGCGCTGACCGCATCGCGGCGTCTCTGCCCCTCGCCACTGTCGTCCGGTACCGTCAACGTGCCGGACGACGAGCGGGGGGCGGGCACCGCCCCGAAGCGGGTCAACCGGCGTTAGGCTCGACTATCTTTCTTACTAGCTGTTTCGACTACTCTGCGGAGCCCCGATCTACCTCGCGGTCGAGGACGTCGCCGCCAACCTGGAGCACGATTTGATCCAGTACACCGTCCGCCGGCTGCTGATCGCCTTCCCCTCGGTCTTGGGCGTCCTCATCATCGTCTTCCTGATGGTGCGGCTCGCACCCGGTGATCCCGCCGTGTTCCTTGCGGGTGAGTTTGCGCCTCCAGAGACGATTGCAGCCATGCGTACACGGTTCGGCCTCGACAGGCCGTACCACGTGCAGTTCGGGCTCTACGTCGGCAGCCTCGTCCAGGGCGACTTAGGGCGCTCCACGCGCACGCAGCGGCTGGTGATCGATGACCTCAGGCAGTTCTTCCCCAACACGCTCGAGCTCGCGCTGGGTGCCATGGTCATCGCCCTGCTGATCGGGATCCCCGCCGGTGTGATCGCGGCGTTACGGCAGAACACGTGGACCGACCTGATGGTGACCGTTGGCTCTCTCATCGGTGTGTCCATGCCGGTCTTCTGGTTCGGCCTGCTCGCCATGCTCTACTTCTCGGTGCAGCTGGGGTGGTTCCCTGTGGCCGGCAGGGGGACCCTCGCCCACCTGGTGTTGCCTGCCGTGTCGTTGGGCCTCGGGTCGATGGCCATCATCGCTCGCATGACGCGCTCTTCGATGCTGGAGGTGTTGGGGCTCGATTACGTGCGCACCGCCCGCGCCAAGGGCCTGCAGGGCGCTCGTGTGGTCGCCAAACATGCCCTCCGTAATGCCCTGATTCCCGTGGTGACGGTGGGCGGCCTGCAGTTCGGTCAGCTTCTCAGCGGCGCGGTCCTGACCGAGACCGTGTTCGCCTGGCCGGGCATCGGGCGGCTCCTGGTCGACTCCATCCGCGCACGCGATTACCCCGTGGTGCAGGGGTCGGTGCTGCTCATTGCCGTTACCTTCATCCTGATCAACATCGCCGTTGACCTCATCTACGGTTTCATCGACCCGAGGATTCGCTATGACTGACGGCCAGGTACCCGATCCGGTTGCAGGCGAGACGATGGTTGTGCAGCGTGAGGACGGTCGGCGCCAGGCGCCGCGCTGGCTCCGCCGATTGAGGCGCTCGCCGATTGCCATCGTCGGGTTCGTGATCATCGGGTTCTTCCTGCTGGTGGTGGCGTTCGCACCCTTTCTCGCGCCCTATTCGCCGCTGCGGCAGACGCTTCGTTCGCGCTACGTGCCTCCGATGGTGGGCGTCAGCTTACGTGGGCCCGAGGGGCAATTCGGCCTCTGGGTGCGCGACGTCAGCCGCTCAAGTGCCGGTGAGCTAAGCGTGGGTGACACGTCGTACCCGGTGCGGTTCTTCGTTCGGGGTGAGCGCTGGACATGGTTCTTCGGCCTGATGTCGAGCGACCTGCGGCTGTTTGGCGTCGACGGTCCGATCCGCTTCTACCTGCTTGGAACGGACGAGCAGGGGCGCGACATGCTCAGCCGCATCATCCACGGAGCCTGGATCTCTCTCTCGATCGGTCTCATCACCGTGGCCATCGGCATTCTCATCGGGGTGCCGATCGGGGCGCTATCGGGCTTCTTCGCCGGTACCACGGACCTCATCGTGCAGCGTGTCATCGACACGATGCTCGCCTTTCCCGGCATCCTCCTGGCCATCGTGCTGGTTGCCACGCTGGGTACGGGCCTCACCAACGTGATGATCGCAGTGGGTATCGCCGCGATTCCCGTTTATGCACGACTGGTTCGCGCAAGCGTGCTGTCGGTCAGAGAGCGCGAGTACGTGGAGGCAGCACGCGCGCTTGGCCGACGGTCGGTACCGACGTTGTTCAAGCATGTGATCCCCAACGTCATGGCACCGATCATCGTCCAGTCCAGCCTGCAGATGGCCGTCGCGATCCTTTTCGCCGCGGGTCTCGGGTTTCTCGGACTCGGTGCCCGGCCTCCGCAGCCTGAATGGGGGCTGATGCTGTCTCGGGGACGGGACTTCCTGGCGACGGCGCCGCACGTGGCGACGTTTCCTGGACTGGCCATCGTCTTCGTCGTTGTTGGCTTCAACCTGGTGGGTGACGCCCTGAGGGACGCCCTCGACCCGCGGCTCTAGGCTCGCTTCTTCAGGTTCCGCGTCCCGAAGCGGGTCGCCCATTCCCCTACTCGTGCGCCCAGTCCCTTTGGCGGCCGGGCGCGTCATCGTCGCCGATCCACATGCGGAACCTTCCGACCGTGTCCTCGGCGATCAGGCGCAGTGCCCAAGCGCCTGGAGGCAACTCGAGGCGTGGCCGACTGCTAGCCACCCCCATCGTCGTGCCCGCGCCGAAGCTCGCGAGCCCGTGCTCGGCGCCGGTCGCGTCGGTCAGTACGATGCGGAACGGTCCACCGGTCACGTCCTCGAAGCCGAGCACGACCCGCAGGGGAGCCTCGCTGGCCACCCCGTGGCCGAAGGCGCCCCCGAACGGCGTGCCATCAAGCGTCACCTCTGCGATCGGATCGTGCGTGGGCAGCACGACGCCTTCACCCCCGGTACCAGCGCCCCGTGCCGGGTACGCCGCGTGCAGGCTCAACGCGAGCGCGACGCTGCCAGCGAGCAAGACTCCCGGCACCGCTAGGGTAAGCGGCGGCACGGCGAACGACGGCATCCTCCGGAAGGCGCGCAGCTGCGCGAACCCGCCCGCGCGCCACCGAAGCAGTGCCAAGCCACCTAGGATCAGCGCGACGGCGAGGCCGGCGATCGACGCAGGCGGCCAACCGCTCAGCTGGGCGAAGCGCACGACGTCGTCGCGCGGCACCGACGCGTGCATCGTCGGCCACGGCAACACGATCCACGGTAGGAGCCCCGCAAGCAGACCGATCGACACGAAGAAGCGAACGAGTGCCAGTGCCGGCAGGAGCGTCCTCGGCAGCGCGGTGATCAGCGCGATCCACACCACCAGCGGCAATGCCGAGCCGGCCGCGATCACGAAGGCCCGCTGACCATCGGTCACGCCCGGGAGGTCGTATGCGGCGTGCGGCCGTGGAGACCATGCGCGAGCGTCGATCGTGTGCACCGTGCCGCCCACGGCGGCGGCGGCCAGCGCGTGCCCACCCTCATGCAGTAACGCGTACACCTGCACGAAGGCAAGGACAACCAGCACGAGCCACGCTCCCAGACGCAACGGTTCGGCGCGGTCGGGGCGGGGGAGGGCCATGCATCAAGCGTACGCGAAGGACGCGCGTCCGCCCACTGGCGAGGGCCCTGCCAGGGGCTCGCCCGGACGGCTACCCCCGCGTCGTCGGATCCAGCGCGTCCCGTAGCCCGTCGCCGAGCAGGCTCCAGCCGAGCACGGTCGCCACGATCGCCAGCCCGGGCGCCAGCGCCGCCCACGGCGACAGCATCATGAAGC
>Ga0114946_10002818_pt1 | contig 11852 bp, 8 predicted proteins | sample WalLakDeSediment_FD_88676 | JGI IMG/M metagenome (GOLD analysis project Ga0114946, IMG submission 88676) | Lake sediment microbial communities from Walker lake, Nevada to study Microbial Dark Matter (Phase II) - Walker Lake 11/02/13 Deep Sediment | ecosystem: Environmental > Aquatic > Freshwater...
AGCGCACGGCCGGCGCCAGCGACCGTTGCTGCAGCTCGGCCTCGAAGACGGCCAGGTAGGCGGCATTGGTCGGGTCGCTGGTGCCCGTGGCGCCGCCGATCATGACCAGCGTGACGCGCCGGCCGGCCGCGCGCAGCAGGGCCAGCGCCTCCAGCAGGGCGCGCGCGCCCTTGCTCTCGTTCAGGAAGCCGAAGTAGCCCACCAGCGCCTCGTCCGCGTCTATGCCGGCGGCGGCGCGGAACCGCGCGCGCTGGAACTCCGGAGGCGGCTGGTCCGCCACGTTGCTGCCGATGGGGATGAGCCCCAGGCGCTCGCGCGGCAGGCGGGCGGCCAGTGCGCGCCAGTCGTCCTCGTTGGTGGCCAGCGCCAGGTCGGCCTGGCGACCGAGCGCCAACAGCGCGCTCCTCCGGAGGCGCCCGGCCTTGGGGAAGAGGTACGGCGGGCGCAGATCGTGGTAGGTGACGACCAGCCGGACCGCCCGACCCATGCCCACCCAATACGGCGCCAGGTGCACCGGGGCGCGCAGGCCGTAGGCCGCCGCCTGGTACTGGACGTGCACCACGTCCGGCCGCAGCACGGCCGTGGCCCGCCGCAGCGCCGGCAGGCTCCGCCAGCCCCAACCGGGGATCACGCGGTGGGCGTTGACCCGCGGGGTTGGGTCGTCCGGCGCCCGGGCCTCGGCGGGGCCGCTCGCGGCGTCCAGTTCCGGCACCACCGCGGCCGCGCCCGGCCGGCGCGCAGTGACCACGTCGACCGGGTGCCCGGCGCCGGCCAGGGCTCGCGCCAGCAGCAGCGTGTAGTCGGCCACTCCGCCCTCGTCGGGCGGGTACTCGCCGCTGACCAGGCAGACCCGCAGCAGGCGCGACCCCGTCACCGCCTCGGCGCGGCCCGTCACCGCCTCAACCCAACCCGTCCCGCAGCAGGCCGGCGTAGGCCCGCAGTCGATCGCGCCGCACGGCGCGCTTGTGACCGGAGAGCCACTTGGCGCCCTCCAACGCGGTCTCCAGCGCGAACTGCGCCAACACGCCGCCGCGCACCACCGTGGCCGCCAACCGGCCGTGGTGCTTGGCGAAGTAGCGCACGCGGGCCTTGTGGAACCAGAGCTGCCGCTGCCAGGGCACCTGGTTGCTGGACCTGCCCTCCAGGTGGACCACCTCGGCCGCCGGCTCGAAGCGCACCTCCCAACCGCAGCTCTGGAGCCGCCGGCACAAGTCCAGCTCCTCCGAGTACATGAAGAAACGCTCGTCGAACGGACCCACCGCCGCCAGCGCGCGGCGCCGAAGGAGCAGCGCGGCGCCCGTCAGCCAGTCCACGGCGCCCGGCGCGTCCGGCGGCACGTCCGCCATGCGGTAGTGCCGCGCCACCGGGTTGTCCCGCCAGTGCCACTCCAGCGGCGTGCTCTCGGCCAGGCCGGTGAGAAGCGTGGGGAAGCGGCGCCGCGAGCTCTGCACCGTCCCGTCGGCGTTGCGCAGCAGCGGCCCCACGGCGCCCGCGCGCTCGGCGCCGGCCAGGTGCGCGCGCAGGGCGCGCACCGCCCCGGGCCGGACCACGGTGTCGGGGTTGAGCAGAAACACCAGCTCCGGCGCCGGGCGCGCCGCCCCGTCGGCCGCCAGCTCGAACAGGGCGCGGTTGTTGCCGCCGCCAAAGCCCAGGTTGCGCTCGCTGGCCAGCAACCGCACGTGAGGGAACTCGGAGCGCACCATGGCCGGCGTGCCGTCCGCGGAGGCGTTGTCCACCACCAGCACCTCCAGCGGCACGTCCTGGCGGGCAAGGCTGTGCAGGCAGTCGCGCAGGAGGGCGGCCACGTTCCAGGTCACGATGACGACCGCCACCGGGGCGTCGGGGCCGTCGTCCCGTTGACCCATGGCGCCCGCTCCGCCGCGCGACCCGCGTCAGGCGTCGCGCGCCACGACGTAGTCGGCGATGCGCGCCAGCTCGTCGCGGGCGGGACTGGCCGGCAGCTCCCGTAGCGCGTCCAGCGCGCGCTCGCGACGTTGGAGCGCCGCGGCGCGGGCGGCCGCCAGCGCCTCCGAGTCGGCGCGGACGGCGTCGATCAACCGCGTCACCGCGGCCGCGCCGGGCTCGTCATCGCCGCGCAGCCACGCCGCCGCTTCGGGGTGCGCCCGCAGGTGCAGCAGCGCCGGCAGCGTCACCTGACCCGAGCGCAGGTCGCTGCCGACCGGCTTGCCCAGCAGGTCCGGGTCGCCCGTGAAGTCCAGCAGGTCGTCCGCCAGCTGGAACGCCACCCCCAGCTCGCGCCCAAAGCGGGCCAGGGCCTCGATCTGGGACGGCGGCATGGCCATGAGGTGGCCGGCCGACTCGGCGGCGGCCTCGAACAGCGAGGCCGTCTTGGCATAGATGCGGTACTCGTACTGCTCCAGCGTGGGCGCGCCCGAGCGGCCGAACAGCTGTCGCAGCTCGCCGTCGGTGAGCGTGCCCAGCGTGCGGGCGAAGATCTTGATGACGGCCACGTGCTCCGTCTCGGCCACGAAGCGCGCGGCGCGCGCGAACAGCCAATCGCCCGCCAGCACCGTGGCGCCGGCCGACCAGCGGGTGTTGACCGTGGGCATGCCGCGCCGGGTCAACGAGGAGTCCACCAGGTCGTCGTGCACCAGCGTGGCTGCGTGCAGCGTCTCCAGGCCGGCGGCCAGGTTGGCCACCGCCTCCTCGTCGGCGCGGCCCAGCCGAGCCGACGCAAACACCAGTGCCGGGCGGATGCGCTTGCCGCCGCTGGCAAACACCCAGTCCAACAACTGCCGCAGCGCCTGCTGCTCCACCCCCCGAGCGTCGCGCAGCCGGCTCTCCAGCCGCTCCAGCTCCGGCCGCATGCCGGACAGCACCGCCGGCAGGCCGGCCAGCGCCGGCCCCCGGGCGGCGGCCCTCACGCCGGCCATGGGCCCCAGCCGAACAGCCGCGCCGCGTTGGCGGTGGTGAAGCGCGCCACGTCCGCCAGGCTGCTCGTGCGCAGCCCGGCCACGTGCTCGGCGATGGCGCGGACGTTGGCGGGCTCGTTGCGACTTCCGCGCCGCCCCTCCGGCGCCAGGTAGGGCGCGTCGGTCTCCAGCACCAGGGCCGAGTCGTCCAGCTGGGCGGCGACCCGCTGCAGTTCGCGCGCGCCCGGGTAGGTGACGTTGCCGGCCAGCGACACGAGGAAGCCCATGTCCGTCACGGCGCGCGCCATGGCCAGGTCGCCGGAGAAGCAGTGCATGACGCCGCGCGGCCGCCCGGGCGCGGGGTCGGCGGCGGACCACTCCGCCAGCACCGACAGGGTGTCGTCGTGCGCGTCGCGGCTGTGGATCACCACGGGCAGCGAGCGCTCCCGCGCCAGGGCCAGCTGCTCCCGGAACGCGGCCAGCTGAACCTCCGGCGGCGACCGCAGCCAGTGATAGTCCAGGCCAATCTCGCCGATGGCCACCACGCGCTCCGATCGGCTGGCCCGGCGCAGGTCGGCCAGCGTCTGCGGGCCGTAGCCGTCCAGATCGTTGGGGTCCACGCCCACCGTGGCCCACAGCGCGGGGTGAGCCTCGGCCAGGGCCACCGCGCGCCGGCTGCCGGCCAAGTCGATGCCTATGGTCACCGCCCGTCGCACCCCGGCCGCCGCGGCCCGCTCCAAGACCGCGGCCAGCGACTCGCCCGCGAACTGCTCCGCGTCCAGGTGGCAGTGCGTGTCCACCAGGGCGAGCGGCAACGACCCGTCCGTGCCCTCCGCGCGCTCCGTCACGCCCACCGCCCCGGCCCGGCCTAGCCGGACCGGCCGAGGCCGGCCAGCGCCAGGCCGGCGTCCAGCAGCGCGCGGACCCGCTCGCCGTGCGTGGTCTCCACGTACACGCGCATGAGCGGCTCGGTGCCGGAGAAGCGCACCAGCAGCCAGCCGCGGTCGGCAAACCAGAACTTGGCGCCGTCCGTGCGGTCCACGCGCTCGACCGCGAGACCGGCCAGCTGGTCCGGCCGGGCGTTAGCCAGGCGCGCCAGAACCGCCTCCCGCTCGGCCTCCGGGAAGCGCACGTCCACCCGGTCGTAGTACCACTCCGCGCCGACCGCCTGGAAGAGGTCGCCCACCAGCTCCGACGGCGTGCGGCCGGTGCGGATCATCAGGTCGAGCAGGGCCAGCGCCACCACCAGGCCGTCGCGCTCCGGCAGGCCGCGGAAGGCGAAGCCGCCGGACTCCTCGCCGCCGATCAGGGCGTCCGCCTCCAGCATGGCCGGTCCCACGTACTTGAACCCGATGCCGGTCTCGATGACCGGCACGTCGTACGTGCGGCCCAGCACCTCCAGCATGGAAGTGGTGGACAGCGTCTTGACGATGGGCCCGCGCAGGCCGCGCACCACGAGCAGGTAGTAGGCCAGGAGGCCGAACACCTGCAGCTGGTTCACGAAGCGCCCGTTCTCGTCGATCACGCCCACGCGGTCGGCGTCGCCGTCGTTGGCGATGCCTATGTGGGCGGCCGTGCGGCGCACGTGCGCGGCCAGCGCGTCGGTGTTGGGCGGGATGGGCTCCGGTCGGACCATGTCCGGGAACAGGGGGTTGTCCGCGTCGTGGATGGTCTCGAACGTGGTGCGCGAGCCGGGGCCCAGCAGCCAGGCCAGCCAGCCGATGCCGGCGCCCCACATGGGGTCGTAGGCCACCCGCAGCCCGGCGTCCGCCACGCGCTGCAGGTCAATGTGCCCGGCCACGTACGCCCGGTAGGCCGGCGCGGGGTCGAACGGCCGCACCAGGCCGCCGGCCGTGGCGGTCTCGATGTCCGCGCGCGCCACGCGTTCGGCCGGTGGGCCCAGCAGCGCCTCCAACGCGGCCAGGGCGTCGGGTGACAGGGCAGCCCCGCGGTCGTCGCGCACCTTGAAGCCCAGGTCGGTGGGCGGGTTGTGGCTGGCGGTGATGTTGATGGCCCCGGCCGCACCGCGCTGGATCACGGCGTGGCCGATGACCGGCGTGGGCGTGGCGGCGGGAGTGAGCCAGACGGGCACGCCGTGCCCCGCCAGCACCTCGGCCGCGGCCAGGGCGAAGTCGCGCGCGGCGAAGCGCCGGTCGTGGCCGATGACCACGCCGCGTTCCGCACCTTGCTGCGTGTCGCGGTAGTAGCGGGCCGCGGCGGCCGCCACGCGCCGTAGGTTGTGGAAGGTGTAGCCCTCGCCAATGCGGGCCCGCCAGCCGTCGGTGCCGAACGTGATGTCCGCGCTCATGAACAGCAATGCTCCTGTTGGTATCGCGCCAACTCGGCGTCCACCATCAGCCGCACAAGCTCCTCAAAGCGCACCGACGGCTCCCAGCCCAGGATCCGCCTGGCCTTGTCGGCGTCGCCCACCAGCTGGTCCACCTCGGCCGGGCGCATGTAGCGCTTGTCCTGGACCACGTGCTCCTCCCAGTCCAGGCCGACGTGCTCAAAGGCAACGCGGCAGAACTCGCGCACCGAGTGCGTCTCACCGGTGGCTATGACAAAGTCGTCCGGCTCGTCGTGCTGCAGGATCATCCACATCGCCCGCACGTAGTCGGGCGCCCAGCCCCAGTCGCGGCGCGAGTCCAGGTTGCCCAGGCGCAGCTCCGTGGCGCGGCCCATCTTGATGCGAACCACGCCGTTGGCGATCTTGCGCGTCACGAACTCCAGCCCCCGCCGCGGTCCCTCGTGGTTGAAGAGGATGCCGGACGCGGCGAACATGCCGTAGCTCTCGCGGTAGTTGACCGTGATCCAGTGGCCGTAGATCTTGGCCACGCCGTACGGGCTGCGCGGGTAGAACGACGTGGTCTCGCGCTGCGGCACCTCTTGCACCTTGCCGAACATCTCGCTGGAGCTGGCCTGGTAGAAGCGGATGCTGGGGTCCACGATGCGAATGGCGTCCAGCACGCGCGTGACGCCCAGGGCCGTGACCTCGCCGGTGAAGACGGGCTGGCTCCAGGAGGTCTCCACAAAGCTCTGCGCCGCCAGGTTGTACACCTCGTCCGGGCGGTGCTCGCGGATCAGGTGGATGAGCGACACCTCGTCCAGCATGTCGCCCGGCACCAGCGTGAGCCGGTCCTGGATGTGGTGGATGCGGTCGAACGTGACGGTGCTGGTGCGCCGCACCATGCCGATGACGTCGTAGCCGCGCTCCAGGAGGAAGTCCGCCAGGTGGGAGCCGTCCTGGCCGGTGATGCCGGTGATCAACGCTCTTGGCATGCAGTGCCTAGCCTTCGGCTGCGACGCGGGCGCGCCAGTAGGTGAGGATGTCGGAGAGGGTCTGCTCCAGGGCATGCCGCGGCTCCCAGCCCAGTTCCGAGTGCGCGCGCGACGCGTCGCACAGCGTGCGCGGCACGTCCACGGGCCGCATCCGGTCCGGGTCCGGAACGACGTCCACGGGCACCCGGCACCGGTCTACGAACCAGTCGAGGACCCAGCGCATGGAGACCGCGGTGCCGCTGCCGAGGTTGTAGACCTCGCCGTCGCGACCGCGCGTGGCGGCCAGGACGTAACCGGCCACGATGTCGCGGACGTCCGAGAAGTCGCGCTCCGCGGAAAGGTTGCCCACGCGCACGACGGGCTCTCGCCGCCCGGCTTCTATCTGCGCGATCTGGCGCGCGAAGCTGGCGGTCACAAAGGCGTCGCTCTGGCCGGGGCCGATGTGCGTGAAGGGCCGCACGCGCACCACCTCCGTGCCGTGCGCCTGGCCGTAGAGCTGGGCCAGCATGTCCTGGGCCACCTTGGACAGCGCGTACGGGTTGATGGGCGCGAGCGGCGCCGTCTCGGTCAGGGCTTCGCCCGCGGCGGCGCCGCAACCGTACACCTCGTTGCTGGTGACCGTCACCATGCGCGCGGGCTCGGATTGCCCCGCCACCGCCTGCAGCAGCTGAAGCTGCATGCGCACGTTGATCTCGAATGTGGGCCACGGGTCCCGCCACGCGTCGCGCACGGACGACTGGCCCGCCAGATGGAAGACCAGCTGCGGCCGCGACGCGTGCATGACCGCCTCCAGGTCGGGCGGCTGGAGGAGATCTGCGGGCAGCACGTGCAGGCGCGGGTGCGACCGTTCCGTCGGCGGCGGCGCGCCGAACACGGTCCCCCACACCTCCCAGTCCGTCTGGGCCAGCACGTGGTCGGCGAGGTGGCCGCCGGCGAAGCCGCTGTAGCCTGTGATGAGTACGCGCAAGCGCAACCCTCTGGTACGAACACCCAAACCGCTCGCGCGCACGGCGCGAGCGAAGGGGTTGCGGCATTCTAGTCCAGGCGTGGTGCGAACGCAAGGGCCTCGCCGTCCGCCGGCGGCCCGTGAGCCGGCGCCGCCGAAGTGGTATACTGCCGGTTCATGCGCACCGACCTGCAGCGGGCCGGGCCCGTCCTCCTCGCCGCCGCGGCCCTGGGCGCGCTGTCGCTGGTGGCGCTGGACAGGCAGCGGGCGGCGCCCGGCGACGCGGGCGTCCCGGCGGCGCCCGCGGCCTCAGGCGCGGCGGCGGCTCCCGGCGACACCGCCGGCCGGGGTGCGGTCATGACGCGCACGTACGTGGTGCGGCCGGGCGACACGCTGGGCGCCATTGCGGCGCAACACGCCACCACGGTGGGCGCGCTCATGGCCGCCAACGACATAGCGGACGCCGACGCCATCTTCGTGGGCCAAGAGCTGCGCCTGCAGGTGCTGCCCAGCGGGGAAGGCCCGGCGCTGCGGACGGTGCCCGACGGGGAGCTGGTGCACGGCCCGGCGTACGTCGGCTTTGACGTGGCCGCCGTCGTGGCCCGGCACGGCGGCCCCCTGGCCGGCTATGTGGAGACGGTGAACGGCTCGACCCTGAGCGGCGCGGAGATCGTGCGCCGCGTGGCGCGCGACTTCTCCGTGGGCCCGCGCGTGTTGCTGGCCTTCCTGGAGGCGCGCAGCGGCTACGTGACGGGAGTGGCACCCGCCGGGGCCGCCGCGCCCCAGTACCCGGCCGGGCTGGAGGATCCGGCCCGCGCCGGTCTGTGGCTGCAGCTCAACTGGTTGGCCGACCGGCTCAACGGCGGCTACTACGACTGGCGGGGCCGCGACAACCGCATCCTGACCTTGCGCGACGGCACCGTGTGGGCCGGCCATCCCACACTGGACGCGGGCTCGTTTGCCGTGCAGCGCGCCCTGGGGCTCCAGTCCGGCCCGGCCGAGCTGCCGGAGCGGATCGCGGCCTTCGACGCCGCCTACCGCCGTCTCTTCGGCCCGCCGGAAGCACACCGCCCGGCCGTACCGTCCGGCGCAGCGGCGGCGTTTCCGCTGCTCGCCCTGCCCTGGGCGCGCGGCGAGCTCTGGTGGTTCACCGGCGGCCCGCACGGCGGCTGGGCTGAGGGCAGCGGCTGGGCGGCGCTCGACTTCGTGCCGGACGGCGACCCGCTGGGCTGCGCCGTGGCGGCCGCCTGGGTCACGGCGGTGGCGGACGGGCTGCTGATCGAGGCCGGTGAGGGGGCGCTGTACCTGGACCTGGATGCGGACGGCCATCGCCAGACCGGCCCCGGCGTCTTCTACCTGCACCTGGCGGAGCTGGGCCGGGCGCGGCCGGGCACGCGCGTGGCGCGCGGCGACCGACTGGGCCACCCCTCGTGCGAGGGTGGGCAGTCCACCGCCACGCACCTCCACATCGCGCGGCTGCGCGACGGCGAGTGGCTCCCGGCCGCCGGCGACGATCCGTTCGTGATGGGCGGCTGGCGCGCCACCGGAGCGCCCAAGGCCTACGACGGCGGCTTGGCGCACGACGACGGGCGGCGGCGCGAGGCGTGCGAGTGCCGCCGGGAGGGCACCAACGACGTCTCCTGGTAGCGGCGCGCGCGTGGGCCCTTCCGCCCGGCCGCCGGCGGGCGCCGCGGCCCGTGTCACGCGGCGCCGCTTCCTGCAGCTGGGCGCGCTGACGGCCCTCGGCGCCGCCGCGGGCAGCGGGCGCTACGTGGCGGCGTCCAACGCGCTGGAGGTCACGCACACGGACATCGAGCTGCCCGGCGTGGGACCGCCGTTCACCATCGCCCTGCTGAGCGACCTGCACGCTCCGCAGCCGCTGTTTGACTGGGACGCCGTGGTGACGGCCTCCAACGCCGCGCGGCCGGACCTGGTGCTCATCGTGGGCGACGCCATCAACCGCCGCGGCGACGAGCACCTGGTGGAAGCGTACGCCCCGCTGTGGGCGCGCCACGGAAAGCACGCCGTGGTCGGCAACTGGGAGAACTGGGGCCGCGTGCGGCGCCACACCCTGGCCGGGCACTACGCCCGCGCGGACTCGGCCTGGTTGGACAACGACCTGACGGAACTGCCGCAACTGGCGCTGCGGATCGTGGGCCTGGACGAGTCCACCAACGGCTGGCCGGACCGCTCGCTGGTGGCCGACGCGCCGGACACGTCGTTGACCGTGGTCATGCACCACTCGCCGGGCGCGTTCGACCATCTGCCCCTGCCGGCCGAGAGCCCGCTGCTCATGGTCTCCGGGCACACGCACGGCGGGCAGCTTGCGCCGTTCGGGCGCGCGCTGGTGGTCCCGCCCGGCAGCGGCCGCTACCTGCGCGGGCTCTACGGCCGCGGCCGGCACCGGCTGTACGTCTCGCGCGGTCTGGGCAACTCGCACATTCCGCTGCGCATTGGCTCGCGGCCGGAGTTGGCCATCCTCCGCGTCCGGCGCAGCGGGTGACCGCCGCGGCCGTCGCCGGCGAGGGTCTGGAGCGGCTGGAGGGCACGCTTCAGGGCATCACGTTCTACAACCAGGACACGGGCTACACCGTGGCCCGCCTGCTGCCGGACACGGCCCCGGGCGCGGTGACCGTGGTGGGGCGCATGGCCAGCCCCAGGACCGGCGTCTCGCTGCGGCTGGAGGGCCGCTGGATCACGCACCCGCGCTACGGCCGCCAGTTCGAGGTGGAGCGCTACTCCGAGCGCCTGCCGGCCACCATCGAGGGCATGCGGCGCTACCTGGGCTCGGGCCTGGTCCACGGCGTGGGCCCGGTGACGGCCGAGCGCATTGTCGACCACTTCGGGCTGGAGACGCTCTCGGTTATCGAGTCCCAGCCGGAGCGGCTGGCGGAGGTGCCGGGCGTGGGCCGGGTGCGCTCGGGGCAGATCGTGAAGTCGTGGCGCGAGCAGATGCACGTCAAGGACCTGATGCTGTTCCTCCAGTCGCACGGCGTCAGCACGGGGCTTGCCGTGCGTATCTACCGCCGCTTTGGGGACGCGGCGGCGGCGGTCCTGCGCGAGGACCCGTACCGCATGGCGCGCGAGGTGCTGGGCATTGGCTTCGTGACCGCAGACCGCATCGCCCGCCGGCTGGGCGTGCCGGCGGACAGCGAGCAGCGCGTGGAGGCCGGCGTCATCCACGCCCTGCTCGAGCTGGCGGACGACGGGCACGTGTTCGCGCCGCGCGGAGCCGTGGTGCAGGAGACCGTGCGCCGGCTCGGCGAGGCCGGCGGCGACGCGCCGGACGAGGCCCCCGCGGCGGGACCGTCCGCAGCGGACGTGGAGGCGGCGCTGGATCGCCTTGGGAGCGCCGGGCACCTGCGGCTGGACCCGGACCACGCCCCTGGCGACGCGGGCGCGGCGGCGGTCTACCTGCCGCACCACTTCCACACCGAGGTGGCGGTGGCCGAGCGGCTGGCCGCGCTGCTGGCTGCGGACCGGACGCGGCTGGGTGCGTTCCGCTCCGTGCAGTGGCCGGTGGCGCATCAGTGGCTGGACCGACGCAGCCCGCACCCGCTGGCCGAGTGCCAGCGCGACGCGGTGCGGGTGGCGCTGACACGGCCGCTGGCCGTGTTGACCGGCGGCCCGGGCACCGGCAAGACGACCACGGTGCGGGCCGTGCTGCAGATGCTCCTGGCGCGCGGGGGCTCGGTGCGCCTGGCGGCGCCCACGGGTCGGGCGGCCAAGCGGCTGGCGGAGGCCACCGGCATGGAGGCCTGCACCCTGCACCGTCTGCTCGAGTTCCGACCCTCGGAAGGCTGGCGCTTCCTGCGCGACGAGGAGCGGCCGCTGGACGTGGACATGGTGGTGGTAGACGAGGTGTCCATGGTGGACCTGGCGCTCATGGACGCCCTGACGCGGGCCGTCCAGCCCGGCACGCACCTGCTGCTCGTGGGCGACGTGGACCAGCTGCCCTCGGTGGGCCCGGGCAACGTGCTGCACGACCTCATAGACAGCGGTGTGGTGCCCACGGTGCAGCTCCAGCAGATCTTCCGCCAGGACCCCAACAGCCACATCGTGGTCAACGCGCACCGCATCAACCGCGGCGAGTTGCCCGTGGTGGACCGCCAGAGCCGCGACTTCTTCCTGTTCCCGGCGGACGACGCGCCGTCCGCGGCCGAATGGATCGTGGACATCGTGACCCGCCGCATCCCGGCCCGCTTCGGCCTCGACGCCGTGGACGACGTCCAGGTGCTGTCGCCCATGCACCGCGGCGAGGCCGGCGTGGCCGCGCTCAACGCCCGGCTGCAGGAGGCCCTGAACCCGCCGGCGCCCGACAAGGCGGAGCTGGCCGTGGGGACGCGCGCCTTTCGGGTGGGCGACAAGGTGATGCAGGTGCGCAACGACTACGTCAAGGGGGTGTTCAACGGCGACCTGGGGCGGGTGCGCGCCATAGACCCGCGGGAGCGCCTGTTGGACGCCTCGTTCGACGGCGAGCTGGTGCGGTACGAAGCCCACGAGCTGGACGAGTTGGTGCACGCCTTTGCCTGTTCCACGCACAAGAGCCAGGGCGCGGAGTACCCGGCGGTGGTGATGGCCATCCTGCCGGAGCACTACATGCTCCTGCAGCGCAACCTGCTGTACACCGGGGTGACCCGCGCCCGGCGGCTGTGCGTGCTGGTGGGCTCGCGGCGGGCCATGGCGCGGGCGGTGGGCAACGACTCGGTCGCCGAGCGCCACAGCGGCCTCGCCCGGCGCCTGCGCCTGGCCGC
>Ga0114946_10002820_pt1 | contig 11850 bp, 10 predicted proteins | sample WalLakDeSediment_FD_88676 | JGI IMG/M metagenome (GOLD analysis project Ga0114946, IMG submission 88676) | Lake sediment microbial communities from Walker lake, Nevada to study Microbial Dark Matter (Phase II) - Walker Lake 11/02/13 Deep Sediment | ecosystem: Environmental > Aquatic >...
AGTGCGGCCCGAACGCAGGTCGTCCACAACGATTGCTGCATCCGATGCTTCGGTATGTTCATTGATTTCAAGAAGTTCTTTATCGATGCCGTTGCGTGCGAGGAATGTGCGAGCGAATGAAGCCTGCTCGCATGCGATATAGTCCGCTGCTTTGAGTGCATCGATAGCGCGTGGCGAGACATCTCCTTCGTTGCCGATGTGAATACCGATCAACACGAGCTTCCCAGTCATGTATCCACACCGGCTGTTGCATTGAGAATGGCTTCTGCTATGGCTAGATCCTCGGCCTCGGTGATTTTTATGTTCGTTGAATCACCCATGACGACACGCACTGGAATTCCGGCACGCTCAAGCAATCCCGCATCGTCGGTGACGGAAATGTCGCCGTATGCGGAATCAGCGAAGGCTTGCCGAAACAGACTGGCACGCGCTGCTTGCGGCGTTTGTGCTTGCCAGATGGAGCTTCGGTCCAGCGTGGCCGCCACCATGCCATCGCGTACGAGTTTCAGTGTATCCCGCGCTGGTATGGCAAGCAGCGCGGCACCGTATTCGGCGGCAGCTCCGGCGACCTCGCGCACATGACGTACTGAGATGCAAGGGCGTGCGACGTCATGCACCAGCACCAGGCAATCGTCATCGATGAGGTCGATGGCGTGACGAACCGAATCCTGTCGTCGCGCACCGCCGGGGACAATGTCGAGCGGAATGTGCAAGCCGTACGTGGAAAGAAGTTCGCGAACCCGGGCTTCATTATCAGTGGCGAGAACAATGCGCTCGCATTCCTCAATGGAGTTGAACAAAGCAAGGGTGTGGAGCAGCACAGGCATACCGGCGCACAGCAGGTACTGCTTGGGTTGCGTGGCATTCATTCGAGTGCCGCTGCCCGCGGCTGGTATACAGACTGTGAAGCGTATCATGGAGATGAGCCGAAATTGAAAACAGGCGAAGAATGTCGCTTCGCCTGTTCCGAGTGAATGTCATGGCTGCTCGACGCCGACATCAGAGAATCAACATCGCGTCGCCGTAGCTGTAAAGTCTATATCGCTCCTTGATTGCACGTTTGTACGCTTTCATCATCAAATCGTAATCCATGAAAGCTGAAACGAGCATGAGCAAGGTTGATTTCGGCATGTGGAAATTCGTCAGCAGTTTGTCCGTAATCTTGAAATCGTAAGGCGGATAGATGAATTTGTCGGTCCATCCACGTGCCGGTGTAAGCTGGCGCATTGTGGTGACGCTGGACTCAAGTGCCCGGACGGTGCTCGTCCCAACGACGAAGACCTTCTTTTTCGAAGTCTTCGTCTTGTTCACTATCGCACAAGACTCCGGCGGAATTTCGTAGTATTCCGAATCCATCTTGTGCTTGGTGAGGTCCTCCACTTCGACAGGCCGAAACGTGCCGTGCCCGATGTGAAGCAGCACCGATGTGATCGAGACACCTTTTTTCTTCAGTCTCCCGAGGAGTTTTTTCGTGAAATGCAGGCCTGCTGTGGGAGCGGCGACGGCACCTATTTGCCGGGCGTACACGGTTTGGTAATTCTCCTTGTCCGACTCCTCCGGCTCGCGCTTGATATAGGGCGGCAGCGGTGTTTGACCGACGGAATCGATGAGTTTGAAGAAATCACCCTGGTAATTGAAACGAACGGTTCGACCACGCGACGTTGTGTTGTCGATGACCTCGCACATGAGCTTATCGGAAAAATATATCTTATTCCCGATACGTACTTTTCGTGCGGGATCGACGATCACATCCCATAATCGCTCGTCCTTACTGAGTTCACGGAGCAGGAAAACTTCAATCTTGGCGTTGGTTTTCTCCTTTCTGCCAATCAGACGTGCGGGAAACACCTTGGTATCGTTCAGGACGATACAGTCTCCCTTCTTGAAATATTCATGTATATCCGAGAACATGCGATGTTCAATCTCGCCGGTATCCCGATGGACGACCATCAGACGGGATTGATCACGCTCCTTCACCGGGTATTTTGCAATGAGAGTTTTCGGGAAAGCGTAGTCAAAATCGGAGAGTTTCATGGATCCGACCTGGATTATAGTGTGAAAATCGTGCTAGGCATTGCCGCAAGAGCACTTTCCCCGCGAATTCGATCAAAATGCTCTTCGCCGCCGGGTATACAAAAATACGAAATTACTGAGGTGAAATCAACGAAAATTTTTGTTCTATTTGCTGAAAGCACATATCTTACAAGTTTATGGGCACTTGTGTATCTGAGTAATTTCATACTTCCTCCTGATCCGTGGTGAACGTGATGTCGGATGGGAACGCCGTGTTATTCAGCAGGTTGGTCGCGAATCCTTCGTAATGCGAAAGCTCACCAATCCTGGGCCAAATCACCCCCTTTCCTCTATGGATAAAGACGGAGCAACGCTTCACTCCAGAGTGCTGCGTTCGTGGAGTATGTGCGAACATGATTTGCCCCGTGTCGAGACCTGTGAATTGTTGAATTCGCAGGGGTGTTGCGCGGACCGATGGAATGTTCCGGGCGGATCGGAAAGAGCCGACGGGATGTGCCTTGCCTGCCAGTGTGGAAGCTGCGGATGGAGCGTGTTTCGCAACGTGTAATCGGCCAATTTACATCATTTCGGCCTGCCGTACGATTTTTTCTGCTGTGTCTGTAGCTTTTGTTTGGCTGATGTGTCATAATACTATGAGCAGTTCTCGCAAAGGAAATCGTGATGGAACTCCCCGTTCTCAATGCGCAATCAGCCCCCGGTCGTTCGATGCTCGCGCATCGGGAGATATCTCTTGATGCGTGGCGGCGTGTAGATTTCGCCTGCGGTGTACAGGCGGATCGATGTCGGACGGGATTCGCCACAGCCAAGCTCCCACCCCGATGCGGTCTACTGTTACGCCTTTTTCTTTTTTGTATTCCAGTACAGTCTCTCGGCATGCTTCCTTCTCCCTCTCGCGACCACGATGGGAAGATTCACATACATGAATCACCAATCTTCCCGCATCTATCGGAGTATTACCATGAAAGAACGATTCGATGTCGCGCGAAGCTGGGCCACCGCTTCGCGCCTGATCCCGCTTCACTCTAAACCCGATTTCCGCGAAGATCGAAATTCCTGCTCGCAGGTCCGCTTGCGGACAGGAGACTGAAAGACACGTATTGGAGAATTCGCCACCGGCGAAGTATGTTCGTGCACGACATGCACGCGAGATCAGCAACATATCCACACTGATTATATGAGGTGATGTTTGCATGTTGAATAAGAACGATCTGATTTGCGGAGAATAATATCAGGCCGAAACGTGATGTCGTGGTATACAGCTACGTGATCCGCCTATGCGTAATCCGGTGTATTACAGGTCGTATGTATGAAAATTCCATGAACATGCGATTGCCGGACAGCATGGCGACAATATTTGCCTGCACCGGAAAAGAGGAATGTGAGTTGTATTGGAAATACGCTTCGGCATCGCCTCATACGCGCCTGTACCTCGACCGTTACGCGTCAAGACAGCGGTACTTCGGGACTGAAAATCGCACGCAGCCACAGATGAAGATTCGTTGTTGCATGTCGCTACGCGATCGTAGCACGCGCTACGAAATTCCGGGATGTGGCGGCATCTGATCCGTCCAGAAAGCGGAAATTCACCATGCATCCATCGTTGTTCGCATTGTTCGAGATTTCGAAACGAGCATTCATCACCTCGAAGAAGCAGTGAAGTATCGCCATTGAGAAATCGGTATCATCCCTCAGTCCGAGCATTTCCTTTCGCGATAGCGCCGGAATCCAACACGACGTATCGGGGAGATTCGTGAGATTCTCGAAGCGCAAATCAAGAATCAGCCATCCTTCGCGTCGTTTCCGTGTGAATTGAATCGCCAGCGAGGAAGCTTCAGTGATATACGGTGAGAGGAGTGCGAGAATTGTATCGACAGTGTTGACAAAGATCCCCATATCCAGTTGCACTATCGCTTCAGGAACGGGGCTTGTTTCTTTTTCAAGCGAATACTCTTTTTCGGATTGAAATTCATCGACGCGGTCGAGCAAACTGCTCAATAGTTCAGGAGCTGTATACTGGCGTACATCGACGGAGATGTTTTTTATCGTGTGCAATTCTTTCTTCGTCATGTGTCGGATTTCCGACAGTAAATTCTCCGCAGACTCATTCGCCGTTCGAACAAAATCCAGAATTTCCGTTTTATCTATAGTCGCATCTTCGATAATGAGACGAAGAAAACCAAGAGTTGTCGTCAATTGCATTCTGAGGCGGAAGTTTTGTTCCCGGATTTCATTCTTCTTGCGAATATTTTCCCGATCCGTTACCAGCGCAGCAATATCGAGCAGGAGGTCCTTTTGCCTCAACTCGAATTCTGCCTCGATGTGCGTCGTGACATCGATACCGATGCAGTACACGAGTGCATCCTTTCTCGAAACTGTCATACTCCACGTGATCCAGCGTTGGTTTCCGCTTTTCGCGTGGTGCTTGGCAATGAATGTACATGGTGTTTCATCCTCGGCACGTGCGAGAAGGGATCTCACTCTCGCACGATCAGCAGGAGCGAGATGCTGTTCGATGCTTTTTCCGACGAGTTCTTCGGGAGTATGACCCAGAACTATGCTGCTCGCCGGATTAATACTCTGCCACGTCCCATTCAAGTCAAGTACGGCAAGCAGATGTTGCGATGAATGCACCAGACGCCGCTGCATGCTGGACATACGTTCGGCAAGGGCAAGTGCTCGACTTCTACTTGTGGCAAGCGAAAATGTGAGCACGAACAAGAGAAGGCTCCCGGCCGCTCCGGTAACCAGTGTATAGATGGGAAGCGCGGTACTGACCGCATCTCGAATGGAGGACTTCGCGCGTGAAACGACAGTCCAGCTATGTCCGGCGAAGTTCACCGGGATGGATTGCTGTATTACGGGATCGCGAGGTGCGACCTCGGAGTAAAGAAGGGCTTCGGGATCGATCAGCAGTCCGTCATACACTGAAATCGCGATCATTGAGGAATCCGCCTCACGCATTACGGCATGCCGGATGAATTCCCGCGAGCGTATTGTCAGCACGCACACACCGAGGAAAGCCTGCTCGCGTTCGTTCACCGTGTTACGCGCCATTCCCGACACGTACAGTGGGGCGACCATCACGAAGCCTTCGCTCCCCTCCGCCTTTAACGATAAGAGTGGTGTGGCGCTAATGCTACCGGTTGTTCGAGCAGTGTGAACTGCTTCACGATGGTAGTTCTCGGATGCAATATCAAGGCCCAGCGCGTCACGATTACCGATGAGAGGTACTATGAACTCGAGAGGAAAATACTCCTCACGATCACCGGATGGAAAAATATCGAATCCGGCGTACTCCGGACCCTGGTTGCGAGTGTGGTCTATGTAATCGTATTTCTCACGTACAGACACCTTCGGAGCGTAACATATTGTCCCAATATCCTGATGGACCCTTGTTTGAACTCCGGCAAACGATGCAAATGCATCTCGAAATTCTCGAACATTGCCGTCGTGCAAGCTTTGCAGAGAGACGAGAATGCCTCGTCTCTCGTTTATCGCTGTTCGAAGTCGATACAACACTTCGGCATTCTGCGATTGAAACACGGCTGCAAGTTTGCTCTGAACCTGCTCCCGAGCCAGCCATGACGCCGCGAATGTGAGAATCAGACCTATCAGGAGCAGTAGAAAGGCAAGCCATGTATGTCGCAAACCAGGACGCATCGGCGACGCATCGCCGGTCGACGAAAACGGCAATGTCACGGTTGAATGTATTCCTGAATTTGTGAAATAAATGTTCCTGGATTAATAGGTTTGGCAATATGCTCGGTAAAACCATGGCGGAGCAATCGCTCGCGATCACCGGGATTGGCGAGTGCAGTTACCGCAAGCACGTTGAGATCGTTTCCGTGCGCCAATGTACGAATGTAGGAAAGAACCTCTTCGCCGTGCATGCCGGGCAGCATAATATCGCAAAGAACAAGACTGGGCAAATTGTCACGCAACCACTCGCAGGCGGATTCGCCCGTCTCGAATGTGATTACTTCATAACCCGCTTTGCGTAGAATGATGGACAGCAGTTTCGTGATGGACCCGATGTCCTCGATTACGACTATGGTGTTCTGATGTTTTGTTGCGCCCATGAAATGCCTGATTGATGGTATGGTAAAAATATTTTCAACTATGAAGTTGTGTGCCGGCACGCTTCGAAGTGCGTGTGAAGGAATAGCGTCGTCAAAAACAGTAACGCCGCTGTGAAACGCCCCGGAAACCGCGAAGCAGCGCGTTCATACATACCGGCATGCTGGTGAAAAAACGCTTCCACATTGATTGTTGTTATCCAGTATCCGTCGCCGACTCGGAGTGAGTTCAGCCCGAGCAGCTCGGAAACTGCAGTTGCCCAAGTCGCATTCTCGATAGTGTATGATGCAAAAACATCGAAGTGAGAAGTACTCATGAAGTCCGTACATGTTCTGATGTCTCACTGAATCCGGTAACGCAGCAGTTCTGTGCTGAGTTCTTCCGAAACGCTTGGGTCGGGAATACTTGCGCACATGCTGATCACCACCGGTTGGACGTTTATATATTTTCGAAGACATGCTGGAGGGTGGAAAGCACGCTCGTCATTCCGCATGACCGGCAAAGCAGAGGCTCGAACATACCGGATAGTTTCACCTCTTAGCTTTGTCGGCGCTTGACCATCGGCATCATCCGCGCATGTATCGATGCGGCAGCAGTCGGGAGCAACGCCTGAAAAAACAAGACTACGAGACGATGGGTTGTTCATGAGGCTCATGCTCCACGGATGACGAATATTCCGTGCAATGTACGAATTCGACCGGGATTTTTCATGTTTCACTCATTACTTCGATTATGTAGGGGAATAACCGTTTCCGAGTTGAATGCTGCGATAATATGGTCGTCCGCCAGCATCGCCTAGCACTCGATCTCTCGCATGGAAGGGCGGCATCCCGCACTTTGACTCATCCAGCATTCGTGCATGATATACGCACGTGGGATGTAGTGCGTAAAAAGGCCGCTTATCCCCATTGTCTGTGATATCTCTCGAATCTGCAGCAAGTATTTGATTGACCTTCGAATTGTTGTACTGAATGTACATTCTGAACACATCGTATCGAACGGAGTCCCTCTTCTGTGCAGAGCGCTACCGCAGGTATTCGCTACAAATCACCGACTTACGTAATGCACAAGTATGATTGCGGTGCGGGGTCGGGAACTATAGCACGTGAAAAATGATGAATCAGCACTAGGCGTCTACGCCTTCGTGAAATACGGATCGACGTGGCAAAGAGAGACATGACACCGCCCGCCGGATTATGATGTAAGATATTGCTCCATTACCGATCGCAATTGCGCCCATTGAAACGGCTTGGAAACATAATCGTCGCAGCCGGCTTCGAGACTGCGTTTTCTGTCCTCGGGGAATGCATGAGCCGTGAGTGCAATAATTGGTATGGAGCGGTTTTTTCCACCAGCTCTGATGCGTCTGGTGACCTGCAAGCCATCATCGCCATTGCGTAGGGAAAGATCCATGAGCACGAGATCGACGGCTTCGCTTTCGAGCACGTCCCAAGCTTGTTGCCCCGTCGCAGCGAGGTGCACAACGAACTCCCTGGAAAGCAGGATATTCATGTACTTCTGACTTTGTTCGTCGTCTTCGACAACGAGTACCGTTTTCATTCCAGCCGACATAAAAGACTCCGCAGTGTGACCGAATGAGTGCGTCCGGTTTATGAGTGCAATATACGACAAAGCGGCACAAATATCGAACAGAAACATGAATTGCAAAGAGTTTTTTTCACGAAAACGTCATGTTCATCGATGTGCCTGTTTGTATGAGCACTGATGCAAGTGTGAAACACGGAGGTCGTTCCAATCGAACTTCCACGCCACCTTCATGAGGCAATCACAATTCATACATCATTCGGAGTGTGAAATCCGTTTCGGATTCACACGATTGATGTACATCTACACGAGCGCGAATGGGTGTGTCAATCTTCTGCGGTATTGTGAGCAGTACCGAGTGGATCAACACGAAGCGAGGCAGGGAAGCGTATAGTGAATGTCGTCCCCGCTCCTTTCTCGCTGCTGACAACTATTGATGCGCCATGAGCGTCAAGAAAAAGTCGCGTCAGCGTCAGACCCAGTCCAATGCCTTCGAAAGCACGAGAATAGCCCATGTCTTCCTGTACGTACGGTTCGAATATCTGTTCGAAATTTTTCTCGTCGATACCGATTCCCGTGTCGATGACGTCAAGATGCACTGCCCCCCCCTCGTCGCGAAGTCGAAGCGTGATGCATCCTTGATTTGTGAATTTCACCGCGTTGTCCAAGAGGTGTTCAATGGATTCGCGTAGAAAATGGGCATCGGCTGCGATCGACACAGGTCCAATGTGATTATCAATGGTCAGAGTCAACGCTTTGTCTTCGGCGGAAGTCTTGAATTCTTCAGCACATCCGTCGATCAATTCATCCAAGCGCACTGAAGTTGTGGCGGGGTGCATGTCGCCGCGCTGTATTCGCGAGATGTTCATAACGGAATCAACAGTTCGTATCAGTCTGCGTCCGGCATCATTGATCGCGGATATGAATTCGCTCATCTCTCCGTACTGGTCGGGCGAGAGAGTCTCCGTGACCAAGCCGATGTATCCGATAATGATATTGAGCGGAGTACGAATTTCATGTGACATGTTCGCGATGAATGCCTGTCGAATCGCATCAGCAGCTTCTACACGCTCTTTCGAGAGCACTAATTCGCGATCCACCATTCGTCGCGCAATAGCTGCACCGAGAGTTTCCGCACAAACCGTCATCGCTTCGATTTCCGACATTAGCCAGGTCCGCGGGGTGTTGAATTCATCGAATCGTATGCAGCCCCAAAAATTCTCGCCGGCGAACACTGGTAGTGCTGCTACTGAGCGAATCCCTTGCGAGGAGAGCAGTTCGCGCTCCGAGTGCGGTAGATACTCAACTGCGTCGGCGATCGGGTCGCCGGCCGCAAAACACTTTTCCCAACGCTGCAATGCACCTCCGAGTATTTGTATTTCCGGAAGGGCTGCGGACTCGGCCTCGTCGCGGCACCACATCGAATGCAGTTGTAGCGCAGGCACACCATCCGTCCTATCAATGATGCGGTACAATGCCACGCGTGAGACAGCGGCGGCTTGGCCGAAGTGTTCGAGCACTGCGAAAATCTCGTCCTCCCAATCCCGGACACCAAGGAAACACTCGGCGGCGAATCCCGCCGCGCGAATAAGCGTATCGGCATGGCGCATCTGTTCCTCATGCAGTCTGCGTTGCGTAATGTCGCGGACGGAAATGAGCGCTGCTACGTTTCCCTGATAACGAATCAAGGTCGAAGCGAATTCGCCGATACGCAAGGATCCGTCTTTAGCAAGGAATCGCGCATCGTACATTGCGGGTGCCTCTTCGCCCTTGAAGCGGGCTGAGCTGAAACGCTGAAGCCGTTCACGGTCCTCCGGATGCACGATGGACATCGGATCCATCGCGAGTAATTCGGCCCGCGTGTACCCGGTTAATTCGGATACGCGATCATTGACGAATAACAGCCGGCTGCCGCTGAAAATGAGAATAGCGTCATGACTGCGTTCAACGACGGCTCTGTAAAGCAGCTCGCTTTCTTTGAGTGCCTCCTCCATCGTCACACGCGACAGGACGCCACCGAGCATGGAGGACATGGCTTCCAGGGTTTGACGCACATCGTCGTCCATTGCTCCCATTGTCAGCGATGCCGAGAACAGCACAGCGACTATCTTTCCGTTCCAGAACACGGGCAGCACGGCGAGCGAGCGAATCCCTCTCGGAAGCCGATTCCTGAACTCATCGCCCGACAATGCTTGCTCGTCGAGAAACACCGGATGTCTATCGGAGATGGACAGTTGGAACAGGGTAACAATAGTTGAATCTTTTTCCACAGAGAAGTCATCCAATACTCCGCGAAATGCAACACAGAGGAAGTCCTCGTCTATGCAACGATACAGCGCCGCGACATCGATTCCATCTATACGCAGCACCGACGACAATACACGGGCACCCATTTCCTCGAAGTTCGATACTGCACCCAAGTCGATAGCAAGTGCCCGTTGCAAGGCAAACAAATCCGATACTCGCTTTTGACGCGTGATATTTTTCACAGTGCCCATTGCCGCCATTCGTCCCATGAAGACAACGCGTCCAACGCTGAGCAGGACGAAAATCCTGCTTCCATCACGGTGCAACATGCGGAAATCGTATTGTTCGGGAGCGGGTTGCCCCGACATACGCTTGCGATAATTTTGCAACACCTCCGTCTTGTCTTCCGGTGCAAGAAGACGGTCTATGTCCATGCCCACGATTTCATGCGCTTCGTACCCAAGCATATTCGCAAGTGCACGGTTAGCGAAAGCGAATTTCCCATCGATTACAATGAAGACGCCGTCTTGGCTGTGCTCGACAAGAATACGATACTTTTCCTCGGACTGGACGAGATCGGCGGGTATTTGCATATGTTCTCCGGCCGGGGCAAGAATGCCGTGCGCACCGGCTGGCGACGGAAAAAGAGATAGCAGGAGGTGATCGAATGCTGAAACATTCGCTGCAAGAATTGCGTGACTCGGAGTTCCGGCATCGATGCACTCCCGTAGCATGGTATGTACATGCTCGCGTTCGCTTTCACGAAACATCGAGTCGAGAGGTACTTCCCTCTCGAAGGTGTCGGGCAGTTCCCCAAGCAAGCGGTACATGCCACTACCGACACTTTTCACCATACCATCACCGTCAACAGTGAATACGCCGAAGGAGAATGGCGGCGCACCTACGGACGTCAATGCAGCATGATGGCGGGCTAACGCATGTCGAACAGCACGGGCGAGTGTTGCGCTACTCATGTTGCCCTTGAGTAACACCTCCTGTGCACCCGCGCGAACCGCAGTGACAGCCAGTTCATCGTCTCCCAAGGCCGAAACAACGACTATTGGAACAGAGGGAGCAATCTCGCGCAGACGTATCAGCGTTTCCAATCCGGAGCTGTCCGGCAGATTCAGATCAAGAATGACAATGTCGAAAGTCGCGTGGCCGAAGGCCGTGATCGCTTCCGCGAGTGTGCTGACCTGCACGCATTGTATGGGAGCGGCGTTCCCGCGCTCGAGCATAGCCCAGTTCATCCGGGCTTCGCCTTCATGATCTTCCACAAGCAGTACTTGCATGACACTCATAGCTTCATAGCCGTAGATTGAACATCGAAAGTTGGGCTACACACCCCGCCGAGTAGTATGGAGGCATCGACGCAATACGAGTTTGTTCGGTGAGAAAGGACGAATACGTGGGAATGCCTCGCCTAATGTATACAATGAAATGTATGCAGAACTTAGCTAACCTCGCAAGAGGGAATTCCGGAAACGGACGAATACACTCTCGGAACACGAGTGTTTATCAACGTCAGAATTTCGTATGGAATAGCGTTGCAGTGTTCGGCAAGCTCCTCCACCGTGATGCGCTCGTTTCCCTGCTCGCCTATCAATACGACTTCGTCACCGTTGAATGCTGAATCCTGGTCGATGTCGACCATGCATTGATCCATGGAAATGCGACCAGCTATCGGATAGCGTTGGCCGTTGATCAGTACGTCGCCACGATTGGACAGACTGCGCGGATAACCGTCACCATAACCGACGGGGAGTGTCACGATGCGTGTGTCGCGTTGCGCCGTCCAGATGTGATCATATCCTATCGCAAATCCGGTTGGGACGACTTTGAAGTACACGACGCGCGTTTTCATCGAAAGCACAGGCCGGAGTTCAACGCTACGTTCCGTTTCAGGCCCCGGATAAACGCCGTAGAGCATGATACCGGGACGTACCA
>Ga0114946_10002821_pt1 | contig 11849 bp, 11 predicted proteins | sample WalLakDeSediment_FD_88676 | JGI IMG/M metagenome (GOLD analysis project Ga0114946, IMG submission 88676) | Lake sediment microbial communities from Walker lake, Nevada to study Microbial Dark Matter (Phase II) - Walker Lake 11/02/13 Deep Sediment | ecosystem: Environmental > Aquatic >...
ACCTCTCCCGGGAAGCTGGCCATCCAGGGCGGGAGCAACGGGGGGCTCCTTGTGGGGGCCGTCATCACCCAGCAGCCCGAGCTTTTCGGGGCGGCCCTCCCGGCCGTCGGGGTCCTGGACATGCTCCGCTACCACACCCCCAGCCTCAACGCCCGCCAGTGGTCCAGCGATTACGGCCTCAGCGAGAACGAGGAGGAATTTCGAGCCCTCTTCGCCTACTCCCCTTACCACAACGTCAGGGAGGGGGCGTGCTATCCGCCGACGCTGGTCACCACGGCGGACCGGGACGACCGGGTGGTGCCCTGGCACTCCTTCAAGTTCGGGGCGGCCCTTCAGCACGCACAGGGATGTGACAACCCCATCTTGGTGCGGGTGGAGACCCGGGCGGGGCACGGGGCCGGGAAGCCCACCTGGATGCGCATCGAGGAGGTGGCGGACGCCTGGGCGTTCTTGAGGTGGGCCCTGGGTTCGGACCCATCGGGCGGGTGAGGCCGACGGTAGGGACCGGGAGCTAGGGAAATGCCCTGTACCTTAGCGTACTTCAGGAGCGGCGAAGTCCTCCTCCGCAGCCTCGCCGTGACCATGCTGGTCCTCCTTGGTGCCTGCAGTGACGGGGGGCCCGCCGGCCCCATTGCACGTCCCCCGGCTCTGGCGGCCGTGTCCCCCTCCGGGGCTCACCCCTTCGATTCCCCCCTGGAGATCACCTTGACCGGGCGGGATCTGGCCGGGTCCCGGGTCACCGGCCCTCCCCACCTCTTCCTGGAAGTGCTGGAACGATCAGCTACTTCTCTCCGGGTCAGGGCGGGGTTCCGGGGAGGCCCGCCGGGGCCCGCCTGGATCCGGGTGGAGAACGCCTCAGGGGTGGACAGCCTCGCTTTCACCATCGAGCCCCTGGCCCATGGAGACTCTCTCACCGAGACCCGGGCCCTGTGGGTGAGCCGCTTTGAGTACTCCTCCCGGGAGGACCTGGTCCGGATCATGGCCCAGGCGGGGGAGGCCGGGTTCAACATGGTATACCTCCAGGTGCGGGGCCGGGCCGACGCCTTCTATCGATCCGCCCACGAGCCCTGGGCCCACAACCTCACCGGGGTCCTGGGACGGGATCCGGGGTGGGATCCCCTGGAGGTGGCGGTGGGGGAGGCCCGCCGGTGGGGGGTGGAGCTTCACGCCTGGATCAATGCTTTTACGGGATGGGCCGGATCGACGCCGCCCCCGGCGTCCGAGCCTCTCCATGCCTTCCTGGAGCATCCCGACTGGGTCATGGTCGCCCAGGACGGTACCCCCATGCCCTACCAGAGCGGGAGCCGCTGGCTGACGCCGGGGCACCCCGGGGTCAGGACCCGGATGGCGGCGGTGGCGGCGGACATCGCACGTAACTACGAGGTGGGAGGAATCCACCTGGACTTTGTCCGCTACCCCGATCCCGGCTATTCCTACGATGCCATGTCCCTTCTGGCCTTCGACTCGGCCCGGACACTGGAGGCGGGCCTGGGCTTCGACGAGATGCGCCGGAGGTTCGTCACCATGGCGGTGGCGGAAACCAGGGACTCCCTGAAGGCCGTGGATCCTGTTGCGGACCTGTCGGCGGCGGTGTGGGGGATCTTCCGGAACGAGCGGGGATGGAGCGGGGTGAGCACGGGGTACGCATCGGTGCTCCAGGACGCCCGGGCCTGGGACCGTCTGGGGATCGTGGACGCCCTGGCCCCCATGGTCTACTGGCCCATGACACCGGACTACGGGGACCGGCTGGACTTCGCTTATCTGGCGGACGAGCACGCCTCCGCCATCTCCGGGCCCGTCTTCGTGGGTATGTACGTGCCCGGGATGGACGGCACGATCCTGGTCAGGCACGTGGAACGGGCCCGCATGGCCGGCGCGGAGGGGATCGCCGTCTTCAGCTACTCCTCCCTGGAGAGCGGGGGGCTGTGGGCCCCCCTCCGGATGTGGGCCTTTCACTGGCCGGCGCGTCGGTTCAGGTAGTCGGGCCGGTGGGCGTGGCTCCGTCTGCCGGAGGGCCGACGGTTAGGCCAGGCTGGTGACCGGGGCTTTCTCCGCCTGAGCGGGCCGCGGGACCCCTCAGGTCGGACGCTCTACTATGGCCTCCACCCCCGCCACCACCCGGTCCACCTCCTCGGCGGTGGTGTAAACGCTGATCCCAGCCCGGATCATGCCCTCAGGTTCAAGACCGAAGCGCCGGATGAGGGTGAGGGCATAGAAGTCGCCATGGGAGAGGAAGGCGCCCTGTTCGTCGGCCAGCCGGGAGGACACCTCTCGGGGACTCACTCCCTCCACGGTGAAGGAAAGGGTGGGGGCTCGGTCCTGGCTAGGTGAAGGGCCGTACAGGCGGACAGATGGAATGGCCGCCAGCCCGTTCCACAGGCGTTCAAGGAGGGCTCCTTCCCGGGGGACGAGCTCCCTGAAGACCTGGTCCAGAAGTGCAGGGCGGGCGTCGGCGTCGGCGTGGTGGTGCTTGCCCAAGGAGCCTCCCTCCGCACCCAGGCCCGCCAGGAAGTCCACCGCCGCCGTGGTCCCCGCCATACCCTCAGCGCTCACGGTTCCGGACTCGAACCGTTCCGGGCCCTCGTTGGGTGCCGGCTCCAGCTTCGGCACGTCCAATTCTTGCAGGAGGTCGCCACGGAGCCACAGGACTCCCATGTGGGGCCCGTAGAACTTGTAGGGCGAGCAGGCCAGGAAGTCGCAGTTGAGCTCGTCCACCTGGATTCGCCGGTGGGGGGCCAGATGGACGGCGTCCACGAACACCAGGGCTCCCGCCTCCCTGGCCAGGCGGGCCAGGGGTGCCACATCCGTGAGGGTGCCGAGGGCGTTGGAGGCGGCCCCCAGGGCCACCAGCCGGGTCCGGGGCCCCAGGAGCTCGGGGAACCGCTCGAGGTCCAAGGTACCCGTCTCGGGAATCAGGGGAAGAGTGCGGATCGTCGCGCCTCGCTCCTTCGCCAACGCTTTCCAGGGATCCACGTTTGCGTGGTGGTCCAGCTCGGTGACGACGATCTCGTCGCCGGGGGACAGCTCCCGCCCCAGGGCCCGGGAGAGCTGATAGGTGAGGGTTGTCATGTTGGGTCCGAAGACGATCTCTTCGGCCCGGGCGCCGAGAAGGTCAGCCACGGCCTCCCGGGCCTGGTGCCGGACCCGCTCCGTCTCGGCGCTGGTGGGAAAGGCCCAGTGGGCGTTGGCGTTCCGGTTGAAGAGGTAGTCGGCCATGGCCACGGGCACCTCGCCCGGGACCTGGGTCCCACCCGGGCCATCGAAGTAAGCCACGGGGTGGGTGCCATGAGTGCGGCGGAGGGCTGGGAAGCGGGAGCGGATCTCGTCGATGCTGGCCAGGGCCATGGGGTCCTCAAGGGTTGAGTATTCGAAGGGGTTGGGTCCTTCGCTTCTGTCGGGTTTGAATCAGGTTCGCTGCTTCCGCCGGGGTCCTGGAGGTGCTTTACGGGTGGGCCAGGGCGGGTCCTGCCCGCCGCCCCCCCCGATTCCCAGGACTTTTTCGGTCCAGCGGTACTTGATGGGAGCCCTGGGAAAGATCATTCTAAGAGCCATGAACGAACTGAACAAATCGCCGCGCCGGCCTTGGCTCTCCACCGCCCTGTGGTTCCTGGCGGTGTTCCTGATGCTCGCTTCCGCCGTCCACCAGCGGCGGACCGGCCCCTCCTACCCCCTCCGGGGGGAGTTCCAGGTGGGAGGGGAGACCTATGCCCACCGCCTGGTGCGGACCCATGAGACCACGGGGGCGGCGGTGGTGACGGTCCCCCGGCCCCGGGGCGTGGAAGGGGGGAGGCTTTACGTCAAGCGCTACCCGAGTGCCGATGCCTTCGCCCCCACCCCCCTTGAGGCGCGGGAGGATGAGCTCCTGGGGGTGCTGCCTCAGGAGCGTGCCGCTGGGAAGCTTGAGTACTTCCTGGTCCTTGAGGGCCCCGAGGGCTCCGTGACGGTCCCGGAGGAGGAGACGGCCATCCTCCGGTACAAGGATCCAGTTCCTGCGTCGATCCTGGTTCCCCACATCTTCCTCATGTTCTTCGCCATGCTGATCGGGGTCCGGACGGCCCTGGGCGCTCTCGTCCACCCGGTGGGAATCCGGAAGTGGGCATGGATCACCCTGGGACTCATGACGGCTGGAGGGATGATCCTGGGGCCCATCGTGCAGAAGTACGCTTTCGGGGCCTATTGGACTGGTTGGCCCCTAGGCACTGATCTCACCGACAACAAGACCCTGGTCATGTGGCTGGCCTGGGTGGCGGCGGTCCTGATCCTCTGGAAACGGCCTGCTCCCGGGGACTGGGCCGGGAGGGGAGCGGTCCTCCTGGCGACTTCGGTCATGATGGTGGTCTACCTCATTCCCCACAGTGTACGTGGGAGCGAGCTGGACTGGAGCGAGACGGAGGAGGAGCGGACCCTGGAGGTGCCCTGAACGAACCGCAACCACACGGATCGGCGGAGCTCCAAAGGGCCCTGGGTCCCTTCGATGCCACCATGGTGGTGGTGGGGGGGATCATCGGGGCGGGGATCTTCATCAACCCCTACATCGTGGCCCAGCGCCTGGACTCCCCCACCCTTGTGCTGGCGGCCTGGGTGGCCGGAGGGGTGGTGGCCGTGGCCGGGGCCCTCACCTTCGCCGAGCTCGGGGCGCTGCGCCCGAAGGCGGGGGGGCACTATGCCTACCTGAGGGAGGCCTTCCACCCCCTCCTGGGGTTCCTCTATGGGTGGGCCCTCCTCTTCATGATCGAGACCGGGGCCATCGCCGCCGTGTCCATCACCTTTGCCGAGTACACCCTCCGCCTGGTGGGGCGGGATGCGGCGGATGCTCTCCCCCTTGCCGTCCTCTCCATCCTGGTGGTGGGGGGCATCAACGCCCTGGGGGTTAAGCCCGGCAGCAGGGTCCTGAACCTCTTTGTGATCCTGAAGGTGGCGGCCCTGGCGGTCCTCATCGCGGCGGGGCTGTTGCTCCCGCTGGGCGGAGGGAGTGCGGTGGGCGGGGCCGACGCTACGGCGGGGCAGGTGCTGGGAGGGGGTGGGGGTGGCTCGGGCCCGGCCCTCTGGGCCTTCGGAGCTGCCCTCATCCCCATCATGTTCACCTACGGCGGCTGGCAGAACGCCAACTACGTGGCGGAGGAGATTCGGGATCCCCGGCGGAGCCTGCCCATAAGCCTTCTGGTGGGAACCGTCCTGGTGGTGGTGATCTATCTCCTGGTCAACGGGGCCTACCTCCGAACCCTGGGGCACGCCGGCCTGGCTGGCACCCTTACGCCGGCTGCCGATGCGGCCAGGGCCGTCATGGGCCCTGCCGGCGACCGCTACCTGGCCCTGGCCATCTCCATCTCCACCTTCGGGTTCCTGAACCTGACCATGCTGGCGCCCACGCGCGTGTACTATGCCATGGCCAGGGACGGAGTCTTCTTTCCGGGCGTCTCCCGGCTCCATCCCCGGTTCCGGTCTCCCACCGGGGCCATCTTCCTCCAGACGGTCTGGGCCCTGGTCCTGGTCATGACCGGCACCTATGCTCAGTTGGTGGACTACGTCGTCTTCGCCGACTGGATCTTCTTCGGGCTGGCGGGTGCCAGCGTGTTCGTTTTCCGAAAGAAGATTCCGTTGAAGGACCGGCCGCACGGCACTTTTCGTACCCCGGCCTATCCCCTGGTCCCGGCCGTGTTCACCGGTGCGGCCCTCCTCATTGTCCTGAGCGTCCTCCAAACGAACCCCCTCCGATCGGGCCTGGGGCTGATCCTACTGGCCACCGGGATCCCGGCCTACCTCTACTGGAAGAAGCGCCATGGGAGACCAACGAGCGTCAGCTGATCAGTTGAGCCCCTACGTGGCCTGGATGAAGCGTGCTCCCCAGGTCACCTATGACCTCATGGGGAGCAACCTTCTGCATTGCAGGGTGGAGGACCTCCCCGGCGCCCGGGAGCGGCTGGAGCTGGACGGCTTCCACGAGGAGGGCTATCCGCCCCTGGTGGAGGCCATCGCCGCACGATACGGGGTCACGCCCCATCAGGTGTCGGTGGCCACCGGGACATCCGGGGCGAACTTTCTGGCTTGCGGCGCCCTCCTTGAGCCTGGGGACGAGGTGGTGGTGGAGCGGCCGGTGTACGACCCGCTCTTGGCGGTTCCACGGTTCCTGGGGGCAAGGATCGTCCGATTCGACCGGGTCATGGAGGAGGGCTTCCAGGTGGATCCGGACCGGGTGGCGGCGGCCGTAACCCCCCGGACCCGCCTCGTCATGCTCACCAACCTCCACAACCCCACGGGGATCCTGGCGTCCAGGGAAAGCCTCGCAGCCGTGGGGGAGGTGGCGGACCGGGTGGGAGCCCGGGTCCTGGTGGACGAGGTCTACCTGGAGTCGGCTTCCGGGCCGGAGTTGTTGCCGGCCGCCTCCATCTCCCCCACCTTCGTGTCCACCTCCAGCCTCACCAAGGCCTACGGCCTTTCGGGGCTCCGGGCGGGATGGGCCGTGGCCGCGCCGGACGTGGCGGAAAGGGTTCGGCGGGTGCGGGACGTGGTGGACGGAGTAGGTTCCTTTCCTTCCGAACTGCTGGCCCTCATCGCCTTCGAGAACCTCCAGGCCCTCAGGGAGCGAGCCCGACGCATCCTGGAGCCGAACTTCCGCGTCCTGCTGGAGTTCATGGAGGCCAGACCCGAGCTGGAGTGGGTCCCCCCCTCCGGAGGTTCCGTGGCCTTTCCGCGGATCCGGGGATTGGAGGACACCTGGTCCTTCGCCAGCGACTTGAGGGAACGATACGACACGGGAATCGTTCCCGGCCGCTTCTTCGAGGCGCCGGAACACTTCCGGGTCGCCCTGGGAGGAAGGAGGGCGACCCTTGTGGAAGGTCTCAAGCGCCTCGGCAAAGCGCTGGAATCGGTCGAGGCCCTCAGCGGATGATGGCTTCCGTCAACTGGTGGCAGTCGATGCAAGTTGTCAGAAAAGTCCCGTAGACCTCGGCTCGGTCCTCCGGTTCCTCTGCCGCCTCTGCCTGGGCGGCCAGGTCATACACCTGCTGAATCATGGACCGGAGCCTTTCCCTATCGCCGGGACTCGCCACCACCTCCCCTGGATTCAGCCAGCCGAGGGTCAAGCCCCTGGCGCCGGAATGCCAAGCGTAGTCGTCCGGGGCGATAAGCCCTTGCCACATCCGATCCGCCGACCAGATGTGGCGGGCCATCTCCGCCCTGGGACCTGTGCCCTCCGGTGCGACGGTGCCGACCAGGAACCGCGGACGCACGTCGTTATCCCGATGGCAGTCACCGCAGACCCGGCCCATGTGAGCCGTTGCCATGGCTGCTTGGCCCAGATCGGGAGCCTCGCTGGCGCGCCTGGCAAAGGCGATCATGGCGGCGATATGGGGATCGGAGTCTACCGGGAGCATCCCCGGCTCCTCATGGGTGGCGAGCCAGCGGGCTGCCGCTCTCGCCCGGTCGGTCTGCCCCCGGACGAGGGCGTCGTGAAGCTCTTCGGCGCGGTCGAAATGGGCGTACATGTGGGCCTGGACGGGGGTCACGCCCTCCCGTTGCGGGGGCCCTCCGCAAGCCACGAGCATGAGGGGGATGACGAAGAGGGATCGAGGGAAGAACCTCACCTGGAAAGCGTTCATGCAAGCTACCCTCCTTTCTGGCCCCGGGGCGCATTACGCCCAGGGTGGGTCGGGGGGAACGCCTACCTTTAGAATGCCCCTCAGCCGGCGAAAAGACAATGGCTTCGAGTTCCCCGCCTTGGCGGGCACTGGCCGAACAAAGTCCGAAGATGTATCTTCAGAGATGAGCCGGCCTCATGTCCATTCGCGGACCAACGTCGATCTCCTGAACTACCACCTGGTTTGGTGTCCGAAGCGCCGGCAATGTCTCGTCGGACACCATCGAGCGCTACATCGCTTATGGCCCTCATCCATTCCGCCCTGAAGCTCAGGCTGGCCCCGACCCGGGACCAGGAAGAGCTCCTGCTTCAGTTTGCAGGTGCCCGGCGGTGGGTATGGAACTGGGCTCTGGATGAGCGACATCGTTCCTATGCGGAAACGGGACGCCCTGTCTCATGGTCGACCCTGTCGGCCAGGCTGACGGCGATGAAGCGAGAGCCCCAGACTCGGTGGCTTCAAGACATGGACAGCCAGGCACTCCAGCAGGCGCTGGCGGACCTGGGCAAGGCGTTCAATGCGTATCTTGCCGGCGATGCGGGTCTTCCCGGATGGAGGAGCCGCAAGACCCATCGTCCGACGTTTCGCATTCCCCAGAGGGTCGAGGTCACCCAGGCGCACATCCGGGTTCCCAAGGTCGGGCTGATCCGACTCCTGCAAAGTAAGCGTCCGCTCTTCCCAGGGGGCAAGTTGGTGGGCGGCTGCCTGAGCGTCCAGTCGGAGGAGCCGGAGCCGGAGGGGTGGGGGCGGATGGGCTGGGGCAGCAGGGGGTCTCTGCCGGTGGGTAGTGCCGAGGTGGTTACCGGACGCTACAACTCCCCCTCCCACCAGCCTTCGCGGTTCTCAACCGTTCAAGACCGCCGGGATGGGACGGCCCGGCCGGCCGAAGTCCCAGGTGCGGAGCTATCCAGGAGGTGGAGGTGGAAGGGGGGCGGGGAGGAGATCAGGGAGGGGGCCTGGCCGTTTGCCACTGGTCGGGCAGGAGCTCGTCCAACCGGTCGTGGTCCCAGCCGTCGGCGAGACGCTGCAGGACGTCGGTGAGGTAGGGCAACGGCGGGACCCCGTGCTGGGCCGCGGTGCGAAGCAGGCTGTAGAGCGTGGCCGTACGCTTGGCGGCTGCGTGGGAGCCTGCGAAGAGGAAGTTCTTACGGCCGAGGGCGATGTCGCGGAGCTGGCGTTCGACCAAGTTATTGTCCAGGCCGAGGCGGCCGTCTTCGAGGAACCGGGTCAGGGCCGTCCACTGGTTGATGACGTAGCCGCAGGCTTTGGCGAACTCACTGGCCGGAGGCTCCTTGGCCAGGGTCGCGACCAGCCAGCCATGGAGGGTGTCCAGGGCGCGCCGAGAGCGCTGGCCCCGTAGCCGGGCCCGCTCCTGGGGCGAGAGCTCCTTGAGGTCGGCCAGGTGCTCGATGCGGTAGAGGCGGCCGATGAGCTTGAGGGGATAGGCCACCCGGCAGTCGGTGTCCTGGAGGGCGACGAACCGGCGGCGGGCGTGGGCCCAGCAACCGACCTCCACGGCCGAGGCCACCTGCCCATTGAAGAGCCGGTCGAAGACGCTTGCGGCGTCGGCCTGGACGTAGCCCTTACGGCCAGCCAGGAACGCCCACGGACCGGTGGCCCCCTCTCCGGTGGGGGTGTAGCGGAACACGACGTCCTTGCCGTCGCCTACGTAGCCCCAGATGGTGCCCCGCTGGATGTTCTCGGCCCTGGAGGGATCGAGCACTGGGAGGCCCGTGGCGTCGGTGCCCACGAGATAGGCCTCCTTCACGATGCGGGAGGCGAGGCGATCGACCAGAGGCTCCACCCGCTCGGCCACCCCCGCCACCCAGTCCGCCAGCGTGGAGACCGGGACCTGGACGCCGCTCCGCTCGTAGATCCGATGCAGCCGGTGCAGGGGTGTGTGGTCGGCATACTTGCTCACCACCACATGGGCCAGCACCGAGGCGCCCGCCGCGCTGCGGTCGATGACCTTGGCCGGACCCGGCGCCGTGGTGACCCCCCGCTTGCAGCTCCGGCAGGCCCACTTCTCCAGGCGGTACTCGTGCTCGACGAAGTGGGCGGGAACGTACTCGAGCACAGGGCTCACATCCTCGCCGATCTTGTGCTTCTCCTGCCCGCACCGTTCGCACCTGCGCCCCTCGGGCGGCACGGCCACGGTGTGCACCTCCCGCTTCACACCCTCGGTGCGCCAGGTGGAGCGTTCCGGCTTCGAACCCCCCGGCCGCTCTTCCCTGGCCTGCTCGATCTCGCACTCGAGCTCGGCGTCCTCCCTGGCCTCGGCCTCCAGGTCAGAGGTCCCAGCCTCGGGTCCGAGCTGGCTCACGAGCTCCTCGAAGAGCAGAGCCAGCTGGCCGGGATCCACCCGCTCGGAACTACGGCCCACCCGGCGGAGCTTGGCCAACAGGAGTTCCAGCTCTCGACTCTTCTTCAAGACGGCGGCCAGGGCGGAGAGGAGGAAGTCGAAGGCCTCGTCGCCTCGCCCCTCAGCCATCAGGGTCTGGGCCGCTTGCCTGACCTGATCGAAGGCGGGTCCGGCAGCGCGGGCGCCGTCCTCATGGTAGTGTAGGGGGTTGTCATTGCTCATAGCCTGCAGTATAATATACAGGGAGCCATTGCGCAAGACCCCTACTACACGTTCTTTCAAAGAGGATGACTTCATGGCCGCCCAGCACGAACGCCAGCTCGCCCGCCTCAAGGCCCGCTTCCACGACCGGGCCTCCGAGCTTGCCCAGCTCGGCTTCCTCCTCAAGGGAAGCGTGCTCTGCCGTTACAAGGAGTGCAGCTCGGCCGGATGTGCCTGCCACACCGACCCCGACCGCCGCCACGGCCCCTACTGGCAGTGGACCTCCAAGGTCAAAGGCAAAACCGTGAGCCGCACGCTCCAAGAGGATCAGGTTCGCCGTTACGAGCAGTGGATGGATAACAGCAGACGTTTCGAGGAAATCGTTGCCGAACTCTACGACCTCTCCAGCGAGGCCGATGCCATCCTCAGGGAGGTAGAGCGGAAGCAGCGGGAGCAGGGGTAGAAACGGACCCAGCTACCGCCGGGGACAGCTGTCGCCACCGCTTGCGGCGGCGGGCTCTCCTCAGGTCCAGCCCCTCCAGCATGAGGCCCAGCTCGCCTGCGTCCACCTCCACGTGCGTCTGTCCTGGGGCAGGCCGGGTCGGCATCTTGAAGGTCCCCTTCTCGAGGCGCTTGTACAGCAGCACGTAGCCTGTGCGGTCCCAGGCCAGCAGCTTTACTCGGTTGCGCCGGCGGTTCAGGAACACGAAGACGTGACCACATAAGGGATCTAGCCCGATCAGCGTCCGTGTCGCGGCCGCCAGCCCGTCGAAGCCCCGCCTCAGATCCACCGGCTCGGTGGCCAGGTAGATCTGAACCGCGCTCGGCAGCGTCATCAACATCCTGGAGCCGCCCCCAATACGCCGAGCACCCGCTCCAGGTCCTGGGCCGCGAAGCCCGGGGGCACCCGCACCGAATACCCCTCGCCCAGCACGATCTCGATGGGATCCCGCTGGGCCCGCTCCCGCGAAGGCGCCTCGACCACCTGCACCGGATGGAAGCTGAGTGCCTCGCTCGCGGCCTCCAGTCGCGTCGCCCACTGACGCAACCTTCGTGGCCTGATGCCGTGACGCCGGGCAAAGGCTGCGAGTCCCTCACCGCTCTCCTTCCATGCTTCCACCACCACCCGCGCATCCTCCGCCTGCCAGTACCGTAGACTGGCTACCCTACCCACGTCCTTGTTCTTGGATGCCATCTGCTCCCTCCTCGGATCCACGCTCAACAACCTCGGACCCGGAAGGTTGGCACCTTAGATTACCCGGCGAAACATGGATTTGCCGGACGCTTACCCTGATGCAGTGTGACTCCAGATGGTCGCCGGCTCATCTCCGCACGAAAGCCAACAACCCACCTCCGGCTTCCTTCCATAATGCCAGAGTAGAAGGCCGTCTGGATTTCCGTCGAATCCGAAAAGCCCGCCATACCCGGAGAGATACCTGGTCCCGGAAATCTCCAGTCGAACCCGTGCATGTCTCAACGCCGGTGTGATCTTTGACAGAAGCGACGGTTGAGAAGTTGACACTCCCGTAGCCGCCGGGGTCCGTAGGCCCCGAGCGCCGTAGGAGCGAAGATCAGGCCTCGGAACCCCGAGCCGCACCCACTCCCTCCTCTCGGGACAAGGGGCTTCCGGTGGCCATACAGGCCCGGCCAGC
>Ga0114946_10002822_pt1 | contig 11845 bp, 8 predicted proteins | sample WalLakDeSediment_FD_88676 | JGI IMG/M metagenome (GOLD analysis project Ga0114946, IMG submission 88676) | Lake sediment microbial communities from Walker lake, Nevada to study Microbial Dark Matter (Phase II) - Walker Lake 11/02/13 Deep Sediment | ecosystem: Environmental > Aquatic > Freshwater...
ATTAAAATCAACCTCACATTTTTTAAGGTATTCAATATATTCATCCCTAAATTTTTTCTTTCGATGGTGATCGGCTTGATTTTCTATATATCTCGCAACCGTAGGGATCTGGCTCCTGGAATATGTAAAGCATCCAAAACCCTCCTGCCAGTTGAACTTTTTGGGAAACCACCTTTGTTCATTCATGAAAATGGTTGTTCCCGTCTTTATATCACGTACAAGGTCGGAAAGGGATCCGGAAGGATGAAACCCAATAAGCATATGGGTGTGATCAGGCATGCAATAAATTGCAAGCATCTTAACATTGCGTTTTTGTGCAATGCCGGTCATATATTTTTGCAATAATTCCCGGCGGTTTTCTGTGATCATCGCTTCACGGAATTTAACTGCAAAAACCACATGAACATACATTTTTGAATACGTGTTTGCCATTGCTTTGAAAATTTTTGTTAATAATTGATTAATTACCGCCTGGATAGGGCTACAGACGGTGTGGCTCCTCCGGAGCCATAGACGGTGCGGCTCCTATGGAGCCTGCTGAATATGACTCCTGGAAGTAGCCTATACCTGTTAATCGGGATTTTTGAAAAATATACCCGGTAGGATTGATTTTTTTCTAGTTAGAAACCAAGAACCAGGAACCAGGAACCGGATATCAATAAATCTCCAGCAGTACCGGGCAATGGTCCGAATGCCTGGCATCGGGCATGATCACGGCATTTTTCAGCCGGCTTTCCAGCGACCGCGTGGCCATGTGGTAATCTATCCGCCAACCGAGATTCCTGGGTCGCGCACCCGCACGGAAACTCCACCAGGTATATTGATGAGGCTCCTGGTTGAAATGCCGGAAAGTATCGACAAATCCACTGTCGATGAATTTGGTCATCCACTCCCGCTCCTCCGGTAAAAAGCCTGAAACAGTGGCGTTTCTCACCGGGTCGTGGATATCAATAGGCTTATGACAGATATTGTAATCGCCTGAAATGATCAGGTTGGGACGTTTTTTCTTCAAATCCTGCACATAATCATAAAAATCATCCAGCCATTTCATTTTGAATGCCTGGCGGTGGTCGCCGCTGGAACCTGATGGATGATAAACGGAAACAATGGACACATCCCCATAATCGGCGCGGATAAAACGCCCTTCGTCATCATAAGACTTGATTCCCATACCGGAAATAACCTGGTCAGGGTTTATCCGGGTTATGATAGCCACTCCGCTGTAACCTTTCTTCAGCGCAGAGTGCCAGTATGTCTGGTACCCCATCATTTCAAAGTCCAGAACGGGTATTTGTTCCGGTTGGGCTTTCGTTTCCTGAAGAAGGAGGACATCGGGATTGATGGCTTTGATCCAATCGAACAATCCTTTTTGTATCGCTGCCCGGATGCCATTCACGTTATATGTAACGATTCTCATATTGATTCATCAGATTTCACGTAAAGGACGCAAAAAATTTACTAAGTTCGCAAAATAATGCGCGCTTTCAAGAAACAGTCACTCTGGATGCGGTTTATCCTCTGGCAGGCCCGGAAGAAAAATCACCGGACTTATATCCTGATGCTAAGCGCTGTAGTAGGCGTGCTTTCAGGCATTGCAGCCATTATCCTGAAGAATACCGTTCGTTTCATGCGCGAGCTGCTGACCAGCGGCGCTCCCCTGTACGAAGGGAACCTGCTTTATTTTGCCTTGCCCGCCATAGGAATTTTGCTGGCCATTTTATTTATCAGGTATGTGATCAGGGATGTTGTCGGGCATGGTGTGCCCAGCGTATTGTATGCCATCAGCCGTGCCAATGGCATCATCAAGCGACACAATATGTTTTCTTCCATCATCACCAGCGCCCTGACGGTGGGTTTCGGGGGTTCGGTGGGACTGGAGGGGCCGACCCTGGCTACCGGCGCCGCCGTTGGCAGCGGCCTGGGACAAACTTTGCGGCTCAGCTACAAGGAGATAGTACTGATGATGACCCTGGCATGCGCCGGCGCCATGGCAGCCATCTTTAAATCACCCATCGCTGCCATCGTTTTTGCCCTCGAAGTGATCATGATCGACCTCACCATGGCCTCCCTGATCCCACTGCTGATCGCTACGGTCACTGCAGTGCTTACCTCTTATTTCTTCCTGGGAAATGCCGTGTTGTACCCGTTTGAAATAACAACCGCTTTTTATTTGCGGCACCTGCCTTACTATATCCTGTTGGGAATATTAACCGGCTTGTTATCAGTATATTTTACCAAGGTTTATATCAGGATCGAAAAGGCTTTTAAAAATGTAAAGAATTGGACGACGAGATGGATCATGGGCGGTGCGATACTTGGAGTACTCATTTATTTCTTTCCTTCCCTCTACGGCGAAGGCTATGAAGCGGTCAATACCTGCCTGCAGGGAGATTACAGCCCGCTCTTTACGGGAAGCCCATTTTATCATTTGCAGCATAAGATATGGATGGTCTTTCTGCTGTTCGCCCTGGTGCTGATCTTTAAAGTAGTGGCAACCGCCACGACCTTCGGTGCGGGAGGCGTAGGGGGTATCTTTGCACCGGCGCTTTTCATCGGCGTCTTTGCCGGTTTGTTCTTTGCTGAAGTGATCAACTATACCGGCTTAACCCACCTGCCCGGACAGAACTTCGCCATGGTAGGCATGAGCGGACTGATCGCCGGGGTATTGCACGCACCTCTTACCGGTATCTTTCTCATCGCCGAGATCACCAGCGGTTATGAACTCATTGTCCCGCTGATGATCGTGGCTACACTCAGCTATGCTACCACCAAAATTTTTGTCACCAATTCTGTTTATACCTATCAGCTGGCACAACGTGGTGAATTGCTTACCCACCATAAAGACAGGAACGTGCTTTCGCTTCTACAGGTTGAAAAACTGATCGAAAAGGACTTTATTACCATCCCGCCGGAAGCCAAACTCCGCGACCTTGTAAAAGCCGTTTCCGAGTCAAGCCGCAACATATTTCCGGTGGTGGATGCGGAAAACAAATTCTATGGTTTTATCCGGATGGACGATATCCGGCATATCATTTTCAAACCTGAGCTTTATGACCAGGTAGGAGTGACACAACTGATGGTTACCCCGGCTACTTTTGTTTCACCTGACGATTCGATGGAAATTGTCGTGCAGAAGTTTACCGACTATGATAAATATAACCTGCCCGTTTTAAAGGATGGCAAGTATGTCGGTTTTATCTCCAGGGCGAATGTTTTTGGCACCTACCGGCAAATGATCCGCCAGTTTTCAGAGGATTGATCCAGCCGATCAGATGGGTTTGTTTCTCGCAGATGATCGCAGATTTTTTCGCAGATATTCGCAGATTTGCTTCTGCGCCTATCAGCGGTTATGTCTGCGAAAATCTGCGAGAAACAATTAAGATCAACCAATAATCATATAATCAACTGATCTAAAGCTTTATTTACAGATGAAGTTGGAAGTTTGCATTCCCTGCCATTGCATACAAAGATCATGGTTTCACCCTCAATAAACCGGTCACTCATGATGGGGAGTGCGCTTTTGGATAGACTGCCGAAAATGAAGGCGGAGGGATTATAATGCTGACGGATCTCCCGAGCTTTATCAAGATATTCCGGACCGGTAATGACAACCGAATAAAAAGGCGATGCCTGTTTGATCAGCACTGATGCCCAGTTAGAAAAAGAAGATGGGTATTTCATCATTTGCTCCTTCATCGATGATACCATCCGGGAAGAGATATCTGTGTAGTTTTCATTTTCGAATGCCTGCCCGAGCTGGAATAGCGCATCAGCCATGACCGAATTGGAGGATGGAATCACCGTATCGTAGACCTCTTTTTTCCTGGCGATCAATGCCGGGTCCAGATTGGAAGTATAGAAGAACAACCCTGATGATTTATCATAAAAATGCTCCAGTGTATAATCAGCCAGTCGGCGGGCTTTGAAAAGCCATTGTTCCTCGAAAGAGGCCTGGTAAATTCGAAGTAACGCCAGAATGGAAAAGGCGTAGTCATCCAGGAAACCGTTGATATGATCCTTACCGGAGGAAACCTGGTGATAAAGGCCGTCATCCTTTCGGGTTACCCTTTTAAAAAGATATCCGGCGCATTGCAAAGCGGCTTTCAAATACCCCTCGTTCCCCAAAGCCAGGTAAGCATCGATAAAACCGGTTATCATCATGGCATTCCACGATGTCAGTATTTTATTGTCCAGCCCTGGCCTGGTTCTTTTATTTCTTGCTTTCAGTAATTTAGCTTTTGCCGGTTTCAGGATGCTTTTAAAGGCGGAAGGTTGCAGTCCCTGAGATTTCGCGTATTCTACAGGTGCCTGCAACCGCAGGAGGATATTTTTTCCGTTTTCCCAAAGCCCTTTGGCATCTATCTGGTAATATTTCCTGAGATGTTCATACTGATTGCCCAAAATCTCTTTCATCTCTTTGCCGGTCCAGGTATAGAATTTCCCCTCTTCTCCTTCAGAATCGGCATCGAGTGCGGCAAAAAAACCGCCATCAGGGCTTGTCATTTCCCGCAATATAAAACCGGCAGTTTCTTCCGCCACTTCTTTATATAGTGGAACGTGGAAAGCCTTCCAGGCTTCGGCATAAGCAGACAATAATTGTGCATTGTCGTACAGCATTTTTTCAAAGTGAGGAACTTTCCATTGCGGATCAGTTGCATACCGGGCAAATCCCCCGCCGATCTGGTCATAAATTCCCCCGAAAGCCATTTTTTTCAGGGTCAGTTGGATAAATTCAGCGGTGTTTTCATCTTTGCTTATAAAAAAATATCGTAGCAGAAAGGATAGAGTTCCCGGCATGGGAAATTTCGGAGCGCCGCCAAATCCACCCTCTTTCAAATCAAATTGCTTCTTCAGACGTGAATATGTTTGATGGAGGTCCTGGATGCTAATACTTGCATCGTTTGAGGGGGGGAGGATCAGGTCATTGGATCTGATCCCTTCTGACAACGCGGTGGCTTGCCCTTCCAGGTCTTTTCTGCGGGATGAGAAGAGCAGGGCGATATTTTCCAAAAGCTGTATCCATTGATCTTTGCGGAAATATGTTCCCCCAAAGAACGGCCTTCCGTCGGGAAGAGCAAAGCAGTTCAATGGCCAGCCTCCGCTGCCTGTTATCAGTTGCACGGCATGCATATATACCTGGTCCACATCAGGGCGCTCTTCACGGTCTACTTTAATGCAGACAAAGTGCCGGTTCATCAGTGCCGCCACCTCTTCATCCTCAAATGATTCCCGCTCCATGACATGACACCAGTGGCAGGCCGAATAACCGATGCTGATCAGCAACATTTTGTCCAGCGAGCGGGCTTTCTGTAGAGTACTTTCATTCCAGGGGTGCCATTCCACCGGGTTATGGGCATGCTGCAACAGGTAAGGGCTGGTCTCGCGGATCAGCTGGTTGGGAGGCATGGCTTTGAGTGTTGAGTGTTGAGTGTTGAGTTTTGAGTTGAGTTTTGAGTTTTGAGTTCTTGGTTCTTGGTTCTTGGTTCTTGGTTCTTGGTCAGTTTGGTTGGTAGCGTTCCATGGCTTTGCGGAAGTCTTCTGCTTTTGGATCGCCTTTTGCAAGGTAGTACTCATATACCAGCCGGTATCCTTCTGAAATCTTCAGCGAATCGTTCCGGGTCAGGCGATCCTGCGAGCCCTCCAGCCCCGGAATGATGATTTCCTCGCCAATAATAACCAGTTCCGGATCCGTGATGATTTCCTGGTTGGCTTTGTATATCAGCGGCCAGAGGTAGGGATTGCCATAGGATACGCTGGCGATGCGGAAGAGGTACCTACCTTCGGTAATGTTGAATGTTGAATGTTGAGTTTTGAATGTTTTTTCAGCTGCTTCCGGTTCCACGTCTAACTCGGTTTCTGGCTCAGCTTCCGGCTCTTCAGAAACAGGCTCAACTGCTTCATCTTCTGCTTCCCATTCCTCAACTTCTGCCTCCTGGCTAATGACTTCTGTCTCCTGGCTCCTGTCTTCTACCCGTTCACAATTCCTTAAATAATACACCAGGCTCAGTATAACAATGATGGCCAGCATGACGGGTATGATCCAATGGATCTTCTTCTTGCCGCGATGCAATTCTTCCACAGGCGGGGGATCCTCCGGAGGTTCAGGGGGTATCATGGTTGGAGCGTACACAGGCTCGTGAACAGGCTCCTGTGAATCTTCTGCTGCAGCCTTCCCCTCTGGTTGATCAGCCGGAGGCTCCGGAACGGGTTTTTCGTCAACGGGGGCCTCACTTTTTTCTTCCAGTAACTGATAACCGAGCATGCGGTAAGGCTGGTTGATGAATTCTTTGAAGGAGCGTTCCGGTATGAAGATGATTTTATTATGCAAAGGGATCAGTACCCTTGCACCTGTCCTGGGATTCCGGCCGGTTTTCTCTTTGACCGGCTTGAGCCGGAAAGTTCCCAACCCTTTCACCTTCACCTCACCGTCTTTCTTCAGGCCTTCCTCTATGATAACGGGCAATGTCCGCAGGATGTCCGCAGACATTTTTTTCGTGATCCCTGCCTGGCGGGATAATTTCTCGATTAATTCCCGTAATGTGATTTTTTCGGTCATGGCAGCAGGGTGTTTTTCAGTTTGTTCTTCAAACCGGCAGATGGGTGATACTGGACAACATCCCGCGGGGGGATCAGGGCTTTCTGGCCAAGGGCCGGGAGGTATGCCGACCGGCTTTTGAGCGTTTTCACCCTGAAATTTCCCAGTCGCTGCAGCGACAGGCTTTTCTTTTCCACCAGGGTCTCCCGAAGTACCCGGGTGGTCTCATGCAGAAGATCAGCAGCCTCCTTGCGGCTGACATTTAAACTTTCTGCCAATGCTGTAGTAAATTCTTTCGTATTCAAGGCCTTAAATTTAATGGGTTGATTCAGTTGGCGATAATACGAAAAAAAAACGAGAAAAGCAAATTCTTTATAAAAAGCCCTACGCCCTACTTATGCACTCTTCGCACAAACTCCTCTACCTCCGGAACGCCGCCCTGGTAAACCAGGTAGCCATTGTAGGGCTCGCGCAGGGTGATCTCGTCGTTGACGGGGGTCATCATCATTTTGCGGACTTTATCCGGGTCGTTTGTCTGGCCGAGGATCCAGCTCAGTTTAACCCAGGCGACTTCAGGGAGCATATTGCCGGCGGGGATGACGCCTTTGGCCATCATGTCGCGCCCGGTGTCATAAACGAACATGTGCACGTAGCCCCAGATGGTCTGCACGGTCATATACACGTGCACGCCTTTTTCTTTTGCTTTCACCAGCGCCGGATAGAGCTCTTTGTTCACATGGCCGAGACCGGTCCCGACAATGATGATCCCCCGGTAGCCGGCATCGATGAGCGATTCCATCGTATCGGGCTTGATCCCCGGGTAGTAATACAGCATGGTCACCTCATCGCTGAAGTAGGGGTAGATGGTGACATTGCGGTCGTTGCGGCGCTTGTTATATTTTTTGTGGATGGGGGTTATCTCTTTCTTGTTGACCATGGCTACCGGCACATCGCCGATGGTTCTGAAAGTGGACCGGTACGAGGAATGCATTTTCCTGACCCTGGTGCCTTTGTGCAGCAGGCCGTATTCGTCGGAGGTCGGGCCGAACATGCAGACCATCACCTCGGCGATGTCGCCGTGGCCGGCGGCTTTCATGGCGTGCTGCAGGTTCAGCGCCGCGTCGGAACTGGGCCGGTCGCTGGAACGCTGCGAGCCAACCAGGATGATAGGGACAGGAAGGTTCTGGCACATGAAGGTCAGCACGGCGCCGGTGTGGTGCAGGGTGTCGGTGCCATGCCCGATCACGATCCCGTCGACCCCCTTTTCGATCTCTTTGCCAATGGCCTTCGACAGCGCCACGTATTGCTTCGGGCCCATATTTTCACTGAATACGGCAAAGATCTTTTCTGTTTCCAAATTACAGATATCGGCTAACTCAGGAACAGCACCGTAAAGCTCGCCGGGGGTAAAAGCCGGGATCACGGCCCCGGTGCGGTAATCCAACCGGGAAGCAATCGTCCCTCCGGTTCCCAGCAGTTTGACCCGCGGCAAACCGGGTGTCACCGGGAATTCTTTCTCCGGTATCTTGTAAACGGCTTTTTTATATCCGGTCTCCTTCATGGCGGTGATCGTCCGGATATCCACGCCGATGTTGTAACCTGTCGGGATCTTCAGCACGATGTGCTTGTCGTCGTCGTTCTCGGACCGGGGTAATACAGTCCCCACAAAGATTCCCCGGGTGGTTTCGATGGTCGCCTGGCCCCATACCCGGGTGTTGAACTTTTTGAGCACTTCAAGTGCGTCGCCTTTATAACCCTGGAAAATATCGTCTGCCATAATTTTATTTTTTCACCACAGATTACTCGGATTTTCACAAACCATCACAGATTATTTAAGCAGTTGGGCCAACTCCGTGAGGTTGATATTTCCCAATGCCACTTTCCGCAATTCTCCCATCACCCAGTTAAGCCTGGCTTCCGGTTTGCCTGACCTGCCGATCTGTTTGAACTTCTCGTTCAGGAATTCGGCTTTAGACAGGATGTCTTCCTTCTTTGCCCTTTTGAACCCGATGCTGGTGAGTACCGATTCGTAATCCATTTTCGGGTGGACATACAGCACCGGTAACATATTCCCGGCCAGCATCAGGTCGAGGTGATTCTCTTTCAGGAATTTGAACAGGTCGAACAACTGTTCATAAGAAAATTCGGCCGGACGGTCATAGCGCCCTTCAACCCATTTCAGGTGATGCCCGAAGAAGGTGCCAATGAGCCGGGGATTCAGTTTCAGTTCTTTCACGATCTTTTCGATCACCGGGTACAGGTTTTTTGAGAAGATGTATGTGTACGTATCTTCGGGGATGCCCCATTTTTTCATCTGCTGGCAGCGTTCGAAAACGTCTGTGGGGATGTTGAGCCGCAACCGTTCGATGTGTTCGTCCTCCAGCGGGATGGGGGCGCTGTCGGTATCGGGATACATCCGGTCGGCCCCGGGCAGCACCCTTTCGAAGATGGTGGTGCCGTTTTTGAAGGATTTCCGGGTTTCGTTGGGAACGCACTCAAACGCCATCTTACAGCGTTCTTCGATGGTTTCCAGGGCGGTCGCGATATCGTCTTCCGGGCCCCAGAAGATTAGCTGGGCGTCGTTTTCTTTCGCCTTGAAAAGTTTCCTGATCTGTTCCCAGTCTTTTTGCGGCACAATGGGTTTGATATTTTCCGTGTGCGCCATGTGCGGTTTTTCGATGCAGGCGATCACCTTCAGCCGGTCGCTGATCTCGTCGGCGAAGATCTTGCCGGGTTGGGTGAAATGGGAAAGGATGCCTTTGAATTCGGGCAGGTTCACCGCCACGATCTTGCTTTTATTGTTCCGGGCTTCCCTGAGCGGTTTATACCTGAAATTGAAGGTATGATAGGAAATGGGTTTATAGGAAATCTTCCAGGAGGAATGATCCTTCACGCGCTTTTTCAGCAGTTCCCGTATATGCAATAGCGCCCATTGCCGGAAGCACTCGTTATGGGTCAGCTCGGGTATCCATTTGGTGTGTGCCACGCCCTTGATCTCCACGCGCGAACCGCCGCGGCAGCTCACGTTCACATCTTCCCGCCCGGCGCCCATGCCGGTACGGACCTTGCCGGTGCTCCGGTTGAGGAAGCGGATATAGTTGTTGGCTTCTTTCACCTCTTCGGGGTTGGCGCAGTCGGGATAGGTGACCGTTTCGATCAGCGGCATCCCCAGCCTGTCGGTTTTATAGCCCCGCTGATGGCCGACATCCCACATTTCACGGCAGGAATCTTCTTCGAGGCTAAGCTGGATCAGGCGCACTTTCTTGTTTTTCAGCGGGATCTCTCCCTCCACGCCGATGATGGCGGTGCGCTGGAAACCGGTCGGGATGCTGCCGTCGAGGTATTGCTTGCGGGTGATGTGCACCTCCCCGACTATATTCAACTTCGACAGCAGCGAGATCTCGATGGCGATATCGAGCGCTTCCTGGTCGATCTTGAAGGGCGGGGTGTCGTCAACGTCATAGGTGCAGGCCGTTTCATGCTTGATCCGGTAAACGATCTCCTTCTTCGTCTTGAATTCCATCAGCGCCGTGCCGTCGTATTCGCCCAGCTCGCTCAGGGTAGGGCGCATGTGCCGGATCAGCTCCGCGTCGTATTCCTCGTGCCGGTTGTACAAACCGGCAGGGCAGCGGCAGAACAGCTTGTATTTCGTGAGCAGTTGCTGGTGGACCTCCAGTCCCGATTTGAATCCGATCCGGTCGTAGTCGGCCTGGGTGGCTTGTTTCCGGGGAACGTAACCGATCGCTTCGCGGGTCCTGACGTAGTTGGTTTTGGGATCAAATGATGATTTCGCCATGGTGCTGTTAAGAGATTAACAAGGGGGCAAAAGTAAGGAAAATTAGCCATTAATTTTGCAAGCTCTATTTTGGTAGTCCGACGACTAAAGCCGTCGGTTATCAGCTGTTGGTTGTTTTTAAATGAATATTACCTTTACCGGCAGATTAAGCAGGAATTTTAGTATGAAAAAGATATTGGTCACCGGCACGGCCGGCTTCATCGGGTTCCACGTGGCGAAAAGGCTTCTGGATGATGGGTATGAGGTAACTGGTTTGGATTGCATCAACGAATATTATGATGTGAACCTGAAGTATGCCCGGCTTCGTGAGCTTGGTATTGATCAAAATCTGATCAGGGACTCCATCCCTGTTCAGAGCGCCAGGTATCCTTTACATCAATTCATTAAAATCCGTTTGGAGAACAGGGACTCCATCCCTGTAATATTCCAGCAGGGCGGATTCGATACGGTGATCCACCTGGCGGCACAGGCCGGGGTGCGTTATTCGCTGGAGAACCCGTGGGCTTATATTGACAGCAACATCACCGGCCATCTCAATATACTGGAGGCCTGCCGGCATTACCCGGTGGAGCATTTGGTTTTTGCATCCAGCTCGAGCGTTTACGGCCTTAACGAGAAGATGCCGCTGTCGGTTTCCGACAATGTGGATCATCCCATCAGCCTTTATGCCGCCACAAAGAAGTCGGACGAACTTATGTCGCACGTGTACAGCCATTTGTACGGTATCCCGGTGACGGGCCTGCGTTTTTTTACGGTCTACGGCCCCTGGGGCAGGCCCGATATGGCGCTGTTCCTCTTCACAAAAGCGATTCTGGAGGGAAAATCCATCGAAATTTATAACCATGGAAAGATGATCAGGGATTTCACTTACATCGATGATATCGTGGAGGGCATACTACGGGTAGCCAGAAAGCCCCCGGCGGGCAACCCGGACTGGAGCGGCGAAACCCCAGATCCGTCAACATCCCGCGCCCGCTACAGGCTTTGCAACATCGGCAATTCCAACCCCGTAAAACTGGAAGACTTTATCAATGCAATCGAACAGGAACTCGGAAAAAAAGCGGAAAGAATTTACCTGCCGATACAGCCGGGAGATGTGCCGGAGACGTTTGCGGATGTGAGCCACCTGGAGAAGGAGTTTGGTTACAGGCCCGCCACAGATATCAGGCAAGGCATTCGCGAATTTATCACCTGGTATAAAGCCTTTTACAGAATCCCATAACCCCTTACTCCACCTATATTCTAACTTCTAACTTCTGTCTTCTGACTTCTGTCTTCTGTCTTCTGTCTTCTTCCTCCTGTCTTCTTCTTAATAATATACCCTGGCCTGTCCTTTACTTCTTCATAAATACGCCAGATATATTCGGCAATAATACCCAGAGAAAACAATATCAGGCCGCTGAAAAATGAAATGAAGATAACCGTAGTTGTCCAGCCAGGGATGGAGAATCCCAGCAGATATTTCTCCCCGCTGAGTTTATATATCAGTGTGAACAGGATCAAAATGAATGAGA
>Ga0114946_10002823_pt1 | contig 11844 bp, 7 predicted proteins | sample WalLakDeSediment_FD_88676 | JGI IMG/M metagenome (GOLD analysis project Ga0114946, IMG submission 88676) | Lake sediment microbial communities from Walker lake, Nevada to study Microbial Dark Matter (Phase II) - Walker Lake 11/02/13 Deep Sediment | ecosystem: Environmental > Aquatic > Freshwater...
AGACGCGCTTCGACGCGACGGGATTGCCCAGCGGCGTGTATCTGTATCGACTCGTCGCCGGCGGACGCACGGTGACGCGCAGCATGCATCTGCTCAGATAAACGCGATCTGCTCGTGCGGGATATTGAACAATTATGAGTGGATGCGAAGTCGGACGGAGCATGTGCATGGAACGAGAGTGTTTTCCCTGATAGAAGACTAAATCCAATCGAATAACGGTTGTTTCTCGTCATTGCATACAACGTCACACATAGCATCCCTCAGACAAACCCCGCAAACGCGGGGTTTGTCGCCTCTACCAAGAAGAGGATGGGAAATCTTCGCGGAAGGCTTTGTAGCCAAGAGGAGCACAACGCCATGACCGAATCCCAGCACATCGAATACAAGCAATCTTGGCGCGACGACTACCTCAAATGGATTTGCGGTTTCGCCAACGCCGAAGGCGGCGTGCACGAGATCGGCAAGGACGACAAGGGCGAGGTGGTCGGCTTGCCCGATGCGGCCCGATTGCTGGAGGAACTGCCCAAGAAGGTACGGGATCTGCTGGGCATCATGGTCGCCGTGAACCTGCGTACCGAGGGCGGCAGGGAGTGTCTGCACATAAGCGTTGATGCTTACCCCAATCCGATCAGCTACCGGGGCGAGTATTACCACCGCAGCGGCAGCACCAACCAGATACTCAAAGGCGCGGCGCTGAACCGTTTCGTGCTGCGCCGGCATGGGCGCACCTGGGACAGTGTTCCACTGCCGGATGTGGACGCGGGCGATCTGGACGCGGAATCCCTGAAAACCTTCCGGCAACTGGCCTTGAAAAGCCGGCGACTGCCCGAAGCGATACTGAACGAATCGGACCACAGCCTGCTGGAAAAACTGCGCCTGACGGAAAAGCATTACCTCGTCCGCGCGGCGGCGCTCCTGTTTCATCCCGACCCGGAACGGTTCTTCCGGGGCGCCGCGGTGAAGATCGGATATTTTGCGAGTGAGTCCGATCTGCGCTACCACGACGAGGTGCAAGGCAGCTTGTTCGTGCAAGCCCGGAAGGCTCTGGACCTGTTGCTGACCAAGTACCTGAAAGCGGTGATCAGTTACGAAGGGATTCATCGCGTCGAGAGTCTTCCCATGCCGGAAACTGCGCTGCGCGAGGCGGTGCTGAACGCGATCGTTCACCGGGACTATTCCGTGCCCGCGCCGATCCAGATTCGCGTTTATGATGACCGCCTGTCCATCTGGAACCCCGGCGTGCTTCCCGAGGACTGGTCGCTGGAAAAACTATTGGGGCCACATGCCTCCCAGCCCTATAACCCGAATATTGCCAATGCCTTCTTCCGGGCCGGGGATATTGAAGCCTGGGGGCGCGGCATCGAGCGCGTGTTCACGGCCTGCCGCGAGGCGGGTGTTCCGGAACCCCGGATTCGCGTGGAGCCAGGAGACTTCTGGTTCGAGTTTCCGTTCTCGGCAGACTACCTGGAAAGCCTTTCGTCCGGTGAGACTACCCAAGAAACTACCCAGAAGACTACCCAGAAGACTACCCAGAAAACGACGCCGGAGCGCCTCCTCGATGTCCTGCGCGAAGACCCCACCGCGAGCCGCCGAACAATCAGCGAGCGCTTGACGGACATCACGGAAGACGGGGTGAAATACCATCTCGACAAGCTCAAGGAGGCTGGCCAAATTCGTCGCGTCGGGCCTGATCGCGGGGGCTACTGGGAAATCCTGGAGGACGTCGATGAGTAGCGTCGGCGACCGCGAAATCCTCACCCAGCAGCGAGTGATCCAGTTCTTCAAAGACGCGCTTGACTACACCTACTTGGGCTGCTGGAAAGACCGCGACGGGAACAGCAACATCGAGGATGAGTTGCTTTCCAACTGGCTGAAGGACCAGGGGCATAGCGACAAGATCATCGGCAAGGTGCTTCACGAGGTTGGGAAGGCCAAAGCGCTGGGGGCGGGAGCAAGACGCTCTACGACGCCAACAGCGAGATGTACGGACTGCTACGGTACGGGGTGAAGGTCAAGCCGGATATCGGCGAGCAGAACATCACCGTCTGGTTGATTGACTGGGAACACCAGAACAGAAACACTTTCGCCATTGCCGAAGAGGTGACGATCGCGGGAGAAAATACCAAGCGGCCGGACATCGTGCTGTACGTCAACGGCATCGCCCTTGGCGTCCTGGAACTCAAGCGCTCCCACCTCACCACATCATCCGACCAATCAGCATACCACCTTCGATCTCAGCCCGCGTCGCCGCATATACACAACGGAGTGCAATACATGCGCCCCGGCATGTGTAAAAATGGCCCGGGACAGCGGCACCCGCTTGCATTTCCGGGAGAAATATCGCAATATTCTGACTGTAGTACACGATTCGCAACTCCGTTATGGCATTCATTCATGAAAAACAGCGCAGCGTTGCAGTATGTTGTCCGTTCGTGCGAGTATTCTGATAGCAGAATGCTGCCGCATCTGGCCAGTCCGGGTGCTGCCCGGTCACAAACAAGCCCGAGAGAGCGCCATGATGTGGGAGTACGTTCTCAACCGGGGCTTTTCAGATGTTGTAAGAACGGTGGACAGGCTATGAGGAACAGGTTCTCATGATGATCCGTAAAAGACGACTACATACATCGCTGAATCGAAATCAAGGGGGTGAAATACATGGACGTATCGCAGCAGATAAAAGATATCTCGATGTGTGTTATACGGACAGAAAACCGAGCCCCCCGATGTTATGCGGGTCCATCTAATTATTGTTATGGAGCGCACGTCTTGGGATCGTAGAAGAGAGGGTTACTGATGCCGAACGAAGTGAAAGTGTGGCGCATTGCAGACGGAGATGAACTCGTAGAGATCAGCCCTTCGCCCTTGGCTCTCGAGTCACGCCTCGAGACGTGGCTTGAGAATGACATCTCCCTTCTCTCTGCCGATCTCCTGGTGATCGGGAGGCAGATCGCGACGCCGTATGGAGGAATCGTCGATCTCCTTTGCTTGGATCGTACCGGTGATGCTGCGATAGTCGAACTAAAACGAGATAGAACGCCTCGAGAAGTCACTGCTCAGGCCCTCGACTATGCATCTTGGATTCGCACTCTCTCACATGAGGAGATTACTCAAATCGCGAACTCGTACTTGGCAGGCAGAGGGACGGATCTACCCCACACCTTCCGTGATCGCTTTGGAATCGATCTGCCAGAAGTGCTCAACGAAGACCATAGTATAATCGTCGTAGCGTCGGTGATCGATCCAGGTTCGGAGCGGATCATCGAGTATCTCTCTGATGCGCATGGGGTACGGATCAACGCAGCCACGTTCCACTACTTCAAGGAAGTTGTCAACGGGCATTCATCCGAACGTGTGGCCCGCGTGTTCCTGTTAGAACCGGAAACGGTCGAACACCGTTCGACGCAGCGAGGAGCGTCGAAGCGGCGCCCCAGTCCGACGCTGGAAGAGTACGAAGAGTTGGCTGAGCGCCGTGGAGTAAAGACGCTGTATCATCCCTTTGTATCCCGGCTTCGCCCACACTTCAGTATTTACTCCATGAAAACAATTGTCGGGTTCTATGGTCACTTGGATGGTGGCCTACGCGCTCTGCTGGCGCTCTATCCCGCTGAAAGTTCGCGGGAACAAGGACTGCACTTCACCTTGTACCTCTGGCGCCTGGCCAAATATCTCGGAGTTGAACCGGAATGTCTCAAGTCGGTACTCCCGGATTCGATTGATGATTGGAAGTATACCTCCAATTCGGATCAGGATGCGTCAGGTGTTTCTGGTTACTTCAGAGATGTAAACGAAGTAGATCGGTTTGTGGGGTTTGTGGAGGAGAGGCGGAGAGCCATCGCTCTCTAATCATGCATGAAAGGTGGGTTGGAACGGGCAAAGGCGCTCGATAACGGGGCGTTACTCCTGACACCGCGCTTCGCGCGGCGAAGGTGAACGCCAGCACGCTAACAAACGGACCCATCAGTATGGCCAAGCAATTATCGGACCGGCCCATGACTGTAGAAGAAGCTTCAACACTGATCCTTGAGCAGATGAGTGCGGACGACAGAGATAGCGTTTGGAGAACGAAGCGAGCATATCTTATTTTTCTTCACTACGTATGGTGTACGGTATCCGCAACGCCTTTGGCTTGTGGGAAGACAACACGGCACTTCTGGAATCAAGTGGATGTGCCCACCTCGACGACTGCTCGATGAAAATCATCGAGAGGGTACGGGAGAAAATTCAGAACGAAAACGAACGGGGTGAGAAATAAACCCACCTCGGCAAATAAAACGACGGTGCTTCGCGCCGCAGTTGAAGACCTGTTCACGCACCAGAGACCAATGAGCAATCCATACCACAGATGAACTAGAAGTCCCTCTCGGAAGCACATATCCGCACGAAGTTCATTACGCCTGCGATAGTAGGCGCGATTGGCGATAACTTGGACGAGATGACGCAGGTCCACAAGGAAGTATATTTCACCAAGGGCCGCGTGATCGTTCACAGCAAGACGCCTGGACGCGACGAAAAGAAGAAGGCGGCCTACCTGCTGTTCTGCAAAGTCAACATCACGCTGACCGTCACTTATGCCAAAGACCACTTCGAGTGAAACGCCGGGGTTCCAACCGACATACACGATCACAGCGAGCGTAGTGGTCGGTTGGAACCCATCGACGGCTTGGATTTCAGTCAGTTGTATTCTCCGAGCAATACACGGATCATAGTGTTTTCACGCAGAAGTACCAGTCGGTGCACTCGTAGCCTTCCTTCATTCGTGCTTCGGCGGCATGAACATCTTGTGGTGGTGGCACGATGACTTTGTCGCCCGGTTGCCATCCTTCCGGTGTCGCCACTTTATGCTTGTCCGAAGTCTGTAGTGCGATCACCAATCGCAGGAATTCGGGGATGGAGCGACCGTTGGTCATTGGATAGTACACCATCGCTCGCAGTATGCCTTCCGAATCAATGATGAAGGTTGCACGTACAGCGGAGGTGTCGGATGCACCTGGTTGAATCATACCGTAGTCCTTTGCGACTTGCATCGACAGATCCTCGATGATAGGGAAGGGAATTTCGACCCCGAATTTCTCTTTGATGTTGCGCACCCAAGCCACATGGGCAAAGTAACTATCGATAGACAGACCGAGAAGTTCGCAGTTGAGCTTCTGGAATTCGGGATAATGTTTGGCGAATGCAATGAACTCAGTCGTGCACACCGGTGTGAAATCCGCCGGGTGGGAAAATAGCACCAGCCATTTCCCCTTGTAATCGGCAAGTTTCTTCACGCCATGTGTGGTCTTGGCTTCGAAATCAGGTGCTGCTTCATTGATGCGGGGCATTGTCGGACAGTGATGTTCTGTTTCAGTCATGTTGTAATCTCCTGAAATGCAGCATGCGGTTGCTAATGCTGATGTCTAGCGATGAATAGTGTGCTCCACGTGAATAGTGGTTCACGTTGTTGAATTTGTTCTATCTCTCCACGGATATTTTTTTGTGCATCGTTCGCCGCAGTCAACTCGTCGAAGCTGACCGGCATCATTCCCACACTGTAACACCGTGCGATACAAGTCCGCTGATTCAGTATGATTCTCCGGTCCGTATATGCCCATCGGTTCACCGCGCATTAGCTGTGCGCTTTTCTTCGAACGTCCATGCAGTTCGCATCAAAAACTCGATAAGCCACTTGGAAATGCAGCATCAACCGGCAGACTGTATGTCGTTGGAATGAGCGTTGTGACGACAATGCCGATTGGTCTCTGTCAGCGTACAACCCAATCGCCCCCTGATTGAAACGATGTGACTTAAGCAACGGAAAACGGATCATGGCGTATTTGTGATTGATTTACTAATAATACTGTAATATCGGAAAATATGTCCGGCGACGCAATTCGAATGGGTAATCACGCGGGACACATCTCTGAAGAACACCGGATGCACTTTCCTAGGGCAATGGGGAGGTGGTTTTGTTATATCCCTTCTCTTCATGCGCACTGCCACGCAGGAGAGTGCAGGCATCCAGACACGCACATTACGCAATCGACGCGTAAAGCGTTGATATACGAGACTTACGTACGGTGTTCACATGCTTCGGAGAGAAAACAGCCGTTACAAAAAAAAACCGCTCGATGAGCGGGTATCGAAACGCGGCCAGCTTCTGTTACTTCAGGACGGTGTTCGATTGCATGACGACGCTCGCCGCATCCACGAATCTCGACTCCGTCATATAGGCAGTCCACTCGGTGTTGTCCAGATAATCCAGATCATACTCCGCGAACTGTATGTTCGATGCAGCAAAGTCTGCATTCAGTCTAGCCAGCACTTGTCTGGCATCCTCATCGCTGAGCGAAGTATAGCCCTGATCGGTGCGTACTATCCACAGTGCGACGGGGAATGTAACGGTGCAAGCAGGATCGAGAGGCGCAGGCGGAGGGTGATACAAGTAATTTTCGCTCGGTGCGGGCAGTGCGAGGCATGGCTCCTGCGCCACGGCGATTTCCGCTATAGCACCAAGCAACAGCACTATAATACCCCAAATTCGCATTTGTTTGAACATGATTCCTCCTGGTAATTATTGTTGTTGTTCGCCGCGAATTACGTTATACGGCGTTGAATATCTCTCTTGAATTCCTATTTCGGTGGCGCTAGGGTTCCGATGAAGACGACCGCCTGGTTGGTGACTAGATTCAAGCACGATTGGAACCTTCACCCCCAAATCTGTGCGCTCTGCCGGTCGCGCAGACGTACACAGGGTGGATGCGTGGCATCCACCCTGTGCTTCTTGCTTTGAGACGAAAGATTGGTACTAGCGGAGCAGCAGCATCAACCGCGCACGTACATACTCACGATCAGTGAGCAAGGAAGTTGCGTGAATACGATAGAAGTAACTGCCGGAATTAACGAACTCACCATACGTCGAGGTCGCATCCCAAGTGACATGATGCATCCCGGCATCGACTCGTTCGTTGACAAGCGTCGTGATAGTCTTGCCTAGAGTCGAGATGATGGACAGTCGCACATGGCTCTCTTCGGGAACGTAGTACTTGATTGTCGTGGTCGGATTGAAGGGATTGGGATAGTTTTCGAACAGCGCATACTCGTCCGTCGGATGAGCACCCGCATCTTTGTGCGTCATCGAGGATGCGGACGACGAAGCGTCGAAACGATTGCTATCCGTTTGCCCATCGCGATCTCCGGTATCCGTAGCACTTCCCGGATCACTCGCCAAGCCATCGTCAGTCGGATCTTCACGCTCGAAGAATTGAAGCGAAATGGAGCAACTGGCTTCGCATGCGCCATTATTCGGATCGTTGGGGTCCCAGTTGGCATCGCGCACCAGCACCGTATACGTACCGGTGTTGTTACACGGCACCTGTATATGTGGTGTAGTCGCATTGCCCGGAGACCAGAAGTAGGTATACGGCGGTGTGCCGCCCGAGGCTACTGCATGTACGCCCCGGAATCCGTCGACACAATGTGGGTCCGCGATACAGGTTACAGTAAGCGGTGGCGGTTGCGTCACTGTGATTTGCACCGTGTCCGCACAATCATTCGCATCCCGGACGATGAAGGTATACGTGCCAGCTTGGCGAATGAATAGTCCGGTCCCTCTGTAGGGTGGTGTTCCACCGGATGCCGAAACGGTTATGAAGGTATTGCCGCCGTGGCATTTTATCGGTGTTGCGCTGGCATCACCGACAAGCAACGGTGGTCCGACAATATCGATGGTATCGGCTGCCGTACAGCCGTTCGCATCAGTCACAACAAAGATGTGTACTCCAACGGGGAGACTGAATGTGCCCGTCCCCGTGTAGGGCGGCGTGCCACCGGAGGCGCTCACCGTCACGGTCGATAGATCCTGACCACAAAGAAGCGGGGTCGAGCTTGTGGAGACGACTACGGGAGGCGGCTCCGCTATGATGATAGTCGTCGTTGCAGCGCAGCCGTTGGAATCCAGAACCGTGAAGCTGTGACTGCCGGCACTGCGACTGAATATCCCAGTGCCCGAATACGGCGGCGTACCGCCACTGGCCGTAACCGTCACATCCGTTGTACCACCATAACAAAGTATCGGAGGTGCAGTGGACGCTGCCTGCAGCAGCGGTGGTTCGCTAATTGTGACGCTTGTCGTCGCCGTGCAGCCGTTCGCATCAGTGACGGTGAATACATACGTACCGGGACCACGTGTGAAGAGACCAGTTCCGCTATAAGGCTGCGTCCCACCATACGCTGAAACTATGACATTGGAACTGTCGCCGAAGCAGAGTATCGCTGTGGCGAAGGAACCGGCATCCAACCTCGGTGGCTCGGGTACAGTGATGATCACCTGGGCTGTGCAGTTGTTCGCATCGGTCACGGTAAAAGTGTGCGCTCCCGCTGTACGCACGAAGGAACCCGTACCGCTGTACGGCGGAGTCCCACCCGTAGCCGACACTGTGATGGTCGTGCCGCCTCCGAAACACAGTATTGGAGTTGCGTCCGCTGTGGGAATAATGGGCGGTGGCTCGGTTATTGTGATTGTCGTGCTTACATCGCAAAGATTGGCGTCGGTGACCGTGAACGTGTGCGTTCCTGCCGGACGACTGAACGTTCCGATGCCCGCATACGGTGGTGTTCCACCGCTCGCCGTGATGGTGACAGTGGACATATCACCATGGCAGAGAATCGGTGTAGCGCTCGACGATGCGAGCAGCGGAGGTGGTTCGGTGAGAGTGATTGCTGCCGTATCCACGCAGCCGTTGGCATCGGTTACGATAAAGATATACGTGCCCGCGACCTTACCGAAAACGCCGGTTCCATTATATGGTGGTGTACCTCCAGTCGCGGTGACGTAAACCCTGGTGGTGTCGCCGTAGCACATTATCGGTGTCGCGTTTGCGTCGGCGATCAATGGTGGAGGCTCGGTGATCAGAATGGACGCCGAGGCTGTGCAACCGTTGTCGTCAGTCACGGTGAATACGTAATTGCCCGCCGGCAGAACAAAGCTGCCCGTACCTATATACGGCGGCGTACCACCCGTAGCCGTAACCGTGACCGTCGTTGTGTCGCCGGTACACAGAATGGGGATGGCGTTCAGTGACACGATCAACTCCGGTGGTTCCGTGATGATAATTGTCGTCGTTGCCGTGCATCCGTTGGAATCAACAACTGTGAAGTTGTGACTCCCGGCAGCGCGACTGAATACCCCGGTGCCCGAATACGGAGGCGTACCACCGCTGGCTGTAACCGTCACATCCGTCGTACCACCGAAGCAAAGTATCGGAGGCGCACTGGATGCCGCCTGCAACTGTGGCGGTTCGGTAATGGTGACGCTTGTTGTCTCCGTACAGCCATTGGCATCCGTGATGGTGAACACGTGTGTACCGGGACCGCGAGTGAAAAGTCCGGTTCCGGTATAGGGTTGCGTGCCTCCATAGGCCGAAACCGTTACGTTGGAACTGTCGCCAAAGCAGCGTATCGCCGTGGCGAAGGATCCGGCATCCAAGCGTGGTGGCTCGGGTACGGTGATGATCACCTGGGCTGTGCAGTTGTTCGCATCGGTCACGGTAAAAGTGTGCGCCCCTGCTGTGCGTACATATGAACCAGTACCATTGTACGGCGGTGTCCCACCAGTGGCGGACACTGTGATGGTCGTACTGCCCCCGAAACAGAGTATGGGCGTTGCGTCCGCCAGAGGTACGATAGGTGGTGGTTCGGTGATCGTCACCGTCGTCGTAACGTCGCAAAGATTCGCGTCGGTGACAGTGAATGTATGCGTTCCGGCCGGACGGCTGAACGTCCCGACTCCCGAATACGGGGGTGTCCCTCCATTTGCCGTGACAGTGACAGTTGACATGTCACCATTGCAAAGAATCGGTGTAGCGATTGACGATGCGAGCATCGGAGGCGGTTCGGTGAGAGTGATTGTTACCGTATCGGCACAGCCGTTGGCATCGGTCACGATAAAGGTGTACGTGCCCGCAACCTTGCCGAAGACTCCTGTGCCGTAATACGGGAGTGTGCCTCCTGTAGCAGTGACGTGCACGCTGGAGGTGTCGCCGTGACACATGATTGGCGTCGCATCTACGTCGGCGATCAATTCCGGTGGCTGTGTTATGAAAATGGACGCCGAGGCGGTGCAACCGTTGTCGTCGGTCACGGTGAAGATGTAATTGCCCGCTGTTCGGAGAAAGCTACCCGTCCCCGTGTACGGTGGTGTGCCACCCGTAGCCGTGACCGTCACCATCGTAGTATCGCCGGTACACAGAATGGTGTTTGCATTAAGCGAAACATTCAACTCCGGCGGCTCCGTGATAGTGATGGAGGTCATTGCCGAACAGTTGTTCGCGTCCGTCACGGTGAAGGTGAATATGCCCGCGCCGCGGATGTACATCCCCGTACCTGTATACGGTGGTGTGCCGCCGTATGCAGCCACCGTGACCGTCGACGTCCCTCCCTTGCACAGAATGTCTGTTGCCGATGCGGTTGCTATCAACTCCAGCGCTTCTTCGACGGTGACCGTTGTAGTGGCTGTACAGCCGTTCGCATCCGTGACGCTGAAGGTGTATGTACCAGGACCGCGAGTGAACACTCCCGTCCCAGTATACGGCTGCGTACCACCACTGGCGCTAATCGTGATGTCCGAGTCGTCACCATAGCATAGTATCGGTGTAGCGGCAACTGCCACCTGTAACTCCTGAGGTTCTGACACGACGATACTGACTTGAGCGCTGCAATTGTTTGCATCCGTCACGGTGAACGAGTATGTCCCCGCGCTACGCACGAAGGAACCTGTCCCGCTGTACGGAGGGGTACCACCTGTTGCGTCAACTGTGATCGTTGTCGTACCACCGTTACACAGAATGGAGGTGGCGACCGCAGTTGGAAGCAGAGCGGGCGGTTCGGTGATGGTCACTACAACCGTATCGCTGCAGTTGTTCGCGTCGGTCACGACGAAGCTGTGCGTCCCCGCAGGACGAGTGAACACGCCGGTGCCCGTGAACGGTGCCGTCCCTCCCGTGGCGGTGACGGTGACGTCCGACATGCCTCCGTTGCAGAGTATCGGTGTCGCGCTCGCAGCGGCTATGACGCCGGGACTCGCGACGATGGTAACGGACGTCGATGCGGTGCAGCCGTTGTCGTCGGTGACGCTAAAGGTGTGCGTCCCGGGCGCGCGACTGAACACTCCGGTGCCCGTGTACGGTGGTGTGCCGCCTGTGGCGGTGACGGTCACGGTGGAATTGCCCACCCCACACGCGATCTGCGTCGCACTCGCCGCAACGATCAATTCGGGCGGCTCGGTGATGCTGACGGAAGACGTCGTGGTCGTACAGCCGTTCGCGTCGGTCACGGTGAAGCTGTACGTCCCGGCACCGCGATCGAAACTTCCCGTTCCCGTGTACGGTGGCGTGCCACCTGTGGCTGTGACCGTAACGGTCGACGTCCCGCCGTAACAAAGAATCGGCGTCGCGCTCGCGCTCGCTGCCAGTGCGTCGGGCGGTTCGGTGATGGTCACTGCAACCGTATCGCTGCAGTTGTTCGCGTCGGTCACGACGAAGCTGTGCGTCCCCGCAGGACGAGTGAACACGCCGGTGCCCGTGAACGGCGCTGTCCCTCCCGTGGCGGTGACGGTGACGTCCGACATGCCTCCGTAGCAGAGTATCGGTGTCGCGCTCGCAGCGGCTATGACGCCGGGACTCGCGACGATGGTGACGGACGTCGAAGCGGTGCAGCCGTTGTCGTCGGTGACGCTAAAGGTGTGCGTCCCGGGTGCGCGACTGAACGCCCCGGTGCCCGTGTACGGTGGTGTGCCGCCTGTGGCGGTGACGGTCACGGTGGAATTACCCACACCGCACGCGATCTGCGTCGCACTCGCCGCAACGATCA
>Ga0114946_10002826_pt1 | contig 11839 bp, 14 predicted proteins | sample WalLakDeSediment_FD_88676 | JGI IMG/M metagenome (GOLD analysis project Ga0114946, IMG submission 88676) | Lake sediment microbial communities from Walker lake, Nevada to study Microbial Dark Matter (Phase II) - Walker Lake 11/02/13 Deep Sediment | ecosystem: Environmental > Aquatic >...
CGGGGCGTCGGCGGATTCTCGAGGGGGAGCATGCCCCGATCCCCTACCGCCTCCATGGTCCGAAGGGGGCCGGTCCGGGGCATGTCGGTCCGGGGCATGTCGGTCCAGGCGGCGCACCGCCGGAAGGGGGCGGCTATCCGGTGGTCGTGGCACTTCACGGGGCCGGGGGGAACGAGCACATGTTCCTGGAGGCGTATGGCGCCGGGAGGCTGGCCGAACTCGCCGAGGAAATCGGCTTCGTGGTGATCTCGCCGTCTACCCCAGCCCTTGCCGCGGCGCCGGAAGGGTTGGCGGGCCTCCTGGATGCGGCAGAAGCGGAGTTTCCCATCGATCGGACCCGGGTCCATCTCCTTGGCCACTCCATGGGGGCGGGGGCCGCCTGGAGCCTCGTGACCCGCGACCCCGGAGTGGCCCGAGCCGTGGCCTGCCTGGCCGGTCCCTGCGGAGCGGGAGCGGGGAGGGGGGGCAGCGGAGCGCCGGGTGGCTGGCCTGCCGTCCTGGTCGTTGGCGGGGCTCTCGACCCGCTGGCCCCTCCAGCTCGCCTTGAAGCGGTTGCGGCGCAGGGAAGGGAGCAGGGACTGAACGTGGAACTTCGCATCGAAGAGAACGAGGGTCATACCCTGCTGGTCGGCGCCGTCCTGGACGAGGTGATCGCCTGGCTTCTGGCCCAGAGGTGACACACAGCTCGAAGGCCGGGGACCCGAACGCGGGTCTCTCGGAGGCAACCGGGCCGGGGCCCGGGTTCCCGGAGCCGCTGCGGGAGTTCGTGGCCCTCTTCAACGCCCAGGCCTTCTGGGAGAGCCATGAAGTCCTCGAGGGCCCGTGGCGAGAGAACCGGAGCGGGTTCTACCACGGGTTGATTCTCTTCTCCAGCGCCTTCGTGCACGTGCAGCGTGGGAACGCGCATGGCGTGGGCGCCCAATTCCGGAAGGCGCGCATCGCGCTGGAAGGGTTTCGGCCGGACTACCTGGGGATCGATGTGGATTCCATCGTTGCCCAGTGCCGATCCGGAGAGGCGGCCGCATCCCGGGGCATTCCCGACGAGGCCTGGTCCGCGTGGGCCCTGCCCGAGCTGGAGCTCGCGCCCCACCGGGTGCGGGGCGACGAGATCGAGGTCCGGTGACCCGCTCGGCCCTTTCGCTCCTGGGCTTCGGCTTTGCCCTCACCTTCCTGTCGAGCTTCGGCCAGACCTTTCTGGTCTCGCTCTTCGTTCCCTCGTTTCTCGAGGACTTCGCGCTCACCCAGGGCGGTTTCGGGGCCCTCTACGCCGCGGCCACCCTGGGCAGCGCCGCCTTCCTCCCGTGGGCCGGTGCCATGATCGACCGGGTGCGCCTGACCCGGTTCAGCGTCGGGGTGGTCATGCTGATGGCGACGTCGGCCGGGATCCTGGCGGTGGCCTGGAACCCATGGGTCCTCCTGCTCGGCCTCTTCGGTGTCCGCCTGGCGGGGCAGGGACTGTCCTCCCATACCGCTCTCACCGCCATGGCCCGGTACCATGGCGCCACGCGTGGAAGGGCCCTGGCGCTGAGCGGGCTGGGCTTCTCCGCCGGAGAGGCCCTACTGCCCCTGGCGGCCAGCGTGGCCATCGGAACCCTGGGATGGCGGGCCAGCTGGGGCGTCATTGCGGGCCTCGCCCTTGTCGCCTTTGTCCCCTCCCTCCTCCTCCTTCTGCGCCGGTCCGGCGTGGAGGTCGATCCGGCGCGCATGGCGATCCCCCGGAAGGACGATGGCAGCCGCTCCTGGTCCCGACGCGACGTCCTTCGGGATCCCCGCTTCCTCGGGATCCTCCCCGCTGCCCTCCTCACGCCCTTCTGGATCACCGGACTCTTCCTGTACCAGACGTCCATTGCCGAGGCCAAGGGGTGGTCCCTCCCCCTCCTCGCCTCCGCCTTCCTCGCCTACGCCGCGACGCGGGTGGCCGCGTCCCTGGCTGTGGGGGGGCTGGTCGACCGGTTCTCTGCCCGACAGATCTTTCCCCTTACCCTCCTTCCCATGGCGGCGGCCCTGCCGCTCCTGCTGGGCACCACGGCCTCGGCCCCCGTGGCCTACCTCTACATGGCCGGTCTCGGGGTCTCGGTGGGGGTGGGGGCCACCGTGAAGCCGGCGCTCTGGGCCGAACTCTACGGGGTGGAGCACCTGGGCGCGATCAAGTCCCTCATGGGAACCCTGATGGTGGTGAGCACCGCCGCAAGTCCCCTCCTGCTCGGGATTCTCCTGGACCGGGGCATACCGCTGGACACGGTGGTATGGGCCGGGATCATCACCACGATTGCGGGGGCGATGGGGGCGGGTCTGGCCCTGCGCTCCCCGCGGGGCGCCACCGAAGGCTCGTGACCTGACGGACTCTGGCGGGTCACCCCACGGGTCCCGATGTTGAGGAGGCGAAGGCCCGTGCCGGTTCGCCTTGATCCCTCTCCGAGGACCCGCTCCCATGACGCCATCTTCCTTGCGCTTCCGAGGCCTCCGCACGGTGACGTTTCAAGTTCCCGACCTTTCGAGGGCCCGGGAATGGTACGCCGGGATCCTGGGTGTAGCCCCCTACTTCGACGAACCCTTCTACGTGGGCTTCGACATCGGGGGATTCGAACTGGGCCTCGTGCCGAACGCTGACCTTTCCACCGGGGCCGGAATGGGGGACGCCGGGGGGGTGACGGCCTACTGGGGGGTGGACGACGCGGAGGCAGAGCTGGCCCGCCTGCTGGATCGCGGCGCCAGCCCGCACGAGGAATCGACGGAGGTGGGGGGCGGGATCCGCGTCGCCGCGGTGCGGGATCCCTTCGGCAATGTCCTTGGCATCATCGAAAACCCGGGGTTCCGGGGGATCGATCCGGCCGTGCCGGCGGAGGTGGACCGGTACTTTGCCCAGCGGTTCGGGCCGCGCGGCGTGGGCCGCGAGGAGGGCCGCGAGGAGGGCCGGGAGGCTGGGACCGAGGAGGGCCGGAAGGCGGGGGTGGACGAGGCCGTGGCGGCGGCCGAGGAGGCGATTTGCGCGGCCGGGATGCCGGAGATCAGCATCTCCTCCACCGAGGGTCACTTCCTCCACCTCCTGGCCCGGCTGGTCGGGGCGCGTCGCATCCTCGAGATCGGAACCCTCGGGGGCGTCGCCGCCCTCTGGATGGCCCGGGCGCTCCCACCGGCACCCGAAGGGCAGCTGGTGTCGCTGGAAGTGGACCCCGAGCACGCCGCCGTCGCCCGCCGCAACCTGGCGCGGGGCGGGGTGGGAGACCGGGTCGAGGTGCGGGTGGGGCCCGCGCTGGACCTCCTCCCGGGGGTGGCGGAGGAGGTCCGGCAGGGAGAGCGCCTTCCCTTCGACATGGTCTTCATCGATGCCGACAAGGAGCCCTATGCGGAGTACCTGGACCTGGCGATCCAGGTCACCCGCGCCGGCGGCCTCATCGTGGCCGACAACGTGGTACAGGGGGGACGCATCCTGGACAAGCGAACGACAGATTCTTCGGTGCTGGGCATCCGCCGTTTCAACGAGGCCCTTGCCCAGGACCCCCGCGTGGTCAACGCGGCCATCCAGACGGTGGGGGCCAGGGGTCACGACGGGATGGCCCTTGCCCTCGTCCTGCCCCGGGAGGCCGGCTGACCGACCCCCCGGAGCGGCTTCAGGACGCGTTCGGACCTACCCCCCGTAGCCCCCCTCGACCAGCGTCAGCAGGAGGGCGTTCTGGGTGGCCAGGTGGGGGTTCACCGGGAGCCACCACTCGTCCAGCGCGTGGGCGCCCCCTCCGTCGCCGCCCCGTCCGATGGTGACCGAGGGGATCCCCATCGAGATGGGGGTATTGGCATTGGTGGACCCGCTCCCGACGGCCGGCTCCCCGCCCAGGTGCCGGATCACGGCCATGGCGCGCTGGATCAGTGGCGTGGCCGAGGGGTCAAGCGTCCCTGCCGGGCGGTCGCCGACCATGTCCACATCCACGGTGAGGGCGGCGCCGCGCCGGCGAAGCGCATTCTCGTCGTCGAGCCCCCGCTGCACCGCCTGCTGGAAGAGGGCGTCCAGCGCCTGGAGCGAGGTGTTGTCCAGGGAGCGCATGTCCACTTCCATCCAGGATTCGAAGGGGATGGAGTTCACTGACGTGCCGCCGCCGATCCGGCCAATGTTGTAGCTGGTCCGGGGGCCGTCCGCCGTGTGGGCGTCCGCGGAGGCGACGAAGTGGGTGATGGCCGCCGCCAGCGCGTTGTGGGGGTTCGCCAGCCCGAAGGCGCCCCACGAATGACCTCCCGGTCCCTGGAAGGTCACGCGGTAGCGGTGGGAGCCCACCCCCTGGTTCACGATCCGGGTCTCGTCGCCTCCGTCCACGGCGATGAAGGCGTCGATGCGGAGCCCTTCTTCGCTGACGCCGTCGGTTCCGAAGAGGTACTTGACCCCGCGCAGGTCCCCGAGCCCCTCCTCGCCCACGGTCCCGATGAAGAGGAGGTCGGCCTCGGTGCGCAGGTCATGGGCCACCATGGCTTCAAGGACGTTCCGGACAACGATGAGCCCCCGGGTGTCGTCGCCGATTCCCGGAGCGAAGAGGGTGTCACCGCGGATCTGGACGGTCACATCGGTCTCGATGGGGAAGACCGTGTCCAGGTGCGCGTCCACGGCCACGGTGCGGTCACCCACGGTGCCGCGCCGAAGGCCCAGGACGTTCCCGATGCCATCGATCCATACCGAGTCCGCTCCGGCCTCGCGCAGCATCTCGGCAAAGGCGGCGGCCCGCTCCTCTTCCATGAAAGGGGGCGCGGGGATTTCGGTGAGTCGAATGAGGTCCTGAAGGGAACGGGGCTCGATGCTCTCCAGGTAGGCGAGCGCCTCCTGGACCTGGGCGTGTCCGGCCAGGGTGCCCACCTCCTCCACGTAGCTGGAGGCCACCTCGGGCGCCGGGAGCTCGTCCTGGTCCACCACGGGGGCCCCGGATGCCGCGGAGGACGCCGGGGTCCCGGAGGCTGGCCGATCGCCCGGTGCCGAGTCTCCACATCCGGCCAGGAGGAAGAAGGCCAGGAGGCCGGCGGGAACGTACGCGCTGCGAGGAGAAACCAGGTCCATTTCGGCTCCGGGATTCGAGGTTCCAGATGTGCGGGTGTGACCACCATGTAGGGGTTGCGGCGGCATTTGTCCAGCCGCAACCTGCCGCATCTCTCCGCCGAGTCTCCGCATCGGGCTCCCCGGCACCGTCGGTTGTGAGGGCCCTCGATGCGGGGTAGCTTCCGAGGCGGGTTCGTCCGGGCGTTGACCCTGAATCGGCGGGCGCGCCCGGGGACCCCCCCATCCGAACGCACGAACCTCGAGAGCCCCACGCATGCCTCCCCTCGCTCGCCGCTGCCGTGACGCCGTCCCGGGACCCCGCCGGATGCTCCGGACCTCCCTGGTGTTCGCCACGCTGGCCCTGGCGGCCTGCGGGCCCACGGTGCCCCAGGAAACGGTCGAAATCCTGCGCATCCTCCCCCACGACCCCGGGGCCTACACCCAGGGTCTCCTCTTCCACGAAGGGCGCTTCTTCGAGAGTACCGGCACCTATGGCGGGTCGTCGCTCCGCGAGGTGGAGGTGGAAACCGGCGAGATCCTGCGGCTCCACGCCCTCCCGGAGGATCTCTTTGGCGAGGGGCTCGCCATGGTGGGGAACCGGCTCATCCAGATCACCTGGCGGGAAGGCCTGGCCCTTGTCTACGACGTGGAGACCTTCGAGGTCGTGGAGACCTTCCGGTACGAAGGCAACGGGTGGGGGCTCTGCTTCGATGGGTCGTCCCTCTGGATGACCACCGGTGGGTCCATGCTCGTGGAGCGGGATCCGGACACCTTCGAGGTGCGCCGCCGGGTCCCGGTGACCCTGGGGGATCGGCCGCTCTTCGAGGTGAACGAGCTGGCCTGCGTGGGCGAGCACATCTACGGAAACGTCTTCCAGTCGGACCGCATCGTCCGGATTGACAAGGCCACGGGAGAGGTGGTGGCTGAAATCGATGCCACCCCGCTGAACCCCGAGAGCGGCCGCCCTGTCGGAGACCCGGAAGCCGTGCTCAATGGGATCGCCTGGGATCCGGACACCAACACGTTCTATCTGACAGGCAAGCGCTGGCCCACCCTGTTCCAGGTCCGCTTCATCCCGAGATGACCCGCAGGGTCAGCCGGGCCTCGTGTCGCGGTCGCGACGGGCGGCCGCCAGCGCCGAGTCCACCCAGCCCTTGAGCGAGGATGGGTCTTCCCACCCACCGGCGGGGAGTTCGTGGTACGACAGGTTGGACCGCCAACCCTCCCGGCCCGAGGGGACGTAGGCCGTGGATCCGGCCTCTTCGAAACGGGCCCGGTTCCGGGCATCGGTCTTCAGGAAGAGTCGGCCTCCGGCGACGAAGGCGAACATGGTCGGGCCCCGAAAGATGCCCGTGCCCCCGAACATGGGACGCGGACGCACGCTTCCGGCGACCGAAAGAAGGTCCAGGCACTCGTCGAGAAAGGGATCGCGGGGGGCGTGACGACGACTCACGGGGACTCCGGGTTCAGGGGTGGGTCCAGCTCCATTCGGGTGTCGATCACGCGCCAGCAGTACCAGGCCACGGCACTTCGCCATGGCCGCAGATCATCGGCCAGGGGCGCCAGTGCCCTGGCCGAGGGTGGCTCGGGGAGCCGGTGGATCCGTGCCCAACCCCCCCGGACGACCAGGTCCAGGACGGGCCAGACGTCAGGGCGGCGGAGTTCGAAGATGAGGTGCATCCGGGCGGTCCAGGGGCCAATCCCCCGCACCGAGGTGAGGCGGTCCATGACCTCTGCATCCGGTCGGTCCGCCAGCCCGGCGAGTTCCAGATCCGCGGATCGCGCGGCCAGGTCCCGAAGAGCGGCGAGCTTCCCCCGGGAGAGTCCGGCGGCCCGGAGATCCTCGTCGGTCGTGGCTGCGAGTACCTCCGGCGTGACCTCCCCGTTGAGGGCCCCTTCCGCCCGCCCCCAGATGGTGGCGGCCGCACGACCTGCCAGCTGCTGGAAGACGATGGCGCGGGCCAGCGCCCGGAAGGGAAGGGGATCGGGGGGCGGCAGGCGAACAGGCCCGACCCGTTTCACCACGGGACCGAGGTACGGGTGAGCCCGGAGGAGGGGAAGGGCTTCCTCCCAGACCACCTCATCGTCGGGGGATCCCCACGGATCGTCGGGCAGCGGATCGTCGGGCAGCGGGCTTTCGCGCAGCGGGTTTTCGCGCAGCGGATTTTCGCTCACGAAACCCTCTCCGGGCCCGAGCCGGTGGGCGGGAGCCGCCCCAGCGCGAAGAGATCGGCCGCCTCGTGGCGGGAGACCCGAGGCCCCACGGGCGAGACGGCCACGCAGAGCATGGCCCGGGCCACCACGGACGCGTGGATGGGCCGCAGCCGCGCCGGTGCCCCCAGCCGGGCAAGCCCTCGGGCCACGCGGAGGCCGAGTCGTTCGCCGAGCCGGACTTCGTCGCGGTCCCCGTCCAGGATGCCGGGGCGGAGCAGGTGCACGGACTCGAAGGGAAGGGCGGACACCGCCTCTTCCACCTGGCCCTTCATCCGCAGGTAGAAGTTCCGGGATGCGGGGTCGGCGCCCACCGACGAGACGAGGACCAGGACACGGGTGCCGGCGGCGGCAGCGTTCCGGGCGGCCTCCACCTGGTAGTCGTGGTCCACCCGGTACTGGGCCTCCTGGCCCCCGGCGGCGCGACGCGTTGTACCGAGCGCGGAGAAGAGGACGTCGGCCCCCAGCCGAGCGCCCCACGCGTCGAGTTGATCGAAGTCCACCATGTGCTCCTCTGCCTCTCGATCCCCGACCCGCACCCCGGAGGGGCGCCGCTGAAAGGTGCGGATGGGACCGAACCGCCCGTCGCCCAGAAGCATGCGCACCAGGTGGCGCCCCACGAGCCCGGTGGCTCCGATGACGGAAGCGGAGAGGGGGGCATCGGGCGTGGGCCCGGACGCGAGGTCGGGCGCGAGGTCGGGCGTAGGGTCAGGCGCGGGGTCAGGCGTCGGGTCAGGCGTCGGGTCAGGCGTCGAGTCAGGCGTCGAGTCAGGCGTCGAGTCAGGCATGCCTCGAAGCTAGGGACGCCCGCCACCGCCTACAAGCCGACGGAAGCCACCCCCGGCTTCCGGGTCGGGGGGCTGTGCCCATTGGAAAAAAACAACCCCCCCCGGCGCACGGCGCCGGGGGGGGTGTTCATCCCTGGTCACTCCGGTGATCCGGAGGGGGGATTGGCTCAGCCGAGCTGCACCACGTTCTCGGCTGCAGGGCCCTTCTGCCCCTGGACCACGTCGAATTCGACGCGGGCACCCTCGGCGAGGGTCTTGAAGCCGGAGCCCTGAATGGCGCTGTGGTGCACGAAGCAGTCCTTGGAGCCGTCTTCGGGGGTGATGAATCCGAAGCCCTTGGCGTCATTGAACCACTTCACCGTCCCAGTCGTACGCATACCGTACTCCCTGTACTTCTTTGGTGACATCGGGGTCCGGTAGGTCCGTACCGTCTGATCACCGTGTGTGCCGCGGGATCGAGGCGCCCCCGCGCATCGGCGCCGGCAGGCGGGAGGCCCTGTGAAGGGACAGAATCCGCTCAACCTGCGTCAGAATAAACCTCGCTCCGCCCGGGGTCAATCCTCATGTGGCCCGGGGGGATGCGCCGGATCAGGCGACGCGGCCGGCTTCCCTGGCCGCCTCGAGCGAGAGGCGGATCTCCTCGTCGGAAATGCCCGGCTCGCAGGGTGCCACGTTGTCCAGCCTTCCATCCATGACCCACTCCTCCAGCCGGTTCACTTCCTGGAAGAGGTGGTCGAAGTCCTCCACGATGTACAGGAGCGGCTGGTAGTGGTGGATTTCGAACGCCTGGTTCACCACCCATTCCAGCTGGAAGGGGTAGCGCTGAACGTCGGGGCTCTCGATGGCGTGCTCGATCTCGCCGTGGGAGCTGAGGAGGCCCGAGCCGTAGACCCGAAGGCCGCCGTCGCTGTTCGGCGTATGGTCGCGCATCAGGCCGAACTCGATGGTGAACCAGAAGAAGCGGGCCATGGCCCGCATGTTGGATGCGAGGCGCTCCCGGAGGTCGGGCGTGTCCCCCCGCTCCACCAGTCGCTCCACCGCCATCTTCGAAACCCGACCGAACTTGACCAGCGTGTCGGCAAAGGCCGGATCGGTGTGCATGGGCACGTGGCCCGCGATGTCGTGAAAGATGTCGGGCTCCGGAAGGTAGTCCGGCGTCCGGCCATCGCGGATGGTGATGGTGGTGGGGAATTCCCGGCGCTCGAGGCAGTCGAAGAACAGGTAGGCGGGCACGTAGCCGGCCACCGGCTTGGCCGAGAACCCGGTGAGGGGGGCAAGGAACTGGTTCACGTCTTCGAGGCGGGGAACCCGGTCGGGCGAGAGGGCCAGTGCCTCGATCCCCTCGAGGAAGCGGTGGTTCGCATACCGCCCCCAGCGGGTCTGCATGCGCTGGAAGAGCCCCGCCCACGTCTCGTGGTTTGCCTGGGAGTACTGTTCCCAGGGCTGCGTGATGAAGAGGTCGCCCCGGGCCCGGGCTCCCTCGATGAAGGGGGCCGCGTTCGTGGTCAGACCCGGCGGGGTGCCGGGGGCTTCGGGTGTGGTCTGGGTGGCCATGGTCACCTCGGCGGTCGCTGGTCAGGGGGCCGTTCGGAGCCCTGGATTCGGACGTACTCGCGTCCTTTGAATATACTACCGTCGTGGGCATCGTGCCGAGACGGGGTGCCCCCGGGGCGTCGGCGACCCGCTCCCCCCTCCCGGCCGCCTTCCGCATCCATTGTCGGACCCCGCATCCATGACCTCGCATCCATGACCTTGCATGCATGACCTCGCATCCATGACCTCGCATCCATGACTTCGCATCCATGACCTTGCATCCATGACTTCCCTTCTCCTTGCGGCGCTCCTCTTCTGGATCGTGACGGCGGTCCACGAGGCGGGACATGCCGTGGCCGTGCGCCTCAAGGGGGGCGCGGTGGAGGTCTTCCAGGTCGGGCGGGGCCCCTCCCTTGCCTCCTCCCTGCCGGGAGGGACGCGCGTGGCGCTGGGACTCCTCCCGTTCGGTGGGCGGCTGCACTACCGGGGAATCCCGCAGGGGACGGCCGAGGCCGTGGTGGCGGTGGCGGGTCCGCTGGCGAACCTGCTGGTTGCGGCTCTTCTCCTCCCCGATGCCGCCGCCGTCGCCCGCTGGCTCTGGCTGGTTCCCGGGAGTGTCGTGGATCTGGTGACGGAGGGACGAGCGCCGGAGCTCTACCAGGGAATGGTGGCCGTCCAGGCCGCCATCACCACGGGGACGCTTCGCACGCTGGGGCTGGCCCTGGGGTCGCTGTCGGCCGTCTGGGCGGCGCTGAACCTGATTCCCATCCCCGGAATGGGGACGGACGGATGGGTGCTGCTCCGGGGACTTGGACGGGCGCTCCGAGCCCGAAGCGTTCAATGAAGCCGCAGCATTCAATGGAAAGGGAGGGTGCGATGAGGGAATCTGCGATGAGGGAGTCTTCGATGATACGATCTTCGATGAGACGATCTTCGATGAGAGGGTCTTCGATGAGAGAGTCTTCAATGAGGACGCATGCGATGAGGACGTGTGCGATCGGGATGCATGCCCCGAGGATCCATGCCCCGAGGAGGGTCACGTGAGAGTGGTGGGTGGCCGCTGGGGGGGACGGGACCTGGTTTCCCCGTCCGGACGCGTCCGTCCCACCGCCGAACCCGTCCGCGCGGCCATTGCGGAGATGGTGGCCGACGAACTCAAGGGTGCCCGAACGCTGGACCTCTTTGCCGGAACGGGGGCCGTGGGGATCGAGTTCCTGTCCCGGGGGGCCCGAAGCTGCGACTTCGTGGAGGACGATCCCTCGGCCCTGCACGCCCTCAAGGCCAACGTGGTCGGACTCCGACTCCCGCCGCGGCGGGCGCGTATCTTCCGCAAGGACGCCATCCCGTTCGTGGAACGTCTGGGGCTCGAGCCAGGGGGCGTTGAGCCAGGGGGCGGTGAGCCCCGGGGCGGCGAGCGGCCGGGCCGCGCCGGGGGCGTGCCCGGGGGCGTGCCCAGGGGCGTGCCCGGGGGTGTGCCCTACGACCTGGCCTACGCCGATCCGCCGTGGGGCTCGAGGAAGCTGGATCGCGTGCTGGGAGCCTGGCGGGCCCGCCCCTTCTCGCGCCTGCTTCTCCTGGAGCACGCCGCCGACCATCCTCCTGAGGCTCTCCAGGCGGGGGGCGAGGGGACGGACGGCGTTGACCTGGTCCAGCGCCGGGTCGGGGATGCCATGCTCACCCTCTTCCGGCGGCGCGTGGCTCATGATCCCCAGCCCTGACCTGCAGGCAGAGGCCCAGGGCGGTGCCGCCGCTGAAACCCCGTGAGCCCTTCGACGTAGGGAAGGACAGGGGGGTCGGCCTCCTGCCCCCGCCCATCTTCAACCGGATCTGACGCCCATGGGAATCATTGCCCTGATCGTGGCCCTCGTGCTCTCCGTGGCCGGCTACCGCGCCGCCCGCACCTTCACCGCCCAGCGACTTCGCTATACCGCCGTGGGCGCCCATCCCGGGGCCAGTGGCCTGGTGGCCGGGGTCGGGGCTGCACTCCTTGCCGCCCCCGTGGTGGCCCTTCTCCCCCTGGTCGGGGCGGGTACCGCCATCGCTCTTGGCGCCGGTGTGGGAACCGGGGTCGTGGCCGGAACCCGGGGCCGGGTGGACGAGGAGGTCTGACCCCGACCTCGACGCGGTTCCTGCTCGGCCCCGCTCCAGGGCGGGCACGCCGGGTTTTCGGCTTCCCCTTCAATCCCCCTGGCCTTCGGCCTAGGTTGCGAGCCTGCGCGGGGGCTGCACCCGGATGGGGTGCGGCCGCGTCGCACGGTTTCCCGGCCCCGTTCGCAGCTACCTTTGCGGCCAG
>Ga0114946_10002827_pt1 | contig 11838 bp, 9 predicted proteins | sample WalLakDeSediment_FD_88676 | JGI IMG/M metagenome (GOLD analysis project Ga0114946, IMG submission 88676) | Lake sediment microbial communities from Walker lake, Nevada to study Microbial Dark Matter (Phase II) - Walker Lake 11/02/13 Deep Sediment | ecosystem: Environmental > Aquatic > Freshwater...
CCAGGTGCGTGTCCGCCCAGGTGCGTGTCCGCCCAGGTGCGTGTCCGCCCAGGTGCGTGTCCGCCCAGGTGCGTGTCCGCCCAGGTGCGTGTCCGCCCAGGTAGGGAAGGTTCAAGGTTAAACGCGATTCGCGAGATCGAGAGTGCGCTGATGCAACAGACACAACGACATATCGTGACCGACCCGGCCGAATTCGGCCGAGTGGCGGTCCTGATGGGCGGCTGGTCGGCGGAACGCCCGGTCTCGCTCAAGAGCGGCCAGGCGGTGCTGGCGGCGCTGCGGGCGCGCGGAGTCGACGCGCGCGGTCTCGATGTCGACCGCGCCGTTCTGAACGTACTGGCCGACGGCCGCTTCGAGCGGGCTTTCATCATCCTGCACGGGCGCGGCGGCGAGGACGGAGTGATCCAGGGCGCGCTGGAACTCCTGGGATTGCCCTACACCGGCAGCGGGGTGCTGGCTTCGGCGCTCGGCATGGACAAGTTGCGCACCAAGCAGGTGTGGTTGGGCGCTGGCTTGCCGACGCCGCCGTATCGCCTGGTGACGAGCGCGGCCGAACTGACGGCGGCGGCGGCCGATCTGGGGCTGCCGCTGGCGGTTAAGCCCTCATGCGAGGGGTCCAGTATCGGCGTCAGCCGGGTCGACGCGCCGGCGCAATTCCAGTCCGCCTGGGAACGGGCCGCCGCCTGCGATTCGGCGGTGTTGGTGGAACCCTGGATTCAGGGCCGGGAATATACCGGCGGCTGGTTGCAGGGCGAGGCGTTGCCGCTGATTCGGTTGGAGACTCCACGCGGCTTTTACGACTATGAGGCCAAGTACCACGCCGACGATACCCGTTATCTCTGTCCCTGCGGTCTGCCGGCGGAGCGGGAAAGGGAATTCCAGGAACTGGTTGGCCAGGCCTTCGCCGCGGTGGATGGCCGTGGTTGGGGACGGGTGGATTTCATGGTGGATACCCAAGGTCAGCCCTGGTTGCTGGAAGTCAACACCATTCCCGGCATGACCGATCACAGTCTGGCGCCGATGGCGGCGCGGGTGGCCGGTCTGAGCTTCGAGGATCTGGTCTGGCGCATTCTGGAAACCAGCCTGGCGCAACCCGGTTGAGTGGGAGGAATGATGCGATTCGGACGCGAACGGCGCCGGGGAGCCACGGTCATCAACCGGAATCCCCCGGACGCGGCGGAACGCTGGTGGGCGGTCTGGGGACCTCGGCTGCGCTGGCTCGGCGTGGCGCTGGTGCTGGCCGCGCTCGGTTTCGGCGTGCGGGCCGGGAGCCAGAAACTCCATGATCCAGACGCTTTTCCTCTGCGGCAGGTGCGCATCGAGGGCGAGCTGCGCAATTTGGCCGAAGCGGATTTGCAGCCCGTCGCGCGCGAGTTTCTGGGCCAGAACTTTTTCATTGCCAATCTGGATGCCTTGTACGCGACGCTGGCCGCCAATCCCTGGGTTGAAGAGGTTACCGTGCGGCGCTGGTGGCCGGACACCGTGGAGATCGCGCTGCGCGAGCGCGTCGCGTTCGCCCACTGGGGTACGGGGGGGGAGATGGTGGACGCGAACGGGCGGCGTTTCCGTCCGGACCAGGTGCGTCAACCGGGCCCATGGCCGCGACTGGCCGGTCCGGATGGCCATGAAAAGACCTTGATCCGGGCTTATCGCGAGGCGCGCGCGCTGCTCGATCCAGTCGGCTTGGAACTGGTGAAGCTGGTGCAGGACGAGCGACGGGCCTGGTGGTTGAGCTTCGACAATGGTTTGGAAGTGTACGTGGGGCGCGAGCGCTTCGAGGAACGCTTGCGGCGGCTGGCGCGGGTATATCCGCGGGTGCTGGCTGTCCAGATCGACCGGATCGCGGTGGTGGACTTGCGCTATGTCAACGGCTTTGCCGTGCGCTGGAAAGCGGGGCCTCCGGTTGCGACGGCCGGCTGAACGATTACGGAATAGAAAATGGAGCGGTTATGTCTAGAAAAGAAGACAAAAATCTGATTGTCGGGCTCGATATTGGTACTTCAAAGGTAGTGGTCATCGTCGGCGAAGTTGGTTTGGAAGGCGGAATTGAAGTAGCCGGTATTGGCACGTATCCCTCGCGCGGCCTGAAGAAGGGCGTGGTGGTCAATATCGAATCCACGGTCCAGTCGATCCAGCGGGCGGTGGACGAAGCGGAGCAGATGGCGGGCTGCCGGATTCACTCGGTGTACACCGGCATCTCCGGCAGCCATATCCGCAGCCTAAACTCGCATGGCGTCACCGCCATCAAGGATCAGGAGGTCACGCCGGCCGACGTGGAGCGGGTGATGGAGGCGGCGCGGGTGGTGGCGATTCCGGCCGACCAGAAGATTCTCCATATCATGCCCCAGGAATTCATCATCGATAACCAGGAGGGGATCCAGGATCCGGTCGGCATGTCCGGGGTGCGTCTGGAAGCGCGGGTTCACATGGTCACCGGCGCGGTAAGCGCGGCCCAGAACATCATCAAGTGCGTGCAGCGCTGCGGCCTGGAGGTGGACGACATCATCCTGCAGCAGTTGGCCTCCAGTCGGGCGGTGTTGACGCGAGACGAGAAGGAGCTGGGGGTTTGCCTGCTGGACATCGGCGGGGGCACCAGCGATCTGGCGGTGTTCACGGACGGCGCGATCAGTCATACCGCCGTGATTCCGATCGCCGGCGACCAAGTCACCAACGATATCGCCGTGGCTTTTCGCACGCCGACGCAGTCGGCCGAGCAGATCAAGATCCAGCATGCCTGCTGCCTCAAGCAATTGACGCGACCCGATCAACGGATCGATGTGACCAGCGTCGGCGATCGGGCGGCGCGCTCGCTGTCCCGCCATACCCTGGCCGAGGTGGTGGAACCCCGCTACGAGGAATTTTTCGAACTGGCGCGCGAGGAACTCCAGCGCAGCGGCTTCGAAAATCTGATTGCCGCGGGGGTGGTGTTGACGGGTGGTAGCGCCAAGATGGAGGGCGTGACGGAATTGGCTGAGGAAGTGTTTCACATGCCGGTGCGCTTGGGGTTGCCCCAGGATGTGACCGGCCTGCAAGACGTGGTGCGTAACCCGGTGTATTCCACCGCGGTGGGTTTGCTGTTGTTCGGTCATGAAAATCGGCCGGTCAAACCGAGTCCTGTGTTGCGGGGGGGGCACAAGGGATTGTGGGCCCGAATGAAGAGTTGGTTCTAAGGGAAAAGGTCGTTTGGTCGAGAATTTCCGGTTGAAAACCATCAATATGAGGAGAGAACGATGTTTGAACTGATGGATACCAAGACGGAAAATGCCGTCATCAAAGTCATCGGCGTGGGGGGCGGCGGCAGCAACGCCGTGCTGCACATGGTCAGCGCCAGCATCGATGGGGTGGATTTCATCTGCGCCAACACCGACGCGCAGGCGTTGAGGGCCTGCGCGGTGCCGATTACCTTGCAGATGGGCGCCAGCATCACCAAGGGGTTGGGCGCGGGCGCCAATCCCGAAATCGGCCGGCAGGCCGCCCAGGAGGACTGCGAGCGGATTCGGGAAGTGTTGCAGGGGGCCGACATGGTGTTCATCACCGCTGGCATGGGCGGCGGCACCGGCACCGGCGCCGCGCCGGTGGTGGCGCAACTGGCCCGGGAAATGGGCATTCTCACCGTGGCGGTGGTGACCAAACCCTTCCCCTTCGAGGGCAAGAGGCGCATGGAAGTGGCCATGCGCGGCATCCGCGAGTTGGGCGAGACCGTCGATTCCCTGATCACCATCCCCAATGAAAAGCTGTTGGCGGTGCTGGGCAAGGGCACCAGCCTGCTGGACACCTTCAAGGCCGCCAACGATGTGTTGCTGGGCGCGGTGCAGGGCATCGCCGAACTGATCACCAACCCGGGGTTGATCAACGTGGACTTCGCCGACGTGCGCACGGTGATGTCCGAGATGGGCATGGCGATGATGGGCACGGGCCGGGCGGTCGGCGACGGTCGCGCCCGCGAGGCGGCCGAGTCGGCCATCGCCAGTCCGCTGCTGGAGAACGTCAACCTGGCGGGCGCCAAGGGCCTGCTGGTGAACATTACCTCGGGCATGGATCTGACCATCGGCGAGTTCGAGGAGGTCGGCAACACCATCAAGGATCTGGCCTCCGAAGATGCGAACGTGGTGGTCGGCACGGCGATCGATCCGGAAATGCACAACGAACTGCGGGTGACCATCGTCGCCACGGGCATCGGCCATGGAGCCCCGGCCAAACCGGTCTCCGCGCGCGACCGGGAGTCGGCGATTCCACACGTCAAGCTGGTGCAGCAGCGGGTGAGTGACGGGGAGCCGTTTTCTCATGCCCGCCACGAGCGGTCCATTCGGCCGAAGGCGGTGGGCGATGGGTTGACCGAACCGCGCACCGAGGCCGATCTGGATTATTTGGACATCCCGGCCTTTTTGCGCCGGCAGGCGGACTGACGAAGCCGCGCCGGCTGGGTCCCTCGTCGATGCCGGCTCGCTGCCGCCGGCGCGGGGGAGCCAGCCGGTAATTCGGACGCTGGAACGGGATTTTCGCAACTTAGCAACAAATATCGTTGCGAACAAGAAACAAAAGTTGCAAGATCGCTACTGATTGCGGTATCTTTACCGCAACGCAGACGGGTCTGGCGGTGATCGGCTGGTTGATCCTCCAGTCGGCGCTTCGAGGAGTGTCGAGCTTTCTCCGCGCCAAGCACCACGATGCTCTTTCAATCGATGTGTTGGGGGATCTTACACCATGATCAGGCAGCGAACCTTGAAAAACGCCATTCGGGCGACCGGTGTCGGCTTGCACACCGGCGATAAAATCTATTTAACCCTGCGGCCCGCGGCGCCCGATGCCGGCATCGTGTTCCGACGGGTCGATTTGCCCGAACCGGTCGAGATCAAGGCCTGCCCACGCAATGTCGGCGATACTCAACTGTCCACCTCGCTGGTCAAGGATAAAATCCGGATTTCCACGGTCGAGCATCTCCTGTCGGCGTTCGCCGGGTTGGGCATCGACAATGCCTATGTGGATGTGAGCGCCGCCGAAGTGCCGATCATGGACGGCAGCGCCGGGCCGTTCGTGTTTTTGATCCAGTCGGCCGGCATCGAGGAGCAGAACGCCCCCAAGCGCTTCATCCGCATCAAGCGGTCGGTGGTGGTTGAGGAGGACGACAAATGGGCGCGGTTCGATCCCTTCGCCGGCTTCAAGGTCGAGTTCACCATCGCCTTCGATCACCCGCTGTTCAAGGGCCGCAACCAGCACGCCGTGGTGGATTTTTCCACGACTTCCTTCGTCAAGGAAGTCAGCCGGGCGCGGACCTTCGGCTTCATGCGCGATCTGGAGTATCTGCGGGAGCGGCAACTGGCGCTGGGCGGCACGCTGGATAACGCGATCGTGGTGGACGATTACCGGATCCTCAACGAGGACGGCCTGCGTTACGAGGACGAGTTCGTCAAGCACAAGATTCTGGACGCCATCGGCGATCTGTATCTGCTGGGCCGCAGCCTGATCGGCGCCTTTACCGGCTTCAAATCCGGTCACGCCCTGAACAACCGCTTGTTGCGCGAGTTGCTGGCCGATCGTTCGGCCTGGGAAGAAGTGACGTTCAGCGACGAACGACACGCGCCGATTTCCTACCTGCAACCGGCCCAAGCCACTCGCTGAACTGTATTGCGTCTCCGCTGTCGTTTTGAGAGACCTCTTGATACGGCTTCCCGGCGCTTCCGGGAAGCCGTTCTTTCTTGTGGGACCGACTCGGTCATGGCCCGCCCCGCGCAAAAAAGCCATCGCTGGAGTATCATGACGCCCGTTTTTCATTCAGCGACGCAGCGAAAGGCTCCCGATTCATGAATATCTTCAAAGCAATCTTTGGCAGTCGTAACGACCGCATCCTCCGCCGCATGCGTAAGGTGGTGGACCGGATCAACGCCCTGGAGGCGGGGATCGCGGCGGCGAGCGACGCCGATCTGCGCGCTAAAACCGACGAATTCAGGAGCCGTGCGGCCGAAGGCGAAACTCTGGACGCACTGTTGCCGGAAGCGTTCGCGGTGGTGCGCGAAGCGAGCAAACGCGCCTTGAACATGCGGCATTTCGATGTCCAGCTCATCGGCGGCCTGGTGCTGCACGAAGGCAAGATCGCCGAAATGCGCACCGGCGAGGGCAAGACCCTGGTGGCGACGCTCCCGGTCTATCTCAACGCCCTGACCGGCAAGGGCGTGCATGTGGTGACGGTCAACGATTACCTGGCCCGCCGCGACGCTGAATGGATGGGACAAATCTATGACTTCCTCGGCATGAGCGTTGGGGTCGTGGTCGCCGGGATGAGTCCGGAGGAAAAGCGCGCCGCCTACGCCGCCGACATCACCTACGGCACCAACAACGAATACGGATTCGACTATCTGCGCGACAACATGGCGTTTGGGCTGGAACAGAAGGTGCAGCGGCCGCTGCACTACGCGCTGGTGGACGAGGTGGATTCGATCCTGATCGACGAGGCGCGCACTCCGTTGATCATCTCCGGTCCCGCCGAGGAAAGTTCCGAACTCTATCGTCGAGTCAACGAAATCGTCCCCAAACTGACCCGCCAGCCACAACCGCGGGAAGGGGATGAGGAACAGGAAGAAACCGGAGATTACTGGGTGGACGAGAAGGTCAAGCAGGTTTATCTGACCGAACGGGGCCACCAACAGGTCGAGGATCTGCTGCTGGAAGCCGGGCTGTTGCGCGAGGGCGAGAGCCTGTACGACGCCGCCAATCTGGGAGTCTTCCATCATCTGAACGCCTGCCTGCGGGCGCAGGCGCTGTTTCACAAGGATGTGGAATACATCGTCCGCAACGGCGAAATCATCATCGTCGATGAGTTCACCGGACGCACCATGCCCGGCCGGCGCTGGTCGGATGGGTTGCACCAGGCCATCGAGGCCAAGGAACAAGTGCCGATCCAGGCCGAGAATCAGACTCTGGCTTCGATCACCTTTCAGAACTACTTCCGTCTGTACCAGAAGCTGGCCGGCATGACCGGCACCGCCGATACCGAGGCCTTCGAGTTCCAGCAAATCTACGGGTTGGAAGTCGTCATCGTTCCCACCCATCTGCCGATGGTCCGTAAGGACTTGGGCGATCTGATCTTTCTCACCCAGCGGGAGAAATACCAGGCGGTGCTGGAGGACATTCGCGACTGCCGAAAACGCGCGCAACCGGTGCTGGTCGGCACCACCTCCATCGAAGTTTCCGAACTCCTGTCCACGCTGTTGGACAAGGATAAGATTCCGCATCGAGTGTTGAACGCCAAGCAGCACGAACAGGAAGCGGAGGTGATCGCCCAGGCCGGGCGGCCGGGCGCCGTGACCATCGCGACCAACATGGCTGGCCGCGGCACCGACATCGTGCTGGGCGGCAACCTGCAGGCCGAGCTGAAGGCGCTGGCGCCTGAAACCGACGAGAAGGCTCGGAAGGAAGTCCAGCGAGACTGGGAAACCCGCCACGAACGGGTGGTGGCGGCCGGCGGCCTGCACGTCGTCGGCACCGAACGCCACGAATCGCGGCGTATCGACAATCAGTTGCGCGGTCGTTCCGGCCGGCAGGGCGATCCGGGCTCCACCCGGTTCTATCTGTCGCTGGAAGATAATCTGCTGCGGATATTCGCGTCCGAGCGGGTGGCGGGATTGATGCAGAAACTGGGCATGGAGAAAGGTGAAGCCATCGAGCATCCCTGGGTGACCAAGGCCATCGAAAACGCCCAGCGCAAGGTTGAGGCCCACAACTTCGACATCCGCAAGAATCTGCTGGAATTCGACGACGTGGCCAACGACCAGCGCAAGGTCATGTACGCCTGGCGCAACGAGTTGATGGAGTCCGAGGATGTTTCGGCGACTCTTGAAGAGATGCGCGCCGAGGCGCTCAAGGCGGCCATCGACGCCTACATTCCACCCCAAAGCCTGGAGGAGCAATGGAACGTGGCGGGCCTGCGGGAAGCGCTGGAGCGAGACTTCAACCTGCAATTGCCCGTTCAATCCTGGCTGGACGCCGAACCCAACCTGCACGAAGAAACCTTGCGGGAGCGCATTCACGCCGAGTTGGAACAGGCCTGCGCGCAAAAGGAAGAGCGGGTCGGCGCGCCGTGGATGCGGCAGTTCGAGAAGGCTATCCTGTTGCAAGTGCTGGATTCCCATTGGCGCGAGCATCTGGCGGCGATGGACTATCTGCGTCAGGGGATTCATCTGCGCGGTTACGCCCAGAAGAATCCCAAGCAGGAATACAAGCGCGAGTCCTTCGAGATGTTCCAGGCGCTGGTGCAGCGCATCCACCACGAAGCTATCGGGTTCCTGGCGCGGGCCCAGTTTCAAACCGAGCCGGCCCCGATTCCCGAACCGCGCCGGCCGGCCCCGGCCGCCATGCGTTTCGAACACGCCGAAGCGTCGGCGCTGGCGGACGAGGAAGACGAAGCGGGCGCGGGACGCCAAGCGCCGGCGCCGTTCGTGCGCGAAGGCCGCAAGATCGGCCGCAACGAACCCTGCCCCTGTGGTTCGGGCAAAAAATACAAACAGTGCCACGGGCAGTTGAATTGAAGTGGGAGAGCACCACCGCATGGAACCGCTCGCCGTCGCCGGCGTTCGGCTGGGGACCGCCCGCGCCGGCATCAAGTATCCCGACCGACGCGATCTGGTCGTGATCGAAACCGCGGCGGGAACTCGCCCCGCCGCCGTGTTTACCCGCAACGCTTTTTGCGCCGCGCCGGTCGTGGTGGCGCGGGCGCATCTGGCCGCCGCCCGGCCGCGCTATCTGGTCGTCAACACCGGCAACGCCAACGCCGGTACCGGTCGCCAGGGTTTGGCGGACGCCGAGGCCACTTGTCGGGCGTTGGCGATGCTGGCCGGTTGTCAACCTGAAGAGGTGTTGCCGTTTTCCACCGGCGTCATCGGCGAGCCGCTGCCGCTGGAGCGGTTGACGGCGGGTTTGCCGGCGGCGCTGGCCGATCTGCGTCCGGACGGCTGGCGCGACGCCGCCCAAGGCATCATGACCACCGACACCCGGCCCAAATGGTCCTCCCGGCAACTGACGCTGGCCGGAACCCCGGCGACGGTGACCGGCATCGCCAAGGGCGCGGGGATGATCCGACCGGACATGGCCACCCTGCTGGCCTTCGTCGCCACCGATGCCGCCGTGGATGGAGAACAACTCCAGCAGGTTCTCGCCGACGCGGTCGCCGACTCCTTCAACGCCATCACCGTGGATGGCGATACCTCCACCAACGATGCTTGCGTCCTGTTGGCGACGGGACAATCCGGAGCGCCGATACGGGGCGATGGTCCGGAATACGAGCGCATCGCCGCGGCCGTTCGCGAGGTCTGCATCGACCTGGCGCAGGCCATCATCCGCGATGGCGAAGGCGCCACCAAGTTCATCACCGTGCGGGTCGAGGGGGGACGGGATGCGGCCGAATGTCGGCGGGTCGCCGAGACCATCGCCCATTCTCCGTTGGTCAAAACCGCCTTCTTCGCCTCCGATCCCAACTGGGGTCGAATTCTGGCGGCGGTCGGCCGGAGCGGCTTGTCCGATTTCGATTTGGAACCCGTCGCCATTTATTTGGACGAGGTCTGCATCGTCCGCGCCGGCGGCCGCGCGGTGGATTACGCCGAGGCGCGGGGACAGGAAGTGATGCGCCGACCGGAAATCACCGTGCGGGTCGAACTCGGAAGAGGCGATGCCGCGACGCGGATCTGGACCACCGATCTATCCTACGATTACGTGCGCATCAACGCCGAGTACCGGACGTGAGCGCCGAACCGCGAGTCGTTCGCGTGGCGGTGGGCATCGTCGCCGACGCTGACGGCGCAATCCTGATTACCCGCCGGCCCGATCGCGTGCATCAGGGCGGGTTATGGGAGTTCCCTGGCGGCAAGGTGGAAACGGGTGAAACGGTGGATGCCGCCCTGGGGCGCGAATTGCACGAAGAACTGGGGATCGTGATTCAGTCCGCCGAACCGTTGCTGGAAGTTTGGCACTCCTATCCCGAGAAAACCGTGGTGCTGGAGGTCTGGCGGGTGACGGCTTATCTCGGCGAGCCGCATGGTCGGGAAGGGCAACCACTGCTCTGGATCTTGCCGGAAGCGCTGGCCGATTTCACCTTTCCCGCCGCCGACGGACCGATCATCGCCCGGTTGCGCCGGGAGTGGGATCAGATGGCGCAGCAGGCCAGTTCGAAGGCGACGTCGGCCGTACTCTGAACGGCCCGGCGGTTGGGATTGTGCTGTTCCAGGAAACGAATGGTGAAACGATGTCGGCCCCCGCTGATTTCCGGGAAACATTCCGCGCCGGGCGGCAGCAGGACTCGGATGAGTTGGTGAGAGGCGCCGCCGTCGAGTCCGCGCTGAAAGAATCCTTGCACGGCGACTTCCGGGCGAGGATCCACGCTCTCGCGGATGAGCCGAAGAATCAGCGCGACGGCATCCCGCATGGGGATAAAGGGATCCAGCCATTCCCGCAGATGCTGGGCGCGGGTTGGGACCTCCTGCTGCAACCAGTGATGGAACGCGGGCAGGTCGAACTGGCAGGCGCCGCCGGGAATCTGGCTGCGCTTGTGAATGGCGCTTAGAAAGTCGGTTCGGCGCACCGCCTCCAGGGCTGGATTATCGAGGCGATGAATCCGGCCAAGAGTCGTCTCAATAGTCGCCAATACCCGGTCCAGGGCGCCGGCGTGGACGCCTGGGGTGAGTCGTAGCCGGTTCAGGGTCGTGGCCAGCCGCTCCAGTTCCTTGAGTAAATCCCTTTTGAATTCGTTGCGTCCGGTCAGGGCCAGGATATCGAACAAACTCTGTAAGGCGGCCCGGCTGTCCCAGATCGAGTGCCCATCGAGCGCGTGATCGACCTGTTGGAACAGAAATTCCAGGCGGAGCAATGCGCGCGCCCGTTCGTTGAGCGGTTGTTCGTAACAGACGCGCTGCGACACGGAAAGACCTCGTGGCGAGTGGCGATGCGGATCGTTCGCCGCTCTCAGGTTCGGGCGGCGGCCAGCCTCGAATATCGTTGGTGCAGGTCGACCACCTGGCGATCCAAATGATCCAGATCGCCGGCATTATCCAGAATCTCGTCCGCCAGCGCCAACCGCCGGGCGCGCGGGGCCTGGGCGGCCAGGATCCGCCGCGCCCGCGCTTCATCGATTTGGTCCCGGACCATCACCCGACGAATTTGCTCGGCTTCGGGGACATCCACCACCAGCACCCGGTCGATTAGATCGGTCATCCCGGTTTCCGCCAACAGGGGAATGACCACCAGGCAGTACGGCGCGGTCAGCGCGGCGATCCGTTCCCGCGCCAGCCCGCGAATCCGCGGATGGAGGATCGCCTCGAGCCGCCGACGCCCCGCCGGGTCGGCGAACACCCGCTCGCGCAGATGAGCGCGCCGCAACCGACCTCGATCGTCCAGACATTCCGGGCCGAACTCGGCCACGATGGCCGCCAGCGCCGGCTGGCCGGGCTCGACCAGTTCCCGGGCCAGCAGGTCGGTGTCGATGACCGGCGCGCCGCAGCGCGCGAACCGGTCGCTGACCGCCGTCTTGCCGCTGCCGATGCCGCCCGTCAGCCCGACCACCAGCACGGTCAGAGTCCCATCCAGTTCAGATAGGCGCGGTTGATGGCGTCGCCCCACAGCAGCGCGATCCAGCCCGCGGCGGCCAGGAAGGGTCCGAACGGCATCGGGATGCGTCGGTCCCGACCCTGGAACGCCATCAGCGCCAGCCCGCAGATCGCGCCCACCAGCGACGACAGGATGATGATCGTGACCAGATACTGCCAGCCGGTCCAGGCGCCGAGCGCCGCCAGCAATTTGAAATCGCCATGGCCCATTCCTTCCTTGCCGGTCAGCAGGCGGAAAATCTGATAAACC